>ERZ501041.9-NODE-9-length-77926-cov-23.137933_pt1 | contig 77926 bp, 45 predicted proteins | sample MGYA00248848_ERZ501041 | MGnify/ENA primary metagenome ERZ501041 (study PRJEB25958, sample SAMN03398573) | human skin metagenome | study: EMG produced TPA metagenomics assembly of the Human Skin Microbiome Metagenome (human skin metagenome) data set.
TACGACACCACCACAAACCCCACCCGACGACACACCCGCACCAACCACCCAACACTGAGTTCGTGACCTTGTCCGTGACGCATGTATGTTGTGATGCCTGCAGAGTTCATAGGATCTCATAAGCAATGACGTGGCTTCCTCTCAACAGGAAGCCACGTCATTGCTTGAATCTGGTTATCAACACGTTGTTGGGCTGAAGTCAGAATTCCTAATCATGTAGGCGACAACCTTGCCACCGTTAAAGAGGTAATCGATTTCTTTGCCGTGATACGAATATGCGAGGGCCTTCTGAAAGCCCAGCTTGATTCCTGAGAACTCCGTGCTGACGTCGGTCAGTTTGAGTTTAGAATAGTCAGACCGCAGTTGTGCCTCTGTAATTCCAATGCGTGCTCCATTTGAGGTGGCGTTGTTGCCCCCGGTAAAGAGGTATGCTTGTGCCTTACCGCCCTGGGTCCAGACACCACCGAGGAGATCGCCGTATCGGCTATATGCCGTTGGGTTTCGCGTGCAACCGTCACCGACGCCGTCCGGAATAACGTGGATTGTACTGGCAAGTTCGGAGGTGCTCTTGTCTAAGTTAAGAGGTCCAACACCTGCCATTTCGCCAAGACGGATGGGGCTCGCCTTAGCCAAGTCGTACACGATGGCGGCATCGCACTGTTTATTGTTCATGACCTGGCTGGCTGCAACAGCTGCCTTATCTCCCAGGGTCTTGAGCATTGCATCGCAGTCATTATCATCGACAATGACACCGCCCTGGGAGAGAGGCTCCCAATGACTTCCATTTTTCCTCATTACCAGGTGTCCGCCATTGGGGCCGGCGGATTTACCGTTAATATTAAATGTAGACGCATAGGCAACAGCAGCGTTTTGTCCATCGGCAGCCAGGCTGACCCACTGCACTTGCGCGTCCGGGGCATTAAATAGCTGACGGACGAGGTCAGGAGACGGGGTAGTCGAGGCATCGTTGGGAACGCTCGGCATCGGTGTGGCGGAAGCAGGAGCGACACTTGTAGCGCCGGCAGTGGCCGTCGATGTCGAGGTGACCGTGACCTCAGGGGTAGGGGACTTTGAGGCCGAGGCGGCCGGCTTCGATGCTGTTGCAGGAACAGCTTTCGTCGCACCCGACTTGGACCTCAGATAAAAGAATATTCCGGCACCGATGGCAACGACGAGAATTGCTGCAACGGCAATAATCCAGTATTGACTTTTGCGTGTAGGTTGGGGAGCATCGCTGAATGGGATCCCGCCGACCGGTTCGCTGATGTGCTCATGGTCGGTGCCGGTTGTACCTGCGGATGTTCCCTCAGCCATGTAGCTGAGATCTGGCTGTGCGTTAGGCTCATATGCCTGCGTGGCAGGGAAGAACGCTCCAGATGGGCCGTACCAGCCAGGCCCACGTTCACCATTGCTGTCGAAGTAATAGTTTGGGTCGTTTTGGAGATTATCGACGTCACCCTGGCCGATAGCAGCCGCGGGAGTGCTTTGGACGTCATCGATCTGTGCTCCGGGCTGGCCGTCCCACCCCTGCTGGGGGTTTTGTCCGTCCCAGCCTTGCTGGGGATACTGGCCATTCCAGCCTTCATACTGGCCTGCTGGCTGGCTCCATCCGGGGGGCAGTACTCTCGCTTCCCCAACCATCGCCGCTCTGGGGGTATTGGTTCCAGTCTTGTGGGTACTGGGCGTTCTGATAATCGCTTTGCTGCGGATACTGCTGATTGTCGTAATCGTCAGGATTCGTCGAGAATTGCTGCGTAGCCTCGCGATCCTGCGAGAGTTCCTGGGCTGGCTCGTCATCTCGCGCCTGACCACTATTCGAATCGGGCTGCTCGGGGGGTCAATTCGGCGTCATTGTAGCCAGAGTGTGAATCGTCTGGGTACTTCTCTTTGCTGGATCCATCGTCAGTCATGATTCGTTCTCCCCTCACTTCGTCAATGAATGCGCCAATTTGACATTGATGACATGGCTAGCAGCGTCAACAAGACGCTTCTTACCGGACGCGGACGTCGCGGTCGACGTCAACGCGCGAATCATGGGGCCTGCCAGAAGGGGGTCAGCTGTGATAGCTAGATCGCCGCCGGCAGAGACGAATTTGCTTGCCCGATGACCACCATCGACTGAGAATACTGAGACTGAACTCCCCAGGTCGTCGGACACGATGAGTCCCTGATAACCGAAGTCTCCGCGCAGCATATCTGTCATAATCTTTGATGAAAATAACCCGAGGGTGCCGGGATCGATCTTTGAGTAGTACGCGGATGCGATCATGACGGCTTCAGATCCAGCGTCAAAGGCCATCCGGAAAGACTCAACATATCGGTCGTGGCGGGTGGTCTTGTCGTCAGTAATCCCGGCGGATTTGAAGTCAGTATCCTCCGTGATCCGTCCGATGCCAGGAAAATGCTTAGTGGTCGAAATGATCCCCGCTTTGCGGTGTCCCGCAACGACGGCTGCCGAGTATTGCCCGCAGAGGTGCGGATCGGTTCCGAAACCACGATGATGCTTGGCAATTGGCTTATTACGTACCCCAAGGCGAGGGTCGATGACGCCAGCCACGGGGGAGAAGACCATATGGACGCCGAGTTTGGCGAGTTGACGAGCACCGGTCGTTACGACTGCTTGCACCTTGGCCGGGGACATCCGGGCCAGAGCTTCCTGACTCGGCAGGTGATCGACTCCTGGCACCCGGATGTTCTGGATTTCGCCACCTTCGTGGTCAGTTGCGACAATAGGTTTGATGCCCTGCGGGCTGACGTGATTAACAGCGCTGAGCATGGCCTCAAGCTTGGACCTGCTCGTCCAGTGTCCTAGCAGGAAGATTCCGGCTAAGCACTGGGTGTCAATGAGGTTGGTGATGTATTCGGGGGAGTCTGATGGCACTACGCCGACAAGAATGCATTGGCCGGCGCGTTGCTCGGGAGACAATTTCTTGGCGATTTCGACAGCTCGCGGATTCATGCGGATTGGGGTCGGCCTGGAGGTAGCCGTTGAGGCGTGAGATGGAGCCGACGTCGGGCTTGCCGAGGATGACGTCGAGGTGCCAGAAGGAGTCGGTGATGCCGTAACCGTGGTGGACGGTGGCTCCTTGGGCTGGGAATCTTGAGAGACGCATCCAGTAAGCGGCATGCTCAAACCGGCTGCGATGATTGTTCGCCGTCTCATAGGCAGAAGTATTTCACAGTAGGCCAGCTATCATCACTATGCCAGTGACCTATCATCCGGGTATGACGAGATAGACCTCGAGATCCTGGCTGCCACAGTCGACGTATTGCCCGACGGTATTGCAGGAAAAGTGTCGTGATTTTCCTGTTCTTGGATCCTGCGCGTCAATGGCGAAGCTTGCCGGATGGTTTGCTGGCACAGACCGCACCACTTCCAATGCCAGAGGACAGGTGGTGCGAGGATTTGCGATCCAGGCCCCTTGTCCACACTCCACCGCCCCGCCAGGAAGCTGGATCTGTATGGGAGAACTCATCGTTGTCACCGTGGCATGAGCCGTCACAGTTCGCGTTGGCCTGACCTCTGGCGTAGAGGTAGAGATTGGTGCCTGGGTTGGTTGAGGAGCGGCATCCGAATGAGATCCGGGCATCCCCTTGACGTAGAAGAACACCCCGGCTCCAACCAGTACCAGCACAGCTAACAGAGCAATAACCCACCCACTGCCGCGCTGTTGTGTAGCGACAGATGTCGCCGACGGTGCCGGGGGAGTAGCTCCGCTTATCGCTGACGGTGCCGACCGTACCAGTCGTGGCCTGGGCATAGGTTGTGGAGTGGGTCGGACAGGCTGGGACCGTCGACTGACGAGTCGTACCGGTTGCTCACCGTTGCGCCACGAACGCAGCTCAGAGGCCAGCACTTCAGCACTGTCGGGACGCTGAGAAGGATCGGGAGCCAGGCACGTCAGTATGGTGTTCCACAGCCGTGGATCGACGCCGGGGATGGCTGGTGGAGGCTGATTGCGGAGAAGATTTCCGGCTGAATTAGCCTGAAACGGCATGTGGCCAGCGAGTATCTCGTATAAGGTCACACCAAATGAGTACAGATCGCTGGCGGCCGTCGGCGTCCAACCAGCTGCAACTTCAGGAGCCTGGTAATAAGGGGTACCAACGACTTCGCGCGGGCCATGAAAGGCGACCACTTCGGAGACGCCGAAATCGGTAATCCGCGCCCCGCTGACATTCTCAGGATCCTCAATGAGGATATTCGCTGGTTTGATGTCGAGATGCCGAATACCGACGCGGTGAATTGCGGCGAGAGCCTGGCAAACCTCGATTCCCAGGGAGACCGCCGTGCCCTGGTCCAGGCGATGATCCGGAAGGGATTTCAGGACTTGCGCGAGATCCGGGCCGTCAACCAATTCCATGACGATGGCAAACGTTGAGGACTCGACGACCATGTCAGTGACCCGGACGACGGCGTCATCGTCGACGGACATGAAGATGTCACGCTCATCGATGAAGCGTCGGGTTGCGCCCTTATCCGTCGTCAGGGTTGGGTTGAGAATCTTGATGGCACAGGGGGATCCGTCATTGAGGTCATGGCCGCGCCACACCGTGCCCATGGAACCGCGTCCAAGCACATCGTCGAGAACGTAGTGGCTACCGACGCGCTTCGTCGTCGATTTGCCCATGACGCCCTCGTCGGACATGATTTACCCCCGCAATGACCGGATTCGACCGTACTTACTGTAGCGGCTGGAGTTGGGGGTCTAGTCGGCTGGCAGGTCGGTCTCGAGGTCGTCATGGTGGGAGCGGCGCCGAACGATTGCCCACACGATCCCCAACACGACGAACCAGATAGGAGCAGCAAGCAAGGCTTGAAGTGTGTCGTCAGCTCCAGTGAGAAGGACAATGACAAAGACGAAGAAAGCGAGTACGACCCACGGCATGAAACTGGCGCCGGGCATCGGATAGATCGACTTGGCATGAGCTTGAGGGTTGCGTCGTACGTGGACGATATGGCTGATGAGGATCATGCTCCATACGAAGACGAACAGCACCGCCGACACCGTCGTAACGAGTGTGAATGCTCCCATGACCGAGTCTTTCGCGGCGAGGATGAGGGCCGATCCGATGAGGATGATGGTGCAGAACAGTCCCCAGCCGGGGACACCGTGGCGGGATAGCTTGCCGAACGCGCGGGGCGCCATGCCCTTGTGGGCTAGGCCGTAGAGCATGCGAGACGTTGAGTAGACGCCTGAGTTGGCGCTCGAGGCCGCTGAGGTGAGGACGACGAAGTTCATGATGCCAGCGGCTGCGGTAAATCCAATGAGCCCGAACATTTGCACGAAGGGGGAGGAATCGGTCTGGATGAGATTCCATGGGGTAACGCACATCATGGCGAGTAGAGCTGCCACATAGAACACGAGAACACGGACCGGCACAGCGTTGATGGCCTTAGGCATCGTCTTTGGGGGATTGGCGGTCTCAGCAGAGGTGGTGCCGACCAGCTCAATACCGACGTAGGCAAAGACTGCGATCTGGAAGCCGCCGAAGAATCCGCTCCAGCCACGTGGAGCGAAGCCACCGTAGGACCACAGATTCGACACCGACGCCTTATATCCGCTGGCTGAGGTAAATCCCATGACGATGAGCACAATTGCCACCGCAATGAGGGTGAGGATCGCGACGATCTTGATAAGGGCAAACCAGAACTCCAGCTCGCCGAAAAGTTTTACCGTTAAGAGGTTGAGGGCGAGGAGCAGGAGAAGCGTCGTCGCGGTGAGGATGAAGGCCCAAGCGCGGTCGTGAGTCCAGAAACTCCAATACGAGGTGATGGCGATGACGTCGGCCATGCCTGTGACGACCCAGCACAACCAATACGTCCATCCCAGAAAGAATCCTGCCCACGGGCCGAGGAGGTCAGCGGCAAAATCCTGAAAAGACTTCCATTGCAGGTTGTGCAGCAACAACTCGCCCATGGCACGCATGACGAAGAAGAGCATTGCGCCGATAACGAGGTAGGCCACCACGATGCTCGGACCGGCAGTGCTGATGGATTTGCCGGAGCCCATAAACAGGCCGGTACCTATGGCGCCGCTAATGGCAATAAGTTGGATGTGCCTATTGCTGAGGCTTCGCCGGAGGTGTTGCTCTTCAGCGGCGGAATGCTGATTCTTCACGGTCATGGGGAGCATTGTGTCCCGCCGAAGGGGTTGAGAATGGTCAACAATCTCATGTTCCACATCGTGGACGCCCTCTGGCCATTTTTGGACGATGTTGGGTAAAGCGTCGTGCTACGAGGAGACGATGATTGCGGCACGTGCCCTCACTGACGTCAAGGTCGTGGGTGGGGTCGGGCGAGCTGAGGAGTAAGCCAGAAATAAACGAGCCGGGACCTGGGTACTTGACCCGCTCGAGGGGGTCAAGGGGGAGTCGCCTCCCCCTTCTCAAAGAATGGGGTGGCTAACGGGACTTGAACCCGCGACCCCCTGGACCACAACCAGGTGCTCTACCGACTGAGCTATAGCCACCACGTGCCTCTCTCAGGCAACCCGTGAAGGGTATCTGTTTCTGAAACAGAAATGCAACTTTGACTTTCTCGCCCGCCGGCGTCAGTCTCTCCCAGCCCCGGTGAGGAAGCCCTGATACTTGGCCGCGATCTCATCACAACGCGTGGTTTCCGGCCCAGGGGAAGGAACCATAAGGACCTCGCGCCAGTACATGAGCTCCTCAATGGACTCCTGGATGTCAGCGAGCGCTCGGTGGTTGCCCTGCTTCTCCGGGGAGTGTCCGAATGCGCGCGGGTACCAGCGTCGTGCCAGTTCCTTGATGGAGGAGACGTCGACGTTGCGGTAGTGCACGTAGGACTCGAGTTTAGGCATGTCCTTGGCCAGGAAGGAGCGGTCGGTGCCTATGCTGTTGCCAGCTAACGGCGCCTTACCAGCCTGTGGGACGTAGGTACGGATGTAGTCGAGCACCTGATCCTGGGCCTGCGCCATCGTCAGTCCCTTGTCGAGCTCCGCAAGAAGGCCGGATGTGGTGTGCATGTTGCGCACGAAATCATTCATGTGATCGAGCCACTGGGGCTCGGGCTTGATGATGACGTCCACCCCCTCACCTTGAACGTTGAGCTGTCCATCGGTGACCAGTGCGGCCACCTCGATGAGCCCGTCGTGGGCCAGGTCGAGCCCGGTCATCTCGCAATCGATCCACACCAGCATGTCTTTCACGGCATCACAGCCTAGTCGGTAGTTAGGACAGCGGGTGGGCGAGGACGGCGTCAATTAGCGTTTGCCGTGCGGCACCCAGCGCCCCATCCAGTAGCTGCCGACCAGGCCGATGATCGACATCACGATGCTGGCGGCCGACAATGGCCAGGCTAGGGTGACAAGGGTGACCACGATTGGTCCCATTGCTGAGCCAGTATCGGAGAGGAGTCGCCACGCTGCCAAGAACTGTGGGCGTCCGATATTGGGAGAGGCATCGGATCCCAGCGTCATGACGATGCCGGAACTCGCGCCGTTGCCGATACCGATGGCGAGGGCGACGATGCCGATAGTCGTCGCTGTATGGGCTAGCGGCAAGGTGAGGAGTGCAAGGGCCTGGATGAAGATTGACGGCACTGCCACCCACCAGCGTCCGAATCTGTCCATGAGGGCTCCGCCGGGCAGGAAGAGTAGGACGTCAGCAGCCATCGACCAGGCATAGATAAGGTCCGTGGTGGCTGGGGAAAGACCGTTGGCGTGGCACCACAACGGGAGTAGGGAGCGTCGCGCGGACCGAACGACCATGAGAGCTGTCACTCCCAACCCCGTCGTCCACAGGACCTTGGAGTTCTGTTTGGCTATCGTCCACGTCGAGATCTTGGTGGGGGCATCGTCAACGGCAGTTTGTGGGACATCGACTGGGGGAAGGTCGGGCATGACGGTGGTCACGGCAGCGGCGAGAACACTGGCAACGGATGCAAATCCGTATGCCCATGACATGGAGGCTTCGCGGAGAATCCACGATCCCGCCATGGGGCCGACAAACCAACCCACCCGGAACACTCCGCCGAGGGTGGACAGCGCGCGAGCTCGGTATCGGTATGGGATCGCTACCGTCAGGTAATTCTGTCGGGCAATGCCGTACACGGCGCCGGCCATGCCGTTGACAAAGACCGCGACAGCTAGCAAACCAAGGTGGTGCACCAGCCCCATGGACACAAGCGCAACCGCGTCAATGAGCATGGCTATCACTAGAGACCATTTCTCACCGATCTTTGTTACGAGCCATCCGGCAGGCACATCTCCGATGATTTGGCCGATACCGACAAGCGCGGCAATTGCGGCAGCGAGGGCTGCCGATGCTCCGATATGTACTGCGGTGAGTGGGATGAGCGGAATCACTGCGCCGTAGCCCAGGGAGGACATCAGCGTCGGTAGGTAGGCCGAAACGATGATCGACGACCACTCCACCGGTGGGGTGGCGGGATCTGCGTGCGTCGAATCAGTCACGGGGACAGGCTAGGATGCCGAACAAATGCATGCAGGCATGTTCGCTACTGGTTGGGGCCGGCTGGGCCATCAAGGCCGAACCCCGATAGTATGTCGAATATGGCCCGGTAGCTCAGCGGATAGAGCAGCAGCCTTCTAATCTGTCGCGCGTGGGTTCGATTCCCACCCGGGCCGCCACCGTGTCTTCCCGTGTTTCGCCGGGCGAGGACTTGGCGCATCGGAAAGTGTCCCGGGCGGCCGGTAGTCTTTCAACTATGTCGTACGTTGCCCCCACGCCCATTGCGCGTCGTCCCTGGTGGCAGCGTGCGTTGCGTAATCCGTGGTTCTGGGTGTTGCTTGCGTTAGTGCTGATCTCAGCGGCCTGCATGGTCCACACCTACGTCATCGTGCATGCCGATACTGAGGTCGAGCAGCAAGGTCAGAAGGGTGTCATCCCGGGGATCACCAACCAGTCCTTGAAGCTGGCCTTCCACTACGCGTGGCCGACGGCTGCTGTGTGGTCAGCGATCTTTATTTTTCTTGATCGATTCAGAACCCGGCACCTGCACGTGTGGTTTCTCTGCTTTTGTTGGGGAGCGTGCGTCGCGACCTGGATTAGCATGCACGTGAACACGTGGATGGCCGGGATGCTCTCGGTGACAGGTGGGGTTGATCCAGCATCGGGCGCCGGTCCGGCAGTGTATTCGGCTCCCTTTGTTGAGGAATCATGCAAGGCGCTTGTGCTTTTCGCGCTGGCCATCGGCATGGGGCGACGGATGACCTCGGTAGTTCAGACGGTGAGCATGGCCGGGCTCTCGGCAATTGGTTTCGCCTTTGTCGAGAACATTATGTACTACGCCCGTGCAGATAACTACGCCCGTGTGACGGCTTCGGCTGGGGACCCGAAGCAGGCCGTGATGGAGCTGGTGCTGTTGCGGGGAGTGTATGCCTCGTTTGGGCATCCGCTGTTCACCAGCATGACGGGTATCGGTCTGGCCCTTGGGCTGAGGTCACGAAGTCGACTTGTGAGGATTTTCGCTCCGACGACGGGGTTCGTTATGGCTGTAGTGGGCCACATGCTTTTTAATGGGTTCTCCTCGGTTTTGCCGATGGCGATCCTTAAGAAATTGTGGTTTGTCGCCCTCGGTATCGTCGCTTCCGTTGTGGTTTTCTTGGTCGTCCGCACGGTGCGCGAGGGCAGGATGATCCGATATCGACTCGAGGATTATGTCAAGGGCGGATGGCTGCCAAACTCTGACGCGGATACTCTTTCGGCCCTGAGGCGTCGCCAATGGGCGGCGTTGGTGGCTTTCAGCCAGGGGCCGCGCCGGTGGTGGCACACGTTAGAGTTCCTGCGCGTTGGGACAGATCTCGCTTATCTTCGTGACGCCATTGTGCGTGGGTTGGACGATGATCCTGGTCCGCGTCAGATCGAGCTCATCAACCGCATGAATGTGCTGCGCCCGGCGGCTATCACCGTCGCCCGAGGCGCCAAATTGTCGAAACCGAGACTGCCCGCATTCCTCAAGCGACGTCGCAACCAGCCGGTCAACAACGAGTTGCAGTGGGCGCCGCCACAGGCCTGACGAGTGACCAGGAAGGATCACCATGAACACTGAGCAGATACTGCTGTCGTTGACCGATCTGCGGCACAACCTGCGTCAGGCCCAGTTCCCCTTGGATTTGCCGGAGGCTATTACTCAGGCCGGGCTGGCACGACGCATCGCTAACCAGCTTAACGACTATATTTTGCCGCGCTTAGAGACTATTGATGCGCCGCTTCTGGCGGTGGTAGGAGGGTCGACCGGGGCTGGTAAATCAACCCTGGTGAACTCTTTAGTGGGCCATATGGTGACGCAACCGGGGGTTATCCGTCCCACCACAACATCGCCCGTTCTCGTTCACCACCCCGATGACGCTTTCTGGTTCGACGGAGACCGAGTGCTGCCTACCCTGGTGCGCTCGCAGGTGGCCAGTAACGACGCGTCGAGTTTGCAACTCGTAGCGGAGCCAGACATTCCGCGAGGTTTGGCCATCCTCGATGCCCCGGACATCGACTCTGTGGTGACCCGCAATCGTGATCTGGCGGCTCAGTTGCTCCAGGCCGCGGATTTGTGGGTCTTTGTCACCTCAGCAGCCCGCTACGCTGACGCTGTGCCGTGGGATTTCCTCAACGAGGCTCAAGAGAGGCACGCGTCGATCGCGGTGGTGTGTGACCGCGTTCCTGTGGAAGCCATGAGAGAGGTACCGGCGGACCTCGGCCGACTCATGACGGAGCGTGGCCTGGCTGATTCCCCGCTTTTTGCTGTCCCGGAGACCAAGACGAACGCTGAAGGTGCGCTCCCTGACCAGGCCGTCGCCCCTCTGCGGTTCTTCTTGTCGAGCTTGGCCCAGAATCAGCAGAAGCGACGCGAGGTTATCGCTTCCACGTTGTCTGGAGCGATCGGTTCAGTGTGTGAGAGGGCCTCTTACGTCGCTGCAGGCTTGGAAGCGCAGGCGGTTGCGGCATCGCGACTATACGAGGATGCCCAGTCGATCATGGCTGAGTCCTACAGGTCGATTGCTGCCCAATCCGCTGACGGCACTCTGTTGCGTGGCGAAGTATTGGCACGGTGGCACGAATTCGTTGGAACTGGCGAGTTCATGCGCGCTATGGAGGCGAAGGTTTCCTGGTTCCGAGACCGGGTGGTGCAGGCGTTCAAAGGAGCGCCGCCGGAGGTCGAGAAGGTCAGCGTCGCAGTGGAATCTGGCTTGGAGAGTCTCATTCTTGCGCAGGCCCAGGGCGGGTGTGAGCGGATTGAGTCCGTGTGGCACACCGATCCGGCAGGGCGTAGCGTCCTGGAGGGGGCTGATGAGGATCTGTCCCGCCCGTCGCAAGGGTTTGACGAGGCCGTCTCTCGGATGGTGAGAGACTGGCAGACCGACGTCATGGAACTCGTGGCTGGGGAGGGCATGAACAAACGCTCTAAGGCGCGATTCATGGCTTTCGGCGTCAATGGTGTTTCAGTTGCACTGATGCTCGTCGTCTTCGCTCACACCGGCGGATTATCGGGGGCCGAAGCTGGGATCGCCGGGGGATCAGCTATCGTCGCCCAGCGTCTGTTAGAGGCGCTCTTTGGTGACGACGCGGTACGGCGCCTGGCGAAAGCTGCTAAGAACCAGCTTGACGCACGGGTCGAGGGCTTGCTGGCCAATGAGGTGACGCGGTACCGGGCTGTTCTTGACTCCTCGGGAGTCGATACCGAGGTTCCGAGCCGAATTCGCGCCTCGATCGAGGAGATCCGACAGGCTCAAGATGCGCCAGAGCCTCTCAGCGACCAGGTGACGATTCGAACACGTCGTGAGGATCCCGAGGTTGAGGCATCCCAGGCTCGCGAAATAGGGCAGGTACAAGCGGACATGCCGGTCCTTGACGCTGAGATCGTTAAACCGGCGGCCGTTCTGGATCCTGAGCCTTGCCAGGAGGAACGATGAGGCGACGTCGCGTCGACCTTGCCGAACGCATTGATCTGCTGTCCCGAGCGGTGGACCTGTCTGAAGGACGCATCCCTGACGACGTCGTGGTTCAGGCTCGCGCCGTTGTGGAACGGGCCGACCAGCGCTGCCGAATTGGCGGAGATCACACCGTCATTGCTCTTGCTGGCGCGACGGGGTCAGGGAAGTCCTCGACGTTCAATGCCTTGGCAAGTGCAGAACTAACCGATCCTGGGGTACGGCGTCCGACGACGTCTAAAGCCACCGCTGCGGTATGGGGAACGGAATCGGCGGAGGCCCTGTTGGATTGGCTCAACGTTCCTCGTCGTCACCACATGGGTAGCGGGGATACTCTCGATGGCTTGGTGCTACTTGACCTGCCAGACCACGACTCGGTGTGCATTGAACACCGCCTTGAGGTCGACCGGCTCGTCGAGATGGTCGACATGATCGTGTGGGTAGTCGACCCGCAAAAATACGCCGATGCCGCCTTGCACACCCGCTACCTGACGCCGTTGGCTAGCCACTCTGAGATCATGACGGTGGTTCTCAACCAGGTTGACCACCTCGACAAAGAGCAGCGTAAAAACTGTCTGCGTGATCTTCGTCGCCTACTGGATTCTGAAGGGTTAGGAAAAGCCAAGATGATGGCGATTTCCGCAACTACCGGTGAGGGCGTAGATGACATGCGCGTGGCACTGGCTCGCGCTGTGCGCGCTAAGAAGGCCCAAGTGGCCCGACTGCACGCCGACCTCGATAATGTCTCGCAACGCCTGGCGGAGGCAACTGGAGACGCGGCAGGCCAGGTGAGTCAGGATTCGGTCGATCAGTTGATTGCGGCTTTGTGCACCGCCGGCGGTGTTGAACCCGTCGTCGAAGCGACTCGGGAGGCCTATCGCAGGAGGGGACATCGGGCTACCGGCTGGCCGGTGACAGCGTGGGTATCGAGGCTTCGCCCGGACCCGCTGCATCGGTTGCATCTGGACTTGGGCTCCACACGGAAGAAGGGGCGGGCACGTAGCACTGAACCCACTGATGTACAGCGCAGCGCTTTGACGGCGCGAGTCGGGGTAGCTGGAGCCAAGATTGATACAGCAGTGCGGTCGTTGGCATCGGAAGCATCCGAGGGACTTCCGCGCTCCTGGGCCGATGTGGTGCGTGCGGCATCGCTGTCTCATCGCACAGACCTTCCCGACGACATCGACCGGGCCGTCGCTTCCACCGATCTGGGAGTACACCACGGTACTGGCTGGTGGAAACTCGTAACTGTGGTGCAGTGGATCCTCATGATCATCGTGGTAGCCGGGCTGGCATGGCTCGCCGTCGATGCCCTGAGCGCCTACTTCCAGTTCCGACTTCCGCCAGTGAGATGGCATCACTTCCCAGTGCCGACCCTTATGGTTGTGGGCGGGGTTATTGCGGGGGTCGTGGTTTCCCTGTTGTGTCAGGCCGGTGTGCAGGCTGGTGCTCGAGCTGCCGCACGTTATGCCAGGTCTGAATTGCGAGCTAATCTCACCGACGTCGCATGGCAGTCGGTTGTTGGTCCAGTGAATGCCGAGTTGGATCACCACGATGAGGTCGTGAAGATCGTGGCGAAAGCGTCTTGACCGTCGTTATCCACAGTTGCTGAACGGTGTCGCCTGGAGGTTATCCACAGTTGGGATATTGTTTGGCGGATTTCGGGAGTTGCGCCGATAACCGTATGTGAGTGAAAGGAGCTCACAGATGGACGCAAACGTGTCATTTACCGGGAACCTCGGAACCGACGTCGAGATGAAAATCGGAGAGGGTTGGCGGGGAGCCAGATTCCGGGTTGCCCACACCCCTCGCGTCATGAGGCAGGGGGAGTGGGTCGATGGGACGACGACCTGGATGTCGGTGCACGTCTATGGCCGACTCGCTGACAATTGTCACGTTTCCCTGCGTAAGGGGGACCCGGTGATGGTAACCGGGCGACTTCGTACCCGCAGCTGGATCGACGATGAGGGCTCCCACGAGCAACTCATTGTCGTTGCACATAATGTTGGACCGGACCTATCCCGGTTGCCTGCCACGTGTCGTCGACCCGAGAAACGCGCCGAAGCTCCCCTGGGCGATGATCGGGTAGTGCGTTACCACGATTCTCCGGATGGGGTCGATGAGGATGCCGAGGTGGTTGACGACGATGTCGAGATGGTTGGCTCCTGAGGTCGATCAGGGCCGATGTGGGAATGAGTTGGTGACGGGAGTCGTTACAACGACTGGCATACTGTGCAGCGGTCGGTGAAGTGCCGGCCGCCCCGTTCCCGCAGATTCTGGAGGAGTGCCGATGGCCGAGTTCATCTACACCATGCACAACGTCCGAAAGGCGGTAGGTGACAAAGTTATCCTTGATAATGTCACGCTGTCGTTCTTCCCGGGCGCCAAGATTGGTGTTGTCGGACCGAATGGCGCTGGTAAATCGACGATGCTCAAGCTCATGGCTGGTCTCGATAAGCCCAATAACGGCGATGCCAACTTGGCTAAAGGTGCCACCGTCGGAATCTTGCTTCAGGAGCCCCCGCTCACCGAGGACAAAACTGTTCGCGAGAACGTCGAAGAGGCCGTCGGCGACATTAAAGCCAAGCTGGCACGGTTCGAGGAAGTCTCCGCCGAGATGGCCAACCCCGACGCCGACTTTGACGCCCTGATGGCCGAGATGGGTGAGCTGCAGACCGAGCTCGATAACGCCAACGCGTGGGATATCGATACCCGTCTTGAGCAGGCCATGGACGCCTTGCAGTGCCCCCCAGGCGACACCCCTGTTGACATCTTGTCAGGCGGTGAGCGGCGTCGTGTCGCGCTATGCAAGCTGTTGATCGAGCAGCCTGACCTGCTGCTTCTCGATGAGCCCACCAACCACCTGGATGCTGAGTCTGTCAACTGGTTGGAGGGACACCTCAAGTCCTATCCGGGAGCTGTGCTAGCCGTCACTCACGACCGCTATTTCCTTGATCACGTCGCCGAGTGGATCTGTGAGGTCGATCGCGGCCAGTTGCACCCCTACGAGGGCAACTACTCGACGTACCTGGACACCAAGCGCAAGCGTCTCCAGATCGAAGGCAAGAAAGACGCTAAACGCGCCAAGATCCTCGAGAAAGAGCTGGAATGGGTGCGCTCCTCGCCCAAGGCCCGTCAGGCCAAGAACAAGGCCCGCCTGGCCCGCTATGAGGAGATGGCTGCCGAGGCCGAGCGCAATCGCAAGATCGACACCGCCGAAATCAATATCCCGCCGGGCCCGCGTCTCGGCAACGTCGTGTTGGAGGCCGAGCATCTCTCCAAGGGATTCGGCGATCGCATCCTCATCAAGGACCTCTCGTTTACCCTGCCGCGAGCCGGCATCGTCGGTGTTATCGGCCCAAACGGCGTCGGTAAGACGACCCTGTTTAAAACCATCGTCGGGCTCGAGAAAGCTGATTCTGGATCCCTCAAAGTTGGCGAGACGGTCAGCTTCTCCTACGTCGACCAGAACCGCACCGGTATCGACCCAGAGAAAAACGTCTGGGAGGTCGTCTCCGACGGGCTGGACTACATCAAGGTCGCGAACTTTGAGGAGCCATCGCGCGCGTACGTCGCTAGTTTCGGGTTCAAGGGACCGGATCAACAGAAGCCGGCAGGGGTACTCTCCGGTGGTGAGCGCAACCGTCTGAATCTCGCCCTCACCCTCAAGCAGGGCGGCAACGTGTTGCTCCTCGACGAGCCAACCAACGACCTCGACGTTGAAACCCTCTCAAGCCTCGAGGACGCCCTACTGGAATTCCCCGGCTGCGCCGTGGTGGTCTCCCACGATCGTTGGTTCCTGGACCGCATTGCTACCCACATCCTGGCCTGGGAGGGGGAGGACGAGGATGGTATCCCGCGCTGGTTCTGGTTCGAGGGTAACTTCGCTGACTACGAGGCCAACAAGATTGAGCGACTTGGTCCGGAGGCTGCGCGTCCACACGCCTCGAAGCATCGTCGGCTCACCCGCGACTGAGCGAAGTGCATGAACCGGTCCCGGACTGTCATTCAGCCCGGGACCGAGACTAATTGTGTCCCGTTGCATCCCGAGCCATTCAGACGTGGTTCATGGGGCGCGGGTCCGGTCAGGCCAGTGTCGTGAGCACCACGGTGAAGGCTGGCAGGATCCAGACGGCTACGACGGCCCATGCCGGAGGCTGGCTGACGACCCGCGTTAGCACGAGTGGTGGGACGACAAGTGCGCCGAACCAGAGGGCAGTGACGAACATAACCCGCTGCATGGACTTGGTGTGAGTTACGGCGCGCAGCAGGGGTGCGCACGGGCAGGATCATCCATGGGATCAGGACGAGCGCTGCTGCGATAATTATCCCCGTCGTGATATCAACCCGATGGTGGTGGCGCAGTGCCATGATTCCTATCGGAATCAGGATCGCTCCGATGGTCTGTGCCGCAGGAGCTGTGACGACGCCCACCGTCGACGTGGGGTGCATGGGCGCGTTCGAATGCGTAGTTCATGATAGTGATCCTTCGTCGAGCAGTCGGGTGACGGTGGTGGAGTAGCGCTGCCAGCTTGCGGTGAGCGCCATTAGGCGTTGTCTTCCGGCAGTGTTGATGAGGTAAAACTTTCGGCCCGGCCCGGCCTCGCCGGGTCGCCACTCGACGTCAACTAGACCGGCACCTTCCAGACGTTTAAGCAGGGGGTACAGGGTGCCGCCCTTGACGTCGGCGAAGCCGGCATCGGTGAGCCGGGCCGCGATGCTGTAACCGTAGGTGGGGCCGTCGGCCAGGATGTGTAGCACGCAGAGGTCGAGAACGCCTCGCTGCCATTCGGACGGCCAGTGGTTATCATCCATGACTACATCATGGCTGTTGCTAGTATGTCTGTCTATCTAGTTGGGTATGGCAGATAGAACGCGAGGGCGGAGAATGAGTTGTTACTTCACGTGCGAGGCGAAGACCTCAGAGAGGGTCAGTGCACGTCGTCCGATCAGGTCTGAGACCTGGCGTCGGCACGAGAATCCGTCGGCCAGGATGATGGCTTGGGGTCCGGCCTCTTCAATAGCTGGTAACAGGTCGTTGTGAGCAACCTTCACCGAGAAGTCATAGTGGCCCTTCTCGACGCCGAAGTTCCCGGCGTAACCGCAGCATCCGCTAACCACCGTGACGGTGGCACCGGCGGCCTCGAGAAGTCGCTTGTCCGGGCCGAACCCGAGAATTGAGGCGTGGTGGCAGTGCGGTTGGGCGACGATAGTGTGGCCGGCCAGAGATGGCGGGGTCCAGTTCGCTGCCTCCAACATCTCGGCGACGGTGTGCATGTTCCGGGCGACCCGCCGAACACGTGGGTCGTCTGAGAGGAGGCGGAGTGCGTCATCACGCCAGACGGTAGTGCAGGACGGTTCTAACCCAACGACGGGGACATTGGCATCGGATAGGGGAGTCAGTACGTCGAGACCAGCGCGCAGCCGACGCCGAGCGCCGTCGAGTTGACCGGTGGTGATCCACGTTAACCCGCAGCAGATGTCGTTGGTGAGCACCCTAGGGTGATAGCCGGCGTCAGCAAGCACTGTGACTACCGCTGAGAGATCCGACTCCTCGAGCATGTCGGAGAAGGAATCTACCCAGATCACGACGTCGCCCTTGTCATGGTCGCAGCGGGTCTGGAAACGTGAAGTCGAGGCAGATGAAGGCGATGTTTCCGGATCCGCCACAATCTCCTTAGCCGGGGCGGCCTGCGGACTGGCCAATCTGGCCGAGGGCTGGAATCGGGGGAGGGGACGACGCTGATCCACCCCGGCTGTCCATCTAGCAAGACGTGCGAAGACCGGTATCGAAAGCACTGCGTTAGCTAGCGACGGCGCTCCTGGGATCCGATTGAGCAAACGTTCCCACATGGGCAGCAGCCCCATCGTCAGGTGGGAGCGAGGGCGGAGACGGTGACGGTATTTTTCGTCAAGAACCGTGCTGCGGTAGCTGGCCATGTCGATTCCGGTGGGGCAATCTCGGGCGCACCCTTTGCACGCCATGCACAGGTCCAGTGCCCGTTCCACCTCGGGAGAGTCCCAGCCGTTAATAAGAGTGCCGTTGACCATTTCCTTGAGCACGCTGGCTCGGCCACGCGTGGAATCAACCTCGAGCCCGGACGCCTGGTATGAGGGACACATCACCCCGCCAGGGGCGGTAGGGGCGATGCACTTGCCCACCCCGGTACAGCGATGAACGTCGGCGGCGAATTCAGGGTGGGAAATGGTCATGGGGGAAAGAGCCGATTCGTGGGTCCTTATATTGGCCTCCACCGGCGCAGGATTCACCAAAATACCTGGGTTAAACAGGTTATCCGGGTCGAGAATGGCCTTGACCTTGGAGAACAACGTCAGGGCGTCGGGGGAATACATCAAGTCCAACAAGGCCGAGCGGGCCCGGCCGTCACCATGCTCCCCGGAGACCGAACCTCCATGCCGAGCGACCAACCGGGCGGCTTCGGTGACGAAGGAGCGGTAGCGCCGGGGGCCGTCTGGCTGATCTAAGGGGAAATCGATACGGCAGTGCAGACACCCTTCGCCGAAATGACCGTAGGGCAGGCCATGCAGGCCGTGGTCGTCCAACAAGGCTTCGAAATCGCGCAGGTATGCCCCGAGGTCGTTGGCTGGAACGGCCGAATCCTCCCATCCTGCCCAAGCTGGCTTGTTAAGGCTGACTCCGGCGAGCCCCGCACCATCCGCGCGGATTTTCCACAGAGCCGCAGCCTGGCCAGGATCGGAGACGACCCATCCGTCCAGGCATCCGCTGGCGGCAACCAGCTTTCGGGCTCGCGAAGCTACCTCGGTCTCGTCGTCCCCTCGCAGCTCGACGAACATCCAGCCGTCGCCGCGCGGCAAGTCCGGCACCGGGCGTCCGGCACGCGAAACCACGTCGACGATTCGGCGTCCGAACCCCTCGCAGGCGACCGGGGAGAAAGGCAATAGGGCAGTCACGGCATCGGCGGCCTCGGGCATAGACGGATATCCCAGCGCGACCGTCATTCCATAGGCAGCCTCGCGCACTAGTTGCACGGTAGCCCGCGTCACGATGCCCAATGTGGCCTCGGTGCCCGCGATGAAGGCGGGGAAGTTGCGGCCACGTTCCGGTAATAGCCATTCCATGGAGTATCCGGAAACTTGTCGGGAGAAAGTCGCGAACTCGGTCCGGATCGTCGCAAGGCTTGCGTCTGTCAGATCCACCAGGCGTTGGGTGAACGGCACAGCGAAGTCTCCACGACGCAGGGTCGTCACATGACCGTCGGCGGTGAGGAGGTCAACATCAACAAGGTTGTCCCCGGTGCGGCCATATCCCAGCGCGCGCGGCCCGCAGGCGTTATTGCCGATCATCCCGCCGATAGTGCAACGTGTTGAGGTGGACGGGTCCGGGCCGAACCGCAACCGGTGCCGGACTCCGGCGTGCTGCAACCAGTCCTGAACGACACCAGGCTCGACGACGGCGGTACGGGCCTGAGGATCGAGGGAGAGAATGCGGTTGAGGTGGGCCGAAGTATCGATAACCAGCCCTGCCCCAACTGCATTGCCAGCGCACGTCGTACCGGCCCCGCGGGCGGTGATGGGCAGGCCTACCTGGCTTGCGGCTGTGACGAGGGCAGACAGTTCGTCAGTGCTGCGGGGATGGGCGATCGCGGTAGGAACAACGCGGTAGATCGAGGCGTCAGAAGAGTAAAGGGCGCGCGCCAGCCGGGAATCGTCGAGGATCTCCAGGGCGGAGGCATCAAGACCTCTTAGAGTTGATCGGAAGTCCTGGAGAATGTTCGTGGTGGCTGTCATGGCCTCAGTCTGGCACGGAGAGAACCGCTCTCATGGCTCGTCCCATGGCAGCGAAATCCTCGGGATCGACCGGGTCAACGACAATGTGGCGAACCGTACGAACATAGTTCGGGGCGGCTTGACGCAGCAGATCCATTCCGGTGGGGCTTAACCGAGCTACCACCCCGCGACGATCCCGGACGTCGGGTTCTCGCGTGACGAGTCCGCGAGCTTCCAGTCGCTCAACGGCGTGGGTGAGCCGGGACCTCGACTGATGCACCTCAGTGGCAAGTACAGACATCCGCATCGCGTAGTCGTCAGCCTCCGAGAGACTGGCCAGGATCTCGTATTCGCACAGTTCCAGGTCGTGGCGACGCAACTCCTGCGAAAGACGAGAGGTGATACGCGCGGACCCGAGAAGCCACGCTCGCCAAACCCGCTGCTGTTCGATGCTCAACCAGGCAGTCGCAGCTGACTTCTCCATCTGGGACCCGACATCATCACATGTCTTAGTGGCGCCTTCGTTAGTGCTGCGCCCAGAGCCGCCCTGTGACATGATCATCATCGTACCCGTGGCGTGGAGAATGCTTTCCGGCCTACTTCTGTCAACAACCGCCCATTGTTGATATCGGGAGTTGTGGGGACTGGCCAATGAAACATGCAATAGCGTGGCAGAAGTTACTTTTGATCGAGGTGAGGGTGAGCTGATGAGCGGTACCAGTGACGACGAGTCTCATGCTGTGCAGAGGAAGCTCCTCGCAGCCTCGGCAAAAAACTTTGCGGCGATGCTTGATCGTCAGGCAGATGCTCATCCCAACCGCATTGCATTCTTGACACCCTCGGGTCCCGACGATGAGCCCAATACCTGGCTTCCGATGACCTTTGCTGAGTTCCGTCGCCAGGCCCACGAGGTTGCTGCAGGGCTGATGGAATTCGGTCTTCCTCGTGAGGGGCGCGTCGCTCTGCTCTCCGGAACTCGTACTGAGTGGATCATCGCCGATATGGCCATTTCCTGCGCAGGTGGTGCGACTACGACGATCTACCCGAATTCAGGGCCAGAAGAGGCCAGCTTTATCCTGGTCGACTCACACTCGTCCATCCTTTTCGTCGACTCGACGGCCCAAGTCGCCAAGATCCAAGGACGCCCCGAAGTCGACGCGGTGGTACGTCACATCATTAGCTTTGTCGACGACTCCGAGCAGACCGGGGTCAGCGATGACCGCCTCACCACTATGGCTGACGTCATTGCTCACGGACGGCGTCGTCTGGCTGCTGAGCCAGAACTTGTCCGCCGCATGATCGACTCGATTGAGCCTGACGACCTGTGCACCCTCATTTACACCTCGGGCACTACTGGCACTCCCAAGGGAGTTGAACTCACTCACCAGGCCTGGACCTATATGGGACAGGCGTGGAAGAGCCTCGACATGTTCCGAGGCGGGGATATTCATCTGTTGTGGTTGCCGCTTTCTCATGCTTTCGGCAAGTGCCTTATCGCGATTTGCGTGGAGATTGGCATCACCCAGGCTATTGAGCCGCGCATTCCGAGGTTGGCCCGTAGCCTTGGCGAGGTTAAACCCCGAGTCATGTGTGGTGTGCCCCGTATTTTTGAGAAAATCCGCGCTGGAGTCATGACAGCCTACCCGCACGGACGCTTGGCGAGCCGAGTCTCGCGGTGGGCGTTTGCTACTGGCCGGGACGTCCAGCAGTACCGTCGTGCCGGTGATCGGCTGCCAGTCACCGTAGCCGCTAAACTCAAGATCGCTGATGCACTGGTGTTCTCTACCTTGCGCCGCAAGCTCGGTGGGATCGAGTTCATGATTTGCGGTGGTGCCAAGCTTTCTGAGCAGGTGCAGCAATGGTTTTTCTCGGCTGGAATTCCTATTGTCGAGGGGTACGGGGCCACCGAGATTGGAGCGGTTGCTTTCTTTAGTGGCCCTACCGCTATTCGCTCGGGAACTGTTGGACCGGTCGCGCCGGGATGTCTGGCGCGGATCGCAGAAGACGGCGAGGTCTTGGTTTCTGGGCCAATCGTCGCTCGCGGTTACCACAACCTGCCCGAGAAGACCGCCAAAGCGTTCACCGATGGCTGGTTCCACACCGGTGATATTGGTGAATTCGATGAAAAGAACTACCTGCGCATTACTGATCGCAAGCGGGACCTTTTCAAAACTTCTGGTGGTAAATACGTCGCCCCACAGAAGGTCGAGGCCACTCTGATGGCCAACTGCCCGTACCTGTCTAACGCTGTCGTGCTTGGCGAAGGACATAAATACGCCGTCGCTCTACTCACCCTCGATCGGGACGCGCTCATGACCTGGGGCAAAAGACATGGCAAAGCTGATGCCAGCTATGCCGAGCTCACCGCAGATCCACGCGTGCGTCGCAGTATTCAGTGGTACGTCGATCGGGCTAATTCGCGGCTTGAACGCTGGGAGACCGTCAAGAAATTTGCCATTCTTGACCATGACCTGACCGAGGATTCACACTCAGTGACGACCAGTCTCAAGGTGCGTCGTGGAGTGGTGGCTGAAAAATACGCTTACCTCCTTGACGAGATGTTCGCTGACGAAAACGATCAACCGGGCGCCGCAAAGGGAAGCGACGCTTCATGACTGGAGCTGTCGTCGTCGATATTCCACTGCGTTGGTCCGATATGGATGCGCAGGGACACGTCAATAATGTTCGTATTAGCGAGCTTGTACAGGAGTCACGAAACCAGGCGTTCTACACCAATGGCGCCCAGGAGATGCTTGACACGGGGATCGTCGTCGTCAGTCAGGATGTGGAGTTTTTGGCCCCCTTCGTAGTTGATGGTAGCCCGTTGCGCGTGGCCGTGGGGTGCTCCCAGCTCGGCGCGGCCCGGACCGTCCTTGATTATCGGGCCTGGCACCACGACGTTGAGGTCGCTCGTGCCCGGGGAACTATCTGCCCCTTCGACTTCGCGACCGGTCGACCCCGTCGCCTCACCGATGGTGAGCGTGGCGCGTTTGAGTCGATGAAAGTCGAGTCACAGCAGTGGAAGCCCATCAAGGTGGTGGATGTGTCCGAGGCTGGTGATTTCATCGAGGTGCCGATCCGCTGGTCCGATGTCGACCGTCAAGGCCACGTCAATAACGTGAGTCTGGCTGGATACCTGCAAGAGGCGAGAATCCTGGCGACGACGTCGTGGTCGCCGGGAATGAGACGAGCTGGGAACTATCTGTGGGTCGTCGTGCGTCAAGATATTCGGTATCGCCGTCAGGTTCTGCCGACCCAGCGGTCATGCCGAGTTCATACCGCCCTGACGCGGTTGGGGACGTCGTCAATGACGCTGGCCGGATCCATCGCGACTGAGGAAGGGTCGGCCCTCGACGCCGCCACTGTGCTGGTTTGTGTCGATCCGAAGACGGGCGCTTCGGTGCCCATCGACGACCAGACGAGGCAGGCCTTATCGGCCTACCTCGTCACGGTGTGATCGACGTTCAGACTCGCAACCAGACAGCCTGATCGCGTCCGACTGACACCGTCTTACCTTGGGTGTCCAACGGAATCGACGATGCGATAACCGCGTCAGCGTCCACGGTCACCTTTTCGGCGCCGAAGTTGACGATGCACCGGAAACCGGGCTCGCGGGAAAAGTCGAGGACCTCGTCGCTGGACTCGTTCCAAGTCATCGTTCCGGCGCCCAGTGCTGGGTTGGCATGGCGCTCGGCCAGTAGGGTGCGGTAGAGGGCAAAGAAGGATGACGAATCGTTCTGCTCAGATTCGACGGTCCACTCGGCCCAATTACTCGGCATGGGGAGCCAGGTGTTCGCGTTTGTCGACCACCCATAGGGTGCGTTGGAACCGCTCCACGGCATGGGAACGCGACATCCGTCACGACCGCGATCTGTGTGTCCAGAACGTTTCCAGGTGGGGTCTTGGAGGGTTTCTTCGGGAAGATCTTCGACCTCTGGGAGGCCAAGTTCTTCGCCTTGGTAAATGTAGGCACCGCCCGGTAGAGCCAGCTCCAGCATGGCGGCGGCGCGAGCCCGACACCGTCCCAGAGCCACATCGGTAGGGGTGCCATGAAACTGGGCGTGCGGAGCCGACGGATCCGAGAAGTCCAGCCCGGAGATCTCCTTGCCGTAGCGGGAGACCGGGCGGACATTGTCGTGGTTACCAAGTACCCAGGTGGCACTAGCGCCCACCGACTCGTGAGCTGCTAGCGATTCGGTGATCGTGGTGCGAAGCGAGTTGGCCTTCTACGCCGAGATGAGGAACTCGAAGTTAAAGGACGTATGCAGCCGATCTGACTCGAGGTAGCGGACCAGGCGGTCGTGGGGGAGGTAAGCCTCGGCGACAAACATCCTGGGTCCCTCGGGAGTATCGGCGTATTCGTCGGCGATAGCACGCCAGCGTCGCTGAATTGATGCAAGTTCAGGCTGATCCCACATCGGACTATCCCCGACGAGCTCGCCGAACTTTTCGTTCTCGGGGAGATCTGGAAGACCGGATTCCTTAACCAGCGAGTTGGCGACGTCGATGCGGAAACCGTCGATCCCGCGGTCGAACCAGAACCTCAGCACCCGGTCAAACTCTTCGAGGACGTCGGAGTTCTCCCAGTTCCAGTCGGGCTGGGAAACGTCAAAAAAGTGTAGGTAACACTGACCGGGAGTGCCGTCCGGCTCGGTGATGCGCTCCCATGCGCCGCTGCCGAAAACTGACGGCCAGTTGTTCGGGGGAAGTTCACCGTTCTCGCCCCGGCCATCACGAAAGATGTAGCGGTCGCGTTCTGGGGAGCCGGGAGCTGCGGCTAACGCCTTTTTGAACCATGGATGCTCTTGAGAGGAGTGGTTCGGGACGAGATCGATGATGACCCGCAGACCCAGCTCGTGCGCCTGTGCCACGAGGGCGTCCGCATCGGCGAGGGTGCCAAAGTCCGGGTTGATGTCGCAGTAGTCGCTGACGTCGTATCCGCCGTCAGCCATGGGGGAGGGGTACCACGGTGAGATCCACAGGGCGTCGACACCCAAGGTGACGAGGTGGTCGAGGTGGTCGATGATGCCACGCACGTCGCCGATGCCGTCTCCGTTCGAGTCGGCGAAGCTGCGTGGGTAGACCTGATAGACGACAGCGGACTTCCACCAGTCGTTGATCGTAGGGGAGGTGGTCATGGGGCTCCTTATGGGGTTGCGTGGGGTAGGAACAGACACGACGGCCAGGGCTGGCCACTCTCGTGGAGGGAAGACTCAGTTGGCGCGGACTTCGCGACCGTCGCCTGACCAGTTGAGGTGCCAAGAACCTTCGTCGTCAACGCGCCGGTACGTGTGGGCACCGAAAAGGTCGCGCAGACCCTGGGTGAGAGCGGCGTTAAGACGAGGGGCTCGGACTTGGTCGTAGTAGCCCAGGGCTGAAGAGAATCCCGGAACTGGAACACCGGCCTCGACAGCACAGGCGACGACCCGGCGCCACGCTTGCTGGCAGCGTGCGAGCTCGGCCTTCACGGACGGGGCCTCAAGGAGGGATACGAGGTCACCGGCGGCGTATTCATCCCTGATGCGTTGGAGCAGACGCGCGCGAATGATGCAGCCATCGCGCCAGATTGACGCGATTTGGCCCATATCGACCTCCCAGTTGTACTCGGCGGCCGCCGTACGAATCTCGTCGAGACCTTGTGCGTAGGCCACCACCTTCGCCGACCATAGGGCATCACGAACATCGGTAAGGAAGGTTTGCCGGTCCTCAACAGTGATGGTGTGCTCCGGCCCCGCAAGGACATGCTGACCGACCGTGCGCAGCGGCACGGCGCTGGAAACGGATCGGGCGAAGACCGCCTCGCTGATAGTGGAGACATCCACTCCAAGCTCGAGAGCAGTCTGGACGGTCCAGGTGCCCGTTCCCTTCATTCCCGCCTCGTCGCGGATGACGTCGAGGAGGTCTGTGTCGGGGTTACGAGGATCCTTGGCACGCAGTACCCGAGAAGTGATTTCGACGAGGTAGGAATTGAGGTCGCCATGGTTCCACGACTCGAAGGCATCGGCGGCCTCAGCATTGGTCAAACCGGCGGCACGCAAAAGGGAGTGCGCCTCGCCAATGAACTGCATATCGGCGTACTCGATGCCATTATGGACCATCTTGACGAAGTGTCCGGCGCCGTCAGTACCCATCCATGCGCAGCAGGGTTCACCGTCGACGTGGGCGGAGATTTTTTCTAAGACCGGTCCGATGATTTCGTAAGATTCCTTAGACCCGCCAGGCATAATTGATGGACCCTCAAGGGCCCCGACTTCCCCACCGGAGATGCCAGTACCAACATAGTGAATGCCGGTGGGACGTATTTCCTCCTCACGGCGGCGGGTATCACCAAAATAAGCATTACCACCGTCGACGAGGACATCACCAGGTTGGAGGAGAGGGGTGATCTCTTTAATGACGGCATCGGTGCCGCACCCCGCCTTAACCATCATGACGACGCGACGCGGGCGCTCGAGGCTGGCTACGAAATTGGCCAGGTCATGGAAGGGCAGGAACGTCCCTTCGTTGCCATGCCCGGCTATCACCTCGTCGGTACGTGATGCGGTGCGGTTATAGATGGCGACACGGAAGCCCTTACGGGCCATATTTCGGGCCAGATTAGAGCCCATGACGGCCATTCCGATGACGCCGACCTCGGCGGTCTGTGGCGCAGTGTCACTCATGCGTTTCCTCCTCGGTGTCTCGTCCCCATCTTTCCAGTGATTCACTCTTGATGCAGTTGAGGGCGGATCTGGTGAGGTTATGAGATGCCGCGCGCGTGTGAACACCGATGAGTGCAATCGGCAAACACATTGGAGCTTAGCCCTTTCACAATGGCTCCTCCCACATTTAAGCTCGATGAAGATTAAGTTCTATGAAGTCCGGTTACTCGCGTGCGCATAGACGCTACGCTGAGGCCATGATCGATGCGCTGGCCTTCGTGCCCATGAAAACCTTGCCTGGCTGGCCCGAAGCTCACTACAGCTCTGTTCACCTGCTCATGCTGTGCGTCGTGTGGCCGATCGCCACTGCCGTTCTCTTCATCTTCGTTGGGTGGGGAATCCATCGTGCGAAGGGACGCAATAGCAACGATCCTGACTGATTCTCAACCAGCTGCCTGATACGAAGACGATAGTGGCCTCGAACAAACGGTTCGAGGCCACTATCGTCGTTCACGTCACCCGCGGCTTGCCTCCTGGCAGCGCAGGATACGGCGGGCGTTATCAGCACGTTCGGCAAGGACGCGACGGACCGTGCTGCCGGGGTCATTGTCGGAAACCCAGCCCTCTAGTTTGTTGAGCCAGGCGGCGTCTATGACCTCGGTACTCGGGAATAGCCACATTAAGGCGTTCTGCACCTGGGCGTGACCGGCCTTGGCCCACTGACCCTCGTGGGAGTCGATGGCTTTGCATAGCTCGAGGTATGGATCGACGTACGGGGAGAGAACCTCGGTCTGATCAGGCTGAATGAACTGCATGACCAACTGACGGTAAGTCTCGTTGGGTACCGAATCGTCGGTGGTGGCGCGCTGCCAGGCGGCCTGTTTAGCCTGGGCGGTCGGCATTGCGGCGCGGGCCCCGGCAGCTTGCTCGGAACCAGAGATGGTGTTGTCTCGTTGCAGCTCGGCGGCGATCTCGTCTTCCCCAACTCTTCCCACTCTGGCAAGCGCGGTGACGAGGCGCCACCTCATGCCCTGATCGATACTGAGTCCCTCGGGGACTTCCTCACCGGACAGCCACCCCTTGAGCAGGTCTGCGGCGTCGGTGGTGGCTGCGGTAGCCAGACCGTTGGCATAGGCAACCTGGTGGTCAGAGCCGGGCATGGCATCTCGAAGGCCAGTCGCGAGGATGGCGACGAGACGGTCACGCACTTCCTGGCGATCTTCGGCGTTGCTGTACGAGATCGCGGCGGTTGTCGCCTGGCGGATGAGTGCGGTCACGGCTGTGAGGTCGGTTTCGCTGGGCAAGCCTTTGCCAACCAAGGTGACATAGTCCTGGGCGCGCATCTCGGCATCGCGGCACATGTCCCATGCCGAGCTCCAACACAGTGCACGGGCCAGCGGGTCAGATAGGGCGTCAATGCGGTCAATGAGGGTGGCCATCGAATGATCGTCGAGACGTACCTTGGCGTAGGTCAGGTCGCTATCGTTGAGTAGCACCAGATCGCCGCGGGAGTGCCCGACGAGGGCCGCGATCGGGGTACGCTCGTCGTGGATGTCCACGTCGAGAAGCTCGGTACGGGTCAGGTGGTCGTCGGTAAGGGTGTAGATGCCGACTCCCAGACGATGGGTACGCAGAGTCGGATACTTCTCGGTAGCGGTCTGGACGATGTCGAAGCGTGTGAAGTTGCCCTTCTCGTCGACGTCGTAGTCCGGGCGGACGGTGTTGACACCGGGGGTACGCAGCCACTGCTCGGTGAAGGAGGACAGGTCCCGCCCCGACGCCACCTGGAGTTGGTGGAGAAGGTCTTTGAGTTCGGTGTTTGAGAAGGCGTTTTGGGCGAAATACGTCCGCACGCCAGCGAGGAACTTATCTTCACCCACAAAGGCGACCAGTTGCTTGAGGGTTGATGCGCCCTTGGCGTAGGTGATCCCGTCGAAGTTCTGTTCGACGGTGTCAAGATCGATCATGTCGGCTGCAATGGGGTGGGTGGTCGGCAGCTGGTCCTGGGTGTAACCCCAGGTCTTGCGCTGGTTGGCGAAAGAAACCCACGGGTCGATGCCGCCATGCTTCTCGACGATCTTTTCCTGGCAGTAGTGTGAGGCCCACTCGGCGAAGGACTCGTTGAGCCACAGATCATCCCACCATTTCATTGTTACGAGATCGCCAAACCACATGTGGGCAAGCTCGTGAAGGATGGTGTTATCACGGTTTTCGTATGCAGCCGACGTGACCCGGGAGCGAAAGAGCAGGTCGTCGCGATGGGTTATGCAAGCGGCGTTTTCCATGGCGCCCGCATTGAACTCCGGGACGAAAGACTGGGTGTACTTACCGAACGGATAAGGATATCCGAACTCGGCCTCGTAGACCTCGAACCCGCGCTGGGTGGTGGTCCGAATACGGTCGGCGTCGAGGTATTCCGTTATTGACTGACGGCACAGAATGTCGGCATCAATTTCTCCTGAAGCCGTATGGATTGTCCCGTGATCGACATGGTATTCACCGGCGACGAGAGCCGTGAGGTAGGTCGAAATCGGGAGGGTGGGTTCAAAAGACCACCGCGACATCCCCTCCCACGGGCCTTCGGTCGGTTCCGGAGCGGGGGAGTTAGAGACGATGGTCCAACCGGTAGGTGCGATGACTTGCAGCTCGAAGGTCATCTTTTGGTCGGGCTGCTCAAAGTCCGCGTACATGCGCCTGGCGTCAGCAATTTCGAACTGGGTGTATAGGTAGACCTTGCCGTCGGCAGGGTCGACAAAACGGTGCAGACCCTCCCCGGAATGGGAGTAGCGGCACAGCGCGGTGACGGTGATCTCGTGAGTTCCCGGCTCAGTCGTGAATGGGAAACGATTATGTGAGAATGCGGCGGGATCCAATGGAGTGCCGTCGAGGTCTGCGGCGTAGACGCCGTCAGCAATAAGGTCGAGATGGCTCTGCCCACCAGTCGATGAGAACTGAATTGTTGAGGAGGAAACGAAGGTTTCGGTCGGCTCGCCGAGCGGGTCGCCGTTGGGGTCGCGTCCAGAAAGATCAACGAGCACCTTGGAGCTATGTGCCGTGATGACCTGGGAGCGCTGCTGCGCCTCCTCGCGAGTGATGTTGACCGAGCTCATCATGCCTCCGTGGAACATGCGTTAGTTATGAGCGCACATAATGCACCCAACAATTCTTATAAGACTCTATCGGTTCCCTCTTTGGCTGTCTTGTCAATTGTGAACTGTGTTCCATGCTTATGCGCCATACGCGAACAATGCAGGGGTTCGTCTTTGCCAGGGTTAAGCGCGTGCGGCCCGGTTGGGGCCATGAGGACAACAGTTGATTTGGGTGCAACCTGACCCGGGCGACGTCACGTTGGATATTTGTGGTAAAAAGGTTGACGACGTATCGTCTTTCGCGACATGAGTTTGGCCGTTCTCAATGAAGGACGCGATCTCTCCGGCGACTACTGTGCTGAGACGGAAAAGACATGGCCCCGGTCGGGCAGGACGTCGGTACGCCGGTCACTATGTCTTTGGTGCCCATGGACGAGGAAGCCAAGGTTGACCTCGCCAAGTGCATCCCGGTGGCCAGGCAATTCTCTTTGCAACGGACCTGGACGAAAGCTCGTCGGTGAATGCACAACTATGTGAACTGCGCAAAGATGGGACTATGGTTGACGATTCCACCCAAGGTGGCGAGCTGGAGGCGAGCGAGGCTGGGGCCGAAGCACGCCACCACTGGACTGAGTTGGCCCAGCGCATCCTTGACGCCCAGGACGCTTACTATGCCCGCGACGCTCCCACGATCTCTGATGCCGAATACGACCGGCTTATGGTTGAACTCAAGAAGGTGGAGGACGACCATCCGGAGTTGCGCACTCCCGACTCGCCCACTCAGCGGGTTGGAGCTCCACAACGGATAACAGATTTCGCCCCGGTCAAACACCTCGAACGGCTACTGAGCCTGGACAACGTCTTTACCCGCGACGAACTGTCAGAATGGATGAACAGGGTCGCTACTGCCGTCGGAAAGATCCCGAATTTCCTCTGCGAGCTGAAGATTGACGGGTTGGCGGTCGACCTCGTCTACCGAGACGGGCAGCTTGTATCCGGGGCGACACGCGGTGATGGCCGTATCGGTGAGGACGTCACCGCGAACGTGCGTACGATCGCGGCTATACCCCGGAAACTGACTGGCGACGACGTCCCTCGTCTGCTTGAAGTTCGGGGCGAGGTATTTTTCCCGGTCGCTGATTTCACCGACCTCAACGCTGCCCTCATCGAGGCAGGTAAGAACCCCTTTGCTAACCCGCGCAATGCGGCTGCCGGTTCGCTGCGGCAGAAGGACTCTCGGGTGACGGCGTCCCGGCCTCTGTCGATGATCGTCCACGGTATTGGGGTGCTGGAAGGTCACGATTTCCCTAGCCAGGGGCATGCCTACGACAAGCTTGCGCAGTGGGGGTTACCCGTCTCGCCGTACTTCAAGATCGTGGAGCATGTCGATGAGGTACATGAGTTCGTGACCCGCTGGGGCGAGTCCCGCGACGAGGCCTCCCACCAGATTGACGGCGTGGTGGTCAAGGTTGATGATGTCTCTTTGCAGCGCAAGCTGGGTGCCACCTCGCGAGCTCCCCGGTGGGCCATCGCATATAAATACCCGCCTGAAGAAGTCAACACCGAGCTCCTTGATATCCGCGTCAATGTTGGAAGGACCGGTCGTGTCACCCCGTACGGGGTCATGAGACCGGTAACAGTTGCCGGGTCCACCGTCGAGATGGCTACCCTCCACAACGCTTTCGAGGTCAAGCGCAAAGGAGTGCTCATTGGCGACACCGTGGTGCTGCGCAAGGCTGGTGACGTTATTCCGGAAATCCTTGGCCCGGTGGTGGAGCTGCGTAACGGCACTGAGCGGGAGTTTCTTATGCCCGACCACTGCCCGAGCTGTGGGGCAGAGCTGGCCTACGAAAAGAACGGTGACAAGGATCTTCGCTGCCCTAATGCTCAAGGTTGTCCCTCCCAGCTACACGAGCGGGTCTTCGGATTAGCGTCACGTGGCGCCCTCGACATCGAAGCTCTTGGTTGGGAGGCCGCCATCGCTCTGACTGATCCGGAAAACCAGCGCCCGGGTGATGACGAGGTCGCTGAGGAACTTCCGAAACGACAAACGGCAGTGCTGAGCTCCGAGGCTGGTCTGTTCGACCTGCAGCTCGACGATCTCGCCGAGGTCAAAGTATGGCGTCGTAGGAAAGTTAACGGCGGCCCAGGCCCCTGGCAGCTTGAACCCTATTTCTTCACGAAGGCGACAGCGAAAAAGCCGTCGACTCCGACTGCCACGACCAAGAAAATGTTCGACGAGTTAGCGAAGGCCAAGTCTCAGCCGTTGTGGAGAGTGCTGGTCGCCCTGTCTATCCGTCATGTCGGACCAACGGCGGCCCGGGCTCTGGCCACCCACTTCGGGTCAGTTGAGGCCATCCGGGAAGCGTCCGTCGAGGAACTTGCTGGAGTCGATGGGGTGGGTGAGATTATCGCCGAATCGGTCAAGCGATGGTTCGAAGTCGACTGGCATCAGGAGATTATTAGTCGATGGGCCGCAGCGGGAGTGCGGATGGCCGACGATCGTGACGAGGCCCCTGAGCAGACCCTCGAGGGGTTGACTGTGGTCGTCACGGGAAGTCTGGAGGGATTCAGCCGTGACGAGGCGAAGGAGGCCATCGTCTCGCGCGGAGGAAAAGCGGCTGGATCCGTCTCCCGAAAGACTGACTACGTCGTCGTGGGGGAGAATGCCGGATCCAAGGAAACCAAGGCGCGAGACCTGGGCCGTCCCATCCTTGACGAGGCCGGGTTCCGGTATTTGCTTGAAAACGGTCCGCAGGGGATCACAACCATCGGGTGAGGGTCGATTCTCTGGGGTCTGTCACTCCGATAAGGCAACGTGGACCGGGTAAAGATGCCTGGTCCACGTTGCGTAAGGGTGCCTCAGAACTCCGAAATGTTATGGGCGACGTCGACGGTGGAAAACATCCGGTCCACCGCTGCGATCTGCTCGTCAGTGCCAGTAATGCGGTGGGCAGCGGCCAGCGAGAATCCCCGGCCCATTCCGAAATACAGCGATCCAAGTGCAGCCACGTCAAGGGTCGCGGCGTCGGTGGAGTCGTCGACCTTCGTGACGGTCGCAGGCGCTCCCGGAGCCTCGACGTCGACCTGCCAGGTGCCCTCGGCATAACCCATCGGGTCAACGACGTGGAAGGTGACTGAGCCTTGATGGTCCCAACCGCGTACGGCCATCGCCTTCTTGACGTCAAGGATGCGCAGCCAGCCGAGATCGATATGGCGGGTGAACTTCACAACTCGGGGGTCTTCTACCGCCCATGGCAGTGGGGTGGCGGGATCGACCTTTGGTGCCTTGATCATCTCGATGAGGTCAACCGAGGCGAGGAACTCCCACAACGCGACTTCAGAGTCCGGGGTGGTGGCGACCATGTCGAGGATGGTGATCTGTGAGCCGAAATCCTTGTCGATCTGGTAGGAAACGACGCCGTCGGGTTCGCCATCGTCGTTGTGATGGACGATTGAACGGACGCGACGGTTTCGGCCGCCCTTCTGAGGGTCCCAGCGTCCGGAAGCGTAATCGACGTGCCACGGCTGGCGATTGTGGGACCCGCGACGGGCCCGGTGGAACTCGGAGAACACTTTGAGACGAAGATCATCAATGGCCAGTGGATCAGCCATCGAGACTGTTCCGCTTGGGGCGTGGTTGAGCTTAAACCGGCCGTCAACGACGATCTCGACGCTTTGATCGCGGGTTGAGATGCCGTATCCGAACCGTCCGTAGATGCTGCCCTCGGTGGCAGTCAGGGCGGCGAATGCTAGACCCTCCTCCTTGGAACGGGTCAGGGTATTCGTCATGAGGGTACGTAGCAGACCGCGTCTGCGGTGGCTGGCGCGCACAGTGACGTCGGTAATGAACGTGGCCGGCTCGAGATGACCATGGCCGGTGTTAATGGTGCTCGGGTATGTGTCCATTGTCGCGACCGGAAGGTTGGGAAACTCCGGGTCTGGGTCAGGTTGGCGGATTGTCCACAACTGTTCGCCCTCGACACAAGCGGCGTAGTGCTCGAGCTCGGCGTCGGAGGGTTGGGACAGGTGAAACCCCAGTGCTACCGCGCGTAGCACATTGTCGACCGCCTCGCTGCGGGAACCGTCGCTGGTGACCAGTTCCAGACGGTAGGGGTCGGGGACCTGAACAGATGAGGTGCTTTCAGCCATAGCCTTCACGCTATCGAAGATGATCTACGACACTGACTGGCCGGGTCTAGGTGCCATGATGGAGGCATGACCTTTAAGCCTTCACATGTTCATATCGGCACCGACCATGCGGCCTTTGAGCTTAAGGAGTACCTCGTTGGCAAGTTGACCGAAGCTGGATACCAGGTCGTCGATCATGGTGCGGCTAGCTATGACTCTCAGGATGACTATCCCGACTACTGCATCCCGTGTGCTCAGGCCGTGATGGCCGACCCGGGGTCGCTTGGCATCGTGCTGGGTGGTTCCGGCAACGGAGAGCAGATCGCTGCGAACAAGGTCAAGGGGATTCGCGCCGCACTGGCGTACACCGTCGAGATCGCGGAACTGGCACGTCTCCACAACAATGCGAACGTTGTCTCTTTGGGTGGCCGGATGCAGACTCAGGAGGAAGCCTGGCAGATCGTCGAAACTTTCCTGACGACCGATTTCTCCCACGAGGACCGACACCAGCGTCGTATTGACAAGCTCATTCGCTGGGAGGACAAGGGCTCACTGGGGTGAGTTCTCCTGCCCTGAATTATTGACGTGACTGGCGGTGGCTCGACGTTGAAGATCCGCCAGTATCGTCTTCCACTCCTGACCCGGCTCGGGCATCTGGGACTCACCGGAGGGTTCGGGCTGCTCCACAAGTTCGCGCGTCCTCATAGCGCGATCTCCTTTAAGGATTGACCCATGACCACGCCGGTGGTCATGGTTTCGGTGCTGTTTGCCGTGGTCAGAGGCATTCATGAAGCTATCCTGCCTCAACTCGTTGCGCCTGTTCGACTTCCATGACGCTATGACTACTTATCCGAGAGGACAACCAACCGTGCCTGAAGGCCACGTCATCCATCGTCTTGCCAATGCCATCGACTTGGCCTTCGCCGGTTCACGGGTTGAGGTCACTTCTCCGCAGGGACGATTCGCCGAATCCGCAGCCATGCTGGATGGGACAGTGCTGGCCTCAGCTCAGGCATGGGGCAAACATCTCGTCGTGGACTTCGATAATCATCGTCCTGACCACCTGTTACACATCCACTTGGGATTGATTGGCAAGCTGGCAGTCGAGCCGACAGTTCCTGTGGTCGGTCAGGTGCGGTTACGCATCACCGACGGCGTTACTGCAGCTGATCTACGCGGTCCGCAAACGTGCGAGCTCATCAACGACGACGAGTGGGGGACGGTCGCAGCCACTATTGGCCCCGACCCCATCCGCGACGATGCAGATCCGGACGTTGCATGGGACAAGGTACGACGGTCGTCACGGCGAATCAGCGATGTGTTGTTAGACCAAAGGGTTGCGGCCGGAGTTGGCAATATTTACCGAGCTGAGGTGTTATTTCGCCACCGCGTTGATCCAGCCACCCCTGGCAAGCAGATTTCCCACTCAACGTGGTTGGCGATGTGGGATGATCTGGTCATGCTCATGCGCGCCGGAGTTGAGTCAGGGCGCATCGACACCGTGCAGCCAGAGCACACTCCGGAGGCGATGGGTCGGCCCCCTCGGGTAGATCATCATGGCGGTGAGGTGTACGTCTACCGGCGCGAGGACCAGCCCTGTTTGGTGTGTAATACGCCGGTGCGGATGGTCGCACAGGGAGGGCGTCACCTGTTTTGGTGCCCACGGTGTCAGCGTCGGCGTCACTGACGGTTGTTGGTTTTGGAGGTCAGAATGAACCGCGTCACCGTTAGTCCACCGTGGACACTGGTGTCATGCCAGGAGTCCGATCACGAGTCCTCGTGGATGTGGACACACCCATGCGGAGCGGTCCTTTCGGTCCAGTCGCGTGAAGGAGACGTGGCGGAACTCGTCGCCGGGATCACCATGCCTCCCGGTGTTGATGACACTGATGTGACGGTTCCCGGTCCGACGTGGACTCTCGATCAACCGGTCCCAGCCATCGTTTGGGCTGCTGGGGCTAGCGGAATTGTCGTCACCAGAGGCGCCTGTGACGATGCAGCATTGACGGTCTGGCGTCAAGATATGGGAGATTGCCACCCTGTTGATGAGGGGGTCAGTCTGCTGGGTGCTGAGGTCGCACTGTCTCCAGGCAGCGCCCGAATGGCTTTGTGGCGTGGTCATCCGGCGGGCGCCGTCGTGGAAGCGCTGGAATGTCTTCCCTCGTGGTTGCCGTGTGAAACGATCGTTGACCCGCCGGAAGAAATGATGTGTCGTACCCCAGATGCTGGCATTCTTGTCGATGGAATCGACCAGACCAGTGAAACGATTGGCCCGCTACCGATGGGGGCTCATGACCTTGTCATCTATGAGTCCCGGGGAGCTACCCGGGTGATGATTGGGTGGTCTCCCCACGTTGCGTCGGCGGTTGGTGCTCGTGTCGATGAGATCGTATCGAGTTTTGATCCACGCACCGTTTCAGGTCCTCAGACGTGGTTGCTTATGAGTGCGGTCGGCATGAGGGTCGCACCATTTGATGCTCTCGAGATGGCTGCTGAGGGCCTGGAAAATGTTTTGTCACGGCCCTTTGGGAAAGGCGACGATCACGTCGCCAAGCTCCTCACCTGTTGCGCTGCGTTCCGGCTGGGTCACCGCGTGGGTAATCCCGAGCTTCGTGACGAGGGGCTGCGTCGGTTGTGGGAGCTTCCAATAGATGAGCCGGGTACTTTTATGTCCCGGTGTATAGCCTCAGCTGAGTTGGCTGAGCTAGTCCCGGGGGGCGTCTGGGTCAACGTTGCTGTACATGATGGGGAGGATCCGCTAGTACGCGCGGAACGAGCCATATGGACGGGGCGTTTTGGTGGCCGGGATGCTGACGAGGCGGTTTGGGAATTGGGAGCCTTTCTTCCTGCGGTGTCCGGAGGGCCGCTCTATGTCGACGGGCACCGGGTGCCCCGACGCCGTGCCGCCCTTGCCTACGCGATGACGACGGTCTGGCCAGAGGACTTGACGAGCGCATTTGGTCCGATGCGGGTGGGGGAGTTGCGACAGCGCACGGCACGGCGCTTGCTCATCAGCGAGCATCTCGACGATGAGGATCTGGCGCTGCTCACCTGGTGACAAACTGGTGCGTCGTTGGGGCGGCAGGATTACTGCATCGTGTTGGAAATGTCTCATTTTCGCCTCCAATTCACCATGTGCAGTAGGCGGGTGGGACTGTTCCGGCAGTGGGGTTCTGGTTGTGTCGTGTGCACGTGGCACAGTTAGGGCGTGACATCGTCCGACCCCGTACCTGAGACACGAGCGGCATCCGCTGCTCGGCCACGCACCGGTTCTCGATCGACCTCGAATCCAAGGTCCACTCCGGTTGTCGTCATCCCGCGGCTTATGAACATCGCCGCCCTACTCATCGTGTTACGCCTGGTGTTTAGCCGCACCACGTGGGTGGCTATCGCCAACAACGTGTTCTCGTTGTTCATTTTCCCGGTTGACGGTTTCGGTTGGGCCGGTGTCGTGGTCCTGTTGGTGCTGTCGGACGCGCTGTCGCGACGTAAAAGGTTCGCCTGGTGGGTGAGCCTCGTCGTGTTTGGGTTGATGTGGCTGGTGGCGGCCGCGTTCTTTATCATCGTGGTCACCGAGGTTTTCATAGGTTGGCCGACAGACACCCTTAACGACGTTGATCTGGCGGGGTATCTGTTCAACGTGTTTTCGGTTGGCTGGATCTTGGTGGCATTGTTGACTCATCGTCGCGACTTTGCTGCGCACACGGTTCGCGCCAATCTCGGACGAGCGGTCGTCGTACTCGTTGGCGGTCTGTTGGCTACCGGATTTATTGGGTGGCTATTGGTGTCCCTGACCGGTGGTGTTGGACGGCCACGGAACCGCCTGGTGCACATCATTACTCGCATCCTTCAAGGTAGTGGAGCAGGTATCGCCCAGGAGCCGACGTCGCCGCACTGGGTGCAAGGTGTGGTCTCATTCCTGCTGGCCGTCGTGCTGGTGGCTGCGCTCGTCGTCATTTTGCGTTCCCAACGCAATATCGCGATGATGAGCCTGTCTGACGAGCTGAGATTACGCCGCCTTCTTGACGAAAATCCGGCTGATTCGCTGGGATATTTTGCCCTGCGCCGTGACAAGGCTGTCGTCTTTTCTCGCAACGGTCATGCCGCCGTCTGTTATCGCACGGAGGCTGGGGTGGCGTTGGCGTCGGGTGACCCAGTTGGCCCGGTTGACCAGTGGCCCGGAGCCATTGACGCATTTCTTGAGGTCGCCCACACCTATGGATGGGTTCCTGCCGTCGTTGGCACCTCAGAGGAAGGTGCGACGACATGGAACCAGGCCGGTTTGAGGGCGATGCGCATCGGCGACGAAGCCATCATCTCCCCGGCTACGTTTAATCTCGATGATCCTGATCTCAAGCCGGTGCGCCATACGGTCACGAAACTGCGCGCGATGGGATACACGACTCGGGTTCGACGCCATGAGGACATCAATCCGCAGGAGTTGCACAGCCTGATTGACCTGACTGATAAATGGCGTCAAAACGGCGACGAGCGCGGCTTCTCAATGGCGTTGTCTCGGTTGGGGGACCCTCTAGATGGTCGATGTGTCATGGTGGAGGCGATCTACCCCGACGACGGCCCTCGCGCTGGTCAGACGGCCGGTATTCTGTCCTTTACACCATGGGGTAATGACGGCTTGTCCCTCGACGTCATGAGGCGAGATCTCGACGGAGCAGATAACGGTGTGACTGAACTTATGGTCGCCGGACTCATGGCGGCCGGGCCAGAAATTGGCATTCGGCGGGTGTCCATGAATTTCGCGGTGTTCCGCGAGGCTATTGAGGAAGGCGCTCGAGTGGGTGCTTCCCCGGTGCGTCGGCTTAACCGCTGGTTGGTACTGGTGGCATCGAAGTGGTTTCAGATTGAGCAGTTGTACCGTTCCAACGTCAAGTACAAGCCGAGCTGGCAGACCCGCTACCTTAATTTCACTGACACCTCTGATCTGGCTCAGGTTGGTCTAGCAATGGGTATTGCTGAGGGTCAGCTCGATATTCCTAATTGGCTTTACCCGGTGGAACCGCCGCCCCAGCCGATATATTCAATTAGCGGGCATCCAGAGATTGCCGAATTCCTGGCTGAAGAACGCGCGCCAATTCTTCCGCAGCGTCGTCTTCCCGAACAGGTTCGTACTCGAATGGCGACCCGTGAGCGTCTTATTGAGTCGGGGGTGGAGGCCTATCCGCCTGACTGTAAGCCTGACCACCGGCTGGGTGACGTCGCCGTCGAGCTGACTGGCCAGGAGATGACCGTTTCCGGACGGGTGGATGCCTGCCGTGACCACGGCGGGGTCATCTTCGTTGACCTCTTCGACTGGACAGGTGCCTGCCAGCTAGTCATGGAACGTGACACCATGGGCGTCGACAGTCTGCGCGACTTCCGTCATGCGGTGTCTTTGGGAGATCACCTCGTTGCGACTGGAACAGTTGGGGCATCCCGTAACGGGACGCTAAGTCTGGAGATGACGTCGTGGCGGCTAGCAGCGAAGTCGTTGCGACCGCTGCCATCGAGAAGATCGGGATTCAATGACCCAGAGGCCAAGGTTCGTCAGCGTTATCTCGACCTCATCGTCAACCCCAGTGCGCGCGATCAGCTGCGTGCTCGCTCGAATGCCATCCGCGCGGTGCGAGAAACCCTGCTAAGTCACGACTACATCGAGGTTGAGACGCCGATTCTGCAGACGATCCACGGCGGGGCGAATGCGCGTCCATTCCACACCCACATCAACGCCTACGACCTGGACCTTTATCTGCGCATTGCCCCAGAGCTGTACCTCAAGAGGCTTATGGTCGGCGGGGCGGGACGAGTTTTCGAGATTGGTAGGAACTTCCGCAACGAGGGTGCCGACGCTACCCATAATCCCGAATTCACGATGCTCGAGGCCTACCAGGCCTATGGCGATTACGTCCAGATGCGTCACCTCACGAGGGAGATGATCCTGTCCGCAGCCCGCAACGCCACCGATGGGACGGTCGTGCGCGGACGTGACCGCAAGGGTGTTGAGCATGAGATCGATTTGGCTAACGAATGGCATGTCATCACTGTCAACGAGGGAATCTCGCGCGGTTTGGGGGAGGAAGTTACTGCCGATACCCCCAAAGAGACGCTCATCGGGTACGCCAATAAGCTCGGGATTGCGACTTTGCCGAAGTGGAGTCGAGGCGATGTCGTCCTGGAGTTGCACGAGCACTTGAGTGAGCATGTCACCGTCGAACCGACCTTCTTCTGCGACTTCCCGACCGACGTCTCCCCGCTGACACGACAGCACCGCGATGACCCGCGACTGGCCGAGAAATGGGATCTCATCATCTTCGGCTCCGAGGTGGGTACTGCCTATACGGAACTCGTCGATCCGGTGATCCAACGGGAGCGGTTTACAGCCCAGTCCTTGCTCGCTGCGGGTGGCGATCCGGAGGCGATGGAGCTTGATGAGGACTTCCTGGAGGCTCTCGAGTACGCGATGCCGCCTTCTGGCGGTATGGGCATGGGGCTGGATCGTCTGGTCATGATGCTGACGAATGCGTCAATTCGCGAGACGATTAGCTTCCCGCTGGTGCGTCCGCGCACCTTGTGAGGGCGCGAGGGTTTGAATCCTGGAGTGAGATAGGGGAGTGTCATGGGTGGCGATGACGAGATCGGCTGTTCTGACATGCACGGCCACAAAATGCTTGATTCGTCTCACGACGCCGTGACGTCGGTTCGCGAGTTAGGCAGACGGCCGTTCCGTGTCGCATACGACGATGGGGAAGGGCCGGACTACCACGTCAAGGATCCCGTCGTACTGCTCATGGCAGGAGCTGCGGCGTCGAGCGACTTCTGGAAACCCGTCGTGGATCGCCTCCAGCACGTCGACGTCATCACCTACGACCGTCCAGGTCTCGGTGGGACTATCTGGCCGGGGCGCTATCCCGAGCTGGATGAAGAAGTCGCGAGCCTGACCGACCTCGTTGGTCTGGTTCAGGGGCATTGGGACATTGGGCAGCCACGGAAGGTTATTCTTGTTGCCCATTCCATGGCGGCCTTCCATGCCGAGGCGTTTGCTCGGATGCATCCCGAGGTTGTGGCAGGGGTCGTCTTCGTTGATCCCTCTGTAGAGTGGCCAACTCATCCACCGCGTCGTCGCAGCGTGGCGTTGCCGCGTGCGGTTTATAAGGTTATGGACTCGGTGGCTGGCTCGTTAGGTCGTCACGCTTTCGCCGTCGGCGTCATGGCGCAAACGGCGAGGTCAGGTTCGGTGGTGTGGCATCAATTCCAGGAGCACCGGCTCCACCGGGTTTATGGCAGCCCCGACGCTATGGCGATGGCAGTAGCCGAATGGATTGGGTACGACCAGCAAGCGTGGGACCTCATGGCTGTACGTTCACAGCATGCCTGGCCTGACGTGCCGACGGTGTTGCTGTCGGCGGTGTACTCAGGCCAGGAGCAAGAGCTGAAACTTCATGAACGCCTGGCTCCGATGCTCAACGCAAGATTGGTCGTGGTGGAAAACTCCCACCACCTCATGATGCTGGATAGGCCGGAGGCTATCGCTGATGCCATCTGCTCACTGGTGAGGTGACGCGAATCCCCGTCCTTGTGATGGCTCATTGGCCGAGCGGCGGGGTTTCCACTAAGCTATCGGTGTTCTCGTTGCGGTGAGCGTAGCGGAACGGGGCGTAGCGTAGTGGCTAGCGCGCCTGCTTTGGGAGCAGGAGATCGCAGGTTCGAGTCCTGTCGCCCCGACCAGCTTGTCAGGTCTAACGTGGTGGCGTTTTTGCTAGTCAGGCGGGCTTTTGAATAGCTTCCAAGCATCGCTGCCGAGGAAAGCACGATGCAGAGCTTGTTGTAATCGCTGTGTGATTCCGGGTCTAAGGACTGCGAAGCGTCTGTAGAGCGCCTTATATGAGGGGCTTTCGTGTAGTTTGTAGTCAGTAGTGTTTACAAGGGACCTGTTGCCATTGTGGCCGAGGGCGAGAATCGGACTCATGAGCGATCTGTCATATTTCTGGAGTGAGGCCAGTCCTCTACCCATGACAGTCCGGGCAGCGGTCAGAGTCAGGGTCGGTAGAGGTGAGTGGCCTTCACCGCCAGAGATGGTGTGCCTTCGGCAGGACGCTTTAGCAAGAACCGTCGTGTCACTGGTTTTGGGAAGGAGCAGTGACACCCCGCAAACTGGAGCTCAGAAGAATTCACGGCGGGTGGGTGTGGCTTCGATCCGTTCTGCTTCCGTTGGGGCTGAAGGTACGCGGGCTGTACGGATGATCACATGTCACAAGAGTGTTCATTGTGGGCAGCGAGGCGATGCAGGTACAGACAGCCAGGACACCGGTGGATGGGTTGAAGCATGAGCAAACGCGTGAACGCAATGAGGGATTTCATTGTTTCCCACCCGTGGTGGTGTGTGCTCATCGTCGCGGCTATGTTCTGGATCCCACGTGCGGGAATATGGATGACCGTAGGATCTTGGCTGGCGATTATCGCTGTCTGCGCTAAGCACAGGTCGCTACCTGCCGCGAAGGTTAGTGCAAGAGTAGTGTCTTCGGGGTCCTCAATGGAGCTTAACGTTGGGGATAGGGTCACCCGTTACGACGTTTTTGGAATGTGCTATTACGAGGTTCCGAAATCCGTTGTTGGGTCTACGGTGCTATGCGTTGAACGCGAGCCACAGAATAGCTGCGATAAGAACGCACTCAAAGTTAGCGTGGATGGAAGCCATATCGGTTATGTGTCTGTATGGGCTGCTGCCGATATTGCCCCAGAGTGGGACTCTCTAGGCGTGACATCGATGGATGTTCACGGATGTGTTATCAGTGCTCTTGATGCATACGTTGAGATCCCGACTAATGACGCCCTCCGCGGGGCACTTACTCGACCACGTACGAGTAAGACCATGCCTTCGATACGCCCGTTAGCTCACCCGCGGCTCTTGTCGTCAGCGCCCTCTACCAAGCGTATGCAGATGCCAGTTAAACCGTGGGGGCCTTGCGTGCGTAACTACAAACTTGTCGCGACTAAGAAGTTCAAGGCTGGTATCACTCGGGTCTGTGTCTCTTGCGGCGAGGATGGTAAACGCGAAAAGGTGCGGCTTGATGACCTCGATGCGCAGGTGAGGCTTACCCCCAACCACAAACTAGCCGTCTTCATTGATGATGTGCAGGTCGGAATGGTTCCGGATGAGGCGAGAGAATCATACCGTCATGTGGTCGAGGAGCTTCACTCGTCGCATCAATGTTTGTTGGTTCCGGCCTCGATTTGGATGACCCGCCAGAACGGGTTTAAAGCCGGTGTGAGTGTTAAGTTTCCGCTGCCCGATGAGGTGAAGGTTCCTGTCGGAATGCCCAGTGGACCGGTAGCCATCCTGCCCCAGGGCCGTAAGGTGCAAGTCACGGGTGAGGAGAACCACACTGAGGCTTTGTTGGGTCTGCTCGCCGGCGAGCACTCTGTACCAGTGGTAGCTGAGCTGGAGTCGTTTATCAAGAAGCTCAAGACGACAGAGAGGACGGTCGTAGGCGTCAAGGTAGGCGGCGTGATGGTGGGCCTGTTGTCGACCCAAATGAGTCAGCACTTTCTTCCCGTCGTCGAAGCGTGCGAGGAAGCGGGAATTACGTTGGTGTGCTCCGGCAGAATCACCGGTAATCAGCTCAAGGTCGACATGGTGCTTGAGGCGGTTAAGGGCAGCGAATTACCGCCGGAATGGATCAATGACAACGTGTATAGGTACGCCAAGAGGCTTGCCGGTCAAGCAGGAGCCCCAGAATCTTCGCTTCACCAGGGTGAATCTAGCTACGATGATCGGGTCGCAGAGTGACGCCGATCAAGGGCTGGTGCGCCTCGCCGAGACGCGCGCCAGTGTGATCGGCTACGTCAGCCCATGACAATGGGAGGACGTTACTTTCTCACGTCACCGAGGTGGTGATTCCGAACAGCCGTTAGCCGACATTCAAGGCCTCGGGTGTCGCCCTCAAGATGTGCTGGCTGCCACGGACGATACAGAAGCGCTCAACAATGGGCTGGGCTGGTCGGTCCAACTTACGACAAGCTCATCGCGGGCCCGCGATGCCGCCACGTACAGCAGCGATCGCTCCCGGAGCAGGGCCTGATCCCCTTCGTCTTTATCGAAGTCGTAATCTTTGATGCCCATGGGGATAGACCGCGAGGAGACCCCGAAGAGGAACACTTTGCTGAACTCGATGCCCTTGGCGCGGTGCATGGTCATAACCACTGGCGCCCCGGGCGGTATCGAGCCATGACCGACGGCTCGGGTTTGTACTCCTCGCTCGTGGAGCGCATCCACTACTCGCTCGCGCTGCGACCTGTCCCTCACGAGCACCGCCGTGGTCTCGGACTGACGGTCCTTCGCCCATTGCCCGACAACCTTGGCCAAGTAGTCGAACTCTTCGGTGATCGTCGTGCACGGGTGGGCGATGACGTCGGGGCCGCGACGGGCCGACCGGTACCCCGACAGCTTGTCATCGTCATCGCCGTCGAGGTCGACGTAAAATCCGCCCTCTAGCACGTGGGTCGACCACCTGAGGATCTGCGCAGTGGTGCGGTAGTTGAGGGTGAGCCGCCGCGAACGGCCCCTCGTCATGATGCCGTACCGAGATAGGACCAACCGGTGACCGTAGATGCGCTGGTGTGAGTCCTCGGCGATGAAAATGTCGTTTGGTCCCTCGGGGACCAGCGACCGAATGAGCCTCCAGTGGGCCGGCGTGAGGTCTTGGCCCTCGTCCACGAGAACATGGTCGGCGAGGGGACTGTGGCGGGTGAGGTATTGCGCGGCGATGGCGGCTGCCTCGGGGAACGAGATCGTGCCGCTGATGCGAGAGTCGTCTCGGTACTTTTTGACAAGCGTCCACACGGCATCACGATCGCGGCGATTGAGCCGGAACCCTCGCCCTGGGCGGCGTGCTCGCAGATACTCCTCTCGCGTCGTGATGTTTTGCGGCAGGATGACTTGCTCGTACTCGGTTTCGAGTAGGCGGTGGTGAGCTAGCCGCTCGGGTACCTCTGGTCCGGCGTGGTCGAGGACATCGCGCCAAAGCCACTGGGAGGTGCGCCGGGACAAATCGGTGCGTGGGGCTCCCAGGACGCCTTCGGCGGCTTCGGCGACATCGGCTCCGGCCTCCCGGACAACAGCGTTGGCCAAGGCATCAATACCGATGACGTACACACCTGGCTGTCCCAGCGCGGACGCCCGTGGTAGGGCGGGGTCGAGCGACTCCAGACTCGCGGACAGCTCATGGGCGAGGTTCTTTGTGAACGTCGTGATAATGATCCGGGCTCCCGGATTCTCCCGTGCCAGAGACACCGCCCGGTGAAGGATGACGACGGTTTTTCCGGTTCCGGCTCCTCCGCCCAGACAGAACGGCCCGTTCCACCTACCGTTGACGAAGCGGCGCTGCGTCGGGTGCAGGAACACCCGCCAGGCGCCGAAGTCTCCATCCTCGATGACTCTTCGCAGCTCGTCGACCCCTTCGATTGTGGCGAACTCCATGGCTGCTGCGGGGCTGCGTAGCCTCTCGAGTAGCTCGACGTCGGGTTCGCGAGGGCTCGCAGCGTGGCCATGCTGCTTCTTGGATGGTTCGGGCAACTCCTCGGGGGATTCGAGCAGTTCTTGGCGCACCTGCTCTGGCGTCATCCCGGAGGCCAGGCCGACAAGTGCTGCCTCCTGCCACCCGCTGAGCGACGCTGCCATGTTGAGTACGGCGTCTTCACTGGTCAGGGCGAGCGCGGTATCGACGAGGTTGGCGTCAAGGCCGAGAGACAGCATGTCTGCTCGGTCGGCGGTGATGACTGGAGTGGCGGTCTCCTGCACGGGGGCGGCCGGTTTGCGCGCGGTAGGGGCGCTGGCGGTCGGGTTGGGGGTGTCGATGGACGGTTCGGCTCGCTTGATCTCGGGAATTCCGTTGAAAGGGTTGATGGCGAGTTCAACGCGTGGGGCGACGTCGTAAGCCTCGTCGTGGTTGTAAAAGCCTTCGAGGACGTAGCGGCGGTTGCCGTCCTCGCCGGTGAGCTTGAACAATACGGCGCGATATTGCTGGTCGACACGACCGGTCCGCACCCTGCTGTCGCGGCACTTCTTTACCGGTTCGATGTGCAAGCCGGGCGCCGTGTCATCAGTGGTGAGTTTCTCGAGGAAGGTAAACGCCTTGGGCTTGAGGGATCCGTCGAGCTTGAGCGCCTGCTTCGACATGATGATCGTCGACTCAGCCATGGTGTCCTTCCCCTTCGGTCGTGTTGGCTAACGCCATCGTGATGTCGTGTGCTGTCGGCGGCACCAGTGTCCATCCGTCCTCGGCCAGCAAGTCTTCGTGGTCGGGCTCTGGTGCAAAGATTACTGCTATGCGCGACTCAGGCCATGCCAAGTCAACCATGATGCCCTCCGAACCGATCTCCTCGCCGGCCGTTGGCTCAGATACCCCCTGTGCAGCGAGGTCCTCCAGCAGCCCGGGAAGCTCGGGTGTGGCCAGCGAGGAGCCAAGGTTTTCGATGACGGTGGGCCATGGGGTCTGGGTGATGTCGATCGTACCCACGCTGTGTGTTGGCTCAGCTGGGCTCTCCTCGAGGGGCTGCGTGCCGCGGATCACCGTCTGGTCCGGCGGGCGTCGAAGTATGAGAGCATTGCTCAGCGCTAGCCACTGGTGCCATGCATGCGAGAAGTCGGGACTGCTGACGGCGTCGTCGTCAAGGACAACGCAGACGTCGGTAGCTGGACGGGGGCTGCTCGCTCGTAGTCGGGTCCGAATGCTCAAGGGGCCGTTCTGACTCCACCAGACGGGTGCTGTCCTGTCCTTGGGTAAACCCCTCTGTTGCAGGTTATCTGCAGGAATGGATGGATCGACGTGGTCGTCTGGCTCGCCAGTTGAGAAGAAGAACGGAATAGCCGAGGCGAATCCTTCCAAAGCGTCCAGCGATTTCCCGCTCATCCAGTATTCCAAGAGCGCAAACGGGCCACCGGTGACAGCCCGCACGGCATCGGACGTGTAGTTGTACGTGCCGATTAGCATCGACGATGCTGAGGAGTTGAACCATCTGGGCGGGACCGGGATTTGTCTGGAGTCGAAGGCCTTGACGTCGGTCAGAGTGACTGCCAGTACCTCAATTCCGGCGCTTCGGAGCGCAGCGCGTTTCTTGGCGTCGTCGCGCACTCGGTTGTGCGCCGGGGTCGCGTGGAAGGTCTCCCCGTCGGTGAAGATCGCCAAATCTGGGCGGTCGCCACCGCGCAGGACGAAATCGGGCTTGCAACCGTGCATGGGGAGCTGAGGTTGGAGGGTGTACTTCGCCTTTCCGATGCTCACGTTGATGACGTTGCCGCCGGGGCCATAGCTCTGGGATATCCGAGCGTGAAGGTTGTGCGCGAGGGTTATGAAGGACTCCCGGAAACGCGACTCCAAATAGGACTCATCACTGGGATTGGTGCTGGGGGCCTTGGTGGTGACTTTCCAGGTCATCTGGGCTTCAGGCTCGTCATCGTCGACCAGACCCATGAGAACCTTGAGGCAGTCTTCGGCTTTGGCGCGTGACACGTGTTGCACTTCGTGGGCGGGGGCCAGCGGCAGCAGGCAGCGGTGGCAGGCGAGTCGTTCTTCGTCCTTGCAGGGGCAGTCGCGCACAATCTGGAAGGCGTGCCGTAGAGCGTCCCACACCTTCTGGGGGTCGTTGAACTCTGCTAGGTAGCCGGTCCCGCCCGGGACGAGGTCGTGCAGCAGCAGCGCATCGCGGGTTCCACCGCCAACAGGCTCTTTAATAGGCATGACGCCCAGATGGTTGGGGGTTCCGCCAAACTGTTCGCGCAGTCCGAGAAGGAGGGCTGCGCGTAGGCTCGGCAATGCGAACACGTCACCCGCGACCATCCAGCGCGGCAACGGCAGGACGACGGCCTGAGTGGTGAGCGATCTGGTGAGCGCGACTGTGCGCACGTGCTCGTCGAGTTTGTTACGGTAGCGGCACCATGGCCGGTGCTCGGAAGGGTCGTTGGTCCCGGTGGTGCGGTCGAGGTGTCCGCAGCCTTCGCAGATGCGGAAGAGGGGAGCGTGGTATCGGACGCCGGCCACATGTTGGCTTGGGGCGCTGGGAGTCTCTTTACCCAAATTAATCCAGCGCAGGTCCATTCGGTCGAGATATTGAGCGCCAAACTCGGTGTGCTGCACGTACCACTCGTTGCGGATATGTGAGGGGTCGATGTCGGCTGCCGGTGCGACAGCGAAGCTCGCCTGGGTGCGTTCTTCATGGGTGTCGTCGATGCGTGACTCGTCACGCTTGATGGCTGCCGAGGCGCGTGTCAGTTCGACGACTTTGAGGTGCTGCCCGATGTCGCTAATACCTTGGCGATGGCATCGCGGGCACTGCGCCGGGGCGTTCCCTGCGAGCTCTAGATCGACGATGTATCCGCAGGTGGGGCAGACCGCCCAGGTGCGGATGGAGTCACCATCACGACCGAAATCGATTGCGTCAATAGTAATGGCGTGGCCCATGGCATAGAAGGTGGCTCCGGGAGCGAAATCTCGCAGGGCTGCGGCACTTCCACGCGAGAAGGAGGACGCCTTGCTCCGGTATTTCTCTTTGTCTGGGTCGTACCAACTCAGATTCACGTGGAGTTGCACGGAGTCGTCGACGAGGGTGTAGTTGGGGAAGAGTCCGTACTCTTCGAGGGTCGCGATCCAGTACGCCTGGTTTGCCTTGCCAAGGAGCTTTCCGATCCACTCGATCGTCGTCTCGGCCTCCTTGGCCGCTTGGATGTCGTCGTTTCCAGCGTTGGGGATGTTCGCTTTCTGAAGGAGTTCGGGCAGGCTCGCCTTAATGGTCTCGCGTCGATGCCTCAGTTCCTCTAGGGTGCGCGACCATCGGCCGGCAGCGGCGAACACCTGCTGGGCGAGCCCGCTGGTGCGAGGGCCATTGGCCGGGCAGGCCCAGGTACGAATGTTCTCGATGGAGTCGGTGCGCAGGGACGCAAAAGTGGACAAGAAGCGGTCCAGGTGCTCGTCGGCGTGGGCCTCGGCATAGTCGACGAGGCAGGCCAGGAAGCCACCGTTCCCCCCGTTCATGGCGGCACTTGAGGTAAGCGGATGGGCAGCGTCGGGATCGCGAGCCAGCTCGTCGCCCAAGTGCGCCAAGTATTGTCGCCGCAGTATCTCCACGGCGCTGAGGTAAGTGGCCGGAGGACGAACCTGGCCGTTGATCATCGACGCGGGGTCGCCGAGCCGGGGGAGGTGCTCGCCACGACCCCTGACCATGGTGACGTCGAGGGCGCTCCCCGTCGCTCGGCCAGCTCGGCCAACCCGCTGAACGTAGTTGGCGACGCTATGCGGCAGCGACGACAAAAACACCGTTGATAGGTCACCGATGTCGATACCCATCTCAAGGGTGGGCGTGGCGACGAGGACGTTTGGAGCCGAGGGGTCCTCTGAGCCGTCCTTGAATCCATTCTCGTACTTCAGCCGTCGCTTGTCCGTGAGCATCGAGGTATGCTCGCGGGCGACGATGCGGCGCGGGTCCCCAGCACTGTAGAAGGTGCGATAAAAGTTGTCCGGCGCCATCGGCGCGGGGGTCAAGTGCCCGCTGCAATTCCCGTTGAGACACGGCGCGTCTGTGAGCTGACGCACGGTGGCGGGGCTGCCCGGATGTACCGCCTGACACAGGTCGCAGCGCAGTAAGATGGTGGAGTCGCGCAATTCTTCGTCGCGGGTCGCCCGCACCATGATCCTCTCGTTGGGTATCGCGTAGACGGTCGCCTGCGCCTTGGTCGCTGTCCCTTCCAGGACGCTGCCGCGGTGCAGGCACTCCAGCAGCGACCTCACCAACCGGGCCCCATGACCAGCAGACACGCCAAGAACCCGTCCAGTCCACCGGGCGTACCAACTCTGGCCGTCGGTGACATTGTCGAGCTGCTGGTGCTGGACGTGCTGGCCACCGACGCGTGGGAAAGCTGGGGCGGAACGGGTGTACGGGAAGGCGGGCATCCCGGGTTCTTTGCGGCCTCCCCACAGGTGCCACCGCGCACCGTCGTCTTCCAGGTAGGTGTGCAGCCACGGATGGTTGATACCACCCTGGATGCGGATGCGCTCGAGAATCCCACGGACCCAGGACACCACCTGGTCGTCGGTGAGGCTTGCCAGGGTAGCGACTAAGTCGTCCTCGCTGTGTCCCAGGGCGCTGCGACCGATGGCAGCCATTTGGGCGGGGGTTCCGGCGTTCACCTCGACGCAGATCGAACCGGTCTGTTCCAGGGTACGCCCGTACCGGCTCTGCAGGCCAAGCTCGAGGATAGCGTCGAAGGCGACGCGGTTACGGACTTGGCTGAGAGTCTTCTTCGGAACCTTCCGGTAGCGGGCTGAGCGCCAGAAGTCCCTGAAATTCTTCTGTTCGGCGAGTTCGGTGGGCAACAGCCGGTAGCGCTTGAACTGATCGTCGCCAGCTTGGTCCAGCACGCCCTGGATCAGCTGGGGAATTGTGGCGTACTCTTCACCGATGGCACCGCGGAGAATGGTGCGCAGGGTCAGGGCGTGGGAGCGCGACGAGATGAATCCAGCGCGGTGGGCGGCGTCCTGGACCGAGTCGGTAAAGACGAGTGCCTTCTTCTCATCAAAGTCATCGCTGCCGAACAGGGTAGACAGGCATACCGACAACAGGGTTGCGATGGCCGCTCCTTGGAAGCGGATGGCGTCCTTGGCGCCGCAGCTCGGGCAGACGTCGTCTTTGGCGTCTTCGTCGGCGTCGTTGCCCACCTGGGTGAGGACGGGTAGTAGGACGCCGTTGCGGTACTTGGGGCTGTCGGCGTCGGGGATGTGGTGATCTAGACACCTGTTGACGGTGTCGAACCAGCGTAAGGAAGCTGTCGCCTCGCCGGTGTCGACCGCGCTGGCTCCCTCTCGAGGGGCCGAAAGCAAGGCTCGGAAGCGACCGTCGTGTGCCGCGTGGGTCCGTCGGATGCTGTCGTTGTTCTCGCTGAGGTTATTGCCGGTGCTGGCGAGCTGGACTCCCCATCCGCTGCGGCCGCAACGACGGCAGTAGACCGCTGGCAGGGCAACAACCTCAGGCTCGGTGCCATCGTCGGTCGTCTGACCTAGCACGGTGCCGTCGTCGCTCCAACGAAAGTGGGTGGCAGTCGACACGTCGCGGTCGATGCGGCTCAGCTCGCGAATCCACAGGTGGGTTTCGGTGCTCGGCATGTCACGGTCGGGCAATGCACGCAGGTGTCCGAGGGCTCCCAGTAGCTCCAGCAGGAAGGTGACGCGTGGGTCGTTTTCGTGTGAGGTTCCCGGGAGCAGCCGGTCAGCGAGGTCGCGGACATGGATGGCCTCGGTGGTGGCTTCCAAGAATTGCCGGATGAAGGGGTGGCCTTTGGCGAGTAGGACGAGGTCATCGCGGTCGGTCAAGCCCTCGGCTCCCTCGTACAGACTGGTGAGCAGGGTCGCGCACACCTCATCGGAGGGGCGGTGGGTGACGGCGTTGACGAGGTCGTTAACGATGAGGGCGTTGATGGTGCGTGGTTCGATTTCTCGATCCCATAGGCGCTTCTGTGCGTCACCGGCCCACTCGTCGATGGTTTTGCGGAACTCGGTGACGACGCAGCTGGTATCAAAGGGTTCACCGAAGACCGTAGTGGCGAAGGCGGCCATATCGCCGGAACGCTCCCCGGAGGAGCTCTGGTTCGCGGTTTTAGAGATGTCAGGAGTGGTGCCCAGGGTCGCTGAGGTGCCGACGGGGGTGATCTTGCCAAGTGGACGGTCCCACTCCTCGGTGGTGTGCGTGTCAGCCTTGCTACCGCGCTCTGGCCAGTACGACTTTAGGGCTAGGCCGAGCCGACGCAGCAACATGGCGACGTCGGTACCCTGGGCGCCGTCGTAGGTGTGGAACTCGTCCAGGACGAAGTATTGCAGTGACTCGGCCGACTGCTGCCAGATGTGCTGGTCCTCGTGACGCAGCAGGAGCTGGTCGAGCATTTTATAGTTGGTGAGCAGGATGTCGGGGGCGTCGTCGCGGATGACGGTGCGATCGGTGATGAGACCGTCCTTGCTGACGATGGTGCGGGTTGCTCCGTTCTCACCGGTGTAGATCGCGGCGGTGACCTCGGCCAGCTGCTTGTCAGTCGAGATGAGGTGGGCGAGACGCTGAGCCTGGTCGTTGGCCAAGGCATTCATAGGGTAGAGGATGAGCCCTTTAACGCCGGTGACTCCGTTGCGGCGGGCTCGGATAACGTGGTCGAGGACCGGCAGCAGGAAGGCTTCGGTTTTGCCTGAACCGGTGCCGGTGGTGACGAGAGTCGGTCGCGGGCGTCCTAGCGCGGAGTTGAGGCGGGTGAAGGCTCTGGCCTGGTGTCCGTACGGGGTGAAGTTTTCGGGCATCCACTCGAGTTCGTCGGCGGAGTACCTTGGGGCCGGTGCGAAGGGCATCCGGGTACGCAGGTAAGGCCCTTTAAAGATGCCCTCATCAGGGTCGCGCAAGAACTCATCGAGGGCGCGTTGGGCATCGGCGTCGGACAGGGCAAAGGTTGTCGTGAGGTAGTCCAGTAGGGCGTTCTGGAGCTTGGCCGCCTGCTTCGGGGGGACGAGTTCACTCATGAATCGGTTCCTCGGGTCTCCAGTCGACGCTCGAACTCAACGTAGGCGATGTGCATATCGAGTTCGCGGTCATAGGTGTGGAAGGGTAGGTCGTAGCGGTAGGTGGTGGCAGTGCGCTCGGTCTCGGTGATGGCCTCGCCTTTTTTCCGCCGCACCTTGAGCACCTGGTTCGGGACGAGGCGCCCGTGGGCGTCGTAGAAGTACTGGTCATGGTCGTAGCCGTACAGGACTGCGAACTGGGTGCGGTACACGGTGCACAACTGGTCGGCGGTGATGCCAAGCATGAGAGCCACGAGGGCGTCGATCTCGACGAGGGCCTGACGCCGGTCGACAGCCCTACGCAGCGGGGTCTGCGACGTCCATGTGGGGCCGACATCCCCCAAGGGAGTCGTGGCACGGTCGGGGATGGTCCATGAGTCCGACGTGAAGCTGGGGTCGAAGCACTCGGCCCACAAATCGGCGTAGGCGTCGGTAAGGCAGTTGAGGCGGAGGGTGCGCAGGAGAAGTGCTGGCAGCAGTGGATGGCGTTGGCAAGGTGCAGGAAGCCGGTCGAACACAGCTTGGTAGATGCCGCTCTTGGGGGCGGCACGAACAGAGAAGTCGAGGAGAAGACTTGATGCGAACCCTGCGCAAGCGGTGAGAATCCGATTGTCAGCACCTCCCACGCAGAACACTCCATTAGGGTGTGCTGTGCCAGGCGGAATGATGGCTGGGATGAGGGTGCGCTCACCAGTGTTGGCTGCCATCGCGCGCCACGCCAGACGGTAGTGGTCACGGGCCGGGTCGCCGTCCCAATGGGTGTAGTCGGCGTCATACCAGGCACGGTCTCCCGCCGGTTTGTACGAGGTGACAGGAATGGCGTCGGGAGGAAGCGTCTCCAGGTCGACCACAGACCAGTCCTGGTTGTGCTTCATGGTCGGGTTTGGCGACTTGTAGAAGGGCGTCGCCACGTGAAGGTGCGGGCCTTGGAGGATGACGTCGTTCCAGGAATCGGGGGTTCCCCACTGCTGGATGAAGTAGCCCTTGGTGCGGTCGTTCTTTTCGTGCCATCCGGGAGAGAACCGGAGGCTGAGGGACCCAAGCCGGGGTGCTTTGGACAATTGTTGGAGGGTCTCCGCCACGTCCCGGTTGACCGTGTAGAGCATCCGCGTCCGCCGCGGCGCCTCAAGGTTGGGATCGAGGATGTCTCGCCACGTCGCGAGGGTCTCGTCGGTGACCGTCTCGATGCGCTGTGCGTGCGGACGCTGATCCCAGTGCCCGTCGACCTTGAATCCGGGTGCCCCACCCGACCCGTCGTGGCGCAGCGAGCCCACGACCGTGTCGGGATGGTAGAGGGCGCTTGCCTGAAGGAAGTGCGGTTGCGCGGGCGAGCCGTAGACGTGGACCCCGTAGGTGACCAGATCATGCACCTCGTCGAAGAGCTTGAGTTCATTGACGAACTGCCAGTGCCGACGCAGCCGCGGGTAGGTCTCTTCGCGCAGGTGCCCGGCCTTCTCGTCGGTGAAGTGGGTCTCGGGGTGTACGAGCCCGATGGTGCCCCGTGAAGATGTGTGCGCCCATGTCTGGCACATGAAGCACCGGTAGAGGTCGGGTTGCAGGCCCTGGAGCATGGGATAGTTCGTGGCGTGCCCGACGAATGAGCCTGTCCCGGATACATCGGTGATACCTCGGCACACCGAGTCGGCGAGACCGGGCAGGGCGAGGGTGACCGTGCGGCGCTGTTCGCGAACGTCCTCGGGAGTCTTCCCTGCTAACTGCCACCACGGATCGCCCTCGGCGAGTAGGGCATCCATGTCGAGGATGGACCGCACCCACGGCGGATTCCCGACCTGCAGGTCGAAGCCGCCCCGGGCGAAGACCGGTGCAAAGTCGAGTTGCCAGTGGAAAAACCCCTGCTCCCGGGCGACCTGGCGGCACACTTGCAGCCACGGGTGCTTGTCGAGGGTCTGCGCGACGGTCGCGGCGCCGGCACTGGCGAGGGCTAGGTCCTCCTGGGCGGCCAGCGCCTCCCAGATCTGGGCGGAGCCGAGCATGGGGGCGTCGCGGCGTCGATCGGCCCGGCTAAGACGCCCGCCCAGCAGCATTGTGCAGGCGTCGATCCACTCGGCCCAGCTCGGCGGGGCCACCTGGGTGGTCAGTGGCCAGAACCATAGGGCGCACCAGGCGTCCATGACGAGCCGCAGCCGCTGGTAGGCGCCGTCGGGGTCGGCCAGGGACTGTTCCACCTGTTCCCGGGTGACGACCTGTCGATGCGAGGGAGCTTCGTTGCGACCCCACAGGGCGATGTCGCGGCTCGTCTGCTGCTCGGCCACGGTGAGCCGACGCAGTGCCATCGTCCACAGGTCCTCGACCTGGTGGCCGAGTTCCACGAGGGTGGTGACGTCGTGGCGGCTGGGGCGACGTCGGAACTGCTTGCGCCAGTCCTTGACGTCTTTGACGCGCTGCGGCACCAGCGTCTTGGCCTCCTTGGAGTCGGCGCTCGACCCCCAGCCGGCGGCGGGCACGAGGAAGTGCGGGATGCTGCCGTCGGCCTGCGTCGGGTCCACTGCGTCGTCGTCCAGTCGGGCGGCCAGGTCGGTGAGAGGAACATCAGTCGGCGGGGTGGTCAGCCAGGCCTTCGAGGTGAGCTGGTCACGGGTATACACGGCGTGGCGTGCCCCAATGAGGGAGTTTCCGCGGCGCAGGTGCAGGCCGAACCAGGGGGCGTCGAGGCCGCTGGCCATGGTGTCGAGCCACAGGGTGATTTCGGCGAACTCCACCGCGGTCGCGTTAAGGTCGACCCCATAAACGTTGTGTAGGGCGATGTACGCCTTGGTGCGCTGAAGCTGGGCAGGGTAGTCCTCCGGGTCGATGCGTCGGCCCAATTCGGCCTGTCGACGGGTGAGGTACTGCTCGGCGAGCTGGCGGGTAGCCTCGATGGCGAACGCCCCTGAGCCCAGGGCCGGCTCACACACCGACAGGTGGAGGATTTCCTCGGCGGTGGTGGTGTCGTCAAGTAGCTCCTCCAACGCCTGACCGACGGTGAACCTCGTCAGCACCTCGGGCGTGTAATAGGAGGCCGACTGCTGGCGGGCCCGGCCCGAGAGGCGGAAGACGAACTCGCCGCGCCGGTGGATGCGCGGGTGTCGTGCGCCATGGTCGTCGACGACGGTGACGAAGTCCTCCTGAGCAATGTCGTGGGCCCGGCTCAGTGGCACCACCCACGACCCTTTCTGCGGGTTACCGTCGTGGGCCACCTCGTAAAGATCCTCGGTGGCGAAGAACCCCGAATAGCTCATGAGACCCTCATAGACGGCGCCGAGCTGGTTGATGCCGAGCTCGGCGTAGCTGATATACCCGCGCTCCCGGCCCTTCCTGCCGTGCTGCTCTTTACTCAGTAGCAGCCGCTCCAGCACCTGCTGCAGCGCCTGGTTGCCCAAACCCACCTCGTCGATGAGGGCAGTCGCTTGGGGACGGAACAGATCGGCGCGCAGGCTGTGGAAGCTCAGGCCGGTCGTCGCGTCGTCGACATCCTCCAGGTTGCCCCGGTCGACGAGCCGGAAGAGCGTGCCCAGGCTTTCGTACAGGTGGGTGCCGGCCATCGACCGCTGGGTCACGAGGGGAACCTGCACGAGTTCGCGCAACCTGTCGAGCGAGTAGCCGGAATCGTACTGTGGGGCTCCCACCGGCAGCACCCCGAGCTCGGGGGAGGCCTCGGCATACAACAGGAAGAGGATCCGGTAGAGGAACCGCAGCGACTGCATGGCCAGCGGCTGCGCCTGGTCCTGGCTTAACGGCTCCAGGCCGCGGTCGCGGCGCCGTGAGACGACCTCGTTGGCGATGATCTCGATGGACTCGCGGACCCCCTCGCGCAGGTCCTGGCTCACCCCAACGGTGTGCTTGATCGACTCGTCGAGGGCTTCGGACCACCACACGTGGCCGTCGGCGTCGGGAGCCAGGGAGGCCGCCTCCAAGCAGGTGAGAGCCCGGTCAACCTCGCCGCCCTTCTTCAGATCAGCCCGCTCGGCGACGGTCTGCACGTCGACGGCCAGGTACCGCCCTTCGGGCCACCGTCCCTTTTCGGCAACCACGAGCCAGCGGCCGGCCATGATGAGCGCAAAGCTTGGCCCCTCCTTGGGAGCGAACAGGGTGCTCACCAGCCGACTTGTCGAGTGCACCTCCTCGCTGTCCGGGGCATCTTCCGACGGCCGCCACGGTGTGGGGAGAGTTCGAGCGTCCTTAACCATGAGCTGGTCGGGCGTCTCCACCGGCCGGGCTGTGACAACGGCCAGCGCCGACTGCTCGATGCCCGCCGTCGAGAACCATCGCACTGGCCCATCGCGGCGGATGCGGAACTCACCGGTCGAGTACCCGAGCACGCGCAGCAACTCCTCGTGGGCCTGCTCGGCGGCCTCGGCTCTAGCTGCTTCGTCGAGATCCTCGGAGTACAACGCGGCCAGCATCGTCGCGAGTTTGCTGGCCCGCTCGGTAAATCTCGTCCGCGTCGTCGGGACGTCCTCGCCGTCCCACTGCTTGCGGCGGTCCAGCACGAGCTTCTGGAAGGATTCTTTACGCGCGTCGGTGGTGAAGAAGTGCTCGCTGATCCAATCTTCGACGACGATCAGGGCGTCACTGCTTGGCATGGGCACACTCCTCATGAGCGGTCGGGTAGTTTTCCGGCACGACGACGAGCAGGGGCCGCGCCAACTTCTGCTGCGGCTCCATATCGGCGATGAGCTGCTTCTCCTCCTCAACGGAGGTTCGCCGGATGCGCAGGGCATGGTTAGGGATGAGGGTCTGCGAGTCCTCCTGCCATGCGACGGTCTTGTGGTTCCATGCGGCGATCCGATCTTGTGTACCCTCCTTGGCAGCGTCGAACGTGGACTTGAGTTCCTCGTCCGCGGCGTTCATGGCGAGCTCCACCAAGGGCTTAAGATCATCAGGCCGTGCGACGGGCCCTGGATTGGACATATCAGCGCCGACGCCGACGTCCGCGAGCATATCGGCCGACGACGTATGCATGGTGATCCAAGGGGAGGTTAGGTTTTCCGGATCGAGGAACCTAATACACATCCAGCTCGCTGCCACCACTAGTCCGCGACGATCTGTGAGCGTGCCAACGGCTAAGACGGCGGGCAAGTCGACCTTGCCTCGCACCACATAGACAGCATTGCGCGACAACTTCGACAGCGCGCGATCAGCGGCCCAGTCCAGCACTGGATGCAGGGGGCTCAGGTAATGGGCCTCGGGCCAGGAACTGTCGGAATCGTCGGTGAGGGCCCGGACAAGCTGCGCCTGAGCGACTGTCTCGTCAGTGGCCAACGAGAACCGCTCAAGCACGTGGCGGTCCTGCAGATAGCTCTGCGGTAGTACCTCCAAGCGTTGCCGCAAGTCCGCAGGCGGAATGAACTCGACGACGCCGTCACCGTGGTCCCGCCACGAGACGCCGCCACCGCGACCGGTATCCGTCGGGGCTGCCGACGGCGTGGTGTAGTAGGCCTCCAATGCTTCACGCAGGAAGTCGACGGGCCGGGGGTACAGCGGGCTCGGCTCGGTGAACTTGGCCGACGGAGGCTTGTCGTCGGTCGGCGCGTTGAGGGAGGCCAGCAGACAGGCCAGGGAGTCCTCGGGTGACAACTCGTCGACACTCCTGACAACGTCGTTGAAATCTCGACGGCCTGCCAGAACCAGCTTGATGTCCTCCTCCTCGGCACTGGCGCTGTAACGGCCCATGAGACTGCCGGCGTCGCCGAGTGCCTCGTGAGCCTCCTGCTCGCGCTTGAGCAGACGTGACAGCACCCGAAGGTCGCCGCGAAAGACCGGGTTCGACGGTTCCAACAGCAGGGTGGTGATTTGCGGGGAATGACGTTGCCCGTATCGGTCGATGCGGCCATTGCGCTGCTCGATCCGGATGAGACTCCAAGGGATGTCGAAGTGAATGAGTTCGTGGCATTGCTGGTGCAGGTTGACTCCCTCGCTGGCGACGTCACCGGTGACCAGTACGCGGATGGGAGAGTTCGACTGCTTGAAGGATTCGACGATCTGCTGTTGTTCGGTGTCGCTCAGGCCACCGTGTAGCACCGCGATCTGGTCCTCGGCGAGGCAGAGATCGCCCCTGAGGCGGTCACGCAGCCAGCAGAGAGTGGCGACCCGTTCGGCGAAGACAACCACTCGCTCCGAGCTGCGTCGATCAATGCCGATACTGCGTAGGTAACGCACTAATTCATCGTATTTGGCTGACGAGTCGAAAACGGCGTCGTTTAATTCGTTCAATCGATCCAGCGCTTCAATTTCGACCTGCTGATCCGGTGTCGTCGGGTGTGCGGTGATGCGTCGACGGCGCTCGCTAATAGTTTGACGCAGGGCAGCCGGGGAGGACAAAAAGGCCTTAGCGATGGTCCATGGGAAGAGGGCGGAGGCTGCGCCGCTGTACGGGGACGATCCGGTGGGATGCAGCCAGACCTGCTCCAATTCGTCGGCGACGGCGTCCTCGGCCGCAGTGGCCTTGACCAGGAGGTTCTGCGGTGGTTTGCGCTTAACCCAGTCGGCCCCGGCGACGCTGGACACCTCGGGGTCGTTGCGGTGGCGTCGCTTCACCAGACGCTAAGGTCGCCCTTGTCGAGCTCACCATGGGGGTTGACACCGGTGGGCTCCAGCAGCCTGATGAGCTCGGCGAAGGATTTCCGGTTGCCATTGTGCGGGGTCGCGGAGGCCAGGATGAGGGCATCGGTATTGGGCGCCAGGGTCCGGGCCAGACGGTTGTTCTGAGTGGTGTCACCAGTGACGTTGTGGGACTCGTCAATGACGACGGCGTTCCATTCGTGACGGTGAAGGTCGTGGGTGAAGCGGTCCTGCTTGAGGGTGTCCATCGAAATGATGACGCGCTTGTACCAGCTGAAGGGGTTGCGGTTGGCGGGGATTTTCTGTTTGACGCGCTGCAGACCTACGGAGTCGAGACGGACGAATGGGATAGCGAAACGGCTCCACATCTCGTTCTGCATCTGTTCCAACACATGACGAGGACAGACGATGAGGATGCGTTCGCCACGGCCCCGGCGGATGAGTTCGGAGAGGATCATCCCGATCTCGATCGTCTTTCCTAGACCCACCGCGTCCGCTAGGAGGATGCGCGGTCGCAGGTTTTCCGGATCGAGGGCCTGCTGTACAGCCGAGTACTGGTACTGCAGGCGCTTGGCCAAGGCGTACTTGCTGGCGGCCAGGGTGGGTTCGCCGAGTGGGATCGGAGTCTTGCGAAGCGTTGCTTCCAACCAGAGTCGCGCGTCCCGATAGTGCGGGGACGCGTCGGCTACCGGGGTCGCGTCATGCGGATCCAGCGGGATGATGTTGTCTAGGTGTTCGTAGAACTTCGCCGTGGTGCCACGGACGAGGTCTGACAAGCCCTGCACCGTCAGGAGTTGTCCATCGTCGGTCTGCTCGACAGTGCTGACGAGCCACTCCTCATCACGTACCTGCACCACGGAACCTGGCGCGACGGTGATTGGCATAGTCAACTCCCTTGTGGTTGCTACCGCGTGTCTCGGCACTTACCACAACATAACTGTCGTCGGTCAGGTAGCGGGCGCAATCCGCCACCCGTTATACCCGTGGCTGCCGTCGTGATGGTGTCCGCTTATGTATGCTATATGACGAGTGGTTGCCGCTTGTTTAAGGGTCAAAGATTGGTCGTGAGCTGTTCCTAATTTGCCCGTTGGAAGTGATGTGAACAGGGCCACCATGAGGCCGACGAGACCGACGGACAGGCCGATGTGGCCTAGACCCGCAATACCGGAGATCACAGGGGAGGCGTCGGGATGTCCGTTGACCTGCATCATGCCGTGCACGACGAGCATTGCGATCGTCAGCAGGAGGCCAAGGTTGAATCCCCAGAAAAGCGAAGGCGCCACGGTGGTGAGAAAGAGCGAAAGCTCGCTCCACTAGGAGCACGATGAGGGTGAGCATGAAGCCCAGCGCCAGGCTATGGGTGTGCACCACCTTGAGCTGGGTCCAGGCGGTGACGTCGTGGGCCTTCGTGAACTCGCGGGAGAACACTCCGCCGAGCAGGCCGATGACTAGCCAGGTGGTTGCGCAGATTGCAAGCTTCTTCAACGATCTCATGGTGTCATGACACCACGGGGTCCAGATGTGAACATGGTCCGAAAGGTTGATATTTCACGGGCTGGAGGATGGGCTGGGACGGTCGTGGCACACCCTGTCACTGTGAATGTGACGCCGACGGTCAATCCATGTATGCTATCGAGGTCCCTTCGGGGATGCGCGGATGTAGCTCAATGGTAGAGCCCCAGTCTTCCAAACTGGCTACGCGGGTTCGATTCCCGTCATCCGCTCCATTTGTCAGCAGTCGCGTCATTGTTGACATTTTCGTCATTCCGTCTTTCCAGCGGTAAGTCAGCAGGACCATGGTGCGGCCCGCTGGAAGGGGTCTCCTGACACCAAAATCATTGGCCGAGACCGTGGAGTTGGGCGGGTGCTGTTGCCGGGTGGGAACCTTCCGGTGGCTCAGGAACTACTGCGTCGCTAGAATTAGATGGAATGTGTACTCCCCTCAACGGGGATGAAAGAATCGGAACCACAGGAGAAACTTCGTGCCCAGCAGCCTTGAGAAGCTCAGCACTAACCGTGTGAAGCTCACGATCGAGATGCCCTTCGATGAACTGAAGCCCAGCCTTGACAAGGCCTACAAGGACATCGCCAACCAGGTGAACGTTCCCGGCTTCCGCAAGGGAAAGGTGCCCGCTCCGGTTATCGACCAGCGTTTCGGTCGCGGGGTCGTCCTTCAAGAGGCCATCAACGACGCCCTCCCGGCTGCTTATGGCAAGGCCATCGAGGAGAACACGGTCGTTCCCTTGGGCCAGCCCGAGATCGAGGTGACCAAGCTGGAGGATGGCGAGGTCGTCGAGTTCACCGCCGAGGTGGACGTTCGTCCTGACTTCGATCTTCCCGACGTCTCCGCCATCTCCGTTGAGGTGCCTGCCGTTGAGGTGCCGGACGAGGACGTCGACGAGCGCGTCGAGACCCTGCGCCAGCGTTTTGCCACTAATACGGAGGTCGAGCGCGCTGCTGCCAAGGACGACCTCGTCACTATTGACCTTGCTGGAACCCGTGACGGCGAGGCTCTCGAAGACGCCACCGCATCCGGTGTCACCTACAAGGTCGGTTCCGAGGGCATGCTGGAAGGCCTTGATGAGGCTGTTACCGGTCTCAAGGCGGGTGAGTCCGCAGAGTTCCACTCCACCCTCGTTGGCGGCCCGCTGCGCGGCCAGGATGCCGACATTAAAGTCACCGTTACTAAAGTCTGCGAGCAGGAGCTCCCGGCCGTTGACGACGACTTCGCCCAGTTGGTCAGTCAGTTCGACACTGTCGACGAGATGCGTGTCGACTTGCGCACCGCTTTGGAGAATATGGCTCGCCTCGACCAGGCTGCAGACGCCCGCGACAAGGTGCTGGAGGAGGTTATCTCCAAGATCGACATTGAGCTGCCGACCAGCCTCATCGACTCTGAGCTCGAAGCCCGCCGTCAGCAGGTCAACCAGCAGTTGGCCCAGGCTGGTATGACCGTCGAGGAGTATCTCGAAGACTCCGAAGAGGAGGTGGATAACGCCGACGACTTCTGGGCTGAGATCGAGAAGCGTTCCCTGGACGCCCTCAAAGCCCAAATTGTCCTCGACAAGATGGCCGATGACGACGAGATCGGTGTTGAGCAGAACGAGTTGACTGAGTTGCTGTTCCGCAAGGCTCAGCAGAACGGTACCTCCCCCGAGGAGGAGGCTCAGCACATGATGCAGCACAACCACCTGCCTGATTGGATGCAGGAGATCCGTCGTGGCAAGGCTCTGGCCTCCATGGTGGGTGCTGCTACCGTCACCGACTCGAAGGGTAATGCTCTCGAGCTTGACCGCATCCAGCCTGACGGCACCATTGCCGACAAGCAGGCCGAAGAGGACGCTCCTGCTGAAGATTCTGCTGAGAAGGCTGACGGCAAGGCCACAGAGGAGCCCAAGGCTGAGGAGAAGGCTCCCGCTAAGAAGGCGACCACCAAGAAGATTTCCGCTAAGAAGTCTGCTGGTGCCAAGGCGGCCACCAAGAAGGTCGTAGACGCCAAGTCTGACGACAAGCCCGCTGCTAAGAAGCCTGCTCCTAAGAAGAAGACGGCTGCCAAGGACGATAAGTCCAAGTGATGATCAGGGGCCACGTGTCCCGTAGGATCGACATGATCCGTGATGACCGGCGTCGTGCGGGTTTCCGCACGACGCCGGTCCCACGTCAACCCTGAGGAAGCTCGATGAACAAACGCCCCGCGCGCCCCACACGATCTCGACGTCGGATCTCTGTTGCCCCTGCCACTCGTCAGTTGCGCAATGCGCGTCAGATGATGGCTGATGACATCGCGGTGGCCCGTGCGGTCGAGCGTGGCGAATTGGAGACTGAGGAACATCCCACCCACGGCGCAACGAACGCGGAGAAGGCGGCCGAATCTGGGCTGCAACCTCAGCCGAGTGACCACGAAAAAGCTGAGGTAGCCACCAGCAAACACGGCTTGCCTAAACTCACCATTGTTCTGCTGACGGTGGCTGCTGCGTGGTTAGGACTGAGCTTCCTGCATGAGCTGTCGAGCGTCGTCGCCCCGTTGTTTTTCGGTTTGAACCTCCTCATCACGGCCTATCCGATTCACACCTGGCTCGTGAAACACAAATGTCCGCGGTGGATCTCTGCCACGACAGCCGGCACCGCCGTCATCGTTGTGCTGGCGGCTGGCGTCGTAGGCATGGTGTGGTCGGTGGCAGCCATGATTAACCAGTTGCAGAGGTACATCCCGCAGATGGAGAAGATCTATACGCAACTGCTGCACTGGTCGACCCAACTTGGGTATTCCCAGGACGTCATTGCCGATAAGCTCAAAAAGATCGATCCGCAGCAAGTGATGTCGGTCGTGACATCGGTTGCCTCGGATACCACCAGCGTCGTGACGATGATTATCGTCATCCTCACTGGCATGATCTTTATGGTCATGGATACCCCGCAGATGCATGATCGGCTAAGGATGGCCGGAAGTCGTAAGCCGGATGTTGTCTTGGCTTTGGAGTCCTTCGCTTCCGGTATTCGTAAGTACTGGTTGGTGACGACGGTATTCGGCCTTATTGTCGCCCTCTTTGACTGGGCAGCGTTGCTCATCATCGGCGTTCCGCTTGCCGGGGTCTGGGCGTTGTTCAGCTTCCTGACGAACTACATTCCAAATATTGGCTTCATCATCGGTGTTATCCCGCCAGCCCTCTTGGCTCTCTTCAAAGACGGCTGGGTGGCGGCGGTGGCTGTTGTCGTCTCCTACTCGGTGCTGAACTTCGTCATCCAGTCGATTATCCAGCCAAAGTTTGCTGGCGATGCCGTGGGTCTGACGCCGACGATGTCCTTTGTTTCTTTGCTTTTGTGGGGTTGGGTTTTTGGGGCGTTGGGAACTCTGATCGCTTTGCCGTGCTCCTTGCTCGTCAAGGCCACTCTTATTGACCACGACCCAGGTGCTCGATGGGTTAATGCGCTGATCTCGTCTCGACCCACAGAAGGGCTTGAGGACAACCCCGATGAGTAGCATGCCGGTGGTGTTCGGACGCGCTGACCGCGAAAGGCTCTGGAACTGTCGTGCCCACAGGGTAGATTCAGGACCGTGAGTCACAATACTTCGATCGCTTCCCAGGGCATGCCCGCCATGGCCGGCCCCGAGACCGGCGGTGCCGGGATGACCGACAACGTCTACCAGTCGCTGCTGCGCAACCGCATTGTCTTCCTTGGTTCCGAGGTTAAAGACGAGAATGCGAATGCGTTATGCGCCCAGATGTTGCTACTCAACGCCGAGGATCCCGAGGCCGATATTTACCTCTACATCAACTCTCCAGGTGGCTCGGTCACCGGGGGAATGGCGATCTATGACACTATGCAGTGGATCTCTAATGATGTTGCGACCGTGACGATGGGCATGGCAGCGTCCATGGGCCAGTTCTTGCTGACCGCTGGCACACCCGGTAAGAGGTACGCCCTGCCGCACGCCAAGATCCTCATGCACCAGCCGCTCGGCGGAGTTGGTGGTACTGCTACTGAGATCGCCATTAACGCCAAGATGCTCAAGGACACCAAACGTGAGTTGTCTCAGCTCAACGCCGACCACTCTGGCCACACCCTTGAGCAGATCCTTGAGGACTCCGACCGGGACCACTGGTTTACCGCTCAGGAGGCTCTCGAATATGGGCTCATTGACCACGTCTACAGCAATGCGTCGCAGCTTCGCGGCGACGCCCCCAATCAGTGAGGTGACCATGGGATTCAACGCCTTTGACAAGAATCGGTTGGCCGCCTTGAACGCTGAGCAGGCCGAACAGGCTGCTCCCGGCGGGCTAGCCCCGGCAGGTCCGCGCAACGACTACTACATCCCGCAGTGGGAGGAGCGCACCTCTTACGGTGTGCGTCGCGTCGATCCGTACACCAAGTTGTTCGAGGATCGCATCATCTTCCTTGGCACTCCGGTGACTGACGACATCGCCAACGCCGTGATGGCCCAGCTGCTGTGTCTGCAGTCGATGGATGCCGATCGTCAGATCAGCATGTACATCAACTCGCCTGGTGGCTCGTTCACAGCTATGACGGCGATCTACGACACCATGAATTATGTGCGCCCCGACATCCAGACGATTTGTCTGGGTATGGCGGCATCGGCTGCGGCCGTGTTGCTGGCCGCCGGCGCGAAGGGGCAGCGTTTGTCCTTGCCGAACTCGACCGTCCTCATCCATCAGCCGGCTATGGGCCAGGCCACGTATGGTCAGGCCACCGATATTGAGATCTTGGACGACGAGATTCAGCGCATCCGCAAGCTCATGGAGAACATGCTCGCTACTGCGACTGGTCAGAGCGTCGAGCAGATTTCCAAGGACATCGATCGCGACAAGTATCTAACTGCCCAGGGGGCGAAGGAGTATGGCCTTATCGACGACATTTTGACCTCGCTGTGAGGTTCGACGCGGTCGTCTGGTGACCCTCGAGGGTTACTGCAGGGTTGGTCGTCGTCACTCGACACGGGTGACGACGACATCCGAAATGGATACTGTCCATAACTAAGGTGTACGGCGCACATCTCGGGAGGATGATCGTCCCGGAGAAGACGGATTGACACGAACCTGCCGACTAGGAGGGAAGCCGGATGGCGCGAATTGGTGAGAGCGGAGACCTGTTCAAATGTTCCTTTTGCGGTAAGAGCCAAAAGCAGGTCAAGAAGCTCATCGCTGGCCCCGGGGTCTACATCTGTGACGAATGTATTGAGCTGTGCAACGAGATCATCGAGGAGGAGTTTTCGTCCTCCGACGAGGCCGGTGGGGTCGAGGACCTTCCCCGTCCGCGCGAGTTGTGCGAATTCCTTGACGCTTGGGTGATCGGCCAGGAAGAGGCCAAGCGGACCCTCTCGGTGGCTGTCTACAACCATTACAAGCGCATCCAGTCCGAGGCCAACGTGCCGCGTGCCCGTCGCGCCGAGGACGACGGGGTGGAGCTCGGTAAGTCGAATATCCTCATGCTTGGGCCGACGGGCTGCGGCAAAACTTACCTAGCTCAGACGATGGCTCGTCAGCTTAACGTCCCCTTCGCAATGGCTGACGCCACCGCTCTTACCGAAGCTGGTTACGTCGGTGAAGACGTCGAGAATATCCTGCTCAAGCTGCTGCAGGCTGCTGACTTCGACGTCAAGCGGGCTGAGCGGGGAATCGTCTACATTGACGAGATCGACAAAGTGGCTCGTAAAGCGGAGAACCCGTCAATCACTCGTGACGTCTCCGGTGAGGGCGTCCAGCAGGCTCTGCTCAAGATTCTTGAGGGGACAGTGGCCTCAGTGCCTCCCCAAGGTGGACGCAAACATCCTCAACAGGACTTCATCCAGATCGATACCACCAACGTCCTGTTCATCGTGGGGGGCGCCTTCGCCGGTCTGGAAGACATCATCGCCAAGCGGATCGGTACTCGTCCGTTGGGATTCAACAATGATCCGGGTGCGAGCGAGGTCATTGAGGGGCCCGAAGCCCTCAGCCTGGTGCGCCCAGAGGATCTTCACCAGTTTGGGCTTATTCCAGAGTTCATCGGACGTCTGCCAATGGTTACGGCCGTGCACCCGCTCGACCGCAAAGCCCTGGTTCGTATTCTGACCGAGCCTCGCAATGCTCTGACCCGCCAATTTGAGAAACTTTTCGAGTTGGACGGGGTGGAATTGACCTTTACCGAGGGAGCCCTGGAGGCGATCGCCGACAAGGCTGTTGCACGAGGGACCGGTGCACGCGGACTGCGGGCCATTATTGAGGAGACCCTCATGGACGTCATGTTCGACGTCCCCTCCCGCGATGATGTCTCCCGAGTCGTGGTAACCCAGGAAGCCATCACCGGTGAAGGGAAGTGTCAGTACCTCTCCACGCCGGTCTTTCATGGTCGAGGCAGGCTATCTGCCTGAGGTCAGTGCTCGTCAAGGACTTCGGCGAGCAGTTTGTCAGCTCGCTTCTGCAAGATCGCCATGGACTTGCGGGCCTTCGCATATCTGCCTTCGCGCCTCCCCTTTGTTTCCGTAACAGACGGTACCCTGACACCCATGGCAACTGGATACTTGCGATACCCCGATGTCCACGGCGACCTCGTGGTGTTCACCGCTGACGACGATGTGTGGTTGGTTCCCGTCACCGGAGGACGGGCGAGTCGTCTCACCAACGATCACGTTATGGTCCGTAATCCTCGCTTCAGCCCCAATGGCACCAAGATTGCATGGACGTCCTACCTGGGTCAGCGGCCCGAAGTATTCGTCATCGACCTGGCTACCGGAGATCAGCGCCGGCTGACATGGCTAGGGGCGGCGCGCAGCTTCGTCGTCGGCTGGCAGGACGACGAGCATGTGGTGTTCTCATCCCCGCACCAGACCAACGACGTCGGCCTGGCATGGTTATACACCGTCTCCCTCGATGGCCATGTCGAGCGACTTGGATACGGACCGGGAATGGATCTGGCCGTCAGTTCCGACGGTGCCGTCGCGGTCGTCACTCCTAATTCCGGCGACTGCTCGCGGTGGAAGAGGTACCGCGGGGGAACAGCCGCTCAGATCTGGCTGCGGCCCGCTAGGGCTGAGAAATTCTTGCGTTTGCTGCGTGAGGGTAACGACAACCACGACGGCTACGCAGCTGCTGGGCGTTACAGCGTGGGTTGGATCGACGGTCGTCTCATCTTCAGTTCCGATATGAGTGACGATGACTGCCCGCAGGCCCAGGCCCAGATCTGGTCAGTTGACGGCCAGGGACACGATCTGCGTCAGCACACCCATCACGGCGAAGCGGAGGGCTATGTGCGTGACCCACGCACCGACGGTACGACGATCGTCTACCACACCCACGGTGCGCTGTGGAGGATGACTGGCCTTGACGCAGAACCGGAGCGTCTGGAGATTGATCTCGGTATCGGAGCCCCTCCACGCATGCCGCTGGATCCTACGGATCGTCTGGAAGCGATCGTTTCGGATCACGGTGGCGACGGATCTTTGCTTGAGTGGCGAGGAGCCGCCTACTTCCTTACCCACCGCTCCGGCCCCGCGCGAGCGCTCTCGGCAGCCGACGGCGTTCGCATCCGTGAGCCGCGCGTTCTTGGCCAGACTGGCCAAGGGGTGTGGGCCAGTGACGTCGACGGAGAGGATTGCCTCGAGGTCGCCAATCTTGATGGCACTGGTGAGATTCGACGTATCGCCCAGGGCCAGATTGGTCGTGTGTTGCATATCGCACCGGCTCCTGACGGCACGAAGGTTGCCCTCATTAGCCATGACGGCCGCATCCTGATCGTCACCATTGCCGACGGAGCGATCCGTGAGATTGGAAAGTCTTTAGAAGGTGAGGCGAATGGGCTGGCATGGTCCCCCGATTCCCGCTATGTAGTGTGGCGATCCCCGATGGCTACCGGCGAGGCGATGATCGGTCAGATACGATGCTGGGACGAGCAGGGGATGGGTGAGCCCTTTGAGCTCACCCGTGGCGCCTTTGATGACTCCTGCCCGGTCTTTACTGCCGATGGCAAATACCTCGCCATGCTTTCAGCGCGCACTTTTGACCCGAATTATGACGGTCAGACCTTCGACCTATCCTTCGGCCACACGCAGCGTCCTTGGCTGGTTCCGCTCAGTGCAACCGAGGCATCCCCATTCGGCCCGTCTTCCCAGGGATGGCGGATCAGTGAGGTGCAGGACGCTAAAGCCAAGGCCAACGCAGAGACTAGTAACGGCGAAGCCGACGAGACGGTTATCTGCCACGTTGCTGCTGACGGATTCGAGGAGAGGATGGTGCCGTTCCCAGTTCCGTCAGGTTCTTATCGCGATCTGGCAGTCGTCAAGGATGGTGTGGTGTGGATCGAGGTGGCTGATCGCGGCGGCGAGCTGGGCGCTACCCGTGCCGGTGTGACCGGGGAAGCACCCAGTGACGTCTTGTGGCACTACAACCTGTCCGCCCGTCACCTCGATAAGCTGTGTGAACGCGTCGACACTTTCTCTGTGTCGGGCGATGGCGAGCGTCTCGTGGTGCGCCATCGCGACGACACCATCGTCGTTCCTTCATCTCACAAGGTTGATGACGACGATCCGGCTTACATCCGCGTCGACCTGACGCGGCTGCGTCGTACTGTCAATCCGCGTGCTGAATGGCGTCAAATGTTTGATGAAAACGGGCGCCTGATGGCGAGCCACTATTGGCGTGAGGATATGAACGGGGTCGACTGGGACAGCGTCCTCAACCGCTACCGTCCCCTCGTTGATCTGTGTCACGTCGTTGACGACCTCCACGACATCCTCTGGGAGACGGTTGCCGAGCTCAACACCTCGCACTCCTACGTGTCGGCCTCCGGAGCTGCCGGGGATTCGGACATGCGCGCTGGCCTCCTGGGAGCCGACGTCAGCAGCGGGAATGACGGGGCTAAGGTCGTCCGGGTTATTCCCGGCGAGTCGTCGGATCCTCGCGCGTGGTCACCACTACGGGCAGCTGGAGTCGCGGTGACCGAGGGGGACGTCATTGTTGCGGTGGATGGTCGGAAGGTCGGCGCCGATGGCAACCTCGGTGAGCTCCTGGAAGGATCGGCGGGACGGGTCGTCGAGTTGACGGTACGTCGAGGCGAGAACGAGTGCCAGGTGGCCGTCGTGCCCATGGCTGATGAGGCTCCGCTGCGCTACCACGACTGGGTGGCCTCGCGTCGTCGCTATGTTGAGGAGCATTCGGGCGGACGACTCGGCTACTTACATGTACCGGATATGGTCTCCGACGGTTGGGCCGAGCTGCACCGCCAAATCGGTGAGGCCACTCGCCACGAGGGTGTTATCGCTGATGTGAGGTTCAATCATGGTGGTCATACCTCGCAGCTGGTTGTCGAGAGGTTGGCCCGCAGGGTCGTCGGGTGGGACTACAGCCGGTGGTATGCCACAGCAGATACCTATCCGCAGAACGCCGTGCGTGGGCCGATCGTCATGGTTACTAACCAGTGGGCCGGGTCCGATGGCGACATCGTCGCGGCTGCCACCCAGGCGATGGGGTACGCCAAGGTCATTGGCGAGAGGTCGTGGGGTGGGGTCGTTGGGATCGACGGCAGGTTCGATCTCGTTGATGGCACCTCAGTGACTCAACCGCGCTACGCCGGTTGGTACGGCAGCTACGGCTGGGGTGTGGAGAACCACGGCGTTGATCCTGACATCGTTGTGACGGTGTCTCCGGAGGATTGGGAAGCCGATTGCGACGTTCAGCTCGACGCGGCGATCGCCGAGTGCCTGCGCCAGCTCGACGACAAGCCAGCAGCCACCGCACCGGAACTGCCCGGTCCGGCATTTGATCGGTGCTGAGCTTGGTTCGTCACGACCACCCGGCCACGGCCGATAAGGATCAGCCCCTGCATCACGCAGGGGCTGATCCTTTCTAGAGGCGGGGATCACGGCATGGCGTAACCCTCAACCGGTCATCATCGGCCTTGACGGGAGACACCCACAGCAGCTGTTGCCGATGCCGCCTCGGAACTGCTGAAGCCGAGCCCGGCGCCGTCTGCTCCGGTACGAGGCAAGGCATAACGGTTGGGGCGGTTACCGGTTCCAGGGGCTTGGGGGGAGCCGGATGTCGCCGGAGCGGAAGCCGAGGGTTGCGCCGGTTGGATCGGTTCGGGGGTCGGCTTGCAGGCATCCGGGAACACCGCTGCCTGCGTGGAGGTGACGGAGACCGGTCGTGGATCGAGCTTTTCGATGCGCAGGTTGTCGATGGACATATCCCCTTCACCCTGGTGGGTGAATCCGATCCAGGCAGGTTGGTCCTTCACAACGATGTCGGTGGAGAAATGAGTCGTCGAGGTGGCGACTCCCATGGCATGGGACTCGGTGATGACTTCCTTGACGGACTTTCCGCTGACCTTGTCGTGACCTGTGACGAACGAGTACCCGGGTTTGTCAGCCGGGTAGTCGAAGGAGATGCGGTACCGGGTTCCGCCCCCGGTCAGAGGGGCGGACGCGGTGGTCGTGCGCAGCACGATCCCGTTGCGTTCTTCGTGCATCTTCAAGGACCAGTCACCGCTGAGAACCGAGTCCATGGCCCGACCGTTCCAACCTTTCTGGGTGTAAGGCTCATGGCGACGGGATAACTGGGTCCGGGCATCTCCCTCCATGCCTGCGCTTCCCGTGACGAAGGGCCAGTAACCGGTGTCGACGTCCTCGAAGTTCTGGAAAAGAACGGTCGCAGGCGTGACGTGAGGGTCGCTGGGCACAGCAGCGTCAACGACTCGGAAGTCATCGGCGCTGACGATAACATTCCCGGCGAGCGCCTTCAAGGTAACGGTGACTGGTCTGCCGTCAGAGTGGAAAGCAACTCGCAGCCGCTGGTGGTAGGTGCCGAAATACTCGTCGGAAGCGGTGGCGTTGATGGCTGTCGTGGACGTGATGACGGATTCCGCGTGGCCCCCGCATCCCTTCTGATGGTCGATGGGAGTGACCCCGGTGCCGTCGACGGCAAGTCCCACTGGACGGGTCTTAGTCGGATCTATCTGGACCCACGCCCACAGGGAGTGGTCACCAGCAGGCAGATTGAGGACTTGGGAGATCTGCGACTGTGCCTTGCCGAACTCGAGGTGGAAGTTGCCACGGTCGTTGTGCTTGACCGAGACGTTTCCCCGGGCATTCCAACCAGCGGTGTCACCGGAGTAGAAGCCCGGATTGGCGAAGTGACTTCCCTCTCCCCAGTTCGGGGTTTTTGCAGCAGGCACCTTAGACGTCGGGTAGAGGACGTAGGCAGTCTTGGCCTTGGTTGCGGGAATCCTGATGGACCCGTTGGTGACGGGGATTTCGGCAACCTTGACACGGCCGGTGCCGGTGAGCATGAACAGAGATACCGATTTCTGTGCCGCCCAGGAATTCGTGAGTTTCCAAGTTGCTGAGCCATTGCCCGGATTCCAGTAGTACAGGCGATCGCTGCCACCGTTAGACCATGGGAGCAGGTAGGACCCGCCTTCCTTGAAGACCGTGGCACCGTCAAAGGTGATGGTTCTTGCGGTGGGAATCTCATGACCCGAGATGGACTTCTTCGACGAAGTTGCCACGGCTCCGTTAGCGAAAGCGATACGGCCGTCTTGCCAAGACATGATGTCCGAACGCTGTAAGAACTTGGTAGGCAGGTTGCGCTGCCACACATTCGCGATGAACGCGTTGTAGTCGTTGTGGCTCGTCCAACCCTCATACTCAACGACATTGGAGTTGCCGAGGATCGGATCAGGATTCCAAGTGTCGCGGCGGGAGTTGTCGATGAACCGAATGATCCGGGAACTGTATCCCTTGTTTCCGGTTCCGTAGTTCTCGTCATTGGCCCAGTGCGACCACTGGTTATAGCGCGGATAGGTTGACGACCATTCGGAACCGATCCTCCAGCCTTCGGCGTTCAGAGCGTTGGCGATCCGGTCGTTCTGCCAACCAGCAGGGTAGTTGGTGTCGAAGTACAACCAGTCGAGGTTGGACTTGGCTCCCAACTCCTTCCTCAGCTGGTTGAGTCGAGCGAAGAGCTGACCAGACCCAAGGTCCTTGGCGTAGTCCATCCGGTAGGACTGCTCCATCCAGTCCCACGCCTTCTGGTACGGCTTAACGAGGATGTTGTCGCCGAAGTGATTCGCCTCAGGGTAAGACTCCACCAGGTTGACGTGAATGCCGAAATCGGTGTTCCACTGCCTGCCCGACTCGGTGAGCTTCTCGAGATCCTTCATCCCGCCGGCACGGTGGGAGACGTTGCCGCCGTAGTCGGGGTGTGCGGAGTCGTGGCCCTCGGCCTGGTAGCCCTTGAGCAGGGCCTGCTGGCCGAGCCCGTCGGTCGCCAAAGAGATGCGCTTGACATCGTCCAAGGTACGAAGGAACGGATGAGTCGCCTGGGAGACGATGTTAAACGGAATATGGGTGATGACCTTGTTCGCCACGTCCCCCGAGCCGGTCGGCTTCATGGTGACGTCCCGGGTGGCGACGGCTGCGTCCTGCCAGTCGACCTTGCCGTCGGCATTGGCGTCAGCGACGATCTTCACCCGGACGTACGGGGTGTCGGGGTCTGGGCCGATGCCGTCCTTGACAGTGGCACCACCGGGCAGCTGGCATACGGCCTTGTTGCCGAGCGAGTCGGTGGGGCAGGGGGTGGCGGACCCCTTGCCACGATGGACCCAGGTTGCCGGTTCGATGGCTCCGACCTTAGTCCCCCCAACCTGGGAGATGGAGTGGACGAAACGGGCAACCGTGGCGGCGGAGCCGACCAGGCCGTCCTGGGTTGCGTTGTCCTCGAACCCGGCTGCCAGCGTGGAATCGTTCGCCATGGCGACCCAGGAGGTGTCCTGCGAGACGTCAGCGGTGGCGAGGGGCTGGAAGAGGTCGCCGGTCTTGTTGCGATCGACGACAATGTTTGCGCTGCTCAGCTGGGCTTTCGGATCAGTCGAGGTGACCGAGGCGAGAGTGAGGCCGGGCACTGACACGATGTTGACACGGCGGTCAGGGGTGTCGACGATGTGTGAGATCGACCATGTCATGACACCATCGGAGACCTTGATGTTTGCAGTGAGCTCGACGCCGGGCAGGTCGCGGAAGGTGAGCTTCCAGGACGCGGAGGAGCCCGTCGTCGTGGGCGCAGATACAGTGGCGACGTGGTCGGTGCCGTTGATCCTGACCTTCGTCAATGGGGAGCCGATACGTCCTGCCATGTGTGCGTGGCCGACGGTGTAGTCGATCACTTGCGGGAAGTCACGACGGGCTCTCACCGTCACAGTGCCGTCGGACAGGCTGATGGCGTCTTTCGGAACCTCTGGGGTCGGGGGTTCCGATGGTGTGGGGTCCGGGGAGGGGTCTGATCCGTCGACGGTGAAGGCATTGAACTCCGCCATCGAGGAAACTTCCTCGTCCGATCCGTCGCCTCCCCAAGAGGAATTCACCTTCACCTTGACGCAGGTGGCCTTGGTAGCAGCGAAGGTGATCTTGCGTATCGACGTGTTGGAGACACCGTAAGAACCCGCTGCAACCGGCTTCGCCGAGGAGAATGCGGCGTTGTTACAGGTCTTGGTGTCAGCCGTGTACAGCTCGTAGTCGTGCATGCGACCCGAGCCGTTCGAGCTGGATCTGGGCGTGATTTCCACCTTGCCCAGGTTCACGGCCTCGTCACCCAGTTTGAATACGATCCAGTGAGGTAGTGGGTCCTTTCCGTTCTGCCACTTGGTGTGCCAGATCGTGTCGGGATTGCCGTCCAGGGTGTTGGAGATCGGATCGGTGGCGGTAGCCGAATCAGCGGCAACTGCGGTGATTGCCGCCTGGTTGATCTGGCGGTACCGGGTCTCGGCATGTGCAGGGGTCATCGGCGCGATCAGTGCCAGCATCGTGCCAGCTGACACGGCGAGCGCACCGATGGACCTGCCCCTTGGTGTTCGCGACATCGTTGTCCTTCCTCGGGACTCCTCTTGACTGGAGTCCGTTGTGTACAGGTTGAAGAGAGGCTATTGAGTGTTGCCGGGGCGCTGCAAGGGGATGCGCAGACCTTGTGAACGCTTGATGTAATCGTGTACAGGATGACTCACCACGAGAAAAGGGCCGACCGTCGCTGCGGTCGACCCCTTTTCCCTGGTTCCGGGATGTGGAACGGATCAGGAGGTTGTGATCCCCTTACTTCTTGCGTTTGGCTGGAGGCTCGCCCAACTCGGCCTCCAAGATCAACTCGTCTCCCTCGGCGAGGAACGTCAAGGACTCGGTTTTGGAGACCTTGGCCAAGTCGGATTCCACGGCCTTGAGGTTCGCGATGACTGAAGCTGGGGCGCTGATACGGGCCGAAAGGATCGGGGTGCGCATCGGAACCTTGTGAGTCGACTTCACCCCACGCAACTCGACCAAGGCAGCCGAGACGTCGCTCATGAGGTCGACGTCGCCGGTGACGGGAATCTCGTCGGTGGTCGGCCAGGAGGAGGTGTGCACTGAGCCGTCCTTCCACCAACTCCAGACCTCCTCGGTGACGAAGGGCAGGAACGGGGCAAATAGCCGGAGCATGACGTCAAGGGCTAGACGCAGTGCAGTCCGGGCGCTCAGCGCACCTGCGTTGTCGGCCCCCTCGGAGTCGTAGGCGCGTTCTTTGATGAGCTCGAGGTAATCGTCGCAGAAGGTCCAGAAGAATTGCTCACAGACCTCCAGGGCAGCGGTGTAGTTGAATTTGTCGAATGCCTCGGTCGCTTCAGCGATGAGCTGGCGCAGCCCGGCTAGCATCGACAGATCAGCCGGGTTGGTGATGTCGCAGACTTGACCGCCCTCGCCAAATCCGAGAACGAACTTTGAGGCGTTGAGGATCTTCATGGCCAGACGGCGTCCGACCTTCATCTGAGCCTTGTCAAAAGGGGAATCCATGCCCGGACGGGCCATAGCGGCACGCCAGCGCACCGCGTCGGCACCGAACTGATCAATGATTTCGGTCGGGACGACGGTATTGCCCTTCGACTTTGACATCTTTTTGCGGTCAGGGTCGGTGACGAACCCGGAGATCGCGGCGCGCTTCCACGGCAGCACGCCGTTCTCTAGATGCGCCCGCACCACACGGGAGAACACCCAGGTGCGGATGATGTCGTGGGCTTCGGGGGCGAAGTCCATGGGGAAGGTCTTAGCGAACAGATCGGCGTCGCGCTCCCAACCGGTGACGATCTGGGGAGTCAGTGAGGACGTGGCCCAGGTGTCCATGACGTCGGGGTCACCAATGAATCCGCCGGCGACACCGCGCTGAGATTCTTGGTATCCGGATGGTGGCTGGGAAGCTGGATCCACTGGGAGGGCAGATTCGTCAGGCAATAGCGGGTGCTCATAGTCGGGCTCGCCGTCGGTGCCCAGCGGATACCACACTGGGAAGGGGACGCCGAAGAACCGCTGACGGCTAATGAGCCAGTCGCCATTGAGCCCCTCGACCCAGTTCTCATAACGGTGACGCATGTGCTCAGGGACCCACTCAAGTTCCCGGCCGCGCTCCAGCAAGGCGTTGCGCAGATCGTCATCACGCCCACCGTTGCGGATGTACCACTGCCGGGTGCCGATGATCTCCAGCGGCTTGTCGCCCTTCTCGTAGAAGTTGGCTTTGCGCTGGGTAGGCTTGGGCTCACCGTCCATCTCGCCGGACTCCACGAGGGCTTCAACGACGAGCTTACGGGCGGTGAAGGTGGTCTTGCCCGCGATTGTCTCGTATTTTTCGGCGGATCCGGCGTCGATGATCCACTGCGGGGTCTCGGAGAGGATCCGTCCGTCACGACCGATGATGGTGCGGGTGGGCAGTTGCAATTCCCGCCACCAAGCAACGTCGGTGAGGTCACCGAAGGTACAGCACATGGCGATGCCGGCGCCCTTGTCCATCTCAGCAGCCGAGTGAGCCAACACCGGCACCTCGACCCCGTACAGCGGAGTGGTGACGGTGGTGCCGAAGAGGTGCTGATAGCGCTCGTCGTCGGGGTGAGCGATGAGGGCGCAGCAGGCGGCCAGCAACTCGGGCCGGGTGGTTTCGATGAAGACGTCCTCACCGTTGGGACGGTGGAAGCCAAGGCGGTGGTAAGCACCGGGGTAGTCGCGAGCCTCGAGCTCAGCCTGGGCGACGGCGGTGGAGAAGGTGACGTCCCACAGAGTGGGGGCGTCAGACAAGTACGCCTCGCCACGGGCGTGGTTACGGAGGAAGGCCAGCTGGGCGATCCGCTGCGACTCTGGCGAGATCGTCGTGTAGAGCTGGTTCCAGTCCACAGACAAGCCGACAGCCCGCCACAGGTCCTGGAAAGTTTTTTCATCGACGGCGGTCAACTCGACGCACAGCTCGACGAAGTTGCGACGGCTAATTGGCACCTGACGCTTGGGGTCGGGTTTGCTCGGCGGGGTGAAGTCGGGGTCGTACGGCAGCGAGGGATCACAGCGCACGCCGTAGTAGTTCTGCACGCGACGCTCAGTCGGAAGACCGTTGTCGTCCCAACCCATCGGGTAAAAAACCTTCTTGCCACGCATCCGCTGATAGCGGGCAACAGTGTCGGTGTGGGTGTAGGAGAAGACGTGACCGGGATGCAGGTGGCCTGAGACAGTGGGAGGCGGGGTATCGATGGAAAATACCTGCTCGCGCGAGTCAACTGCAGTGGCGTCGAAGGCGTAGAGCTGCTCGTCTTCCCAAATTTTGCCCCACTTTACCTCCAGACCTTCGAGGGCCGGTTTATCGGGTACGACACCGCGCGTCGGAGGCGTGGCAGATGAGGTGGTAAAGGTTTGTGAGGTCATATTCCAAACTCTAGTGTTCGACTCGGACAGGTCGCTAGACGAGTGGTATTCGCCAGTCGCCCAGGGTAATAGTGACGAGGAGCCTCGGGCCTGCCTCGGCCCCTTGTCACGATGGATTGTGGAAAATCAATGCCCCTATGTCAGTGGGCCTTCTTAATGGCTTGGAGCAGTTCGTCGGCGGAAGGAACGGATTGCATGAAATCCGCCCAACCGTCCCACGACTTTCCGTTGATGAGGAAGGCGGGAGTACCGGTATTACCGGACTTTTGCAATTCCTGCAGCCCCTTGTCGTTGCCGTTCTTGACGAACTGTTCAGTCTGCTTGTTGTCGTAGATGCGCTGGAACTTGGTGAGATTACTTCCGGTAATGCCGGCTTCGGCGGCGAATTCTTTGCGCAGTTGCTCATCGGTGTAGCCCGCGCCCTCGTCCTTAGACTGGTGGCGGTAGACGACGTCGTGGTAGGCCTCGAACTTACCTACGACGTCGGCGGCAGCAGCGGCCATAGCGGCGCGAGTGGAGGAGTCGTTATGCAGATTGCTATCCAAGAAGGTGAGGGTGTGGTATTCCAGCTTGATCTTTCCCTCGGCCGATAGCTCATTGAGAGGCTTGCCGAGCGCATCTTCCGCACCCTTACATGCGGGGCACTGGTAGTCCTGGAACACCGTGACTGTAGGGGCTCCGGCCTTCACCTTGTCAGGATTGAGGGTGTAGACGCCGTCCTTGGTAGCCGAAGGCGGAGTGATCTGGCCAGTGGTCGGCACATCGTCGGACTTGTGGTTCAGCCCGAAGACGACTGCGACGACTACCATCGCGATGATGACAACGCCTGCGGTGACGCCGATGATCCGGCGGCGCTTCTTGGCCGATTCCTGAGCTTCCTGTTGGGCGCGCAGGGCGGCCCGTTTAGAGGTGGTCGCAGTTGCCTTTTTATCAGCCATTGGTTGAAATCCCCTCGTGCCATCGATGATGTGTCGCACATGATGGTAGCCGGTCGGGTAACCGAACCGGTTGATCACTCATACTCAGCTAGGGCGTGTCTCCTATATTTGGAGCCATTGGAGGATGGCGTGTAGGACTGTGG
>ERZ501041.10-NODE-10-length-70636-cov-9.666157_pt1 | contig 70636 bp, 60 predicted proteins | sample MGYA00248848_ERZ501041 | MGnify/ENA primary metagenome ERZ501041 (study PRJEB25958, sample SAMN03398573) | human skin metagenome | study: EMG produced TPA metagenomics assembly of the Human Skin Microbiome Metagenome (human skin metagenome) data set.
CGCGCGCCGCCCGCATGGGCATGTCCGGGCGGCAGGTCGCCTTCCAGCAGGATCAGGCGCAGGCCCACGCGCGCCGCCGCGTCGCCGGCCACGGCGGCGGTGTCGTCGGTCGAGTTGTTCACGAACAGCGCCGCCATCGGCGCGTGCCCGCTGCCCGCGAAGGACGCGGCAACGGCGGTCAGGCACGCGCCCACCAGCGCGGTCTCGTTCCGGGCGGCGATCGCCACGCACGGGCGTGCGGGCGCGGCCGCCGAAAGATCGCGGTATTCGCCCTGCCGTTCCAGCCACGCGTCGAGGATCATCGACCGGAAGCTGTCACAGCCCCGCCCGGCGCGCATCCGCAAAGCGCCCGCGTTGACATTTACTTATCACGCGAGGGTGTACTGGCAGGTACTTATCTAGCGGGCGCTGGACTGCCCGAGCGCCAGGCCGCGCCGCCTCAGCTCGAGGCGCTCATCCTGACGACCTCGGTTTCCGCCAGAAGCTTGCCCTCGATCACCTTCGCGGCGGCAATCGTATGGGGCAAGGCATGATGCGCCGTCAGGTCGGTAGCGCTGTCCCATATCTCGACCAGGTACAGCGCGCTGTCGCCGTCGATCCCGGTGTTCAGTTCGAACCGCCTGCACCCGGCCTCGGCGCGGGTGGGCGGCACCAGCGCCTGCAACGCCGCCAGCACCTCGGGCCGATCCTCGGGCCGAGGCTGGATACGGGCGAATACGTGAACTTGGGGCAATACGGTTCTCCTTCCCCGCGATGGTGCAGGACGGGCAGGCGGATCGCAACCGGCCGCAGAATCCGGTTCTATTCGGGCGGGCGAGGCTGTTGAATGGCCCCCGACCCACCCCGCACAAGGCCGCGCCATGACCCCGACCGTGAACCCTTCCGACGACGCGGGCCGCCCCGGCTTCGACGTGCCGCTTGCCGCGCGGATGGGCGCGGTCAAGCCCTCGGCCACCGTCGCCATGACCCGGATCGCGAACGAGCTGCGCCGCGCGGGCCGCGACATCATCGGCCTGTCGGTGGGCGAGCCCGACTTCGACACGCCCGAACATGTCCGCGACGCCGCCAAGGCCGCGATCGACGCGGGCCAGACCCGCTATACCGACGTGGACGGCACGCCGGATCTGAAGCGCGCCATTGCGGCCAAGTTCGCGCGGGAAAACGGCCTCAGCTACGGCATCGACCAGATCACGGTCGGGACCGGCGGCAAGCAGGTGCTTTACAACGCGCTGATGGCGACGGTGGGCGACGGGGACGAGGTGATCGTGCCCGCGCCCTACTGGGTCAGCTACCCCGACATGGTGCGGCTGGCGGGCGGCACGCCGGTGATCGTGCCCTGCGGCGAGAACCGGGGGTTCCTGCTGGGCGCGGACGACCTGCGGGCCGCGATCACGCCACGGACGAAGTGGCTGATCCTGAACTCTCCGTCGAACCCCACCGGCGCGGCCTACCCGGCCGAGGCGCTGCGGGCGCTGGCGGAGGTGCTGCTGGACCATCCGCACGTCATGGTCATGACCGACGACATGTACGAACATATCCGCTACGGCGACGCGCCCTTCGCGACCATCGCGGCGGTCGAGCCGCGGCTGGCGGACCGGACGCTGACCGTGAACGGGGTCAGCAAGGCCTATGCGATGACCGGCTGGCGGATCGGCTATGCGGGGGGTCCGGCGAAGCTCATCAAGGCGATGGGCACGATCCAGGGGCAAAGCACGACCAACCCCAGCTCGGTCAGCCAGGCGGCGGCGGTGGCGGCGCTGGACGGGCCGATCGACTTTCTCGCCGAACGCAACGCGGTGTTCCAGGATCGCCGCGACCTGTGCCTTCGGGAACTCAACAGCATCCCCGGCCTTGGCTGCCGGACGCCCGACGGTGCGTTCTACCTGTTCCCGTCCTGCGCGGGCGTCATCGGCCGCACCCGCCCCGACGGACGCGTGATCGAGACCGACACCGACTTCGCCACCTGGCTGATCGAGGAAGCGGGCGTCGCCGTCGTGCCCGGCGCGGCCTTCGGCCTTTCGCCGTTCTTCCGCATCTCGTTCGCGACCTCGACCGAAAACCTGCAGGCCGCCTGCGACCGCATCCGGGCCGCCTGCGGCAAGCTGGGCTGAGCGGCTATTCCCGCAGCCGCCAGCCGGTCGCGAAGATCCAGCGGATGATGCCCATGCAGACGACGATCATCGCCGCGACCGCCAGCAGCGATACCGTGACCGGCACGTCGGCCAGCCCGAAGAACGACCAGCGGAACCCCGAAATGAGGTAAAGCACCGGGTTCAGCTTGGCCACGCCTTCCCAGAACGGCGGCAGCATGTCGGCCGAATAGAACGCGCCGCCCAGGAACACGAGCGGCGTGATGACCATCAGCGGCACCACCTGCAACTGCTCGAACGACTTCGCCCACAGGCCGATGATGAACCCCAGCAGGCTGAAGGCGAGCGAAGTGAGGAACAGGAACGCCAGCATCCAGACCGGATGCAGCACGTGGACGCCCACGAAGAAGAAGCTGGTGAGAAGGATCAGAAGCGCGATCAGGATCGCCTTGGCGGCGGCGGCGCCCACGAAGCCCAGCGTGACCTCGACCCAGCCCACGGGCGAGACGAGGTATTCGTAGATCGTGCCGCTGAACTTCGGAAAGTAGATGCCGAAGCTCGCGTTGCTGACCGACTGCTGCAGGACCGTCAGCATCATCAGCCCCGGCACGATGAAGGCGCCGTACTGCACCCCCTCGACCGACTGGATGCGGCCGCCGATGGCCGATCCGAACACGACGAAGTAAAGCGCCGTGGACACGACGGGCGAGGCGATGGACTGCCAGATGGTGCGGAAGAAGCGCGCCATCTCGCGCCCGAAGATGGCGACCGCGCCGTGCCGGTTCATGCCTGCACCCGCGGGGTTTCGGACACCAGGTTCATGAAGATCTCTTCCAGGCTGGATTGGGTGGTGGAAATGTCGCGCACGCCGATCCCCTGCCCGGCAAGGTCGCCCAGCAGGCGCGCGATCCCGGTGCGCTCGGCCCTTGTGTCGTAGTCGAAGGTCAGGCGGCCGCCGCCGTCGTCCAGCGCAAGGCCCGGCCGCGCCAGATCGGGCGGCAGCGCGCGCAGGGGCGTGTCCAGTTCGATCACCAGCGTCTTGCGGCCGAACTCTCCCATCATCTCGGCCTTGGGCTGGATCAGGGCCAGCTTGCCCTTGTCGATGACGCCGATCCGGTCGGCCATGTCCTCGGCTTCCTCGAGGTAGTGGGTGGTCAGGATGATGGTGACGCCGCGGCGGCGCAGGTCGCGCACGACCTCCCACATCTCGCGGCGCAGGACGACGTCCACGCCTGCGGTCGGCTCGTCCAGGAACAGGACCTTGGGGCGGTGCGACAGCGCCTTGGCGATCAGCACCCGCCGCTTCATCCCGCCCGACAGCTCGCGCGTGGCCGCGCCGCGCTTGTCCCACAGCGCAAGGCTGCGAAGGACGGATTCAATATGCGCGTCGTCCGGCGGCTCGCCGTAAAGGGCGCGGGTGTAGCGGACGGAATCGATCACCTTCTCGAACGGGTCGAGCGCGATTTCCTGGGGGACGAGGCCGATCAGCCTGCGCGCCGCGCGCCATTCGGTGCGGACGTCGTGGCCGCCCACCCGGACGCTGCCGGACGTGGGCACCACCAGCCCGCAGATGATTGAAATGAGGGTCGTCTTGCCCGCGCCGTTCGGGCCGAGCAGGGCGAGGATCTCGCCCTCGCGGATCGACAGCGACACGTCGTCAAGCGCCTTGGTGCCGCTGCCGTACCGCTTCGACAGGTTCTCGATCCGGATGATCTCGGTCATGGAAAAAATCCTTGGGCGGGCGGCGCTTGGGACAGCCCGCCCGTGGGGACGACATAGGTGCGGGACCGCGCCGGGTTCAAGGCGCGGCGCCGCCGATGACGACGCATGGCGGGTTCCCGCCCGCCGCCTGTTGACCGGAGGTGTGGCCGGGGTCAGGCCCGATCAGGCCCCGATCAGGTCCAGTCCATCACCACCTTGCCCGCCTCGCCCGAGCGCATGGCGGCGAAGCCCGCCTTGAAGTCCCCGGCGCCGATGCGGTGGGTGATGAGCGGTTGCAGGTCCAGGCCCGACTGGATCAGCGCGATCATCTTGTACCAGGTCTCGTACATCTCGCGCCCGTAAATCCCCTTCAGCGTCAGCATCTTGAAGATGACGAGGTTCCAGTCGATCTCGAACCCGGCGGGCGCGATGCCCAAGATCGCGATCTTTCCGCCGTTGTTCATCTTGTCGATCATCTGCCGGAACGCCGGGGCCGCGCCCGACATCTCGAGCCCGATGTCGAACCCCTCGCGCATGCCGATCCGTTCCATGACCGTGCCAAGGTCGGTGTCGGCCACGTTGACCGCATCCGCGATCCCCATGCTGCGCGCAAGGTCCAGGCGGACCGGGTTCACGTCGGTGATGACGACCTTGCGCGCGCCCGCGGCCCTGGCGACCATCGCGCCCATGATGCCGATGGGACCGGCGCCCGTGACCAGCACGTCCTCGCCCACGCAGTCAAAGCTGAGCGCGGTGTGGACGGCGTTGCCGAAGGGGTCGAAGATCGCCGCGATCTCGTCGGGGATGTCGTCGGGGATCGGGACCACGTTGCTTTCTGGCAGGCACAGGTAGTCGGCGAACGCGCCCGCCCGGTGGACGCCCACGCCCAGCGTGTTGCGGCACAGGTGCCCCCGCCCCGCGCGGCAGTTGCGACAGTGGCCGCAGGTGATGTGGCCTTCGCCCGACACGCGCTGCCCGCGCTGAAAGCGGGTGACGGCGCTGCCGGTTTCGGCGACGGTGCCGCAGAACTCGTGCCCCGTGACCATCGGCACCGGGATCGTTTTCGACGCCCATTCGTCCCAGTTCCAGATATGCACGTCGGTGCCGCAGATCGCGGTCTTGTTCACGCGGATCAGCACCTCGTTCGGGCCGGGCTCGGGGACCGGCACCTCTTCCATCCACAGCCCCGGCTCGGGGCGGGCCTTAACCAGCGCGCGCATCATGTTCGTCATTGGATCACCTTGAGCTCGCGGCCCGTGTCGATGAAGGCCGCGATGGCGGCGGTCAGGTCGGCGTCGCTGTGGCCAGCCGACATCTGGGTGCGGATGCGGGCCTGCCCGCGCGGCACGACCGGGTAGGAAAATCCGGTGACGTAGACGCCGCGTTCCAGCATCCGCGCGGCGAAGTCGCCCGCGAGCCGCGCGTCGCCGATCATCACCGGGATGATCGGATGCCCCGCGCCGCCAAGGGTGAAGCCCGCCGCGCCCATCTCGTCCCGGAACCGGGCCGCGTTCGCATCCAGCCGCGCGCGCAGGTCGTCGCCCGCTTCCGCAAGGTCGATCGCGGTCAGCGAGGCGGCCGTTATCATCGGCGCCAGCGCGTTGGAAAACAGATACGGCCGCGACCGCTGCCGCAGCATCGCCACCACCGCCGAAGGCCCCGCGACATAGCCGCCCGACGCCCCGCCCAGTGCCTTGCCCAGCGTCCCGGTCAGCACCGCCACCCGGTCCGCCACGCCGTGCAGCGCGGGCGTGCCGCGCCCCTGCGGACCGGTCAGGCCGACCGCATGGCTGTCGTCCACCACCACGGTCGCGTCATAACGCTCGGCCAAGTCGCAGATCGCGGGCAGGTTGGCGATGATGCCGTCCATCGAGAACACGCCGTCGGTCACGATCACCCGCGTGCGCGCGTCCGCCGCCTGCTTCAGGCAGTTTTCCAGTTCCGCCATGTCGTTGTTGGCGTAGCGCAGCCGTTTCGCCTTGCACAGCCGCACCCCGTCGATGATCGAGGCGTGGTTCAGCGCGTCCGAGATGATCGCGTCCTCCTCGCCCAGGATCGTCTCGAACAGGCCGGTATTGGCGTCGAAGCACGACGAATACAGCACCGCGTCCTCGGTCCCGAGCCAGCGCGCGATCCGCGATTCCAGCGCCTTGTGATCTTCCTGCGTGCCGCAGATGAACCGGACCGAGGCCATGCCGTAGCCATAGCGGTCCAGCGCCGCCTTGCCCGCCGCGATCAGGTCGGGGTGGTTCGCCAGCCCCAGATAGTTGTTGGCGCAGAAGTTCAGGACCGATCCGCCCGGCGCGACGTCGATCCGTCCCGCCTGCATCGAGGTGATGACCCGCTCGGGCTTCCACAGCCCGCCCTCGCGGATCTGGTCCAGTTCGGCGGCCAGCCTGTCGGTCAGGGTCATCGTCGGTTCCTTTGCGCACGCAAGCGCGGGCGGTCCGCCCGTCGCGCACCGACTTTCTGCCCCTTGGGCCGCCCCGGCAAGTCGATTTGCGGGGCGGCGGCGGGTTCGGGCGGATCAGGCCGCCGGCGCGGCCCCGAAGCGGTCGATCACCTCGGCCAGCGAGACATGGCCGCGAAAGGCGCCGGTTCCGCTGCCGGCGACCGCCTCGCCCGCCTCGATCGCGGTGGCGAAGATGACGGCCGGCTCCGCCTCGATCCGCGTGCGAAGCGCCGATAGCTTCGGCCAGCGGGTCCGGTCGGCGACGCGGTGGACATCCAGCCAGCGCGCCACCCCGACCAGAAGCCCGTCCGCAAGCGTCGGGCGGTCGCCGGCCAGAAACGTCGTATCGCCGATCATGGCTTCAAGCTGGTCTTGCCGCTTCGTCACCCATTCGCGCCCCAGCGCCTTGAGCGCGGCGCGCCTTTCGGGGGCGGGATCGCCCGCCATTTCCATTTCCTGCCAAAGCGGCGCGAACGCGGCGGTGAAGCCGGTGTTGATGAACGCCATCAGCCGGTGCATCCGGTCCGCCTGCGGCGACAGCGGATCGAAGCTGATCCGCCGCCCGTCGTCGCGCGCCTCAAACCAGGCTGCGATGGCCATCGTTTCGGTCACGACGCGGCCGTCCCGGTCGACGAAGGCGGGCGTTTCCACCCGTGGATTGAGCCGCAGATACGGCGGCTTGCGCATCTCGCCCAGCATGTCCACCCGGCAAAGCCGGTAGGGTCTGCCCAGCCATTCAAGGGCCGCGACAAGCCCCATGGAACTGCCGGCGGGGAAACCATAGATCAGGATCGGGTCCATTCGCTTGCTCCGGTATACAGGACGATGCTCGGAACGAACCGCTAGTGGACCCGGCGAATATTGAAAATTACGCACCTTTTCGTAACCATGAGGCCCGCGATGAAGACGCTCGTTTCCCGCTGCCCGATCGAGGAAGCGATGCAGGTGCTGAGCGGCCGCTGGCCGACGCTGCTGCTGTATTACCTGAAGGACGGGACCAAGCGGTTCAGCGATCTTCAGCGCGACAATCCGACGATCTCGCCCAAGATGCTGGCGCTGGAACTGCGCAAGCTGGAAAGCGCGGGCATCGTGCAGCGGACCGAATTCGGCGGCTATCCGCTGCGGGTGGATTACCAGCTGACCCCGGCGGGGCTGCGCCTGGTGCCGCTGATCGACGCGCTTGGCGCGTGGTGGAAGGGGTCGCCGAGCCGGGCCCTGCGGGTTCGGCGGGGGCGGAGGCGGCGGGAGTGCCGCAGGACGACGCGCCGGCCCGGGTGACCGGCGCGCCCTGACTTTGCGCGCGCTCGCGGCGGCTCAGGCGGCCAGCAGCGAATCGAACACGACCTCTCCGTTCAGGATGACGTCGATGCCCGCGCCGCCGGTCAGGATGTCGGTGCCCGCGCCGCCGTCCAGCACGTCCGCGCCCGCGCCGCCGAAGCATACGTCGTCGCCCGCACCCGCCGCGATCACGTCGTCGCCGCCGTCGCCCGACAGCACGTCGTTGCCCCCGCTTCCGAAGATCACGTCGCGGCCGTTCCCGCCCTGAACGAACAGCTGCATCCCGCCAAGACCCGAGGCGTCCAGCGTGTCGTCGCCGTCGAGCCCGCGGAACTGGAGCTGGTCGAGGCTTTCGAAGCCCACGATCCGAACGGTCGCGCCCAGCCCGTCCACCACGATCGCGTCGCCGTCCATGCGGATCACCACATGGTCGTTGCCCGCCGTCCCCGCGACCGTCACCAGGTCGGCCGCGCCGTCGGGACCGGACAGGTCGATCACCACCTCGTCCACGGTGGTCGGGGCAAGATCGCGCACCGTCACCTCATCCGTGCCGTGGCCCAGGTGGAGCTCCAGCCGCTCCACGGTCTCGGTAAGCAGCCGCGCCGTCGAGGTCGCGCCGCCGGGCAGGATCGCCTGCGCGGTCATCACCGCGTCGGTGCCCACGGCGGCGATCTCGATCGCCTCGTCCACGGCGGCGCCGACGAAGTCGAAGCTGTCGATGCCCGCGCCGCCCGCGACCTCGTCGTTGCCGTCGCCGGGGTTCCAGGTGAAGCGGTCGTCGCCGTCGCCCAGGATCGCGCCGTCGTCGCCAAGCCCGCCGCTGACGCTGTCGTCGCCGCCGTCGCTGGCGATCACGTCGTTGCCCGCGCCGCCCAGCACCACGTCGGCCCCTTGGCTGCCAAAGACGAAGTCCTGCCCCGCGCCCCCGGCTAGCACCAGATGCACCTGCCCCGCCGCCACGTCGCGGGCGCGGATGAAGTCGGTGCCGCCGCCGCCCTGCACGGTCAGGGTGTCGATCGCCTCGGCCCCGAACACGTCCACCGATGCATGCAGCCCGTCCACCGTCACCAGCGAACCGCCGCCGCTGGCGATGTCGATCTGTTCGCCGGCGGTACCGCCCTCGACCGTCACCGCGTCGGCCCCGCCGTCGCCCGCAAGGCCGGGCAGCGACATCGCCACCTCGACCGCGCGGACGGTGCTGCCGGTCATGTCGCCCAGCGAGATGGCGTCCGCGCCCCCGAAGGCGCGGATCGTCACCGCCTCGATCGAGGTCAGGTCCATGCGGATGTTGCCCAGGTCGCGGGTCAGGACCGCCTGCGCCGCCGCCGCCTTCAGGCGGAACGTCTCTGCCGCGGCGAAGCCGTTGAAGACCAGCGCGTCGCGGCCGCCATTGCCGTCCACGACGTCGCTGCCGTCGCCGTTGTCCCAGGCGAACACGTCGTCGCCCGCGCCCAGCCACGCCCGGTCGTTGCCGCGCCCGCCGCTGATGAAGTCGCGCCCGGCCCCGCCCCGCAGCGCGCGGTGCGCGAGGTCGTGCTGGCCCGCGTGATCGCATTCGGCGGCAGCGCGCTGATCACCGCGCTTGGGTTCTGGCAGATGCTCCTGGTGCTGAACGGGCAATTGCAGCCGCTGCAATATGTGCTCTTGGTCCTGTTCTCGATCACCTTCGGCTGGGTCGGCTTCAGCTTCTGTTCGGTCGTGGCCGGGCTCTGCGCCAAGCCGCCGCGCACGCCCGCGGACCCTGGCCACGCCCGGGTGGCGATCGTCATGCCGGTCTATCACGAGGACGCCTCGCTCAGCCTGTCGCTGCTTTCGGCCCTCGCCGACGAACTGGCGGCCGAAGGGATGGCCGACCGGGCCGAGATCTTCATCCTGTCCGACAGCCGCAACCCCGACGATTTCGTGGCCGAAACGCTGGCGGTCGCGCAAATGCGCCAGACCTGCCCGATCCCGGTCTGGTACCGCCGCCGCACCGACAATTCCGGCCGCAAGGCCGGGAACGTGGCCGAGTTCGTGCGCCGCTGGGGCGGGCGCTACGACCAGATGGTGGTCCTTGACGCCGACAGCGTGATGTCGGGCCGCGTCATCGCCGAGATGAGCGCGCGGATGGCGGCCGATCCCGATCTCGCGCTGGTGCAGACGATCCCGGTGCTGGTGGGCGGGCAGACGATCTATGCCCGCGTTGTGCAGTTCGCGAGCCGGGTCTATGGCCCCGCCGTCGGCCGGGGCGTCGCCGCATGGTCGGGCGACAACGGCAACTTCTGGGGCCACAACGCGATGATCCGGCTGGACGCGTTCGCCAGCTGCTGCGGACTGCCCGACCTGCCCGGCAAGCCGCCCTTCGGCGGCACGGTCATGTCGCACGACTTCGTCGAGGCCGCGCTGCTGCGCCGCGCCGGCTGGAAGGTGCGATTGGACTGGGACCTGCGCGCCAGCTACGAGGGTTGTCCGCCCACGCTGCTGGACATGGCCGTGCGCGAGCGCCGCTGGGCGCAGGGCAACCTGCAGCACCTGGGCGTGATCGGCGCGAAGGGTTTTACCGCGATCAGCCGCGTCCACTTCGCCATCGGTGTCCTCAGCTTCGTGATGAGCCCGATCTGGCTGGCCATGATCGTCGTGGGCCTGGCCCTGACCGCGCACGCGATCCTGGTCACGCCCGAATACTTCCCGCAGACCTACCAGATCTTCCCGTCCTGGCCGACCTTCGACCCGACCCGGATGAAGTGGCTGTTCATCGCCGCCGGCTGCCTGCTGCTTCTGCCCAAGGTCGTGGCCGTGCTGCGCGCGCGCGGCCGCCCGCTCGAGGCGGCGTCGGGCGGCATGGGACGGCTGTCGCTGAGCGCGCTGTTCGAGTTCGTGCTGTCCACCCTGATCGCGCCGGTCGCGATGCTGATCCAGTCGCGCCAGATCTTCGACATCCTGCGCGGCCGGAACTCGGGCTGGGAAAGCCAGGTCCGCAAGGGCGCGATGCCGCCCTGGGACGTGGTCTGGTCGCGGCACTGGGTCCACGTGCTGTGGGGCATCGTCATCACGGCCGTGATCTCGTACCTGTCGCCGGGCCAGCTCATCTGGCTGGCGCCGATCCTGCTGGGGCTGATCCTGTCGCCGCTGGTGTCGCGCTTCACCGCATCGTCGGTGCTGGGCCGCTCGGCCCGGATGGCGGGGCTGCTGGTCACCCCCGAGGAACGGCGCACGCCCCCGGTCGTCACTGCGGCGATCGCCCATGCGCGCCAGTTGCGCACCCCCGACCACGCCGCCGAACGGCTGGGCAGCGACCCGGCGCTGCGCGCGCGCCACGTCGCCCTGCTGCCGCCCGCGCCCCCCGACGCGCCGGTGGTCACCCGCCTGCCCGCCATCGCGGCCGGCGCCAAGATCGCCGTCGCCTCGTCCCGGGCCGAGGCGCTGGCCTTTCTCGACCAGCCCGAACGGCGGGCGCTGTTTTCCGATGCCGGGCTGCTTGCCCAGTGGGCCGCCCTGCCCCGATGAACCGCAACGCTTCGCTCGATATGCTGCGCGGTTACGCGCTGGTCTGCATCATGCTGAACCACATGCCGGCGGGGATCCTGCGGGCGGGGACGCTGACGAACCTTGCCGTGTTCGACGCGGCCGAGCTGTTCGTGCTGCTGTCGGGCTTTCTGGTCGGCGTCGTCTGGCTGAAGACCGAGGCGACGCAGGGTCTGCGCGCCGCCCAGTGGCGGTTCGCCCGGCGTGCCGTGCAGGTCTGGCTGGCGCTCGCGGCCGGCAGCGTCCTGCTGGCGCTGCTGTCGGGGGCGCTGACCTCGTTCGGGCTGATGCACACCGCGGTCTGGAGCGGGTATGCCGACTGGCTGGCGCATGATCCGCTGGCCTACCTCGGGATCGTCCTGACGCTGTGGATGCAGCCGAACCTCGTCGACGTGCTGGCGCTTTACGTGGTCCTGATCGCCGCCGTCCCGCTTGCGCTGCCGCTGCTGACGCGGCGCCCGCTGATCTTCGGGGCGCTGTCGGTCGGGCTGTGGCTGGCCGCGCGGCCCCTGAACGCGTCCCTGCCCAACGAGCGTGACGGCGGCGGGCTGCTGTTCAATCCCTTCGCCTGGCAGCTTCTGTTCTTCGCGGGCGTCGCGATGGGCGCGTTCCGGCGCCCGATCATGGACGCGCTTCTGCCCCGCGCGCGGATCGTGACGGCGGTGGCGGGTTTCGTCGCGGCCTACAGCGTCGGGATGGCCGTCCTGTGGCGGTTCGGGGCCGAGGGGAAGCACGTCGCCGACCTGATGTGGCATGCGGTCGGCACAGTGGACAAATGGACGCTCGACTGGGTCCGGCTGGTGTCGGTGCTGGCCTGGGCGTGGGTTGTCGCGGTGCCGCTGGCGCGGCCCTTGGCGCGGTTCTCGGCGACGCTGCCGGGACGGGCGCTGGCGACCACCGGGCGCGGCGGGCTGGTGTCGTTCGTGGCCTGCGTGCTGCTGTCGCTGCTGGGAGACGCGCTGTCGACGAATTTCATGCAGTCCGACACGGCATGGCGGCTGACCGTGGACCTGTTCGTGATCGTGGCGCTGTGGCTGGTCGCCGCGGCCTGGCTGAACCGCGACCGCGTCCTGCCTGCGGGGGCCGCGCGCGCCTCGGGCTAGGCGCCGCTGACGGGCGGCCGTAGTCTGGGGCTGCGGGACGGAGGACAGGCGATGAGCAACCATCTTTACGATGCGCTGTTGGCGGGCACCGACGATCCCGATGCGGCGTGCCTGATCCTCGCCGACGGCGGCACCATCACCCACGGCGACCTTCACCGCCGCGCCGCGAGGATCGCGGCGCTGCTGGCGGACGCGGGTCTGCAACCCGGCGACCGGGTCGCGGCGCAACTGGACAAGTCGGTGGCCATGCTGGCGCTCTATCTGGGCACGGTCCGGGCGGGCGGCGCGTTCCTGCCCCTGAATCCCGCCTATACCCCGGACGAGGTCGCGTATTTCCTGCACGACGCCGAGCCGGCCGTGATCGTCTGCGACCCCGCGCGCGAGGGGGACATGCGCCGGGCGTCGGCCACGGCGGCGATCTTTACGCTGGACGGCGCGGGCGCGGGAAGCCTGATCGACGCGGCGGGCGCCATGCCCGCCGACCGCCCCCCGGCCGCGCGCGGGCCGGACGATCTCGCCGCGATCCTTTACACCTCGGGGACCACGGGGCGGTCGAAGGGCGCGATGCTGTCCCACGACAACCTGCTGTCGAACGCCCGCACCCTGTGCGCCGCGTGGCAGGTGACCGCGCGGGACCGGCTTTTGCACGCGCTGCCGGTGTTTCACACCCACGGGCTGTTCGTCGCCTGCAACACGCTTCTTCTGGCGGGCGGGGCGATGATCTGGCTGCCCCGCTTCGATCCGGCCCAAGTGATCGCGCTGCTGCCCCGCGCCACGATGATGATGGGCGTCCCGACCTTCTACACCCGGCTGCTGGACCGGCCCGATTTCACGCGCGAGGTCGCGGCGGACGCGCGGGTCTTCATTTCGGGCTCCGCGCCGCTTCTGCCCGAGACGCACCGGCGGTTCGAGGAACGGACCGGGCAGCGGATCCTCGAACGCTACGGGATGACCGAGACGAACATGACGACCTCGAACCCCTTGGCGGGCGAGCGCCGGCCGGGGTCGGTCGGCCCGGCCCTGCCCGGCGTCGAGGTCAGGATCACGTCTGTCGAGGCGGGTGCCGACGCGGACGTGGACGGAGACCCCGCAACCGCCCCGGCCGGGCGCCCGGACGGCGAGATCGGGATGATCGAGGTGCGCGGCCCCAATGTCTTTCAAGGCTACTGGCGGATGCCCGACAAGACCGCCGCCGAGTTGCGGCCCGACGGCTGGTTCATCACCGGCGACCTGGGAACAAGGGATGCGGACGGCTACGTCACCATCGTCGGGCGCGGCAAGGACCTGGTCATCACCGGCGGGCTCAACGTCTATCCGCGCGAGGTCGAGATGCTGATCGACGACCTGCCCGGGGTGCTGGAAAGCGCGGTGATCGGCGTGCCCCACCCCGACTTCGGCGAGGCGGTGGTGGCGGTGGTCGCCCCTCGCCCGGGCGCGGCGCTGGAACCGGACGCGCTGATGAATGCGCTGACCGACCGGATCGCGCGCTTCAAGCAGCCCAAGCGCGTGATCGTGGTGCCGGAACTGCCGCGCAACGCGATGGGCAAGGTGCAGAAGGCCGCGCTGCGGGCGCGGCACGCGGGGCTGTTCGGCGGCGCCGGATAGCCGGGGCCCCTGCCCCTACTCGCAGGTGGCAAGCGCCTTGCCCACCGACCGGATCAGCGCCGGATAGAAGTCCGGCCCCTCGGGGATCGTCGTGCCCAGCGGGTCGATCACCGCCATGCGGGCATCCGATCCCGCAAAGACCGTGCGCAGCAGGTCGGCGTTGAACTGCGGCTCGCTGAAGGCGCAGTCGATCCCCAGCGCCGCGACCTTGTCGCGCAGCTGCGCCACCCGCGCGGGTCCGGGCGGCGTCGCGTCGCCGAGCGAGATCGACCCGACCGCCGACAGGCCAAAGCGGTGTTCCATGTACTGGTAGGCGTCGTGAAAGACGATGAAGCGGGGCGTCGGCCCGGCGGCGAGCGCGGTCTGCACGTCGGCTTGGGCGGCGTCGATCTCGGCCGCGCCACGGGTGGCGTTCGCGGCATAGGCGGGCGCGTTCGCCGGGTCGATCCGCGACAGCTCCGCCGCGATCGCCGACAGCCAGAGCTTGCCGTTTTCGGGGTCGAGCCAGGCGTGCGGATCGGTGCCGGCGTCGGAGCCGGTTTCATGATGCGCGTGCCCCGCCTCGCCCGCCTCGAGCGCGTGATCCTCTTGGTGCCCATGGGTCTCGAACGTCTCGCCGGTGCGGTTCGGCAGGCGCAGCGTTCCCGGCGCATCCATCAGGACGATGTGGCTCGCCTGCGGCGCCAGCGTCTCGACCGGCTTCAGCAGCCACGGGGTGAGGTCCGGCCCCACCATGAACACCGCCTGCGCCTCGCTCAGCGCGCGGGCATCCGATGGCTTCATCGCGTGGCTGTGGGGCGACGCGTTGGGCGGGATCAGCAGCGCCGGGGTCCCCACGCCGTCCATCACCCGCGCGACCAGCCCCTGAACGGGCGCAATGTCGGCCACGACGCGAGGGGCTTCGGCAAGGGCCGGGAGCGGCAGGATGACCGCCAAAGCGGCGGCAAGAGAAGGGCGTGACATCCGTCGGCTCCCGATGTAATGTTATTACATGAGTTACGTTATAACCCACCGTCCGTCAACCCTGCCCGCCCCGACTAACGGGCCGCGACATGCATGACGCCGTCGCATCCGACCCGTTGGCCCACGACCACGACGCCTGCATCGCGGCGGCGATAGACCGGGTCGAGGCGCGCTGCCGGGTGGCCGGGCTGCAGTTGACCCCCGTGCGCCGCAGGGTGCTGGAAATCCTGCTTGAAGAACATCGCGCGCTCGGCGCCTACGACATCCTCGACCGGCTTCGCGCCGAGGGGCTGGGTAGCCAGCCGCCGGTCGCCTATCGCGCGCTCGACTTCCTGATGAAGCACGGCTTCGTCCACCGGATCGAGACGCTGAACGCCTTTGTCGCCTGCACAACCGGCGCGAACGCCGCGCCCGACGACCCGCACATGCCCGCGTTCCTCATCTGCCGCGCCTGCCGCCGCGTGATCGAGACGACGGTTCCGACGGCGCGCGGGCGGTTGGAAACAGCCGCCGAGGGTGCGGGGTTCGCGATCGAACATGCCGTGCGCGAGGCCGAAGGGGTTTGCGCCACATGCAGGAGGGCGTCGTGATGCAGGCACCCGCCGCTGCCGGAAGCGCCGCCGTCGCGCCGACCACAATCGCCGCCGCGCCGCGCGTCTTCGCGGGCGCGCCGCTGATCCATCTGGACCGCGTCAGCGTCGCGCTGGAGGGGCATCCGGTCCTTGACCGGGTGGACCTGCGCGTGCGCCGGGGTGAGATCGTGACCATCGTCGGCCCGAACGGGTCGGGCAAATCGACGCTCGTCCGCACGATCATCGGGCTTCTGCCCCCGACCTCGGGCACGGTGCGGCGGATCGAGGGGCTGACCATCGGCTACGTCCCGCAACGCCTTGCCATCGACCCGTCGATGCCGGTCACGGTCGGCCGCTTCATGAACCTGCCCGCGCGCCGCGACGCCGCCGCGGTCGCCGCCGCGCTGGCCGACGCGGGTCTGCCGGGGATCGCGGGCCAGCAGATCACCGGCCTGTCGGGCGGGCAGCTTCAGCGCGTGCTCTTGGGGCGCGCGCTGCTGGACCGGCCCGACCTTTTGATCCTCGACGAGGCGACGGCGGGGCTCGACCAGCCCGCGACGGCGGCCTTCTATGCCCGCATCGAAGCGGTGCGCGCGCGCCACGGCTGCGCCGTCCTGATGGTCAGCCACGACCTGCAGATCGTGATGCGCGCATCCGACCACGTGGTCTGCCTGAACGGTCATGTCTGCTGCGAGGGCTCGCCCGAGATCGTGTCGTCCTCGCCCGCCTATCACGGGCTTTTCGGCACCGACGCCGCCGAGACGCTGGCGCTTTACCGCCACCACCACACCCATTCGCACGACGACTGCGGCCACGCGCACGGTCCGGACCGCGATCACCGTCACGGGACCGCGCCCGATGCTTGACGATTTCATGCTGCGCGCGGCGCTTGCCGGGATCGGGCTTGCGCTGGCCTGCGCGCCCTTGGGCTGCTTCGTCGTCTGGCGGCGGATGGCGTATTATGGCGATGCGACGGCGCATGCGGCGCTGCTTGGCGTCGCGCTGTCGCTTGCCTTTGCGGTGCCGCTGTTTCCGGCCGTGATCCTCGTGGCGCTCGCCATGGCGGCGGCGGTCACGGGCCTTGGCGGGCGCAACCACGCGGGCGACACGCTGCTGGGGGTGCTGTCGCACGCGGCGCTCGCCGTCGGCATGGTCGCGGTGTCCTTTGTGCCGGGCGTCCGCGTTGACCTGATGGCCTATCTGTTCGGCGACATCCTGGCCGTCACCGGCACGGACCTCGCAACCATCTGGCTGGGGGCCGGGGCGGTCATCGCGCTTCTGGCATGGCGCTGGTCGGCGCTGCTGCTGGCGACGCTGTCGCCCGAGATGGCGGTCGCGGCGGGGATCAGGCCGCGGGCCGAGCAATGGGCGCTCAACATCGCGCTGGCCCTGGTGGTGGCGGCCGGCATCCGCATCGTCGGCGCGCTGCTGATCAGCGCGATGCTCATCATCCCCGCCGCCGCCGCCCGTCCCCTGGTCCGCACGCCCGAGGCGATGGCAATCGGCGCCGCCGTCGTGGGCGTCGCGGGCGTCGTCGGCGGGCTGGCGGGCGCTTGGCACGCGGACCTGCCGACCGGGCCCGCGATCGTCTGCGCGGTCACGGCGTTGTTCGTGGCCGGGATCGTGCTGGGCGGGCTGCGGCCAAGGCGGAGATGACCGTCCGAGGGAACTTTCCCCGCTTCCCGCGCATGATAACAAACATCAAGCTGCATGGTGTTCACGGGAATACTAGTCCTCGTGAACGCGCTGTGGACCGAGGGGACGCCGAAGGAACGTGATGAAAAGCCGCATCGTAGCTGTGTCGGACTTCTGCGACGGCGTTCCTCCTTCCCCCAGCCGCTACCTGCCCGAGGATTTCGACCGTGCCTGGGCCCGCGATGCGGGCGACCTCGATCCCTCGGCCAAGCCTCTCACGCCCGTGTCCGTCGTCGGCGGCTACCTGGAACGACTGCCGCTGGCGGCGGTGGCTGCCGGCCTCGTCGATGCGGCCGAGATCTGGCAGTTCGCCGGCCGGGACGACGCGTGGTTCGACAGCGCCGCGCTCCTTGACGACGAGGCCCGTCCCGATCGCGGCGCGCAGCGGCCGTCCGCCCCCGCACCCGCCGGGCTGACCCGCCGCAGCTTCCGCGCCGGTGGCCACCCCGCCCCCTACGGGTCCGCCGACGCGCTGGCCCACATCGCCCGCCACGGCGCGCCGGAAATCCTGTGCGTCTGGGGGCTTGGCGTGAACGAGGCGCTGCTGGACGCCTGCCAGGACAGCATCCGCATCTACAATTCCATCGACGCCGACCCGATCCGCATCCCGCCCGAGGTCAGCCGCCATTTCGACATCTTCCTGACCGGATCGGACTGGCAGTCGGAACGCATCCTTGCCCGCCATCCCGCCGCGATCTGCGAGGTGCTGCCGATCGGCCCCGACTTCGCGTCCGACCTGACGTTCCACCCGACGGGCGCGGCCAAGGATTACGACGTGGTCTATGTGGCCGCGACCCAGCCCTACAAGCGGCACGACCTGCTGATCGAGGCGCTGGACCGCCTGCCCCGCAGCGTCCGGGCGCTGTGCGTCGTGGGCTACGGCCACCTGACCGATGAGCTGCGGGCCGAGGGCGAGCGGCGCGGCCTTGACATCGACTGGATCGGCCCGGTCAGCCACGACGAGGTGAACGCCCTCATCAACCGCGCCCGCGTCGGGGTGGTTTGCGGGATCGACGACGGGGCGCCCGCGATCCTGACCGAATACATGCTGGCCGGGCTGCCCGTGCTGGCCAACGACCGGCTGGTCTGCGGCCAGCAGTACATCCGCCCCGACACCGGGCTGACCGCTTCGGAAGATCGCTTCCACGAGGCGCTTGCCGACCTGATTGCGCGGTCCGCGCAGTTCGACACCCGCGCCGTCGTCCAGGCGAACTGGACATGGCCCCATTCCATCCGCCAGCTTTCGGCGCTGATCGACCAGGCACGCGGTTATCGTGCCGGAAGGGTTTCCGCATGACCTCTGTCACCTCGACCATTGCCGCAGCCGCGGATGCCCACCCCGTGCTGCCCGCCGTTCTGCCCGCCGCACCGCTGATCTGCTTTTCGCACCTGCGCTGGGACTTCGTGCTGCAACGCCCGCAGCACCTGATCGGCCGCTTCGCCGCCGACCGCCGCGTGATCTTCTGGGAAGAGACGATCCCGGTCGATCACCACCTGCCCTATCTGGAGTTCCACGCCTTCCCCGGCACCACCGTCCAGGCCGTCCGCCCGCGCGTCCCCCGCGCCTTCTCGCCCGAGGAAGCCGACCGCGCGCTGGCCGCGCTCCTCGACCAGATGCTGGCGCTCACCGGCATCGCCAATCCGGTGCTGTGGTTCTACACCCCGCAGATGTGGCCGATCGCGCGCCATGTGCGGGCGAGCGCGGTCGTCTACGACTGCATGGACGAACTGTCGGCGTTCCGCTTTGCCCCCGAAAGCCTGCGCCGGAACGAGGCCGACCTGCTCGCCGCCGCCGATGTCGTCTTTACCGGCGGCCACAGCCTTTACGAGGCAAAGCGCGTCCAGCACGACAACATCCACCCCTTTCCGTCCAGCGTCGATGCCCGCCACTTCGCGCAGGCGCGCGTGGCGCAGGCCGACCCCGCCGACCAGGCCGCGATCCCGCACCCGCGCTTCGGCTATTACGGGGTGATCGACGAGCGGCTGGACCTCGACCTGATCCGCGACATGGCGGCGGCGCATCCCGACTGGCAGATCGTGATGCTGGGCCCCGTGGCCAAGATCGCCGACGCGGACCTGCCGCGCGCGGCGAACATCCACTGGCTGGGGCAGAAGCAATACGCCGACCTGCCCGCCTATCTGTCGGGGTGGGACGTGGCGCTGATGCCGTTCGCGATCAACGAGGCGACGCGGTTCATCAGCCCGACCAAGACGCCGGAATACCTCGCCGGCGGCCGCCCCGTGGTCTCGACCGCGATCCGCGACGTGATCCGCCAATACGGCGAGACCGAGGCGGTGCGGATCGCCGCCGACCGGCCCGGCTTCATCGCCGCCTGCACGGACGCGCTGGCGATGGCGCGCGGCAGTTCGACCGGGTGGCGCGACGCCGCCGACCACATGCTCGCGACGCTCAGCTGGGACGCGACCTTCCGGCACATGAACCGCCTCGTGACCGAGGCCGCGGCGGCCCGCGTGGAACGCCGGGGCGAGGACCGCTTCCCCGCGCCGGGCATCCGCCGCGGCGGAAAGCGCCCCTATGACGTGGTGATCGCGGGCGCGGGCTTCGCCGGATCGGTGCTGGCCGAACGGCTGGCGGAAGCTTCGGGTCAGCGGGTGCTGGTCGTGGACAAGCGCGACCACGTCGCCGGCAACGCCTATGACCACCACGACGCGGCGGGCGTGCTGGTCCACCGCTACGGCCCCCACATCTTCCACACCAACAGCGACGACGTGGTGAACTACCTGTCACGCTTCACCGCGTGGCGGCCCTATGAACACCGGGTGCTGGCGCAGGTGGGCGATATCCGGGTGCCGATGCCCATCAACCGCACCACGGTCAACGCCCTCTACGGCCTGAACCTTTCGACGGAATCCGAGGTCGCGGCCTTTCTCGCCGCCCAGGCCGAGCCCGTCGCGGACATCAGGAACAGCCGCGACGTGGTGGTGAACGCGGTCGGAACCCGGCTTTACGAGACGTTCTTTCAGGGCTACACCCGCAAGCAATGGGGGCTGGACCCGTCGGAACTGGACAAGTCGGTCACCTCGCGGGTGCCGACGCGCACCAACGCCGACGACCGCTATTTCACCGACAGCTTTCAGGCGATGCCGCGCGACGGTTATACCCGCATGTTCGAGCGGATGCTGGACCACCCGCTGATCGACCTTGCGCTGGGTCAGGACTTCCACGACCTGCCCGACCGCGATCTCGCGCCGCTGACGATCTACACCGGCCCGATCGACGCCTTTTTCGGCCACCGCTTCGGCCAGCTGCCCTATCGCAGCCTGAAGTTCCGGCACGAGACGCTGGACCGGCGCCGCCTGCAGGAGGTCGCGGTCGTGAACTATCCGGCCGAGGACGTGCCCTACACCCGGGTCACGGAATACAAGCACCTGACGGGCCAGATCCACCCGCAGACCTCGATCACCCATGAATACCCCTCGGCCGAGGGCGACCCCTATTACCCGATCCCGCGCCCGGAAAACCAGGCGCTGTTCAAGCGCTACGAGGCGCTGGCGCTGGAACGGCCCGACGTGATCTTCGCCGGGCGGCTGGGAACGTACCGCTACTACAACATGGACCAGGTGGTCGGTCAGGCGCTGTCGATCCACCGCAGGCTGGCCGACCGTCTGCCCGCCCTCGCCGCCGCATCGGTGATCGCCGGGGAGTGACGTGGCGCCTTCGGTATCGCCCGATCCGCCCCCGCACGGGGGCCGAACCGTCGTCATGGCGACCGACAGCCCGGACCCGTCCGGCGTCGGCCGCCACATGCTGACGCTCGCCCGCGCGCTGCCGGACGGCTGGCGCGCGCGGGTCGTCTTTCCCGATCACGAGGCGGGCCGGGCGCTTGCGGCCCAAGGGCGCGGGCTTGGCGTCGTGGCGGCGACGGTCGCCGACGGACGCTGGCGTCATGCGCTGACGGGCGCGGATATCGTCCATGTCCATGCGGGCATCGGCTGGGAAGGCCACGGTCTGGCAGGCGAAGCCACGGCACCCGTTGTGCGGACCGAGCATCTGCCGTGGCTCATCACCTGCCCCGGGCAGCGCGAGGATTACGCGCGCATGGTGGCCACGCTCGACGCGGTGATAACGGTGAGCCTGGCTGCCGCCGACAGCTGGCGGCCGGTGCTGGAAACGATGCGCGGGCCGCGCCTGCCGATGGCCTGCATCCCGAACGGGATCGACGCGGGGCCGCCGCCGCATCGCCCGGACCGCGCCCCGGACAGCCCAGACAAGCCGCCGACGATCCTGTGCGTGGCCCGCTTCACCCCGCAAAAGAACCACCGCACCCTGGTCGCCGCGATGGCGCGGCTTGTCCGCACCCATCCCCAAGCGCGGCTGCGGCTGGCCGGTGGCGGTCCCGGACAGGACCGCATCCGCGCCCGCGCCGCGCGGCACGGACTTGCGGTCGATTTCCTCGGGCCCCGGGACGACGTGCCCGCGCTCATGGCCGATGCCGATCTGCTCGTCCTGCCCTCCACCTTCGAGGGGCTGCCCCTTGTCGTGCTGGAAGCGATGGCGCACGGCCTGCCGGTCGTCGCCACCCGGATCGGCGGCGTGACCGAGGCGCTGGGGTCGGACCATCCGTGGCTGGTGCCGCCCGCCGATCCCCGCGCGCTCGCGCAGACGCTCGCCTCGGCCATCGACGACGCAGCGGCGCGTGCCGCCACGGCGTTGTCGCAACGCGCGCGCTATGATGCATTCTACACCGCAACCCGCATGGGCGAGGATACCGCCCGGCTCTATGCCGCCGTTCTGCGCGGCCAACGACAAAGGACTTCGGGACATGACCACGACACGTCTGGGCTTCATCGGCGCGGGGGGCATCGCCCACCGGCATTTCGGCGTCCTGGAACAGATGCCCGACGTGCAGATCGTGGCGATCGCCGACCCTGACGCGGCCCGGGCCCAGGACGCTGCCGCCCGCTTCGGGGCACAGGCGTTCGATACCCACGCCGAGATGCTGGGGGCGGTCGAACTCGACGCCGTCTACATCTGCGTGCCGCCCTTTGCCCACGGCGACGCGGAACGCGCCTGCATCGCCAAGGGCCTGCCGTTCTTCGTCGAGAAGCCGCTGTCGCTCGACCTCGGCCTTGCCGAGGAGATCGCGGCCGAGGTCGAGCGCGCGGGCCTCATCACCGCCGTGGGCTACCACTGGCGCTATCTCGACACGGTGGACGAGGCGCGCGCGCGCCTGGCCGACAACCCGGCGCAGCTGATGACCGGCTTCTGGCTGGACCAGACCCCGCCCCCGCAATGGTGGTGGCGCGAGGATGCGTCGGGCGGGCAGGTCGTGGAACAGGCGACCCACATCATCGACCTTGCCCGGTTCCTGTCGGGCGACGTGACCGAGGTGTTCGGGCTTGCGAGCCACCGCGACCGCGCCGATTTCGAGGGGCTGACCGTCCCCACCGCGACGACCGCCAGCCTGCGCTTTGCCTCGGGCACCATCGCGAACCTTGCCGCGACCTGCCTTCTGCGCTGGAACCACCGCGTCGGCCTGCATGTGTTCGCGGACGCGCTGGCGATGGAAATCACCGACCACGACATCATGATCGACACCGGCCACGGCCGCCCGGTCCGCCATGCCGAAGGCGACCCCGTCTGGCGCGAGGACCGCGACTTCGTGGACGCGGTGCAGGGTAAGGAAAACCGCATCCGCTGCCCCTATGCCGAGGCGCTGGAAACCCACCGCGTCGCGCTCGCCGTGTCGAAATCGGCCGCGACCGGCGCCCTCGTGAAGATGGAGGTGCTGCGGTCCAACCCGCAGCCCTTTTTTCGTGAAGCCGCTTCGGCGGACACCGGCGCTGCCGCATCAGCATAGGCACATCCGCAGCCTGGGGATCGAACGCGAGAACGAGCCCTATTTCTTCGGCTATGACGAAGGCCCGGCCGGCGAAGGCCAGGTGCGGCTGGACCTGATGTACACCGGCCTGTCCGCAGGGACCGAACTCACGTTCATGAAGGGGACCAACCCGTATCTTCATTCCCGCTGGGACGAGGGTCAGGGCGTGTTCATCCCGGGCGAGCCGTCGGCGCGCTTTCCGGTCAACTTCCTCGGCTACATGGAGGTCGGGCGAGTCATCGACAGCCGCGCCCACGGCTTTGCCAACGGCGACGCGGTGGCCACGACATTCGGCCACAAGACCGGCCACACCGCCGATCCCGGCCGCGACCTGCTTTTGAAGATGCCCGACGGGATCGACCCGATGCTGGGGATCTTCGTCGCGCAGATGGGGCCGATCGCGGCGAACGGGATCCTGCACGCCGACGCCGACCAGTTCGGGGCGTCCGTCCCCTATCTCGGCGCGGGCGTCGAGGGGCGGCCGGTGCTGGTCTGGGGCGGCGGAACGGTCGGGCTGTTCTGCGCGCTGTTCGCGCGGCAGGGCGGCGCGTCGGAAATCGTCGTCGTGGACCCCTCGCCCTGGCGGCAGGACCTGGCCCGGCGCATGGGCTTCGACGCCATGGGCGAGGACGAGGCGTGGCGCCATGCCAAGTCGCGCTGGCACCACAAGGCGGGCGGGCGCGGCGCGGAATACGTGTTCCAGACCCGCGCGCGGTCCGACAGCCTGAACCTCGCGCTCCGCGCTTTGCGGCCGCAGGGCACGATCATCGACCTTGCCTTCTACCAGGGCGGCATGGACGGCGCGCGGCTGGGAGAGGAGTTCCACCACAACGGCCTGTCGATCCGCTGCGCGCAGATCAACCGGATGCCGCGGCAGCTGGCGCACGCTTGGGACCAGCGCCGGCTGGCGCAGGAAACCCTGCATCTGCTGGCGGACGAGGGCGACCTGATCCGGGAACACATGATCACCCATGTCGTGCCCTACGACGAAGCGCCGGGCTTCCTGCGCCATCTCGTGACGGATCGGCCGGAGTTCCTGCAGATCGTGTTCGCGCATGAATGAGCCGCGTCCGATGACCGAAACTGGGGCGGCGGCTGTGACCTCCGCCCCGGAAACCATGGCCGTCCGCGAGCTTTCCGACCGCGAGCGCGAGGACGCGCGCGTGGCCGAGGCGCTGGGGTCGGGCCACATCCCCGAGCCGCATCCCGACGCCGGCAAGATCCGCATCCTGTGGGTCTTTGCCTGGCTCGTGGTCGGCGGCGAGGAAACCGAGGTGCGGCTTCTGGCCCGCACGCTCGACCGGACAAAGTATCGGATCGACGTGATCCCCTGCTTCCGCCGCGAGGGGATGCCGGATCAAAGCCACGAGCAACTGCGCGCGCTCGGCGTCAACGTGGACACGGCGGCCTATGCGCTGGGGTTCGAGGAGACGGTCGATTACCTGCGCCGCAAGATCAGCGGCGCCGACATCGTCATCTCGTCGCAGGACGTGGCCGACATCTATCCGGCGCTGGAACGGCTGGCGGTGCGCCCGCCGCTGATCGAACATGGCGGCCTTGTGCGCGAGGCGCTGTCGGGGCCGAAGCATTTCACCGCGCGCTACGTGGGCGTCTGCGACAGCATCCGCGAGGCCGCCGCGTCGCGGATGCCCGACCGGCCGCAGCACGCGCTTGAAATCCCGTCGATGGTGGACCTGGCGGAGTTCGATCTCGCCCGCCGCGCGCCGATGCGCGCCGCGCTGGGGATCGCGGACGATCAGGTCCTGTTCGGCTGGGTCGGACGGCTTGACCGCAAGAAGCGGGTCGAGGATTTCATCCGCGCCGCCGCGCAGGTCGCCGGGGCCGAGCCGAAGGCGCGCTTCGTCGTCGTCGGCGGCCCCGACGCCTTCATGCCGGAATATCGCGACGAGCTGCACCGGCTGGCGCACGAGCTTGGCCTTGACGGCCGCCTGCAGTTCACCGGCGACCGCAAGGACGTGCCGGACCTTCTCGCGGCGATGGACGGGTTCTGCTGGCTTTCGCGCGGCGAGGGGATGCCGCATGTCATCGCCGAGGCGGGCGCGGCCGGGCTGCCGGTCATCGCCACGCCCGACAACGGCGCGCTGCAGCAGATCCGCGACGACGAGACCGGGATCTTCGTGCCGCACGAAACCCCCGACGCGGTCGCCGCCGCCATGCTGCGGCTGGCGCGCGACCCGGCGCTGCGGACGCGCATGGGCCACGCGCTGCGCGCCCACGTCAAGGCGACCTACTCTGCCGAGGTCGTGGTTCCGCAATGGGAACGGCTGATCGCCGAGGTGCTGGCCGAAAGCCCCGCCGCCCCGCCACCCGCGACCTTCGACAGCTTCGTGCTGGGCGGCTGGGAAAGCTCCACCCACCGGCTGCGCCACGGGCCCCGGCTCGACGTGCTGGCATCGACCGGCCACGACAGCCACGCCGCGCAGGACTATCGCCAGTTGCAGGCCCTGGGCATCCGCGCCTGCCGCGACGCCGCCCGCTGGCACCTGATCGAGCACGAGGCGGGCCGCTACGACTTCTCCAGCCTGACACCGGTGATCGAGGCCGCGCGCGACGGCGGCACGCAGGTGATCTGGGACCTGCTGCATTACGGCTGGCCCGACGATCTGGACATCTGGTCCGCCGACTTCGTGAAACGCTTCGCCGCCTTCGCCCGCGCGGTGGGCAGGCACCTGCGCGACCTGACCGACGCCGTGCCGTTCTGGTGCCCGGTGAACGAGGTCAGCTTCTTCGCCTGGGCCGGGGGCGACGCCAGCTATCTCAACCCCCATGCCGCCGGTCGCGGGTACGAGCTGAAGGTCCAGCTTGCCCGCGCCTATCTCGCCGCCGTGGACGAACTTCGCGCCGTCGACCCCCGCGCCCGCTTCATCATGGCCGAGCCGTTGATCGCCATCCACCACGCGGCCTGGACCGGCCGTCCCTTGTGGGAAGCGCAGGGCTGGCACGACGCGCAGTTCCAGGCGTTCGAGCTGGTGAGCGGACGGATGTGGCCGCAGATCGGCGGCAACCCGGACGCCTTGGACATCGTCGGCGTCAACTACTACTTCAACAACCAGTGGATCCACGGCGGCAAGCCGATCGACGTGGACGACGTCATCTACCGCCCCCTGTCGGACCTGCTGGTCGAGGTCGCGGCGCGCTACGACCGCCCGCTGATGCTGGCCGAAACGGGGACCGAGGGGCCGCGCCGGGCAAGCTGGTTCGACCATGTCGCGGACGAGGTCGCGCGGGCGCGTCGCCGCGGCGCGCGGGTCGAGGGGATCTGCCTTTATCCGATCGCCAACCATCCCGGCTGGGACGACGACCGGCTGTGCCCGAACGGCCTTCTGGGCCACGACCCCACATCCGGGGCGCGCGAGGTCCACGACCCCCTCGCCGCCGCCATCGCCCGGCGCATCCGCTGAGCCAGGGAGGCGCGGCGGCTGAGACCGGCCGCCGCGCCGCCGATCTTGCTTCAAGTTAGGTGAACCCCCCGCGCCGGCCTCGCGTTGATCCAGATCGATCGCGACCACGAGGACGAGCCGATGCCCGACAAGCAGGACCTGAACGCCGCGCTTGGCCCGGCAGGCGGCTGGGGATCGGTCAAAAGCCTGACGAAGCAGTTCGGCAACGCGGTGTCCGGACCCGTCACCGCGACGATCATGCGAAACCAGAACAAGCCCGGCGGCTTTGCCTGCGTCAGCTGCGCCTGGGCCAAGCCCGCCAAGCCCCACCCGTTCGAGTTCTGCGAGAACGGCGCCAAGGCGACGCTGTGGGAACTGACCGACGCCCGCGCCGACGCCGCCTTCTTCGAGCGCCACCCCCTGTCCGAGCTGCTGACGTGGAGCGATCATGACCTGGAACGCGCAGGCCGCCTGACCGTGCCGCTGCGCGTCGATCCCGACGCCGACCGGCTTGTCCCCTCGACCTGGGACGAGGCGTTCGCCGACATCGGCCGCGCCATGCGGGCGATGTCGGACGATCCGCAGTCGGCGATCTTCTACGCCTCGGGCCGCGCCTCGCTCGAGGCGTCATACATGTGGCAGCTGATGGCGCGGCTTTACGGGTCCAGCAACCTGCCCGACAGCGCCAACATGTGCCACGAAAGCACGTCCATCGGCCTGAAGGAATCCGTGGGAACGCCCGTGGGCAGCGTCCGGCTTGAGGATTTCGAGCTGACGGACTGCATCTTCGCGGTGGGCCAGAACGTCGGATCGAACAGCCCGCGCATGATGCATCCGCTGCAACAGGCGCGCCAGCGCGGGGTGCCGGTCATCGTCATCAACCCGATGCGCGAACGTGGCTGGGAAGAGTTCGTGAACCCGCAGAACCCGGTTCAGATGATGACCCAGCGGGCGACGAAGATGAGCTCGCTCTATCTTCAGCCGCTACCGGGCGGCGACATCGCGGCGCTCGCCGGGATCGCCAAGGCCGTGTTCGAGCGCAGCGACGCCGCCGAGGTCATTGACCGCGACTTCATCACCGAACACACGCACGGCTTCGACGGCTACGCCGACTGGATCAAGCTGCAATCTTGGGACGAACTGGAACGCGAAAGCGGCCTGACGCGCGGGCAGATGCAGGACGCGGGCGACATCTTCGCCCGCTCGACCCGCGTGATGGGCATCTACGGCATGGGCATCACCCAGCACCGGCTGGGGGTGCAGGCGGTGCAGATGCTGATGAACCTGCTGCTGGTGGGTGGCCATATCGGGCGACCCGGCGCGGGCATCTGCCCGGTGCGCGGCCATTCCAACGTGCAGGGGCAGCGCACCGTGGGGGTGTCGTCCCGCCCCGAACAGGTGCCGCTGGACCGGATCGGTGCGCGCTACGGGTTCCAGCCATCGCAGGAAGAAGGCTACGACATCGCCGACGGCTGCGAGGGGATCGTCTCGGGCCGCGTCAAGGCGATGCTGATGCTGGGCGGGAACGTCCTGCGCGCGGTCCCGGACTCGGTGCCGGTGGAAACCGCGTGGAAGACGCTGGACGTGACGGTGAACGTCGCGACCAAGCTGAACCGCACCCACCTGATCGCCGGCAAGTGCGCCTGGGTCCTGCCCTGCCTCGGCCGGATCGAGAACGACGTGCAGGCCACCGGCAAGCAGGTCGTGACGATGGAGGACAGCACGGCCCGCGTCCACGCCTCGCACGGGCAAAAGGCGCCGGCGGCGCCGGAGCTGATGTCGGAACCCGCGATCATCGCGCGGCTGGCGAGGGAGATCCTGCAGCCGAACCCGCATGTGGACTGGGACGGCTGGGCCGGGGACTACGCCTTGGTGCGGGCCGAGATCGAGGCGATCTGGCCCGACGTCTTCCGTGACTACGAGACGCGCAAGGACGAGCCGGGCGGATTTTCCAAGCCCCTGCCCTCGCGCGAGCGCAAGTGGGAAACCAAAACCGGCCTTGCCAACTTCATCCTGCCCGACGCGCTGGACGCGACCTATGCCGGCCACGACGAGGGCGTGTTCAGGCTGATGACGCTGCGCAGCAACGACCAGTTCAACACCACGGTCTATGGCTACAACGACCGCTTCCGCGGGGTGAAGGGCGCGCGCGACATCCTGTTCATGGGACCGGACGACATGGCGCGGCTGTCGCTGAAGCTGGGCGACCGGGTCGAGGTCGAGACAGTCGCGGATGACGGTCGCGACCGGCGGCTGGGGCCCCTGCAGGTGGTCGAACACCCGCTGCCCAAGGGCGCGGTCGGCGCGTATTTCCCCGAGGCGAACGTGCTGATGCCGCTGCACCACCAGGCGAAGGGCAGCAAGACCCCGGCCTACAAGGCGATCCCGGTCAGGATCGTGCCGGTCCGGGCCGCGGGCGCGTGACGGAAGGCGCGCCGGCGATCCCGCCGCGCCACGCGCCGCCTGTGCGTGCTGCAGCATGACCACCCGGCTGAGCCTCGGCCCAGCCGCTCGCTCGCATCAGCCCAGCGAATATCCCGTGCCGCGCACCGTGCGGACCGGGTTGTCGCCGCCGTTCGACATCAGCGCCTTGCGCAGGCGGCCCACATGCACGTCGATCGTGCGCGTGTCGACGTAGATGTCGCGCCCCCAGACACGGTCCAGCAGTTGCTCGCGGGTCCAGACCCGGCCCGGCTTTTCCATCAGCGTGCTGAGCAGCCGGAACTCGGTCGGGCCGAGATGCAGCGCGCGGCCGTCGCGGAACACACGATGCTCGCCCGCGTCCAGGATGATGTCCTCGAACGCGAGTCGCTCGCCCATCGTGGCGGGTCGGGTGCGGCGCAGCTGCGTGCGCAGGCGCGCCATCAGCTCGACCACCGAATAGGGCTTGACCACATAGTCGTCGGCGCCGGTTTCCAGCCCGCGCACGCGGTCGCCTTCCTCGGACCGGGCCGACAGCATGATGATCGGGATCTGCCGGGTCTCGGGGTCGGCCTTGACGCGCCGGCACACCTCGATGCCCGACACGTTCGGCAGCATCCAGTCGAGCACGATCAGGTCGGGGGTTTCTTCCCGCACCAGCAACAGGGCCTCGTCGCCATTTTCGGCGATCAGGACCTGAAACCCTTCGGATTCAAGATTGTACTTCAGGACTTCGCGCTGCGCGCCTTCGTCCTCGACCACCAGCACGCACGGCTGCTGCCGAGATGTCATGCGTTAATCCTCGCTTTCGGAAAGCCCCGCGCGGCTGACGCTGTCACGCTTGGGACGGGATTCATCCGGAAGCGCGCCCGACACCAGATAGATCACCTGCTCGGCGATCGAGGTGGCGTGGTCGCCCATCCGTTCAATGTTCTTGGCAATGAAATGCAAATGCATGCAGGCGGTGATGTTGCGCGGGTCTTCCATCATGTGCGTGAGGAATTCGCGGAAGAGCGCGTTGTACATCTGGTCGACTTCAAGATCGCGGGCCCGCACATCGGTGGCCAGCGCCTCGTCGCGGTGGACATAGCTGTCCAGCGCGTCCTTCATCATCTTCTCGACCGTGGACGACATCCGCCGCAGCGCCATGCCTGCACCGTCGATGACGGGCATGTGGGCCAGCACGTTGCTGCGCTTGGCGATGTTCTTGGCATAGTCGCCCACCCGTTCCAGGCTGGCCGAGATCTTGATGACGGTCAGCACCAGCCGCAGGTCGGTGGCGGTGGGCGAGCGCAGCGCGATCAGCCGCGCTGCCTCTTCGTTCACCTGCGCTTCCAGCAGGTCGATGCTCCGGTCGCGGCGGCGCACGTCCTCGGCCAGTTCGTCGTCTCGCGTTTCCAGCGCCAGCGCCGCGTCCGAGATCGCGGCCTCTACCAGCCCCCCCATCTTGACGACGAGCGCCTGCACGGTTTCCAGATCCCGGTCGAAAGCCGATGCGATGTGTCGGTCGCGGTTCATGAGCGTCTCTCCCTTCGCGGCAGTGGGCGTCAGCCGATCTTGCCGCTGATGTAGCTTTCGGTCCGCGGGTCCTGCGGGTTGGTGAAGATGTCGTCGGTGGTGCCGTATTCGACCAGGTTGCCCAGGTGGAAGAACGCGGTCTTCTGGCTCACGCGGGCGGCCTGCTGCATCGAGTGGGTCACGATCACGACCGAAAACTCCTCGCGCAGCTGGTCGATCAGCTCCTCGACCTGGCTGGTGGCGATCGGGTCGAGCGCCGAGCAGGGTTCGTCCATCAGCAGCACCTCGGGCGAGGTGGCGACGGCGCGGGCGATGCACAGGCGCTGCTGCTGGCCGCCGGACAGGCCGGTGCCGCTTTCCTGCAGCCGGTCCTTGACCTCGTTCCAGAGCGCGGCGCCGCGCAGCGCCTTTTCGACGATGCCGTCAAGCTCGGCCTTGTTGCGCGACAGGCCGTGGATGCGCGGGCCGTAGGCCACGTTGTCGTAGATCGACTTGGGGAACGGGTTGGGCTTCTGGAACACCATGCCCACGCGCGCGCGCAGCTGCACCGGGTCGACCCGGCGGTCATAGATGTCCTCGCCGTCGAGGATCATCTTGCCCTCGATCCGGGCGATGTCGATGGTGTCGTTCATCCGGTTCAGGCAGCGCAGGAAGGTGGACTTGCCGCAGCCCGACGGCCCGATGAAGGCCGTCACGGTCTTGTCTTCCAGATCGACGTTCACGTCCTTGATGGCGTGTTTGTCGCCGTAATACACCTGCACGTCGCGGCAGCTGAACTTGATCGGTTTGCCTTGCGTATCCACTGTGCGCTCCGCCAGTCGCATGTCGTTCATGTCGCTCAACTCCTGTTACCAGCGCCGTTCGAAGCGGCGGCGCAGGATGATGGCCACCAGGTTCATCGCAAAAAGGAAGGCCAGCAGCACGATGATCGCCCCGGACGCACGCTCGAAGAAGGCCGAATCGGCGCGCTGCGTCCAGTTATACACCTGCACCGGCAGCGCCGACGCGGGCTCGAACAACCCCTCGGGCGGGGCCGAGGGATAGGCAGTCACGAAGGCCACCATGCCGATCAGCAGCAGCGGCGCGGTCTCGCCCAGGGCCTGCGCCAGGCCGATGATGGTGCCGGTCAGCACGCCGGGCATCGCCAGCGGCAGGACGTGGTGGAACACCGTCTGCATCTTGGACGCGCCCACCCCCAGCGCCGCATCGCGGATCGATGGCGGAACCGCCTTCAGCGCCGCGCGGGTCGAGATGATGATCGTGGGCAGCGTCATCAGCGTCAGCACCAGACCGCCGACGATCGGGGCCGAGCGCGGCAGGCCCATGAAGTTGATGAACGCGGCCAGGCCCAGAATCCCGAACACGATCGACGGCACCGCCGCGAGGTTCGAGATGTTGACCTCGATGATGTCGGTCAGGCGGTTCTTGGGCGCGAACTCTTCCAGGTAGATCGAGGCGGCGACGCCGATCGGCAGCGCCAGCACCAGCACGATCAGCATCATGTAGGCCGAGCCGATGATCGCGACGCCAAGGCCCGCGGCCTCGGCCCGGTTGTCGGACGCATCGGGCTGAGTCACAAAGTCCCAGTTGAAGCGGGTGGTCAGCGCCCCCTTTTCTTCCATCGCCTCGGCCAGCCGGAACTGCGCAAGCGAGGTGCGGGCGTCGATTTCCGCGGATTCGGCGGTCACGCGGCCTTTGAACATCCCGTCCACGCGGGACGAGGCGAGCGCGGGCACGTTGATGGTGGTCCCGATGATCTCGGGGTTTTCCAGGACCATGTCGCGGAGGGTGGCGCGGGCCTGGCTGGAATAGAAGCTGGCGTAATCCGCCTTGCCCAGCCCCTCGATCTGCACGTTGTTCTGCGCGACCCAGGTCTCGAGCGACTTTTCCAGCATGCCGCCGTAGGACATGGTCAGGACGCCCGCCATGTCCTTCTGGTCGCGGTTGCCCTTGGGATCGACGATCGCGGCGTCGATGGTGACCGGAACGTCGATGAAGGTCTGGCGGAACGCGCCGCTGCCGTCGCGAACGATCGTGAACAGCAGGAACACGAGCGCCAGCATCGCGATCGCGATGGCGACGATGCCGTAGGCCTTGAACCGCGTCTCGGCGGCGTTGCGGCGGCGGGTGCGCGCATCGGCGACCAGCAGCGACTTGCGCGTGGCACCCTGGGCGCCGACGCGCCGCGGTCCGGCGGAAACTGCGTCCGTCATTCGTACTGCTCCCGGTATTTGCGGACGATGACCAGCGCCACGATGTTGAGCGCGAGGGTCATCACGAAAAGCGTCAGGCCGAGCGCAAAGGCGACCAGCGTCTCGGGCGAGGCGAAGTCGTTGTCACCCGTCAGCTGGCCCACGATCTTGACGGTGATGGTGGTCATCGCGTCGAACGGGTTGCCGCTGATCCGCGCCATCGCGCCGGCGCCCAGGACTACGATCATCGTCTCGCCGATGGCGCGCGAGGCGGCCAGCAGGATGGCGCCGACGATCCCCGGCAGCGCCGCGGGCAGGATCACGTTGCGCACCGTCTCGGACGGGGTCGAGCCAAGGCCAAGGCTGCCGTCGCGCAGCGACTGCGGCACCGCGTTGATGATGTCGTCCGACAGCGACGACACGAACGGGATCAGCATGATGCCCATCACCAGCCCCGCGGTCATCACGGACGAGGCCGAGTTGCCGAAGCCCGCGGGCGCCGCGATCCAGTCGCGGATCAGCGGCCCCACGGTGACAAGGGCGAACAGGCCATAGACGATGGTCGGGATCCCGGCCAGCACCTCGATCACCGGCTTGACGAAGCCGCGCACGCGGGGGGTCGCGTATTCCGACATGTAGATCGCCGCGAACAGCCCGATCGGCACCGCGAACAGAAGCGCGATCAGCGAGATGTAGAGCGTGCCCCACAGCAGCGGCAGCATCCCCAGCTTGGACCCGCCGCCGAAGCTGGGCGTCCATTCGGTCCCGAAGAAGAAGTCCTGCCACGGATACAGCTGGAAGAAGCGGATCGATTCGAACACGAGCGACAGCACGATGCCCACGGTGGTCGCGATGGCGAGCAGCGAGCACAGGATCAGGAACCCGCGCACGAAGCTTTCGACGATGTTGCGGGCGCGGTAGCCGGGCTTGATCTGGCTGAGCGACCAGGCAAGGCCCGCCAGCGCGAGGACCAGCGCAGCCCCGGTCAGCGCGCGCGAGGCGTTCAGGTTGAACGCCCGGTAATCCTTGGCCGCTTCCAGCACGGGGGCACTGGGCGTGATCTCGATCCCTGCCGCGGCCAGCTTTTCGGTCGTGGCCGCGTCGTCCAGCGACAGCGCCCGCGCCTCGGACTGGGAAATGATGCCTTCGTTGACGGCGCGGCCAAGCTCGAACGCGGTGCCCTGCACCTCGGACATGATCTGCCCGCGCGTCTGGCTGTCGGACACGGCACTGTCGGGGATGTTCCCGTTCACGGCGCGGTCAACGATCAGCGGCTGGGCCAGGACCCAGACGAGCAGCAGCAGAAGCGACGGAAGCGCGGTCCAGATCGCGGTGTTCCAGCCGTAGTAGGTCGGACGCGAGTGCAGCTTGCGGATGTCGCCCGCGGCGGAACTGCCGGCACGGCGTCGTCCCAGAATGTATCCCACCAGGGCCAGAGCCAGGATGGTCACCATGATCCAGAAGGGAGACATTTCCACCTCACGGGCGCGCGAACGCGGGAACTCGGGAAGAAGGACGGGCCATGACGGCCCGTCCCGGTATCAACCGCTGGGCTCGCTTACTTCGCGGCCATGACGGTTTCGGCTTCGACGGCCGCCTGGGTGTCGGCCAGCTTGGGGTCGGGAACCAGGCCGTAGGTGGCCAGCGGGCCGCCCTGACCGGCGACGGCGTCCGACACGAAGAACGCGGCGAACTCCTTCAGGCCGGGGATCGTGCCGACGTGCTGTTTCTTGACGTAGAAGAACAGCGGGCGCGAAACCGGGTATTCGCCAGAGGCGATCGACTCGGTCGAGGGGGTGACGCCCGACATCGTGGCGACTTTCAGCTTGTCGGTGTTCTGTTCGTAGAACGACAGGCCGAACACGCCCACGCCTTCGGGGCTGGAGCCCAGGCGGGCCAGCGTCTCGGTGTAGTCGCCGTCGATGTCGACCGACTTGCCGTCGGCGCGAACGGCCTTGCAGGCGGCTTCGCCTTCGTCTTCGCCCTTGGCGGCGACGAGCGCGTCGTGCGCGGCCGTGTCCTTGCAGCCCTGGATCAGGACCTTTTCCTCGAACACTTCACGGGTGCCGTGCTTGGTGCCGGGGATGAAGGCCAGGATCGGCTGGTCGGGCAGCTCGGCGTTGACGTCTTTCCAGCTGGTGTGCGGGTTGGCGACGACCTTGCCGTCGACGACGACTTCGGCGGCCAGCGCGTTGAACACGTCCGAGGGCGTCAGGACGAAGTCGCCGCCGGTGTTCGACGAGGCGAAGACGATCCCGTCATAGCCCAGGCGGACTTCCATGATGTCGGTGACGCCGTTTTTCTGGCATTCGGCGACTTCGGTGTCCTTGATCGGACGCGAAGCGGTCGCGATGTCGATGCCGTTCTCGCCCACGCCCGAGCAGAACTGCTTCAGGCCGGCCGACGAACCGCCGCCTTCGACGACGGGCGCGGCGAAGTCGGTGTTTTCGGCAAAGGCTTCGGCTGCGATCGTGGCGTAGGGCAGCACGGTCGACGAACCGGCGATCTGGACGTTGTCGCGGGCCGAGGCGGCGGTCGCCGACAGCGCGGCGATGGCAAGCGCCGAGGCGGTGATCTTCATGTTCATGGCAGGCTCCTGGTTGGAGAGAGGTTTTGGGCCACCTTTTCCCATAGGAGCGTTCCGTATCGGTTTCGTGACAGTAAAATCACAATCTCACGTCACCCTTGCCCATTTGCCGGCCACCGGCCGCCGCCCCGCTCAGTCGCCGGGCAGCAACCGGCCGACGATCTGTCGCGCCGCGCCGCGCACCACGCCGACCCGGTCCTCCTCGGCCCACAGAGCGTTCGCAAAGCTGCGCGCCTGCTTCAGGGTGATGTGGGGCGGCAGCGGAGCCACGTTCGGGTCGGCCAGGATGTCCAGCACGAACGGCCGGTCGGCGGCCAGCGCCTCGTCCCACGCGGGGCCGATGTCCTCGGGCCGTTCCACCCGGCGTCCGCCCAGCCCCATCAGCTTGGCCACATCGGCATAGGGGATGTCCGGCAGGTCCTGGCTCGACGGGTATTTCGGATCGCCGATCTGGGTCCGCTCTTCCCACGTCACGAAGGCGAGTTCGCGGTTGTTCAGCACCATGACGATCAGCCGGGGGTCGGCCCACGTCTTCCAGTAGCGGGCGATGGTGATCAGCTCGGCCATGCCGTTCATCTGCATCGCGCCGTCGCCCGCCAGCGCGATGGACACCCGGTCGGGATGGGCGAACTTGGCCGCGATGGCATAGGGAACCGCGCAGCCCATCGTGGCGAGCGTGCCCGACACCGACCCCATCATCCCCTCGCGCAGGTCTAGGTCGCGGGCCCACCAGACCGTCGTCGTGCCGCTGTCGGCGCTGACGATCGCGCCGTCCGGCAGGCGCGGCGTCAGCTCGCGCGTGATCCGCTGCGGGTTGATCGGGTCGGCCTTTTCGTCCGCCGCGCCCGCCAGCGCCTCGCGGGATCGCGTCACCGACCTCTCGACGCTATCGCGCCAGCCGCGATCTTCCTTGCGGGTCAGAAGCGGGATCAGCGCGCGCAGCGTGGCCGCGGCATCGCCCAGCAGGTTGACCTCGGTCGGGTAGCGCAGGCCGAGCATCCCGGCCGACAGGTCGATCTGGACGCCGCGCGCCTGGCCGGGCTTGGGCAGGAACTCCGCATAGGGGAACCCGGTCCCGACCATCAGCAGCGTGTCGCAGCCCTGCATCAGCTCGTGGCTGGCGGGCGTGCCCAGAAGCCCCATCGACCCCGTGACCCACGGCAGCGCGTCGGGCAGCACCTCCTTGCCCAGCAGCGCCTTGGCGACACCCGCGCCCAGCACGTCGGCCACCTGCGCGACCTCGGCCGCAGCCCCCTTGGCGCCCGCGCCGATCAGGATCGCGACCTTTTCGCCCGCATTCAGCACCTCGGCCGCGGCCGCGAGCGCGTCGGGCCCCGGCACCGGGTTCGTCCGCGACAGGCCGACGCCCGACTGGACGTAGAAATGCTCGTGCGGCCGATCCTCCATCTTTTCGACCTGCAGGTCGTTGGGCAGGATCACCGCGGTCACGGCACGGTCGCCCTTTGCGATTCGCCAGGCGCGGTCGATCAGGTGCGGCACCTGCGCGGGCACGGTTGCGGTCTGGACAAAGGCGCCCGCCACGTCCTTCAGAAGCGATTGCAGATCCACGTCCTGCTGGTAATGCGACCCCATCGCGGACCGCGCCTGCTGGCCGACCAGCGCGACCACCGGCATGTGGTCGCCCTTGGCGTCGTAAAGACCGTTGAGCAGGTGGATCGCGCCGGGCCCCGAGGTCGCCATGCACAGCCCGACCTCGCCCGTGAACTTGGCATGGGCCGAGGCGCAAAGCCCCGCCATCTCCTCGTGCCGGACCTGCACGAAGTCGATGCAGGGCGCGTCCGCGTCATCCCGCGCTTCCTTCTGCATCCGGTGCAGCGCGCCGACCAGGCCGCCGATTCCGTCGCCCGGATAGCCGTAGACGCGGCGCGCGCCCCAATGATGAAGCCGTTTCCAGATGAAATCCGCGACCGTGTCCGCCATGCCGGTTTCCCGCCCCTCGCTGCGCTGTGTGGCGGGTCAACGCGACCGCGACCGCGTGGTTCACCCCCCGAGCGGCTCCGCCACGGCAATCGAAATGGTTGTCACGGAAGCCATCTTCCTTCACGGTTTCGTCAGTTCACGCAAAGCAAAGGATCGTTCGCATGTTTGGCAGAAAAGTGGCTGGCCTCGCGGCCGCTGCGCTGATCGCCCTTGGGGGGGCGGCGTCGGCGCAGGACATGGCATTCTTCAGGATCGGCACCGGCGGCACCGCCGGCACCTATTATCCCATCGGCGGGCTTCTCGCGAACGCGATCTCGGCCCCGCCCGGCGCGGCCGCCTGCGAGGGCGGCAGCACCTGCGGCGTGCCCGGGCTGGTGGCGTCGGCCGTCGCCTCGAACGGATCGGTCGCCAACGTCAACGCGATCATGGGCGGGGCGATGGAGTCGGGCTTCGCACAGGGCGACGTCGCCGCCTGGGCCTATACCGGGACCGGCATCTGGGAAGGCCAGCCCAAGGCCGAGAAGCTGCGGGCGATCGCCAACCTCTACCCGGAATCGATCCACCTGGTCGCGACCAAGGCATCGGGCATCGCCTCGGTCGCCGACCTGCGCGGCAAGCGCGTGTCGATGGACGAACCCGGCTCGGGCACGCTGGTCGACGCCAAGCTGATCCTGGCCGCCGCCGGTCTCGCCGAAGGCGACGTCACGCCCGAGTACCTCAAGCCCGACCAGGCCGCGGACCGGATGAAGGACGGCGCGATGGACGCGTTCTTCTTCGTCGGCGGCTACCCGGCCGGCGCGATCGCCGAACTGGCCAGCCAGCAGGAGGTCGTGATCGTCCCGATCGAGGGCGAGGTCGCCACCAAGGTGCTTGAGAACGAGTTCTTCGCCGCCAACACGATCCCGGCGGGCACCTACGACAACCAGGCGGCCGACGTGCAGACCATCGCCGTGGGCGCGCAGTGGCTGACCTCGGCCGACCAGCCCGAGGAACTGATCTACAACATCACGAAGGCGATCTGGAACGACGCGACCCGCACGCAGCTGGATGCGGGCCACGCCAAGGGCAAGATGATCGTCAAGGAAAACGCGGCCGCCGGCCTTGGCCTGCCCTTGCATCCGGGCGCCGAACGCTTCTATCGCGAAGCCGGGCTGATCCAGTAACCCGCGCCCCGAACCAGCCCGCAGGCGCACGATCGCCTGTGGGCCCCCTGCCCTCAAGGACAACGACATGACCGACCCCCGCCCCACGCATTACGACGCGCGCGATGTGCTGAGCGCCGACCAGCTCGCCGAAATCGAGGAAAAATACGATCCCGAGATGCGCTTCCGCGAGCTGGTGCGGCCGGTCGCGATCCTCGTGGGGGCGATCCTGTTCCTGCTGAGCTGCTATCACTACTACACCGCCGGCTTCGGCATCCCGCAGGCGACGGTCCACCGCGGGCTGCATCTCGCCGCCACGACCTTTCTCGTCTTCATGTCGTTTTCCGCCTTCGGCCGGCAGCAGGTCGCGCGCGGGCCGCTGACGTTGCTGGGCCTGCCGCTGATCGACTGGGCCCTGGGGATCGCCGGCGCGGTCGCCGCGCTGTACGTGCCCTGGATCTACGACCAGCTGGCGTTCCGGGTCGGCAACCCGACGACGACCGACATCGCCATGGGCACGATCCTGATCGTGGTGCTGCTTGAGGCCGTGCGGCGGTCCATGGGCTGGCCGCTGCCGGTCATCGCGATCCTGTTCATGTCCTACGCCTATTTCGGCCAGCACATGCCCGGCATTCTCGTCCATCCGGGCGCGAGCTGGCCCAACATCGTCAACCACCTGTACCTGACGAGCCAAGGTATCTACGGCACCGCGCTGGGTGTGATCGCGACCTATGTGTTCCACTTCGTCCTCTTTGGCGTCATGGCGACGCGGATCGGGCTGGGGCAGCTGTTCATCGACGTGGCCTCGGCAGCCGCCGGGCGTTACGCGGGCGGGCCGGCCAAGGTGTCGGTCCTGTCCTCGGCGATGCTGGGGACGATCTCGGGGTCGTCCATCGCCAACACCGTCACGACCGGGGCGCTGACGATCCCGGCCATGATCCGCGTGGGCTACCCCCGCCACTTCGCCGCCGCTGTCGAGGCCGCCGCCTCGACCGGGGGGCAGATCACGCCCCCGGTGATGGGCGCGGTCGCGTTCCTGATGATCGAATATCTCGGCCTGCCGCTGACCACGATCCTGACGGCGGCCATCGTGCCCGCCTTCATGCACTTCTTCGGCGTGCTGGTGCAGGTCCACCTGGAAGCCAAGCGGCTTGGCCTGCGCGGCCTGCACCGGTCGGAACTGCCGAACGCGTGGAAGGTGCTGCGTCAGGGCTGGCTTACGCTCGTGCCGCTGGTGCTGCTGATCGTGGTCCTGATGTCGGGCCGCACGCCGTTTGCCGCCGCCTTCTGGTCGATCACCGCGTGCATCGCGGTCCTGCTGTGGCAGGAGCTTTCGGCCAAGGGCGTGGTCGAGGGGCTGAAGGGCACCGCGCACGGCCTCTACGAAGGGTTCAAGCTGGGCGCCAAGCAGTCGCTTTCGGTCACCGCCGCCGCGGCGCTGGTGGGCGTGGTGATCGGCGTCGTCACCCTGACCGGGGTCGGCTTCAAGATCGCCTACATGGTCACCGGCATCGCGTCGGGCTGGGCGCAGGACGTGTCGGGCTGGCTGTCGGTCCTGCCGTTCGAGATCATGGGCCTGGATACCCTGACGCTGCTGTTCACGCTGATCCTGACGGCGGTGGTCTGCGTGCTGATGGGCTGCGGCATCCCCACCACCGCGAACTACATCATCATGGTCGCGGTCGCCGCGCCCGTTCTGGGGCTGATGAACGTCGAGCCGATCGTCGCCCATTTCTTCGTCTTCTACTACGGGGTGCTGGCCGACGTGACGCCTCCCGTGGCGATGGCGGCCTATGCGGGCGCGGGGATTGCGGGCGCCAACGCCTTCAAGGCCGGGAACACCGCGTTCCGGCTGTCGATGGGCAAGGCGCTGGTGCCGTTCGTGTTCGCGTTCCAGCCCGCGCTTTTGCTGGTGACGCAGGACTTCACCTGGCCCAACTTCCTTCTCGCCTTCGGCGGCGCGGTGCTGGGCATCTTCACGCTTTCGGCGGCGATCACCGGCTGGCTGTTTTCCCGCCCCTCGACGATCGAACGGATCCTGCTTGCCTTCGCGGCGATCCTGCTGGTCGCGCCGGACTGGACGGCAACGATCATCGGGCTGGTCATCGCGGTGCCCATCGCGCTGCGGCTGCTGTCGGTGGCGCGCAGGGCGCCCGCGACCGCCTGAGAGGCGCCGGGCGACCGCAGAACGAAGAACGGCCCGCCGTCACCGGCGGGCCGCTTTCGTCAGAGCCGATGAATGAACTTACCAGGCGGGGATGACCGCGCCTTCGTACTTGGTGTCGATGAACGACTTGATCTCGGGCGAATGATACGCCTCGACCAGCGTCTTGACCCAGGGCTGCCCCTCGTCACCCGCGCGCACGACGATCACGTTGGCATAGGGGCTGTCGGCCTTTTCCATCGCGATCGCGTCGTTTTTGGGGCTCAGACCCGCGTCCAGCGCGTAGTTGGTGTTGATGACGGCCGCGTCCGCATCCTGCAGCGCGCGCGGCAGCTGCGCCGCGTCAAGCTCGGCGAACTCGAGGTTCTTGGGGTTGCCGGTGATGTCCAGCGGCGTGGGGACAAGGCCTGCGTCGGGGTTCACGGTGATGAGGCCCTGCTCGGCCAGCATCAGCAAGGCGCGGCCGCCGTTGGTCGGGTCGTTCGGGATCGCGACGGTGGCGCCGGGGGCCAGATCCCCCAGCGACTTCAGCTTGCTGGAATAGACGCCCATGGGCGTGGTGATGGTCTTGCCCACGACGACCAGATCGAAGCCGCGGTCCTTGATCTGGTTTTCCAGATAGGGGACGTGCTGGAAGCTGTTGGCCTGCAGGTCGCCGTCGGCAAGCGCGGTGTTCGGGACGACGTAGTCCGAGAACTCGACGATATCGAGGTTCAGGCCCTTGGCGGCGGCGATCGGCGCGACCTGTTCCAGGATCTCGGCGTGTTCGCCGGGGCTGACGCCGATCTTGATGTCCTCAGCGGCAGCCATCCCTGCGGACATGACCAGCGCGGCGGCGATGTATTTCAGCATCTCGATGCTCCTTGCTTTCGGATTGGATTAGAGCCCGCGGTCCGTGGCAGCGCGGTGGTCCAGGCGCCGGGCGATCCATTCGCCGGTGGACTGCACCGCCTGCACGAGGACGATCAGGACGATGACGACGACCAGCATCACCTCGGGCATGAAGCGCTGGTAGCCGTAGCGGATGCCGAGATCGCCCAGACCCTCGCCCCCGACCGCGCCCACCATCGCGGAATAGCCGATCAGCGACACCATCGCGAGCGTCAGGCCAAGGACGATGCCGGGCAGCGCCTCGGGCAGCAGGACCTTGCGGATGATCTGGCCGGGGGTCGCGCCCATGGCGCGCGCGGCCTCGATCAGGCCGCCGTCCACGTCGCGGATCGCGGTTTCCACGATCCGAGCGATGAAGGGCACGGCCGCCAGCGTCAGCGGCACGATCGCGGCGGTGGTGCCGATCGAGGTGCCGGCGATCAGCCGCGTGAAGGGGATGATCGCCACCACGAGGATGATGAACGGGACCGAGCGCATGGCGTTCACCACGAGCCCCAGCACGCGGTTCGCCAGCGGCGACGACATCAGCTCGCCCCGCTTCGAGGTGGCGAGGAACACGCCCAGCGGCAGCCCGATGGCGGTGCCGATCACGCCCGACACCGCGACCATGTAAAGCGTCTGAAGCGTCGCTTCCCAGATCAGCGCGGCAAGGTTAGCCGACATGGCCAAGCACCTCCGTCCGCAGATCTTGCGCGTGCAGGAAATCCCGCACACGGGACAGGTCCGCCGCCGGCAATTCCACCGTCAGGTTGCCGAACGGGCGGCCGTCGATTTCCTCGATCGTGCCCGACAGGATGCTGGCGTCCACGCCCAGCTGCGATCCGATCCGCGACAGGACCGGGTCGGCCGCGCTATCGCCCGCGAAGGTGATCCTGAGGATCGCGGGCCCTGCGCCCTGCGCCACGATGCGCCTTGCGATGAAGCCCGGCAGCGCCGCGCCCGTCACCCCCGACAGGAACGACCGCGTGACCTCGTGCCGGGGCGCGGCGAAGATGTCGTAGGTCGCGCCCGTCTCGACGATCTTGCCCGCCTCGATCACCGCGACGTGCTGGCAGATGTCGCGCACGACCGCCATCTCGTGGGTGATGAGGAGGATGGTCAGGCCAAGTTCGCGGTTGATGTTGCGAAGAAGCGCCAGCACCGAGGTCGTGGTCTCGGGGTCGAGCGCGCTCGTCGCCTCGTCCGACAGCAGCACCTTCGGTTCGGTCGCGAGCGCGCGGGCGATGCCGACGCGCTGTTTCTGCCCGCCCGAAAGCTGCGCCGGATAACGGTCGGCCAGCGGCCCCAGACCCACGAGGTCGATGAGTTCGTCCACGCGCGCTCCGATCCGGCCGCGCGGCGTGCCCGCGACCTCCAGCGGCAGGGCGACGTTGCCGCGCACGGTGCGGTTCGCGAGCAGGTTGAAGTGCTGGAAGATCATGCCGACATCGCGGCGCAGGTCGCGCAGGTCGCGCCCGCGCGCGGCGGTCACGTCGCGCCCAAGCACCTCCACCCGGCCCGAGGATGCGCGTTCCAGCCCGTTGACCAGCCGCAGAAGCGTCGATTTGCCCGCGCCCGACCGGCCGATCACGCCGGTGATCCCGCCCTGCGGCACCTGCAGGTCCACGTCGTCCAGCGCCGCGACCGACCCGCCGGCATGGGGCCAGACCTTGACGACGCCACGGAACGCGATGGCCGGCGGGGCCGCCGGAATGGGTGCTGATTGCGTCATGCCGGCTTGCTACCGTGCCGAAACGCCCGCTTCAATGCCACCGGCGCAGGGGATCGCGGGAAAAGAATGCCAAGGGCGGCGGACGCGGCGTTGCGGGAACGAGGTGCGGGGGCGCGGTCGGCAGACGGGACGCCATGCGCCGCTTTCCCCGATGCAGCGGAAATCGGTCCTGCGAACCCGATCCTCCGCCGCCCTGCCCGAACGAAGTTCCCTCGGACGCCACCCGGCCGCCCTGCCCTTGCCGCGCCCACGGCCGGTTCCTATAACCACGCCCATGCTTCACGCGGCCCGGATATCCCGAATTAGCCGCCCGGCAGCGTGAGGTTTCGCGCTGCCGGGATGATGCCTGCCCGCAAGCATTCCAAGGATCCGCCCCGATGAGCGCCGACACGACCGACATGCAGCCCGCCCTGCAAACCGAGACCCCCGACTACCGCGACACCGTCTTCCTGCCGGAAACGGACTTCCCCATGCGCGCGGGCCTGCCGCAGCGCGAGCCGGACTGGCTTGCCCGCTGGGAACGGCTGGGCATCTACGACCGCCTGCGCGGCACCTCGGCCGGGCGCGCGCCGTTCATCCTGCATGACGGCCCTCCTTACGCGAACGGGCACCTGCATATCGGCCACGCGCTGAACAAGGTGCTCAAGGACTTTATCGTCCGCAGCCAGCAGATGATGGGCCGCGACGCGCGCTATGTCCCCGGCTGGGACTGCCACGGCCTGCCGATCGAATGGAAGATCGAGGAGCAGTACCGCCAGAAGGGGCTGGACAAGGACGCCGTGGACGTCGTCGAGTTCCGGCAGGAATGCCGCCGCTTCGCCGAACACTGGGTCGGCGTCCAGCGCGACGAGTTCCGCCGCCTTGGCGTCACCGGCAAGTGGGACGACCCTTACCTCACCATGAACTACCACGCCGAGGCGGTGATCGCGGGCGAGTTCATGAAGCTGTTGATGAACGGGAGCCTGTATCAGGGGTCGAAGCCCGTGATGTGGTCGCCGGTCGAAAAGACCGCGCTGGCCGAGGCCGAGGTCGAATACCACGACCATACGAGCCATCAAGTCTGGGTGGCGTTCCCGGTCGCCTCGCAGCGCGATTTCGCGGCCAGCGACGCGTGCATGAAGACCGACCTGCTGGACGCGCGCGTTTTGATCTGGACGACGACGCCGTGGACGATCCCGCAGAACCGCGCGGTCGCCTTCGGCCCGGGCATCGCCTACGGACTTTATCAGGTCGCGGGCGACAAGGCGGGCACGTACCTCTTGGCCGACAAGCTGGCGGCCGACGTGTTCGCGGCGGCAAAGGTGGAAGCCGACGCCGTGACCCGGCTGCGCGACGTGCCGGCGGACGAACTGGCCTCGCTGGTCCTCGCCCACCCCTATCGCGGGATCGAAGGGGGCATGGGCGAATGGGACTACGACGTTCCCGTCCTGCCGGGCGACCACGTCACCGACGACGCGGGCACCGGCTTCGTCCACACCGCGCCGAGCCACGGCGACGACGACTATCAGCTTGGCCTGAAATACAGGCTGCCGATGACCCACAACGTCGAGCCGGACGGCAGCTACCGCGCGGACCTGCCGCTGTTCGGCGGACAGGCGATCATCGACGCGGACGGCAAGGAAGGCCCGGCCAACGTATCGAACATCAAGGCGCTGGCGGGCGCGGGCGCGCTGCTGGCCAAGGGCAAGCTCAAGCACTCCTACCCGCACAGCTGGCGGTCCAAGGCGCCGCTGATCTACCGCAACACGCCGCAGTGGTTCGCGGCGATCGACAGGCCGCTGGACGACGGCCGCGGGCAGAACGGCGACACGATCCGCGCGCGGGCGCTGACGTCGATCGACGAGCTGGTGACGTGGACGCCGCAAAGCGGGCGCAACCGCATCCACTCGATGGTCCAGAACCGGCCCGACTGGGTGCTGTCGCGGCAGCGGGCGTGGGGCGTGCCGCTGACCTGCTTCGTGCGGCGCGGCGTGCGGCCGGACGCGGATGATTTCCTGCTGCGTAATGAGCAGGTTAACGCCCGCATCCTCGATGCGTTCGAGGCCGAGGGCGCGGACGTCTGGTACCGCGAGGGCTTCAAGGAACAGGTCCTCGGCGGGATCGTCGATCCGGCCGATTACGACCAGATCATGGACGTGCTGGACGTGTGGTTCGACAGCGGCTCGACCCACGCCTTTGTCCTGCGCGACCGCGCCGACGGCACGCCCGACGGGATCGCGGACCTGTATCTGGAAGGCACCGACCAGCATCGCGGCTGGTTCCAGTCGTCGCTGCTGCAGGCCTGCGCGACGACCGGCCGCGCGCCCTATCGCGGCGTCCTGACCCACGGCTTCACGCTGGACGAAAAGGGCATGAAGATGTCCAAGTCGCTCGGCAACACGATCGTGCCGGCCGAGGTGATCCAGCAATACGGCGCCGACATCCTGCGGCTGTGGGTGGCACAGGTGGATTACACCGCCGACAGCCGGATCGGGCCGGAAATCCTGAAAGGCACCGCCGACAGCTACCGCCGGCTCCGCAACACGCTGCGCTTCCTGCTGGGCGCGCTCGACGGCTTCACCGAGGCAGAGCGGGTCGCCCCGGCCGACATGCCGGAACTTGAACGCTGGGTCCTGCACCGTCTCGCCGAACTCGACGGCCGGGTCCGCGCGGGTTACGACGCCTATGATTTCCAGGGCGTGTTCCGGGCGCTGTTCGATTTCGCCACCGTTGACCTGTCCGCGTTCTGGTTCGACATCCGCAAGGACGCGCTTTACTGCGACGCAGCCAGCAGCATGCGCCGCCGCGCCGCGCGCACCGTGCTGGACGCGCTGTTCCACCGCCTCACGTTGTGGCTCGCCCCCATCCTGCCCTTCACGATGGAGGATGTTTGGCTGTCGCGTTTCCCGTCGGACGAGGACAGCGTGCACCTGCACGACTTCCCCGACACCCCCGCCGACTGGCGCGACGATGCGCTGGCCGCCAAGTGGGACGGCATCCGCCGCGCCCGCCGCGCGGTAACGGCGGCGCTCGAGGTGCGGCGCGCGGACAAGACCATCGGCGCGAGCCTGGAAGCCGCGCCGGTGGTCCATGTCGAAGATGCGGGGCTGCTTTCCGCGCTGCGGTCGGTCGATTTCGCCGACGTATGCATCGTGTCGGACCTGGTGCTGACCGCCGACCCCTCACCGTCCGAGGCGTTCCGCCTGCCCGAGGTCGCGGATGTGGGCGTCGTGTTCGAGCGGGCGGATGGCGAGAAGTGCCAGCGCTGCTGGCGCATCCTGCCGGACGTGGGCAGCCACGACCACCCGGCGACCTGCGCCCGCTGCGACGAGGCGCTGGACGAGCTGGGCGCGGCCTGACCCGCGATTCCTGAAACGCGAAACGGCAGGCGCATTGGCCCGCCGTTTTCGGTTCAGCCCCGTTTCGTCAGCCCTGCCAGCGGGCCGGGCGCTTGTCGAAGAACGCGGCGATCCCGTGCGGGGCCTCGTCGTCCTCCCACACCCCGACCAGCCGGTCGATGGTCATTTCGATCACCTGCGCGTCGATCCGCGGCCCCAGCGCGCGGGCCAGCGACTTCGCCGCCGCCACGGCTTTCGGCGCGACTTGCAGATAGGGCGCGACCTCGGCCTCGACCGCCGCGTCCAGATCGTCCGGCGCGACCACTCGGGCGAGCAGGTCCAGGTCCCGCGCCTCGGCCGCGTCGAAGATGCGGGCGGACATGAAGACCCGGCGCGCCTTGGCCTCGCCCATGCGTGCCACGACATAGGGGCCGATGGTGGCCGGGATCAGGCCCAGCCGGGTCTCGGTCAGGCCGAACTTCGCCCCCTCGGCCCCGATCGCCACGTCGCAGACCGACAGCATCCCGACCCCGCCGCCAAAGGCGTTGCCGTGGCAGCGCGCGATCAGCGGCTTGGGCAGTTCGTTCATGGCGTTCAGCATTCCCGCCAGCGCCGCCGCGCCAGCCCGTCGCGTTGCGGCATCGGCATCCATCTGCTCGCGCATCCACGCCAGATCGCCGCCCGCGCAGAAGCTTTTCCCCTCGGCCGCCAGCACCACGACACGCACCGCGTCGTCCGCCCCAAGCTGCCGCGCGGCGGCGGTCAGGTCGTCGAGCATCCCCGCCGACAGCGCGTTGTGCTTGTCCGCGCGCGCGAGCCAGAGCGTCGCCACCCCGCGCGCGTCCGTGTCGATGCGGATCGTGTCGAAACTCATGCGCGAAGCCCCCTTGCGTAGCCGGCCGCCTCGGCCACGACACCCATGTCGAGGCCGGTCGGGTGCCCCAGCCGTTCCAGATGCGCCGCCACCTTTTCGGTCGCGACGTTGCCCTTGGCGCCCGGCGCATAGGGGCAGCCGCCGAGGCCGCCCACCGCCGCGTCGAACACCCGCAGCCCGCGCGCAAGGCTCGCGTCGATGTTGTCGAGCGCGCGCCCGGCGGTGTCGTGGTAATGCCCGGCAAGCCGGTCGGCCGGCAGTTCGCCCAGCACGGCGGCCAGCATCGCGTCGATCGTCTCGGGCCGGCCCTGCCCGATCGTGTCGCCCAAGCTGATCTCGTAGCAGCCCGCGTCGCGCAGCGCGGCGGCCACGCGGGCGACGCTTGCGGGCGGCGTGGGTCCGTCGAACGGGCAGTCGGTCACGACGCTGACATAGCCGCGCACCGGAACCCCGTCGGCCCGCGCGGCGGCGGCGACAGGGGCGAGCCGTTCCAGGCTTTCCGCGATGGTGCAGTTCAGGTTCGCGCGGCTGAACCCTTCCGAGGCGCTGGCGAAGATCGCGATCTCGGAGGCGTTCGCGGCGCGCGCCCCCTCATAGCCCTTCATGTTCGGGGTCAGCACCGCGTAGCTGATGCCGGGCGCGCGGGTGATCCCCGCCATCACCTCGGCCGCGTCGGCCATCTGCGGGACCCATTTCGGGCTGACGAAGCTCGTCACCTCGATCCGGCGGAACCCGGCGCGGGACAGCATGTCGACCAGCGCGATCTTTTCGGCGGCCGGGATCAGCCGCTTTTCGTTCTGCAGCCCGTCCCGCGGGCCCATCTCGAAGATCTCGACGGCCTCACGCATCCGGCACCTCGTAGAAATCGCGGTCGTAAAGGACCGGGTCCCCCGCGCCGGGCAGCGACGCCTGGAAAGCGGCGCGGTCGGCGCAGCGGTCGACATAGCCTTGCAGCGCCACGGGCAGCGGGACGAACCGGCGCGCGGTCCAGACCGACCAGCCGACCGCGCAATCGACGCCCGAGAAGCCCGCGGCCATAAGCCAGTCCTGACCCTCGACCGTCTGCTCGACCAGACGCAGCGTGCGGCCAAGGCGCGCTGTTTCCAGTTTCATCACCGTCGGCGAGCGCATCGACGGGTCGCGCAGCATCAGGTGGCTTTGGGTGAGGTTCGCGATGTGCTGGCCGATGGTTTCCGCGAAATGCAGCCAGTCGAGCCAGCCAAGCCGCCCCTCGGCCCCCGGTGCCCGCCACAGGTGCTGGCCCCGCGTCTCGCACAGGTATTCGATGATCGCCCCGGATTCGTGGATCACGCTGCCGTCGATCTGCAGCGCGGGGGCGCGTCCGACCGGGTGGATCGCCGCGTATTCTGCCGCGCGCATGTCCTTGGACGTGATGTCCAGCACCCGCAGGCTGAACGGCAGTTCGAGTTCGTTCAGCAGCCACAGGACCCGCATCGACCGCGACAAGGGCACGTGCCACAGCACGATCGCGTCCTCGTCCGCGCCCTTGACCGGGCCGCCACTGGCGGGAGGGGCGGAAGCGGCGTCGGACATCAGTCGCGCCCCACCATGACGTCGCTCGCCTTGATGACGGCATAGCCGGGTTCGCCGACCTTCAGGCCCAGCTCCTCGACCGCCGCGTTGGTGATCGACGAGGTGATGACCGCGCCACCGATGTCGATGCGGACGATGGCGTTTACGGCGCCGGCCGTGATTTCCACCACCGTGCCCTTGAGGACGTTGCGTGCGCTCAGCTTCATGGGCTTTCCCTTCGCGATATGCCGATGTCAGGCGGCGGCTTCGTCGTCGTCAAGCCGGATCAGCGCCGCCCCCGCCTCGACGTGGTCGCCCGCCTGCGCCAGCACCTCGGCCACGGTGCCGTCGCGGGCGGCGGTGAGCGTGTGTTCCATCTTCATCGCTTCCAGGATCGCGAGCCGGTCGCCCGCCGCCACCGTCTGCCCCGGCGTCACGAACACCGCCTTGACCAGCCCCGGCATGGGCGAAAGCGTCAGCCCGCCGCCTGCGGCTTCCGTCTGCCGGTCCAGCGGATCGTGCGGCACCAGCGTCAGGCTGCGGCCACCGAAGACGCTGACGCCCGCCCCGTGGGTCACGATGCGAGAGCGGCGGGGCGTCCCGTTCACCCACCAGCGCCCGCCCTGCCACAAAACATCGTGCGCGGTCCCGTCCAGCGTGACCCGCGCCTCGCCGGGGCCCAGCACCTCGACCACCCCCTCGCCGCCTTCCCAGGTCACGGTGCGCCTGAGCGGCGACCACAGCGTGACGCCGCCGCGCACCGCCGGGTCGTGCAGCCCCGCAACCCCGAGCGCCGCCAGCGCGCGGGTTTCCGGCGCGGCCTCAGCCTCGCTCAACAGCTGGTCCATGTCACGGGCGATCAGGCCGGTATCGACCTCGCCCCGGCGGAAACCCTCGTGCCGGGTCAGCGCGATCAGAAAGTCGATGTTGGTCACCGTCCCCGCGACCTCGGTATCGACCAGCGCCGACTCGAGCTTGCCCAGGGCGATGGCACGAGTGGTGCCCCAGGTGACGACCTTGGCGATCATCGGGTCGTACCACGGGCTGATCGCGTCGCCCTGCCGGACGCCGGTCTCGTTCCGCGCCTCGTCCGCGAACTTCAGGTGCGCGAGGCGGCCGGTGGCGGGCAGGAAGCCCGCCGGCACGTCCTCGGCGTAAAGCCGGGCCTCGAAGGAATGGCCGTTGATCGTCAGCTCGTCCTGAGCGGCCGGCAGCGGCTCGCCCGACGCCACGCGCAGTTGCCATTCGACCAGATCGACGCCGGTGATCGCCTCGGTCACCGGATGTTCGACCTGAAGGCGGGTGTTCATTTCCATGAACCAGAACCCGTCGGTGCGGAGCCCGCGGGAGCCGTCGACGATGAACTCGATCGTGCCCGCGCCCGCGTAGCCGATAGCTTGGGCGGCGCGAACGGCGGCGGCACCCATCGCGGCGCGCACCTCCGGCGTCATGCCGGGGGCCGGGGCTTCCTCGATCACCTTTTGGTGGCGGCGCTGCAGCGAGCAGTCGCGCTCGAACAGGTGGACCGCGTTCGTGCCGTCGCCGAACACCTGCACCTCGATGTGGCGCGGCGCGGTCACGTATTTCTCGATCAGGACGGCGGGGTTGCCGAACGCCGTCTGCGCCTCGCCCTGGGCCGAGGCGAGCGCGTCGGCGAAGTCGCCCGGCCGCTCGACCAGCCGCATCCCCTTGCCGCCGCCGCCCGCGACGGCCTTGATGAGAACCGGATAGCCGATCTCGTCGGCGCGGGCACGCAGGAACGCGCCGTCCTGATCCTCGCCGTGATAGCCCGGAACGACGGGCACGCCCGCCTTTTCCATCAGCGCCTTGGCCGCGTCCTTGAGGCCCATCGCCCGGATCGCGTCGGCCGACGGGCCGATGAACACCAGCCCCGCCGCCGTGACCGCATCCACGAAACCGGGGTTTTCCGACAGAAAGCCGTAGCCCGGATGGATCGCCTGCGCGCCGGTATCCAGCGCGGCCCGGATGATGGCGTCGCCCCGCAGGTAGCTGTCCTTGGGCGCAGGCCCGCCGATATGGACCGCCTCGTCGGCCATCGAGACGTGCCGCGCCGCCCGGTCGGCATCGGAATAGACCGCGACGGTGCGCACCCCCAGCTTGCGGCAGGTGTCGATGACGCGGCAGGCGATCTCGCCCCGGTTGGCGATCAGGATCTTGCTGAACATGGGCTTACCCTTTCAAGTCATCTGCCGTGGCGATCAGCTCGAACCGCTCGCACACCACCTTCATGGCCGGATCGAACCCGCAGGTGCGGGCGAAGAACGCCTCGTGCGCGGCGCGCCATTGCGCATAGTCGCCCTCGCCTTCGGCCAGCGCGAAATCCGCGGACACCTCGTCGAAGCGCAGCACCTCGGCGTGGGTCACGCGATAGGCGAGCGCGGGGCGGCCGTCCCAGTCGTCGGCGATGCAGATATCGCCGGGTCGCGGAACCGGGTCGCCGTCCGGGTCGAAGGCGCCGCAGGTGGCGGTCTTGCGGCCGGTGCGGATCAGGTCCAGCAGACGGGCGGAGAGTTCCGGCCCGTCGCCGAACCCGGTGCGATCCGCGCCGGGGAAGCGTGCGATCAGATCCTGGGGGTGGGTGTCCGGGGTCATCGCGCGGCCACCGCCTCGATTTCCAGCAGCCACGCGGGATCGAAGATGCCGGTCACGATGACCGTCAGCGCGCAAGGATGGTCGCCGAGATAGGCAGCGCGGGCGGCGCGGTTCTCGTCCGCGTAGCGGCGGTCGGACAGAAAGATCGTGACCTTCTGAAGATCGGTCCGGGCCATGCCCGCCGCGCTGAGCTGCGCGTCCACGTTCGCCCAGGCAAGGTCCGCCTGCGCGGCGAAACCGTGGGGCACGGCACCATGGACGTCGCAGGGCACCTTTCCGCTCACGAACAGCCATTCCGAAGCGCCGGAAAGCTGGACCGCCTGCGCGTAGCCGCCCTGTGCCGGCGGCGCATCGGGCGCATTGATGATGCGTCTTTCCATCGCCGTCACATCCTGAAGATGCCGAAGCGCGTCGGCTCGATCGGCGCGTTCAGGCTTGCCCGCAGCGACAGCGACAGGATGTCGCGCGTCTTGCGCGGATCGACGATCCCGTCGTCCCACAGCCGGGCCGAGGCGTAAAGCGGGTGGCTCTGCCGCTCGAACATCTCGATCGTGGGGCGCTTGAACTCGGTCTCCTCTTCGGCCGACCAGGTGCCGCCCTTGCGCTCGATCCCCTCGCGGCGGACGGTGGCCAGCACGCCCGCCGCCTGCTCGCCGCCCATGACGCTGATGCGGCTGTTGGGCCAGGTCCACAGGAAGCGCGGCGAATAGGCGCGACCCGACATGCCGTAATTCCCAGCGCCGAACGATCCGCCGACCAGCATCGTGATCTTGGGCACATTGGTCGTCGCCACCGCCGTCACCATCTTGGCGCCGTGGCGGGCGATCCCCTCGTTCTCGTATTTCCGGCCGACCATGAAGCCGGTGATGTTCTGCAGGAACACCAGCGGAATGTTCCGCTGGCTGCACAGCTCGATGAAATGCGCGCCCTTGACCGCGGCCTCGCTGAACAGCACGCCGTTGTTGGCGACGATGCCGACCGGGCAGCCCTCGATGTGGGCGAATCCCGTGACCAGCGTCTCGCCGAAGCGGGCCTTGAACTCGTCGAAGCGCGAGCCGTCGACGACGCGGGCGATCACCTCGCGGATGTCGTAGGGGGTGCGAAGGTCGGCGGGCACGACGCCGAGGATTTCCTCGGGGTCGTAAAGCGGCGCTTCGGGCGACTGCCACGTAACCGTCTGCGGCAGGCGACGGTTGAGATTGCCGACCGCGCGGCGGGCGAGCGCCAGCGCGTGGGTGTCGTCTTCGGCCAGGTAATCGGCGACGCCGGACAGCCGCGTATGCACGTCGCCACCGCCGAGGTCCTCGGCGCTGACGACCTCGCCCGTCGCGGCCTTCACCAGCGGCGGTCCGGCGAGGAAGATCGTGCCCTGGTCGCGGACGATGATCGTCACGTCCGACATGGCGGGCACGTAGGCGCCGCCCGCGGTGCAGGATCCCATCACCACGGCGATCTGCGGGATGCCCTTGGCGCTCATCCGCGCCTGGTTGTAGAAGATGCGGCCGAAGTGGTCGCGGTCGGGGAACACCTCGTCCTGATTGGGCAGGTTCGCCCCGCCGGAATCGACCAGATAGACGCAGGGCAGCGCGCATTCCTCGGCGATCTCCTGCGCGCGCAGGTGCTTCTTGACGGTCAGCGGATAGTAGGTGCCGCCCTTCACGGTGGCGTCGTTGGCGACGACCATCACGTCCTGCCCGTTGACGCGGCCGACGCCCGCGATCACGCCCGCGCCGGGCGCCGCGCCGTCATACATGCCGTGCGCGGCGGTGACGCCGATTTCCAGGAAGGCCGAGCCGGGGTCGAGAAGGTTCGCCACCCGCTCGCGCGGCGGCATCTTGCCGCGGCTGACATGGCGGGCGACCGCCTCGGGTCCGCCGCCCCGGATCGAGGCGTCGGCGGCCTGCCGGACGGTGTCGAGCATCCCCAGATGCGCCTCGCGGTTCTGGCGGAAGGCGTCGGACGAGGGCAGCGCGGTGGTGCGGAGTTTCATGCGGCAGGCTCCGGTAAGGGCGTGTCGTTGGAAGCGGCGGCGTCCGTGGCCGCGAGCTTGCGAAGTTCGCGCCGCATGACCTTGCCCGTCAGGGTCATCGGCAGGGCGTAGAGGAACACGATCTCGCGCGGGTAGCTGTGCGCGGCGCAGCGGGTGCGGGCGTGGTCTTGCAGTTCGGCGGCGAGCGCGTCCGACGCGGCGAAGCCGTCGCGCAGCACCACGTAGGCCACGACGATCTCGGTCCGCAGGGGATCGGGCTTGCCGATGACGCCTGCGGCGGCGACGGCGGGGTGGCGGATCAGCGCGTCCTCGATCTCGGAAGGGCCGATGCGGTAGCCTGCGGACGTGATCACGTCGTCGTCGCGGCCGACGAAGCGGATGTGGCCGTCCTCGATCACGCCGCGGTCACCGGTCACGAGCCAGTCGCCGCGAAACTTTTCCGCCGTGGCGTCGGGCCGGTTCCAATAGCCCAGAAACATCGACGCCGCGTCCCCGCCTGCCCCGTGGCGGCGAATGGCGATGTCGCCTTCGGCGTCCGTCGGCTGGCCGCCCTCGTCGATCACCGCCACGTCGAACCCCGGCACGGCGCGGCCGATGCAGCCCGGGCGCGCGGGGAACATGGTCGAGGACGAGGACGCCACCATGTTGCATTCGGTCTGGCCGTAGAACTCGTTGATGGTCACGCCAAGCGCCCGCCTGCCCCAGTCGAGCATCTCGGCCCCCAGCGTCTCGCCGCCCGACGCGACCGAGCGCAGCCCCGGCAGCGTCGCGTCGGCCGCCCTGAGCATCCTGAGCGCGGTCGGCGGCAGGAACACGGACGTCACGCCGCAATCCGCGACCAGCTTGCGCGCGCCGTCCACGTCGAACCGGGGCAACCGCGCCGCGACCACCGGAACGCCCAAGGCGAGGCCTGGCATCGCCACGTCCAGCAGCCCGCCGATCCACGCCCAGTCGGCGGGCGTCCACAGCACGTCGCAGGCGGGCGTCAGCAGGTCGTGGCTCATTTCCACCCCCGGCAGGTGGCCGGTGAGGACGCGGTGGGCGTGCAGCGCCCCCTTGGGCGCCCCGGTCGTGCCCGAGGTGTAGATCATCACCGCCGGATCATCGGGCCCGGTGTCGGCGGTCGGAAAGGCGCCCGCGTCGGGCAGGTCGTCCTCCTCTGGCACGATCACGCGCAGGTCGAAGGGGGCAAGCATCGCCCGCCCTTCCTGGTCGGTCACGACGGTGCGGATGCCGGCGTCGTCCAGCCGCAGCCGCAGCGCGTCCACCCCGAACAGCTTGAAGAGCGGGACCGAGATCGCACCCGCCTTCCAGATCGCGACATGCGCGGCGGCGGTCCACGCGGATTGCGTCCGCAGCACCCCGACGCGGTCGCCTCGCGCGGCGCCCAGCGCGTGGGCAAGGCGGTCGGCGCGAGCTTCCAAATCGCCAAAGCTGACAGTGCGCGGCTCGGCCCCGTCATATTCGATGATCGCCGTGCGGCCGGGCTCGGCCCTCGCCCAGTCGCCCACCGTCTGATCGGCCATGTTCAGCCGCCTAGGCAGGTTCCAGCGAAAGCCGCGCCGCAGCGCCTCGTAGTCGGAACCGGACAGCGTCGGCTGCATCAGTTCCGATCCGCGATGTAGCCATCGAGGATCAGCGACTGCCGCGCCGTCTCGCGCACGAGGCACATGGGCTCGGCCGTCTCACCCCCGGTGCCGTGGCCGTTGGTGATCCTGTCATAGCTGCACAGCGCGTCGCGGAACGCGATCCATGCCCGCTCGGCGTGCCGCAGCGCCTCGGCGCGTTCGGCGGCGCGCGCTGTCTCGATCCCCATTAACCTGTCGTAGCGATCCGTCAGGCGGCCTTCCCAATAGTCGCGCTCGGCGCCGAGGCACGGCATCTCGCCGTGAACCTCGCCCACGTCCTTGTAGGTGGTCTTCAGCTTTGCAACGCATGCTTCGCGGGTCGTGCCGACGCAGGACACCGCCGCCTCCCCGCCCCCCGCCTGGGCGATGCAGGCGTCAAGCGCGCGCGCGTCGATGTCGGCCTGGTCGGCGGGCATCGCGCCGACCGGCGCGGCCGCCAGCGGGACTGCGAGGCAGATCGCGAAAAGCGTCGGGCGGGCGCTCGGCATGGCAAACCACTTGTTGCCGGGTGCGCGGACCCGATCGTTCCGCGACCCCGCCCGTGCCATGACGACGCGCCCCGCGCTCAACGGACGCTGCCTTCCTGCTGGTATCCGCGCAGGTCCAGCGCGCGGCGTGCCGTGTTCGTCATCTTGCAGGCGCTGCCGACCGATCCGGCCATCGTCCCGCCCTCATACGCGCCCGCCTCATAGGCGCAGGCGGCGTCGACAAAGGCGATCCACGAACGCTGGACGGCTTGCAAGTCATCCGCGCGCTTCCCCGGCTCGGACGTCAGCTCCTTGTAGGCGTCGTTCAGAAGCTTGTCCCATTGCGCCGTTTCGGCGGCGATGCACGTGCTCATGCCGACGGTCGTGTCGCCGCCGGGCGTCGCCATGCAGGCGGTCGAGGCGCGGCCGATGCAGACGTCGCCCGCCTCGGCGTTCTCGGCGAGGCACGCGGTCAGCAGCGCGTCATCGTGGACAGGCTCGGCCGTCTGGGCCGATGCGGGCACGGCCAGCAGCGCGAGCGCGGCGATCAGGATACTACGCATGGTTCACTCCAGTATTACGCGGTGCCGCGGGTCCCATCGTCGCGCATCTCAGTCAAGCGCCATCAACTCGCGTCCGATCAGCATCCGCCGGATCTCGCTGGTGCCGGCGCCGATCTCCATCAGCTTGGCGTCGCGGAACAGGCGCGAGACGACCGAGTCATTCAGGAACCCCGCGCCGCCCAGCGCCTGCACCGCCTGGTGCGCCTGCACCATCGCCTGTTCGCTGGCATACAGCACCGCCCCCGCCGCGTCCTGCCGCGTGACGCGGCCCGCGTCGCAGGCCCGCGCGACCTCGTAGACATAGGCGCGCGCGGTGTTCAGCGCGACGTACATGTCGGCGATCTTGCCCTGCATCAGCTGGAAGTTTCCGATCGGCTGGCCGAACTGCTTGCGCTCGCGGACATAGGGCATGACCTCGTCAAGGCAGGCGGCCATGATCCCGGTGCCGATCCCCGACAGGACCAGCCGTTCATAATCAAGGCCGGACATCAGCACGCGCACGCCCTTGCCTTCGGCGCCCAGCACGTTCTCGAACGGGATCTCGGCGTTGTCGAAGACCAGCTCGCCCGTGTTCGACCCGCGCATCCCCAGCTTGTCGAAATGCGGCCCCTGGGTGAACCCCTTGGTGCCCTTCTCGACGATGAACGCGGTCATGCCCTTGCTGCCCGCCTCGGGGTCGGTCTTGGCATAGACGATCAGCGTGTCCGCGTCGGGACCGTTGGTGATCCAGTACTTCGAACCGTTGAGGACGTAATAGCCGTTCCGCTTGTCCGCGCGCAGCTTCATGCCGACGGCGTCGGACCCCGCCCCCTCCTCGGACATGGCCAGCGCGCCGACATGCTCGCCGGAACACAGCTTCGGCAGGTATTTCCGCTTCTGCTCGTCAGTGCCGTTCAGTTTCAGCTGGTTGACGCACAGGTTGGAATGGGCGCCGTAGGAAAGGCTGATGCTGGCCGAGGCGCGGGCGATTTCCTCTACGGCGATGGTGTGGGCCAGATAACCCATGCCCGATCCGCCATATTCCTCGGCGACGGTGATGCCCAGCAGGCCCAAGTCACCCATCTCGCGCCACAGGGGGGCGGGAAACTCGTTCGATCCGTCGACCTGCGCCGCGATCGGCTTGATCCGGTCCTGCGCCCAGCGGTGCACGGTCTCGCGCAGCGCGTTCACATCCTCGCCCAGGTCGAATTCCATGCCTCGGGTGAACATCCGCCAACCCCTCCCCCGGTTATTGAACGATCGTTCAGTTAACTATGCGGCAGAGCCGCGCGCGGGTCAAGCTTCCAGCCCGACGATCTCGGCAACGGCGGAAAGCATCAGGCTTAGCTGAGGCGGCGCGGAAAAGCGGTGGTCGGCGTCGCGCACCAGCGTCAGGCGGATGTCCGGCCCGGTCGCGTGATCCAGCAGCCGCAGCGCCTCGGACATGGGCACGTCCACGTCGGCGGTGCCCTGCAGCATCCTGACCGACATCGGCAGGGTCAGCGGCTCGTCGAAGACGAGGTTCCGGGCGCCCTGATCGAACAGACGGCGAGAAAAGACATAGTCGCCGCCTTCGTAGTCCGACGGGCGCGTCACGAAGCCCTTGTCCGCCAGATCGGCCCTCTCGGCGTCCGAGAACCCGGCCTCCATCCTCCGGGTGAAATCCGGCGCGGCGGCGATCGTCACCAGCCCGGCGACGCGGTCCGGGCGCGCGCGCGCCAGCAGGAACGACAGCCACCCGCCAAGGGACGATCCGACCAGCACGTGCCGCCCCGGCGCAAGCGCGTCGATGATATCGGATGCATCCTCGACCCAGTCGGAGATTCCGAAGTCCTCGACCGCGCCGTCGCTGTCGCCGTGCCCCGAAAGGTCAAAGGCCAGCATGGCCCGCCCTTCGGCGCGGCACCAGTCGGCCAGCGCGGCGACCTTGGTTCCCTTCCGGTCCGACCGGAACCCGTGCAGGAACACGACCGCCGGCCCCTTCCCCTCGACCAGGTCACAGGCCAGCCGCCGCCCTGCCGCCGTCGTGTGAAACATCACGAGCTCCCATTCTTCTTTGCTCAAGTATCCCACGGGGGTCCGGGGGCGTGAAGCCCCCGGAAAGCGGAGCAAGCGCGCGTCCGCGCCGGTCCATCGGGCCGGTCCATCGCATTGACACCGCCGCCCCTTCGCGCCACAGGACGAAAACATACCCGCAACCGGGCGTTCCGTGGGCGCCAAACCGATTGGGAGGACGCGATGTCCCAGATTTCCCTGACCTTTCCCGATGGCGCAAGCCGGGACTACCCCGCCGGCGTGACCGCGGCAGACGTCGCGGCCTCGATCGCGCCCAGTCTCGCCAAGAACGCGATCAGCGCGACGCTGGACGGCAACCATATCGACCTTGCCTGGCCGATCGCCGCCTCGGGGCAGATCTCCATCAACACCATGAAGGACGCAGAGCCCGCGCTGGAACTGATCCGGCACGACTTCGCGCATGTTATGGCCCGCGCCGTGCAGGAACTCTGGCCCGACGTGAAGGTCACGATCGGCCCGGTCCGCGACCACGGCTGGTTCTATGACTTCGACCGCGCCGAGCCCTTCACGCCCGAGGACCTGGGCGCGATCGAGGCGAAGATGCGCCAGATCATCGCCGCCCGCGATCCCGTCCGCACCGAGGTCTGGGACCGCGACCGCGCCGTCGCCTACTACGAGGACCGCGGCGAACCGTTCAAGGTCGAGCTGATCGACCGCATCCCCGAGGGTCAGGACCTGCGGATGTACTGGCACGGCGACTGGCAGGACCTCTGCCGCGGCCCGCACCTGCAATCGACGGGCCAGCTGCCCGCCGACGCCTTCAAGCTCACGCATGTCGCGGGCGCCTACTGGCTCGGCGACAGCACGCGCCCCATGCTGCAGCGCATCTACGGCGTGGCCTTCCGCAACCGCGACGAACTCAAGGCCCACATGACCATGCTGGAGGAGGCCGCCAAACGCGACCACCGCAAGCTGGGCCGCGAGATGGACCTGTTCCACATGCAGGAAGAGGCGCCGGGCCAGATCTTCTGGCACCCGAACGGCTGGACGATCTACACCACGCTGCAGGACTACATGCGCCGCCAGCAGCGCCGCGGCGGCTATGTCGAGGTGAACACGCCGCAGGTCGTCAGCCGCAAGCTGTGGGAACAATCGGGCCACTGGGAGAACTACCAGGAAAACATGTTCATCGTCGAAGTGGACGAGGATCATGCCCGCGAAAAGACGGTCAACGCGCTGAAACCGATGAACTGCCCCTGCCACGTGCAGGTGTTCAACGTCGGCCTGAAATCCTATCGCGACCTGCCGCTGCGGATGGCCGAGTTCGGGTCGTGCAACCGCTATGAGCCGTCGGGCGCGCTGCACGGCATCATGCGAGTGCGCGGCTTCACGCAGGACGACGCGCACATCTTCTGCACCTTCGATCAGATCGAGGAGGAATCGCGCCGCTTCATCGGGTTCCTGTCGCAGATCTATGCCGACCTGGGCTTCACCGACTGGCGGATCAAGCTGTCCACGCGTCCCGAAAAACGCGTCGGAACCGAGGAAAGCTGGGACCGGATGGAGGCTGCGCTTGCCGACGCCGTGACGAGCGCCGGTTACAGCTATGAAATCTTTCCCGGCGAGGGCGCCTTTTACGCCCCCAAGCTCGAGTTCGTGCTGACCGACGCGATCGGACGCGACTGGCAATGCGGCACGCTGCAGGTGGACCCGAACCTGCCGGAGCGGCTGGGCGCGGAATATGTCGGCGAGGACGGGCAGAAGCACCGCCCGATCATGCTGCACCGCGCGGTGCTGGGCAGCTTTGAGCGCTTCATCGGCATGCTGATCGAGAACTTCGCGGGCAAGCTGCCGCTGTGGCTCGCGCCGCGGCAGGTGGTGGTGGCCTCGATCGTGTCGGACGCCGATCCTTACGTCCACGAGGTCGTGGCGGCGCTGACGGCGGCGGGCATCCGGGCCGAGGCGGACACGCGGAACGAAAAGATCAACTACAAGGTCCGCGAGCATTCGCTGGGCAAGGTCCCGGTCATCATGGCGATCGGGCAAAAGGAAGTGGCCGAGCGCACCGTGTCGATCCGACGCCTCGACCAGCAGGGATCGCGAACCGAAACGCTGGACGACGCGATCGCGGCGCTGGCGGCCGAGGCGACCCCGCCCGATCAGCGCTGACGGGCGCGCCAGACGACCTGCGAACACCCGCCCGGCAGTTTTCTGCCGGGCCTCTGGCGCCGGTCGCGCAACCGTGATGCAGGGGCTTGCGTTTTGCAGCGAATCGGGCATCGTTGACGATGCGTGAGCATGACTTTCTACCGCCTCCCTTCACGGGGCAGCCGGACTGCGAAAGGGCTGCACGGCTCGGAACGGCAATCTCGCCGCCGGGATTACGAAGGAGACAAGGTCATGGCGACCGGCACGGTTAAATGGTTCAACGGCACCAAGGGTTTCGGCTTCATCGCACCCGATGATGGCGGCAAGGACGTGTTCGTCCACATCTCGGCGGTCGAGCGTGCCGGCCTTACCGGCTTGAACGATAACCAGAAAGTGGAATACGAGCTGCAGTCCGGCCGCGATGGCCGCGCCTCGGCGGCGAACCTCCGCCTGCTCTGAACCCCGGCTCCGACCCGGCTTTCCCGGCCGCCCCGACAGGGCGCGGCCGGAGGTGCCGGCGGGACAGAATGCGAACGGCCCGCCACCCGCGCGGGCCGTTCCCGTTTTGGGGCCCCCGCCCCTTGCCCGTTTCCGGGCCCCGCCCCTTGCCCGTTTCCGGCTCCCGCCCCTTGCGGCGCGGATGCAAAGCCCGCATCTCGGGATCGAACGACGCCCGACAGCCGCCCACCCACAGCCGCCCACTGCCCACTGCCGCCCACAGCTCTTGGAACCCAGATGACCGTCACCCTCGACATCTTCGCCGATCCCGTGTGCCCGTGGTGCCTGATCGGCAAGGCGGAACTGGACCGGGCGCTGGAAAGCCGCCCCGACCACCCGTTCGACGTGACCTGGCGCCCGTTCCGCCTGAACCCCGACATGCCGCGGTCGGGGATGGCGCACACGGCCTACATGCTGGCTCGGTTCAAGGACGACAAGGGCATCATCGCCGCCAACCGCCCCGTGCTGGAAGCGGCCGAGCGGCTGGGCCTGTGGCTGAACATGGCCGCGATCGACCGCATCCCCGACACCACCGACGCGCACCGCCTGCTGCACTGGGCGCGGATCGAGGGCGCGCAGACCCGCGTCATGTCGGGCCTGATGACCGCGCACTGGCGCGAGGGCAGGAACATCGGCCGCGCCGACGTGCTGGCGCAGATCGCGGACGCGGCCGGCATGGACGGCATGGACGGCATGATGGTCGAGCGCCTGCTGGCCACCGACGCCGACCGCGACGAGGTGATCGAGGCTGAAACCCACGCCCGCCAGCGCGGCGTGACCTCGGTCCCGACCTTCATCGTGGGCAACACCCATGTCGTGCCCGGCGCGCAGCCCGCGACCCTGTGGCAGCAGGTCATCGACGAACTGGCCGGCCAGCGCGGCACCGACCCGACGACTGATGCCGACGACTGATCCCGCTTATCCGCTTGCCCGAACCCGCGCCGTGCGGCATTCACCCCCTCTTTGCCCGCAGACCGCTTCGAGGATCCCGACATGACCCGTTTCGCCGCCCCCATCGCCGAGCAGATCTGGGACATGAAGTACCGCCTGAAGGACGCGGACGGAACGCCCCTGGACGGCACGGTCGAGGACAGCTGGCGGCGCGTCGCCCGCGACCTCGCCAGCGTCGAGGCCGATCCGGCGATGTGGGAAGACCGCTTCTACGCGGCACTCGAGGATTTCCGCTTCCTCCCCGCCGGGCGCATTCTCGCGGGTGCGGGCACGGGGCGCAGCGTGACGCTGTTCAACTGCTTCGTGATGGGCACGATCCCCGACAGCATGGGCGGCATCTTCGAGATGCTGAAGGAAGCCGCGCTGACCATGCAGCAGGGCGGCGGCATCGGCTACGATTTCTCGACCATCCGCCCGCGCGGGGCCGAGGTGAAGGGCGTTGCCGCCGACGCGTCCGGCCCGCTGTCGTTCATGGACGTGTGGGATGCCATGTGCCGCACGATCATGTCGGCGGGGTCGCGCCGGGGCGCCATGATGGCCACGATGCGCTGCGACCACCCCGACATCGAGGCGTTCATCAAGGCCAAGCAGGACAGCGCCCGGCTGCGAATGTTCAACCTGTCCGTCCTCGTGACCGACCCGTTCATGGAGGCGGTGCAGGCCGACGCCGCGTGGGACCTGCAGTTCGGCGGCCGGGTCTATCACACCGTTCAGGCGCGCGAGTTGTGGAACCGGATCATGCGCGCGACCTATGACTACGCCGAGCCGGGCGTGATCTTCATCGACCGCATCAACGCCGACAACAACCTGCACTACGCCGAACAGATCGCGGCCACGAACCCCTGCGGCGAGCAGCCCCTGCCCCCCTACGGCGCCTGCCTGCTGGGGTCGATCAACCTTGCCAAGCTGGTACTGGACCCGTTCACCGACGACGCGCGGCTGGACGAGGCGGCGCTGGACGAACTTGTAGCCACCGCCGTGCGGATGATGGACAACGTCGTCGATGCGTCCCGCTTCCCGCTTGAGGCGCAGGCGCGCGAGGCGGCGGCCAAGCGCCGGATCGGCCTGGGCGTCACCGGACTGGCCGACGCGCTGCTGATGGTCGGCCTGCGCTACGGCGCCCCCGACGCGGTCGAGGCGACGCGCGCGTGGATGAAGCGGATCGCGCGCGCGGCCTACCTGACCTCGGCGGGCCTTGCGCGCGAGAAGGGCGCGTTCCCGCTGTTCGACGCCGACGCCTACCTCGCCTCGGGCTTCATGCGGCGGATGGACGACGACGTGCGCGAGGCGGTCCGCAGCCACGGCATCCGCAACGCGCTGCTGACCTCGATCGCGCCGACCGGGACGATCAGCCTTTATGCGGGCAACGTCAGTTCGGGGATCGAGCCGGTCTTTGCCTATGCCTACAAGCGCAAGGTCCTGCAAAAGGACGGCACCCGGACCGAAGAGGAGGTCGTCGATTACGCCGTCCAGATGTGGCGCGGCATCAACGGCGACGCCCCCCTGCCTGCGCATTTCGTGGACGCGCAGACCCTGCCGCCGCTGGACCACGTCGCGATGCAGGCGGCGGCGCAGGAATGGGTGGATTCGTCCATCTCCAAGACCATCAACTGCCCCGAGGACATCGACTTCGACGCCTTTCAGGACGTGTACCTGCAAGCCTGGCACCTCGGCTGCAAGGGCTGCACGACCTACCGCCCGAACGAGGTGACGGGCAGCGTGCTATCGGTCAGCGACGCGCCCGCGCCGCAGGCCACGCCGCAGGCCGCGCCGATGGTCGGCGCGGGCTATCTGACCGAGCCGCTGGATCGCCCCGCGGCGCTGGAAGGCGCGACCTACAAGCTGAAGTTCCCGGGCAGCGAGCATGCGATCTACATCACCATCAACGACGTGGTGATGGACGGCGCGCGCCGTCCGTTCGAGATATTCATCAACTCGAAGAACATGGAGCATTACGCCTGGACGCTCGCGCTCACCCGCATGATCTCGGCCGTGTTCCGGCGCGGCGGCGACGTGAGCTTCGTGGTCGAGGAGCTGAAGGCGGTGTTCGACCCGCGCGGCGGCGCATGGATGGAAGGGCGCTACGTGCCGTCCATCCTCGCGGCGATCGGCGGCGTGATCGAGCGGCACATGGTCGCGACGGGATCGCTTGCGGGCGAGGGGCTGGGGCTGAAGTCGGACCCCAAGGCCGAGGTGACGGAACTGGGGGCCGCAGCGGTCGCGCGCCCGCGCGGACCCGCCTGCCCCGCCTGCGGCAGCACCGCCGTCCGCAAGGTGGAAAATTGCCTGACCTGCATGGATTGCGGCAACTCGAAGTGCGGCTGAGGCACCGCCGCCTCAGTCCGCCAGTTCCGCCCGCATCCATTCCAGCAGCGACGCCGTGCCCGGCGTCATCCGGCGATCCCCGGGCACCGTCAGCCAATAGCTGCCCAGCGTGACCGTCTGGGCGAACGGCCGGACCAGCCGCCCGGCATCCAGCGCCTGCCCGAACATCGGCAGCGGCAGCAGCGCCACGCCGTGCCCGCCGGCCGCAAGGTCGGCCAGCGCGACCGAGCTGTCCAGCACCGGGCCGGTCAAGGGCGGGCAGGCCGCGCCCGCCTCGGCGAACCAGCGCGGCCATTCGTCGGCGCGGTAGCTTCTGAGCAGCAGGTGGTCGCGCAGGTCTGCCGGGTCGCGCAGCGCAAGCCCCGGCGCGCACAGCGGCGTCATGGGCGCCGCCAGCAGCTCCACCGCCTCGAGCCCCGGCCACCGCCCCGCCCCGAACCGGATCGCGGCGTCCAGACCCTCGCGCGCAATCTCGACCCGGTTGTTGTGGGTGGACAGCCGCAGGATGATCCCGGGATGGCCGTGGCTGAAACCGCCCAGGCGCGGGATCAGCCAGCCGGTCGCGAAGGTCGTGACGGCGCCCAGGTTCAGGACCTCGGCCCGCTGCCCGTCCGACAGCCGGTCGAGCGCGCGGGCGATTTCGTCAAGGCCGCGCTCGACCGCCGGGAACATCGCCTGGCCCGCGTCGGTCAGGATGAGGCCGCCGGGCGTCCTGAGAAACAGCGCCACCCCCAGCAGATCCTCGAGCCGGGCGATCTGGTGGCTGACGGCGGCCTGCGTCACCCGCAACTCGATCGCGGCGCGGGTGAAGCTGCCCTGCCGGGCGGCGACCTCAAAGGCACGCAGCCCGTTCAGCGGCAGGTCGGGACGATCCGGCATGAGAAGAACTTATCGCAAGGTCGAGGTTTTGTCGCCTGCAACCGGCGTCGGGGCCTGAATAGCCTTGATGGCACGACTTTTCATCATGGCCAAAAGGACCACGACCATGTTTCTCACCCGCGCCGCGCTTGCGCTTTCCCTCGCCCTCACCCCCCTTCCCGCGCTCGCGCAGTCCGCGGCCGACGACCTTCGCGCCACGATCACCGGATGGGAGCAGCGGCTGGACGGCCGCATCGGCGTCGCCGTCCACGACAGCGGCACGGGCTGGAGCTGGGGCTACCGACAGGACGAACGGTTCCTGATGAACAGCACCGTCAAGGTCCCGCTTTGCGCCGCCGTGCTGGCGCGGGTCGAGGGCGGCGATCTGGCGCTGGACGAGATGCTGCCGGTGACGCAGGACGACATCGTCACCCACGCGCCGGTCACGAAACGGCATGTCGGCAGCGGCATGACCATCGCCGACCTCTGCCTTGCCACCATCGACCAAAGCGACAACACCGCCGCGAACCTGTTGTTCGAGCGGCTGGGCGGCCCGACCGAGCTGACGAAGTTCCTGCGCGGGATCGGCGACGAGGTGTCGCGGTCGGACCGGCTGGAGCCTGCGCTGAACGTGCTGGCCAAGGGCGACGACCGCGACACCACGACCCCCGCCGCGATGGCGAACACGCTTCAGGCGCTGCTGACCGGCGACGCGCTGCCTCCCGCCGCGCGGGCGCAGCTTGCCGACTGGATGCGGCCGGGCGGGGTCACCGGGGCGCTGCTGCGGCCATCGGTACCGGCGGGCTGGGACGTGGCCGACAAGTCGGGATCGGGCGACAACAGCCGCACGCTGGCTGCGATGGTGACGCCGCCGGGCGGCGCGCCGGTGTTCATCTCGATCTCGGTCTCGGACACGAGCGCCGACATGAGCGCGCGGAACGCGGCGGTGGCCGACATCGGCGGCGCGGTGATGAAGATGGTGACGGTTCGCCCTTAACCGCGCGTTAGGCGGAAGGGTGTAGGCAGGGCGTCATGTCGCGCCCTGTCCTGTCCCTTCTGCTGATGCTGCTGGCGCTGATCGCGCCGGCGGGGGCGCGTGCGGCCGCGGCCGCCGGCGACAATCGGGCCGAAGCCTATGCCGCGGTCTGCGAACAGGCGGCCTTGCAGGCCGCCGCCGAAAGCGGGGTGCCGCCCGACATCCTGACCGCGCTCACGCTGACCGAAACCGGCCGCAAGCTGAATGGCCGCCTGCGCCCATGGGCGTGGAGCGTCAATGCCGAAGGCGCGGGCAGCTGGCACGACGATCCCCAGTCGCTTCTGGCGTTCGCCGAGGAACGGGTGCGGCAGGGGCGAACGAACATGGACCTCGGCTGCTTCCAGATCAACTATCGCTGGCACGGGCAGCATTTCGCGTCGGTGGCCGACATGCTCGACCCGCTGTCAAACGCCCGCTACGCGGCGCGGTTCGTGCGCGAACTGTATCAGGACACCGGCGACTGGCGGGCCGCGGCGGGCGCGTTCCATTCCCGGACGCCGCACTACGCGTCGAAGTATCTGGCTCGGTTCGACCAGCTGCGGGCGATGGTCAACGAGCGCGGGCTGCCGCAGGCGGGGCCGCAACAAGCCGTGCTGGTCGCGGGTCTGACGCACACGCGCACCCGCCCTCGCGGACATCGCGCGGCGCCGGACCTGTGGCGGTCGGACATGGCGCGCGGGATCCCGGTTCGTGCGGGCGGCGGGACCGGGCGGCGGGTCGCGGCGGTCGATCCCGACATCGCCGCGCTCGACCGGTTCGTCGCGCAGGCGAACGGCACCTCGGTCGACGCGTTGCTCGACAGCGGTGCGGGCGCGGGGCCCGTCAGCGACATGGCGGACGGGTGGACCGGACAGACCCCCGCCGACCTGCCCGACGATCCGCGGATGGACCAGTCGCCACAGCCCGACCTCCCCTCCGACCTGCCGCCCGGCCTTCTGCTCGGCGCGCCGGTCGGCACGATGGCGCAGGGCGGCGGGTCGCTCGCGGCGCTGGCGCAGGGAAACCCGGCGCTTCTGGGCGATGCGCGCGCCCCGATCCTGCCGGGTGGCGCCCAAGCCTTGCCCGGCCTGCCCGACGCCCGCAACGGACCGCCTGCGTCCAATTCGTCGCTGTGGCAGATGGCGGCGCTGGAATGACAGAACGCCGGCTGCTCAGATGCCGCCACCGCGCGGAACATGGCCTTGCGGACCCCGCGCCTTCGGCGCTAGGCGGGTCGGGATGCGCCCTGCCATCCCCCGGCGCACACACGCCGCGATACGGTCAGGGAGCCGCCGATGCCCGCAACCGCCGACCCCGACTTCACGCCCGGCTTTTCGCAGCGCCACGACTGCGCCGTGATCCTTGCCTGCGACGCGGCCTACCTGCCCTATGCGGCGGTTCCAGCGCTCCAGCTTGCCGCCCTGCCCGACCGCCGCTTCGACGTGCTGATCGGATCGCCGCAGCGGGTCGACCTGCCCGCATCGCTTGCAGGTGCGGGGATCGCCGCCTTCGGCGCGGTGGACCCGGACCTTGCCGGATCGCTGCCCGGCGACGCCCGCCGCTCGCTCGCGACCTATGTGGACGTGTTCGCGGCGCGGGCGCTTGCCGGGTTCTATCGCCGCATCCTTGTCATGGATGCCGACGTGGTTATCGACACGGCGCTGTCGCCCGATCCGGCCCGGCTGATGGCGGCCGACATGGCGGGCCATGTGATCGCGGCCGTGCGCGACAACCGGCAGTGGCGCAATCCCGGCAAGCTCGCGCCCGAGTTCAAGACGATGCGCTGGCCGTCCGCCCCCTATTTCAATGCGGGCGTCGTGATGGCCGACCCGGCGGCGTGGGTCGCCCAAGGGATGCCGGCCCGCGCGGCGGCGTTCGCCCGCAGCGATCTCGCGCGGCTGGGGCGCGACCAGGCGCTGCTGAACGGCATCCTGCGCGGAAACTGGGCCGAGATGAGCCCGCTCTGGAACTGGCAGTTCACCTGGGCCTCGTCGCATCTGCTGGGGATGGCCGATCCCTTCGTCATCCATTTCATCGGCCCGACGAAACCCTGGCTCGCGCAGTCCGCGTCCGTGGTGCCGACGCGCTACCGCGAACTGTACGCGCGTCTCGCGCCGGATATCCGCCCCGCCGACCTGCCCGCGGGGCTCGACCGCCGCCACTGGCCCACGGCGCGCGCGTTGCGGCGCGCGCTAGGGCGGCAGTGGCGCGCGGCTGGGCCGATGCTGGACTATCTGAACCGCTTTCCCGACCCCTATGCGCTGCTCGACCCGCGCCGCGTGGGTTAAGGGTCCCGTGCCGGCGGCGCGCCATCGGCGGGCGCGATCAGGCCGCGGACCTGGGCCGCAAGCTGGGTCAGGGCCGGGTCTGGCAGGCCCAGCTCATCGAGATGCGCGACGGTGTTGAACAAGTAATCGGCGTTCGGCCCCCGCAGGCCGCGCGCGGCGGCGATGATCCGCGCCTGCTCGGCCCCGCTCAGCCCGCCCGCATACTGCCAGTGATCGTGCCGCATCACATAGGCCAGCGCCGCGACGCGCCGCCCGTCGGCAAGGGTCAGCGTCAACTCGGCCTCGCGATAGGCCTCGGTGACCAGCTCGCGCTTCCTGATCTCGGCCAACGCCTCGGGCCAGTCGGCGGGGTCGAAGCGCAGCGCGACGCCGCTGCAGGCGCCGCCATCACAGGGATCGAGGCCCAGGACCAGACCCGGCGCCTCGACCGAGCCGCGATACTGGATCGAGCGCATGCAGAAGCTGCGGGCGTAGCCGTCGGCCCGCGCGACCACGGTTTCGGCGACAGGGACCTGCGGGTCCCACATCAGCGACCCGTAGGCGAAGATCCAGTGTTCGGGCATGGCTTGTCCTTTGACCGTCCCGCAGGTTACGCGAAAGCGCGCGGCGATGCCAAGCGGCAGACGACAGGTGGCGCGGCCGCGGGAGGCGAAGGGAAATAGGATGCGTGTCTTTCTGGTTCTGCTGGTGGTCGTCGCGGCGCTTCTGGGCATGGCGTGGCTTGGGGGCGAGACGCTGCTTTCCCGCCGCGCGGCGACCTTCACCGCAAGCGACCCCTCGATCGACGCCCGCGCGGTGACGCCCTTGCGACAGATCGACCGGATCGGGCTGGGGCTGACCGACGCCTCGGTCGCGACCTCGGCGGGCACGGCGCAGTTCCCGGCCCTGTCGCTTTGGGCCGAGCCGTCGCGGCCGAACCGCTTTCACGCCACCCTGCCGCCCACGATGACGCTGCCGGTCGCCGGCCGCATGCAGGAGGTCGCGGCGACGAACGCGGACCTGTCCGCGCGCCTGTCGCCCCTGCATTCGATGGCCCTGACCGGGGCCGCGGTGAAAAGCGGGCCGGTCACGATCTCGGGCGCGCCCGCCCTGGCCGGCATCGACGTGACCACCGAGTTGGTGAAGCTGGGCAACCAGGCGCCGCGGGCGGCGCGCAGCGCCTATGCGGTGACGGCGGACGTCAGCGGGCTGATGCCCGGCGCGTTCGCGGCCGGTGTCGCCCCGGATGGGGGGGCGGTGCTGGCGCAGCCGGTCGGCGCCAAGGGCGTGGCGCGGGTCTATCTGGACCGGGCCTTCGTGCCCGGTGCGACGGAGCCGCCGCAGTTGCAGGGGCTGCAATCGGACGGGCTGACGCTGACGTTGGGCGACCTGTCGGCGCGCGTGCTGGGGCGGGTCGAGCGGGACGAGGCCGGGTTCGCGTCGGGCATGATCTATGTCTACACCGCCGATGCCCGCGCGTTTCTGGATGCGGCGGCAGCGGCGGGGCTGTTGCCGGCGGGCGCCGTGCCGCTGATCAACACGATGCTCACCAACCTCGCCGACCAGCCCGGGGCCGAGGCCATGCCCCCCGCCGACACCCGCACCAGCCGCGCGTCCGAGCAGATCCAGGTTCAGACCCGGCCCGCAGGCCCGCCGGAGCCGGAACCCGGCGAGCTGCGCCTGCCGGTCGAGTTCAGGAACGGAAAGGCGAGCGTCGGCGGCATGCCGATCGGGAACGCGCCCCGGCTGGGCTGATCGTGCGGGGTGCTTCCGTTCGACCGTTTGCCCCGGCTTGGCGCCGACCGGGCACAAGGCAGCCCGCCGCTCAGCCGTCCGGCTTGCCGTCCGCCCGCTGCGCGCGGCCGAAGTCCGGGGCCGCCGTGTCCTGGCCCGCGTCGATGATCCCGCGCCGGATCGCGCGGGTGCGGCCGAAATAGTCGTGCAGCAACGGGCCGTCGCCCATGCGGATCGCACGCTGCAGCATGAACAGCTCTTCGGTGAAACGCCCGAGGATATCCAGCGTCGCCTCGCGGTTGTGCAGGAACACGTCGCGCCACATGGTCGGATCGGACGCCGCGATCCGGGTGAAATCGCGGAACCCGGCGGCGGAGTAGTTGATGACCTCGGTCTCGGTCACCCGGCTCAGGTGATCGGCGACGCCGACCATCGTATAGGCGATCAGGTGCGGCGCATGGCTCGTGACCGCCAGCACGAGATCGTGGTGGGCGGGGTCCATGGTGTCGGTCCGCGCGCCCATGCCCCGGATCAGCGCCAGCAGCCGCGCCTGCGCCGCCTCGTCGGTTCCGGGCAGCGGCGTCAGCAGCCACCAGCGGTCGCGAAACAGCGTCGCGAAGCCGGATTCGGGGCCGGAATGTTCGGTCCCGGCCAGCGGGTGGCCGGGGATGAAGTGGACACCTTGGGGAACGTGCGGGCCGACGGCATCAATGACCGACTGCTTGACCGAACCCACGTCGGTCAGCACCGCGCCGGGGGCGAGGCGGGGCGCGATCTCGCGTGCGACGTCGGCCATGGCGCCGACCGGCACACACAGGACAACCAGATCGGCGTCCGCGACCGCCTCGGCGGGGGTGTCGCAGACCCGGTCCACAAGGCCGATCCGGCGGGCGGTGTCGCGGGTTTCACGGCTGCGGGCATGGCCCACGATTTCGTCCGCAAGGCCGTTCTGGCGGATCGCATGGGCCATCGACCCGGCGATGAGGCCCAGCCCGATCAGCGCCACGCGACGGAACGGACGGGCCGTCATGCCGGCCGCTCCGTCCCGGACCCGGCCGCGCGGTCGACCATGAAGCGGCCGATCAC
>ERZ501041.11-NODE-11-length-64576-cov-10.415446_pt1 | contig 64576 bp, 66 predicted proteins | sample MGYA00248848_ERZ501041 | MGnify/ENA primary metagenome ERZ501041 (study PRJEB25958, sample SAMN03398573) | human skin metagenome | study: EMG produced TPA metagenomics assembly of the Human Skin Microbiome Metagenome (human skin metagenome) data set.
GATGGGGGGCATGCGCGGGATCAAGCACTTCATGCAGCGCACCGCCGTGCAGGGTGCCCCGCGGCTTCTGTCGGCCGCGACCGGCCAGTGGACCGACGGCGCCCCGGTGCGTGCCGACCGGCATCCGTTCCGCAAGTCGCTGGCCGAGCTGCGGATCGGCGACCAGATCGTGACCGCCGCCCGCGAGGTCACGCAGGACGACGTGGAACACTTCGCCCGGTTCACCGGCGACACCTTCTACGCCCACATGGACAGCGACGCCGCAAAGGCGAACCCGTTCTTCGAGGATCGCGTCGCCCACGGCTACCTGATCGCGTCCTTCGCGGCGGGGCTGTTCGTTGACCCCGAACCCGGCCCGGTCCTTGCCAATTACGGCGTCGATGACCTGCGCTTCCTGACGCCGGTCTATTTCGGCGACAGCCTGAAGGTGCGGCTGACCTGCAAGCAGATCAACCCGCGCGAGAACTCGACCTACGGCGAGGTGCGCTGGGACTGCCGGGTGACGAACCAGCGGGACGAGGTCGTGGCGCAGTACGATGTGCTGACCATGGTCGCGAAGGAATGGCCGCAGCCCGCAGCCGACTGATCCGCCCAAAGGCCGGGGGCCGTCCGCCCCCGGACCCCCGGAGGATATTTCCGCCCGCCCGAGTGCGGACGCGCGCCCCTCGGGCGGGTCCAAATATCCATCTTCGGGCGGGACGATGCGGACGGTGCGGAGCCGTCAGCGCGGGCGGTTGTCCACCACGCGCCGGGCCTTGCCCTCGGACCGCGCGACGCCGTTCGGGTCGTGGACCTGGACCGTCGTCGAGATGCCGACCACCGACTTGATCCGGTGAGCAAGATCACGCTGCGATGCCGCGCGGGCGTCGTCGGACGCGTGGTCGGGGGTGCATTCGCAGTGCACGACCAGCGCGTCCATGCGATCCCGGCGGACCAGCTCGATCTGGAAATGCGGGGCGAGGCCCGGGCATTTCAGGATCTGTTCCTCGATCTGGGTCGGGAACACGTTGACGCCGCGCAGGATGATCATGTCGTCGCTGCGGCCGGTGATCTTCTCGATCCGCCGCATGGACCGCGCGGTGCCGGGCAGGATCCGGGTCAGGTCGCGGGTCCGGTAGCGGACCATCGGCAGCCCTTCCTTGGTGAGCGTGGTGAACACCAGCTCGCCCATCTGCCCGTCCGGCAGGACCGCGCCGGTCGCGGGATTGATCACCTCGGGGTAGAAGTGGTCTTCCCAGACGTGAAGGCCGTCCTTGGTCTCGACGCATTCGTTGGCGACGCCTGGGCCCATGATCTCGCTGAGGCCGTAGATGTCCACGGCGTGCATGTCGAAGGCCTGCTCGATCTCCTCCCGCAGGGCGTTCGTCCAGGGTTCCGCCCCGAAGATCCCGACCTGCAGCGAGCTTTCCCGCGGATCGAGTCCCTGGCGGTGGAACTCGTCCAGGATCGACAGCATGTAGGACGGCGTCACCATGATGATGCGCGGGCGGAAGTCGTCGATCAGCGTGACCTGCCGTTCCGTCATCCCGCCCGAGACGGGGACGACCGTGCAGCCCAGGCGCTCGGCCCCGTAATGCGCGCCCAGGCCGCCGGTGAACAGGCCGTAGCCATAGGCGATGTGGGCGATGTCGCCGGGCCGCCCGCCGCTGGCGCGGATCGAGCGGGCGACGAGATCGGCCCAGCTGTCGATGTCGGCTTTCGTGTAGCCGACGACGGTCGGCTTGCCGGTGGTGCCGGACGAGGCGTGGATGCGGACCAGCCGTTCGCGCGGCACGGCGAACATGCCGAAAGGATAGCTGTCGCGCAGGTCCTGCTTCAGCGTGAAGGGGAACTTCGCCAGGTCCGCGAGCGTGCGGAAGTCGTCGGGGTGCGCGCCGTGTTCGTCGAACCGGCGGCGGTAGTAGGGCGAGTTGTCATAGGCGTGGCGCAGCGACCACGCCATCCGCCGCTGCTGAAGCGCGGCGATCTCGTCCCGGCTGGCGATCTCGATCGGGTCGAGCGTGGCGGGGTCGGGGGTGAGGTCCTTCATTCCGCCCCCTCTGCCGCGCTTGCGGGCAGGAAGGTGCGGTCGATGGTGCGGGAATGGCCGCGGAACTCGGCGATGGTCGTGCCGTCGTCCCGCGTCACCCGCACGTCGTAGATGCCCGAACGGCCCTTGCGCGTCACCTCGCGGGCGGTGGCGGTCAGGCGGTCGCCCAGCGTGCCGGGGGCGACGTAGGTGACGGAACAGTGCTGCGCCACGGTCATCTGGTTGTAGGTGTTGCAGGCGAATGCGAAGGCGCTGTCGGCCAGCGCGAACAGGAAGCCGCCATGCGCGTTGCCTTGCCCGTTCGTCATCGCGCGGGTCAGGGTCATCGCCAGCGTCGCCTCGCCGGGCGCGACGTGCAGCAGGTCGATCCCAAGCCCCTGCGAGGCGTGGTCGTCCCGCCACATCGCGCGGGCGCAGGCCTCGGCCAGCATCTGCGGGGTCATGGCGCGCGCGTCCCGCACGTCATTCGCCCCGGAACTCGGGCGCGCGCTTGTCCAGAAAGGCGGCGACCCCCTCGGCATAGTCGGCGCTGTTCCCGGCCTGCCGCTGGGCGTCGCGTTCGCGGTCCAGATGTGCGTCGAGGTCGTTGGCCTGCGCGTCCTGGATCAGCCGCTTGGTCAGGGCAAGGCCCAGCGTCGCCCCGGCGGCGAGGCGGTGGGCCAGCGCGGTCGCCTCGGCGATCAGCGCGTCGTCGTCCACGGCCTTCCAGATCAGGCCCCAGTCGGCGGCGGTCTGCGCGGGCAGGGGTTCGGCCGTCATCGTCAGCGCCTTGGCGCGCGGCTCGCCCAGAATGCGGGTCAGCGACCAGCTGCCGCCCGCGTCGGGGACCAGCCCGACCTTCGAGAACGCCTGGATGAAGCGCGCGGATTTCGCGGCCAGCACGATGTCGCAGCCAAACGCGATGTTCGCGCCCGCGCCCGCCGCGACGCCGTTCACCGCGCAGATCACCGGCTTGTCCAGCGACCGGATCAGCCGCAGCAGGGGGTTGTAGTACGTGTCGATCGTGTGGCCCAGATCGACCTTCGCGCCCTTGCGCGGGTCGCGGTCGCCAAGGTCCTGCCCCGCGCAGAAGCCCCGTCCCGCGCCCGTCAGCAGCACCGCGCGCACCTCGCGGTCGTCGCGCGCGCGCTCGAACCCGGCGCGCAGCGCGACGTGCATTTCCTCGTTGAAGGAGTTCAGCTTGTCGGGGCGGTTCAGCGTCAGCTTCAGCACGCCCCGGTCCAGCGCCACCAGCACGGTGTCGGATGTCGTCATTGTTCCCCCGTCCCCCCGGATCGGCCTTGCGGCTTGATGATGCACAAGCGGCCCGGGGGGTCAATGATCGGGCCGTCAGTCCTTGATCGTCCTCAGCACCAGGTGGGTCTGGGCGCTGGCGACGGCGGGAATGGTGAACAGGAAATCCTCGAGAAAGCGGTTGTAGGCGTCGAGGTCGGGGCAGACGACGTGCAAGTGATAGTCGGACCCGCCGGTGGTGGCGTAGCAGGCGCGCACCTCGTCCTTGGTGCGGATCATGCGGACGAAGTCCTTCACCAGGCCGCGGTCGTGGCGTGTCATCTGCACGTGGACGATTGCCTTGAACGCCAGCCCCATCGCCGCGTCGTTCACGTCCACGGTGTAGCGCCGGATGACGCCCGCGTCCTCAAGCGCCCTCACCCTTCGCCAGCAGGACGACGCGGACAGGCCCATCCGGGCGGCAAGATCGGCGTTAGAGATGCGGGAGTCCTCGCGCAGCGCCGCGATGATCCTTTGGTCTAACTGGTCGTCGTCTGGCATGTCGTTCCGGTATTTGCGCAGCTGATGACAGGATCATCCGCACATCGTGTCACGCAGCGCAAGTTTGAACAAACATTTCATCCGCAAGGGTCCACACTGGGGGGAAAGCCAGATCCTTGGGCAAGGGGACCAGCCATGACCCGTCACGACGCCAGCTTCCCGACCTATCAGCTGTCGGACCGCTACGACCGCGAGGACGGGCGCGTGTTCCTGACCGGCACCCAGGCGCTGGTGCGGATCATGCTGGATCAGGCGCGGCGCGACCGGAAGGCGGGGCTGAACACCGCGGGCTTCGTGTCGGGTTATCGCGGATCGCCGCTGGGCGGGGTCGATCAGGAGCTGTGGCGTATAGGCAAACGCCTTGCGGCCGACCGGATCGAGTTCCTGCCGGCGGTGAACGAGGATCTGGGCGCCACCGCCGTCCTTGGCGCGCAGCAGGCGACGCTGGACCCCGACTGTTCGGTCGAGGGCGTGTTTTCGATGTGGTACGGCAAGGGGCCGGGCGTGGACCGGTCGGGCGACGCGCTCAAGCACGGGAACGCCTATGGCTCGTCGCCCAAAGGGGGCGTGCTGGTGGTCGCGGGCGACGATCATGGCTGCGTGTCGTCGTCGATGCCGCACCAGTCGGACGTGGCGTTCATGGCGTGGTTCATGCCGACGCTGAACCCGGCCTCGATCCGCGAATACCTCGAGTTCGGGGAATACGGCTTTGCCCTGTCGCGCTTTTCGGGCGCATGGGTCGGGTTCAAGGCGATCTCGGAAACGGTCGAGGCGGGGCAGTCGGTCGAGCTTCCGTCCGACCGCAGCTTCGTCCTGCCCGACTTCGCAGGACCCGAGGGCGGGATGCACGTCCGCCGCAGCGACCCGCCCAGTCCGACGATCGAAACCCGGCTCGAACACAAGCTGCGCGCGGTCGAGGCGTTCGTCGAGGCGAACCCGATCGACCGCCGCATCTACGACCTGCCGGACGCGCGCTTCGGGATCGTCACCACCGGCAAGGCGCATCTCGACACGATGGAGGCGCTGCGGCTTCTGGGCCTCGACGACGACGCCTGCCGCCGCCTCGGGATCGACATCTACAAGGTCGGGATGGTCTGGCCGCTGGCGCGCCGCGACGCGCTGGCCTTCGTCACCGGCAAGGAAGAAGTGCTGGTGATCGAGGAAAAGCGGGGCATCATCGAGAGCCAGTTCAAGGAATATTTCTACGACTGGCCCGGCGCGAAGCCCCGCAAGATGGTCGGCAAGCATCGGGCGGCGGGTGATCCGCTGCTGCCCTGGACGGGCGAGATCACGCCCCTGATGCTGGTGTCGGTGCTGGCCGAGCGGCTGGGCCGGTTCTTCCCGGACGAGGGGCTTGAGGACCGGGCGCGCGCGCTGACCGCGACGCCCTCGCCGGTGTTGCAGGTGCCGGGCGCGTCGCGGACGCCGTTCTTCTGTTCGGGCTGTCCGCACAACACCTCGACCAAGATCCCCGACGGATCGGTCGCGGCCAGCGGGATCGGCTGCCACGTCATGTCGGGCTGGATGGGCCGCAGCGACATCGGGTTCGCGCAGATGGGCGCCGAGGGCGTGCCGGTCGCGGTCGGGCAGCGCTGGAACGGCGGCAAGCACGTGTTCCAGAATCTCGGCGACGGGACGTGGTATCACTCGGGTTCGATGGCGATCCGGCAGGCGGTCGCGGCGGGCGCGAACATCACCTACAAGATCCTTTACAACGACGCCGTGGCGATGACGGGCGGGCAGCACGTGGACGGGCCGGTGAGCGTCGCGGGCATCGCCTACAACTGCCGGGCCGAGGGGATCGCGCGCATCGCGCTGGTGTCGGACGGGCCGGAAAAGTTCGACCTGCGCGACTTTCCCGCCGGCACGACGCTGCATCCGCGCGCCGATCTCGACACCGTCCAGCGCGAGCTGCGCAGGATCGCGGGCGTCACGATCCTGATCTACGAACAGACCTGCGCCACCGAAAAGCGCCGCCGCCGCAAGCGCGGCAAGCTTGCCGACCCGCCGCGCTTCGCGATGATAAACAGCCTTGTCTGCGAGGGCTGCGGCGACTGTTCGGTGGAATCGAACTGCCTCAGCGTCGAGCCGGTGGAAACGCCCCTCGGCCGCAAGCGCCGGATCAACCTGTCCAGCTGCAACAAGGACTTCACCTGCCTGAACGGCTTCTGCCCCAGCTTTGTCACGATCGAAGGCGGGCAGCGCCGCAAGCCCAAGCCCGCCGGCCTTGATGTCGAGGCGCTGCGCCGCGCTCTGCCGCATCCGGCCGTCCCGGACCTCGCCCGTCCGTTCGACCTGCTGGTCGCGGGCGTCGGCGGCACCGGGGTTGTCACAGTCAGCCAGCTCATCACCATGGCCGCGCATCTGGAAGGGAAGGGGTCGAGCGTCCTCGACTTCACCGGCTTCGCGCAGAAGTTCGGGACCGTGCTGGGTTACGTCCGCATCGGCCGCACGCCCGACGCGATCAACCAGGTCCGTATCGAGCGCGGCCACGCTGATGCCGTGATCGGCTGCGACGCGGTGGTGTGTTCGTCGCCGAAAGCGTCGATCCACTATCGCGACGGCACCCGGATCGTCCTGAACCGCGCCGAGATGCCGACCGGCGATCTGGTCCTGCACCGCGACGCCGACCTTCGCATCGCGGGGCGCGAGGCGCTGATCCGCCGCACCGTGGGCGACGGCAACGTGCTGGGGTTCGACGCCAACGTCGCCTCGGAACGGCTGATGGGGGACGCGGTGTTTGCCAACATCATGCTGATGGGCGCGGCCTGGCAGATGGGCCTGGTGCCGGTCAGCGAGGTCGCGCTGAAACAGGCGATCCTGCTGAACGGCGTCGCGGTCGAAAAGAACGGCATGGCCTTCGACATCGGCCGGGTGCTGGCGGCCGATCCGGCGGCGCTGGACGCGCATCTGCGGGATGCGGCGCCGCCTGCGCCGCAGACGCTGGACGACCTGATCGCGCATCGCGCGCGCTTCCTGACCGGCTATCAGGACGCGGCCTACGCCCGCCGCTTCACCGACCGCATCGCGCGGTTCCGCGCGGCGCTGCCCGCCGGGTCGGACGACACCGTCGCCGAGGCCGCGAAGTCGCTGTTCCGGCTGATGGCCTACAAGGACGAATACGAGGTCGGCCGCCTGTTCACCGACCCCGCCTTCCAGGCCGAGATCGAGAGCCGGTTTGAGGGCGACTATACCGTCCACTACCACCTTGCCCCGCCGATGCTGCCGACCGGCACCGACACGCGCGGCCGCCCGCTCAAGCGGTCGTTCGGGCCGTGGATGGGGCGCGGCATGAAGGCGCTGGCGCGGATGAAGCGGCTGCGCGGCACGATTCTGGACCCGTTTGCGCGCAGCGGCGACCGCAAGCTCGACCGCGAGCTGCTGGCGTGGTTCGAAAGCGTGCTGGACCGGGTGGAACGGGACGCCGCCGCGCTGGGGCCCGAACGGTCGATAAAGGCCGTCGCGCTGCCGCAGGACATCCGCGGCTACGGCCCCGTGCGCCACCAGGCCGCCGACCGCGCGCGGGCGGACATGGCGGCGCTGCTGGGCTGACCCGGGTCCGCGCCGCGCCGATCAGGCCGGGATGCGCGCCCGCTGCGCCAGCACGTTCAGCGCGAACCGCACGAGATAGTCGTTCAGCGCCAGCGATGCGTCGCGCGCCTGCTTGAAGTCGCGGGCCGCGATGGTCGTCAGCACCTGCCGGTGCAGCGCCCGGCCGGTCGCGATCTCTTGCGCCTCGTCGCGCACGTTCATGATCCAGAACCGCCGCGACAGGGTCTGCAGCGGCTTCATCAGCGCCTCGAGATAGGGGTTGTGCGCGGCGCGGATGATGATTGCATGCGTCAGCCGCACCTCGTCCGAATAGCTGAGCAGCGACGGCTCGGGCTCGGGCTGGGCCACCAGGCCGCGCATCTCGGCGATGTCGCGCGCGCTCGCACGCTCGCACGCCAGCGTCACCGCCAGCACCTCGAGCGAGCGGCGCACCTCGAGCCGGCTCAGCTGATCCTCGACCGAGACCGGCGGGATCTCGACCCCGCGGCCCGGATGGATCCGCAGCATGTGGCTGAGCGCGAGCCGCTGCACCGCCTCGCGCACCGGGGTGCGGCCGAAGCCGGTCAGGTCCATCAGCCGCCGCTCGGACAGCATCGCGCCGGGCAGCAGTTCCCCGCGTTCGATCAGGTCCTGCAGGATCGCCACGGTCTGGTCGGATTGGCTTGTCATTCGTCGCGTCCCTGCTCGCTGCCCACCCCATCGTCGGGCTTTCGGTGGCGCTGCGCCGATTAGCGCAAGAATAGTTTGACACACAGCCGATATATCGGTCGTATACGAATGTTGCCTGTTTGTCACAGAAGAAGCGCCCCATGAAGTATTCACCTCATCTTGAGCCGAGCCCGCTCCCCTTCTCGCCGTTCAAGAGCTGCACCGTCCCGCGCCCGATCGGCTGGCTGTCCAGCGTCAGCACCGAAGGGGTCGAGAACATCGCCCCCTACAGCCAGTGGCAGAACCTGACCTTCGATCCGCCGATGGTCATGTTCTCGGCCAACCAGTACCCGGACGGCCGCCGCAAGGACACGGTGCTGAACGCCGAGGAAACCGGCTGGTTCGTCTGGAACATGGCCACCTGGGACCTGCGCGAGGCGGTCAACATCAGCGCCATGGCGCTGCCGCCCCACGAAAGCGAATTCGACCGCCTGCCCAACGTGACCCGCGAATACGCCGACAATGCGCGCGTGCCGATGGTCAAGGAAAGCCCGGTCAAGTTCGAGTGCCGCTATCTCAGCACCCACCGGATGAAGGGCGCGTCGCCCATGGGCACGATCGACATCGTGTTCGCGCAGGTCGAAAAGATCCACATCGACGACCGCTTCATCCTGCCCGACGGGCGGCTCGACATCCCCACCATCCGTCCGATCGCCCGGCTGGGCTACTTCGACTACACGGTCGTCGAAAAGACGTTCGAGATGCGCGTGCCCGGATCGGACGGCGACGCGCAGCAGGGACTGGAGGGCCGCGCCTCGCTTACCTGAACCGCAAGAAGAACGGCCATCGCCTTGGGGATGAACCCGCAAGGCAGCTCAACAGGGAAATGCAATGTCAGCGACAACGAACGCGCACCAACCACACGGCGAAAGCCGCAGGCTGAAGGACATCATCGCCGTCAACTTCGGCAATACGCTCGAATGGTTCGACTGGACCATCTACACGATCTTCGCACCCTACTTCGCGGGGCAGTTCTTCCCCTCGGACGACCCCTCGGCGGCGCTGCTGGCGGCGCTGGCCGTGTTCGCGGCCGGGTTCCTGACCCGGCCGCTGGGCGGGTTCCTGTTCGGCCTGTACGCCGACCGGGTCGGGCGCAAGCGGGCGCTGACGCTCGCCATGCTCATCACCGCCGGCGGCAGCCTCGTCATCGCGCTGACGCCCACCTTCGCCAGCATCGGCATCCTCGCCTCGGTGGTGCTGCTGCTGGCGCGGCTCCTGCAGGGCATTTCGCATGGCGGCGAGATGGGCACGTCGATCACCTATCTGGTGGAACGTGCGCCCGACGGGCGCCGGGCGCTGTTCGGCAGCACCTCGTGGGTCAGCGTGGTGCTGGGCACGATGCTGGCGACGATCACCGGGCTGGCGCTGAACGGCATGCTCGACAAGGCGGCGATCGGTGAATGGGGCTGGCGGATCCCGTTCGCGATGGGCGGTCTGCTGGGCCTTTACGGCCTTTACCTGCGCCGCCAGCTGACCGAAAGCGAGACGTTCCACGAAAACAAGGCCACGGCGCCGATGCAGGAAAGCCGGCTGCGGGCGCTCGCGCGCAACTGGCGCGGGATCGCGGTGGTGTTCGGGCTGTCGGCGGGCGGGTCGATCATGTTCTACACTTGGCTGATCTACAGCCCGACCTTCGCCCAGGTGGGTCGCGGGCTGGACGCCGGATCGGCGCTGTCGGCCAGCCTGATCGCGCAATGCGTGTTCCTGGTGGCGATCCCGGTCGTGGGCTATCTGGCCGACCGGTTCGGACGGCGGCCGTTCATCATCCTGTTCGGGATCGGCTTCGTCTGCCTGACCTTCTTCCTTGACGGCACGATCGACGACAGCTTCCGCGGGCTGCTGACCGCGATGGTCATCGCGCTTCTGTTCATCGCCTGCCTGTTCGGCGTGAACACCGCCGTCTGGACCGAGGTGTTCCCGACCGACATCCGCGCCACCGGGGTCGCGGGCACGCTGTCGCTCGCCACTGCGATCTTCGGCGGCACGGCGCCCTACATCAACACGTGGCTGTCGACCCAGGGGCACCACGACTGGTTCCTGATCTACCTGATGGTCGTCGCGGGCATCACGCTGGCGACCGGGCTTCTGATCCCGGAAACACGGGACCTGCGGCTGAACCGCCCCGACACCGGCCGCCTCAGCAACGACTGAGCGCGCCCCCGACCACGAAAAAGGGCCGGCGCTTCATCGCGCCGGCCCTTCCCGTTCCGTGTGGATCCCGTTCCGTGTGGGTCCCGGTCAGTTGCGGGCGCGGTCCACCATCTTGCCCTTGGAAATCCACGGCATCATCGCCCGCAGCCGCTCGCCCACCTGTTCGATCTGGTGTTCGTCGTTCAGGCGGCGCGTGGCCTTGAAGGACGGCTGGCCGACCGCGTTTTCCTGCATGAAGTCGCGCACGAACTTGCCCGACTGAATGTCGCGCAGCACCGCCTTCATCCGCGCCTTGGTCTCGTCATAGGGCAGGATGCGCGGCCCGGAGACGTATTCGCCGTACTCGGCCGTGTTCGAGATCGAGTAGTTCATGTTCGCGATCCCGCCCTCGTAGATCAGGTCCACGATCAGCTTCACCTCGTGCAGGCACTCGAAATAGGCCATCTCGGGCTCGTAGCCGGCCTCGACCAACGTCTCGAACCCCATGCGGATCAGCTCGACAAGGCCGCCGCACAGCACCGCCTGCTCGCCGAACAGGTCGGTCTCGCATTCCTCGCGGAAGTTCGTCTCGATGATCCCCGACCGGCCGCCGCCGATGGCCGAGCAATAGGACAGGCCCAGGTCCATCGCCCGGCCCGACGCGTCCTGGTGGACGGCGACAAGGCAGGGCACGCCGCCGCCCTTGACGTATTCGCCGCGCACGGTGTGGCCCGGACCCTTGGGCGCCATCATGATGACGTCGACGCCCTTCTTGGGCTCGATCAGGCCGAAATGGACGTTGAGCCCGTGGGCGAATGCGATCGCCGCCCCGTCGCGCAGGTTGTCGTGGACGTATTTGCGATAGGTCTCGGCCTGCAGTTCGTCGGGCATGGTGAACATGATGAGGTCGGCCCACTTCGCGGCTTCCGCAATGTCCATGACCTGCAGCCCCTCTGCCTCGGCCTTTGCGCGGCTGGCCGATCCCTCGCGCAGCGCGACGACCAGGTTCCTGGCCCCGCTGTCGCGCAGGTTCAGCGCGTGGGCGTGCCCCTGGCTGCCATAGCCGAGGATCGCGATCTTCTTGTCCTTGATCAGGTTCACGTCGCAGTCGCGATCGTAGTAAACGCGCATCGGATTCTCCTTTTCTGCTGAAGGAAAGATAGTCCCAGCCATGCCGGTGGACTTTGCAAAACGATCATGCAAACGAGCGTTTCCACGACGATCATGCGCCGAAATCATGCCGAATGAAAAATCCATGCTCGATGACGCGGACCGGCGCATCCTGCGCCAGATGCTGGCCGACCCGGAACTGGACCCCACCACCCTCGCGTCCCGCGCGGGCGTCACCCCGGCCACGCTGTGGCGCAGGCTCGACCGCCTGCGCCAGCGCGGCATCCTGCAGGGGATCGAGGCGCGGGTGAACTGGCGCGCGCTCGGCTACGAGGTCGAGGTGTCGCTGCGCTTCACCCTCGACAAGACCGAGCCGCGCGCCTTCGACGCCTTCACCGCCGCCGCGCGCGAGGTGCCCGAGATGACGGAGATCCAGACCTTCCTCGGCTCGGTCGACATCCGCCTGTCGGTGATCGCGCGCGACATGGCGCACTGGCAGCAGATCTACCGCGACCGCATCCTGCCCCTGCCGCACGTCACCGACATCGAGCCGCTGATGCTGGTGGCGACCCTCAAGGACAGCGCGGAGCTGCCGCTGTGACGGACCCCTTTGCCCCCGACGCGACCGACATCGCGATCCTGAAGCTTCTGGCCCGCAACGCCGAACTCAGCGCGGCCGAAGTCGGGCGCGCGGTCGGCCTGACCCAGCCCGCGGCATGGCGGCGGATCAGGCGGCTGAAGGAAGCCGGTGCGATCGCCGGGCGCCGCGTGGTCGTGGACCGCGCCGCGCTGGGGTTCGGCGTGACGGTCTTTCTGGGCATCCGCCTTGCCGCCCGCGGCCGCCCCGCGCTCGAGGATTTCGAGCGTGCCGCCGCCGCCGTTCCCGAGGTGCAGACGGTCCAGCACGTGCTTGGCCGCTTCGACTACCGGCTGCGGATCGTGGCCCGCGACATCCCCGACTTCGAGCGCATCCTGCGCCGGCGGATCATGACCCTGCCCGGCGTGGGCCAGGTCGAGGCGAACGTGGTCCTGTCCGAAGAACGCCGTCCCGGGCCGCTGGGCTGAGCGCCCGAAGGCCGGGGGCCGTCTGCCCCCGGACCCCCGAGGATACTTGTGCCCGCCCGAGGCGGCGTGTGGCTCGGGCGGGCGGAAATATCCCGCGGGGTTCGGGGGCGCGAAGCCCCCGGTTGTCCTCTCAGATCGCCCTTAGCGGGTGCCGAGCCCCGCGCGCATCAGCGTCTGCCGCACCGGCGACAGCGCGTATAGCCCGCCAAGCGCCGCGGCGCGGATGTCGCGCAGCGGGCGCAGGCCCACCATGCTGGCGCGGTTCAGCGCGTCGATGCCCATGACGCGCAGCAGCGCCTCGGGGCGGCGGGCGCGATCGAAGCGGTCGAGCGCGGCGGCGTTGCCGGGGTCGCCCTGCATCAGCTCCGCCAGCGCGGCGATGTCGGCAAGGCTCATGTTCAGCCCCTGCGCGCCGATCGGCGGGACGACGTGCGCCGCCTCGGCCACCAGCGCGGTGCGGGGGCCGGTGAAGCGGTCGGCGATCTGGCTGATGATGGGCCACTCGGTCAGCCCGGTTGCCTGCGTCAGCTGCCCGAGGACCCCGGCGGAGCGGGCGTTCAGTTCGGCGTCGAACGTGTCGCGGGGCAGCGCGCGCAGGCGGGCGATTTCGGGACCCCGTTCCATCCACACGACGGCCGAGGCGTGGCGGCCGTCGCGGTCGGGCAGGGGGACCAGCGTGAACGGCCCGCCGGATCGGTGAACCTCGGTCGAGACGTTGTCGTGGGGGCGGTCGTGGGTCACGGCAAAGGCGAGTGCCTTTTGCCCGTAGCGGATCGTGCGCGCGCCGATCCCCAGCATCGCGCGCACCGGCGAGTTGCGGCCGTCGGCCGCCACCACCAGCCGCGCCGCGACCGTCTGCGCGCCGCCGTTGCCGGTGCCATTGCCGGTGCCGGAGGCGAGGCGCACCAGCGCCGCGTCCTCGCGCACGGTCAGGCCGACCGTGGCGGTGCCGGGGCGGAACTCGACCCCCGGCAGTTCGGCCAGCCGTGCCGCGATTTCGCGCCGCAGAAGCCAGTTGGGCAGGTTCCATCCGAACGGGCGGTCGGAAATGTCGGCGGCGTCAAAGGCGCGGGTCAGGCGCGGCGTGGGCTCGGCCCCGCCCGCATCCACGATCTTCATCACCTGCAGGGGCGTCGCGGAGGGCGCGAGGCGGTCCCACAGGCCGATCCGCGCCAGCAGGTCGGCCGAGGGCTGCAGGAACGCCGTAGTCCTGAGGTCGGCGCCTGCGGCGCCTTCGTCGGTCACCGGCGGGGCGGGGTCAACGCAGAGGACGTGATGCCCCCCGGCGCCGAACGCCGCCGCCGCGATCAGCCCGGCGATGCCGCCGCCCGAGACGAGGATGTCGATGTCGCGGTCGGCCATGATGTTTCGGTCCTCGCGGGGGTCGGCTTTAGCTACGCAGCGCTCAGACTGCCACGTCCGCCAGCGCGGCGGCAAGGCGCGCCAGGAACGCGGGCAGGTCGTCCGTGCGCCAGCCCACATGCGGCCCGTGGACGTGGTCGGGGCCAAGTTCGTCGGGTCCGTGCCGGCCGGCCCCCACCAGCACCGTCCGCATCCCCAGCCTGTGGGGCACCTCGAGGTTGCGGGGGTCGTCCTCGAACATCGCGGCGCGGGCCGGGTCGATCCCGTGCGCGTCCAGCACCGCGGCGAAGGATCGCGGGTCCGGCTTGGGGTGAAAGCCGCATTCCTCGATCCCGTACACCGCCTCGAAGCAGCCAAGCCCGCGCCGCGCGAGGACCTTGGCCGCATAGCCCGCGTCGGCGTTGGTGTGGACGATACGACGGCCGGGCAGGGCGAGGATCGCGGCCGACAGCGCCTCGTCGGGGGTGAGCGCGGAAAAGTCTATGTCGTGGACATCCAGCAGATAGGCTGCCGGGTCGATGGCGTGTTCGGCCATCAGCCCGGCCAGCGTGGTGCCGTGGTCGCGCCAGTACTGCGCCCGCAGCGTGTCCGCCGCCTCGCGGTCCAGCCCCAGTTCGCGCGAGACCCAGGCCGTCATCCGCAACTGGATCTGGTCGAACAGCCGCATGTCAGGGGAATAAAGCGTGTTGTCGAGATCGAAGATCCACGTGTCCACGCCCGCGAAGGCGCGGCGAAGCGCGCCGGGGGTGGGGCCGGGATCAGGATCGGGCTTGTGCGGGGTGGCGTCCATGCGGGCCACGCTAGCACGGGGTGCACGGGTTGTCAGGACGAGGGGCGTTCGACGATCACCACGCCGGGCGCGTCCGGCACGGTCATCACCGCCGCGTCCATGAACCCCTACACGCGGTGGTGGCGGATGACCTGGATGGTGCGGCCCGGACCCGCTGCCTTCGGGAACCACGCGGGCGCCGGGTAGTCCGCCGCCTCGGTCGGGCCGTCGCCCATCAGTGCTGCGACCTCGCCCGCCGAGCCGTAGGTCAGCGCCGCGCGCAGAAGGTGGTCGGTGGGGCCGGGCGGAAAGCTGTCGGGGTTTTCCGGGGCGACAGGTTCCATCGCCCAAAGCACCGACCGCGGTTCGCCTGCGACGCTGACGATGCGGCGCAGGTCGTCGATCGAGCGGCTGGTCGCCTGCAAGGAAGCGGGTTCCGCAAGCGACGCCGCAGGGACCGGCAACGCCATGCAGAGCGCCAGCGCGACCGCCTGAAGGCGGCGTTTGGGCGGCGTGCGCCCGGATCCGGTCGGTTGGTTGCGCGGCATGATCGGGCGGCCTTTCATCGGGACCGCGGCAGTTCTGACCGGACCGGCGGTCGCGATCAATCGGCCCGCGCGCCCGTCTGCTTGCAAACGCCGCCCGGCAAGGCCAACTCTGCCGCCATGAAGGACGCCTATTCCCTGATCCTGTCGGCGATCGACAACGGCACCTACCGCCCCGGCGACCGGCTGGTCGAATCCGAGCTGGCGGAGCGTTTCGGCGTCAGCCGCACCCCCGTGCGCGAGGCGCTGCAGCGGCTGGAAACGCAGTCGATGCTGACCCGCGACGGGCGCAGCCTGATCGTGTCGGCGCTGGACCACAACCAGCTGACCGAACTTTACGCCGTCCGAACCGAGCTCGAGGCGCTGGCCGCCCGCCTTGCCGCCCGCCACGCCAGCCGCGAGGAGGTGCGCGTCCTTGGCGCGATGGTCGAAGAGGACCGGGCGATCCTTGACGATCCGCACGCGCTCGCCCGCGCGAACCGGCGGTTCCATCACCAGATCCACCTCGCCTCGCACAACCGCTATCTCGTCCAGCAGCTCGACATCGTCCACCGGACCATGGCGCTGATGGCGCATTCCTCGCTTGCGGTGCCGGGGCGGGGCGAGGATTCGCTGGACGAGCACCGCGCGATCGTGAAATCCATCGCCGCCGGCAACCCGGACGAGGCCGATGCGGCGCTGCGCGCTCATATCTCGCTGGCCTACGAGACGCGGCTGCGGCAGGGCGCGCGGGACTGGGCCGCGACCATGGAACAGGAACGGCAATGACGGGGCTGTCCACGCTGCGGGTGATCGACGCGGATGCCGACATGCAGGAAGGGCTGGCGCATCTGGCCGCCGCCGATCCGGTCTGGGCGGCTGTCCTGCCGGAAATCGGCCCGCTGCCGCTGAGGCGGCGCGAGGACGGGTTCGCGGCGATCCTGGGCGCGGTCGTCTCGCAGCAGCTTTCCACCCACGCGGCCGACGCGATCGCGCGCAAGCTTCAGGCGGCGGGGCTGACCGATCCGACGGCCATCGCCGCCGCCGGCGACGAGGCGCTGCGTGCCTGCGGGCTGTCCGTGCAGAAGATCCGCTATCTGCGCGGGATCGCGGCGGCGTCCCCCGACTGGGCCGCGCTGCGCGCCATGCCCGACGACGAGGTGCTGGACACCCTGATCGCGCTGCCCGGCATAGGTCGCTGGACGGCGGAAATCTATCTCAAGTTCGCACTGGGCCGGGCGGATGCGTTCGCGGCGGGCGACCTCGCCCTTCAGGAAGCGGCGCGCATGCTTTACGGGCTGGACGCGCGCCCCACGCCCGCCGCGCTGATCGAGATGGCGGAGCCGTGGCGGCCCTGGCGGTCGGTCGCGGCGCGGGCGCTGTGGGCGTATTACCGCATTGCGAAAGGGCGCGAGGGCGTCAGGTAGGGCGCGGCGGACGGCTCGGGCTGCCGCATCGGACAGCAGGAAGGGAACGGACATGGTACGAAAACTGCAATCGGATCGGCGCGGGCCGGACAAGGCGACCTCGGTCGTGGTTCTGCTGCACGGCTACGGCGCGGACGGGGCGGACCTGCTGGGGCTGGCCGATCCGCTGTCGCCGCATCTGCCCGGCACCGCCTTTCACGCCCCCGACGCGCCCGAGCCCTGCGCCAACAATCCGATGGGGCGGCAGTGGTTTCCGATCCCGTGGCTCGACGGCTCGACCGAGGACATGGCGCGCGCGTCCATGGCGCAGTCGCTCGACGACCTGAACGCCTTCATCGACGAGGTGCTTGCGCGCGAGGGGGTGGGGCCCGAGCGGCTGGTGCTGGTCGGGTTCTCGCAAGGGACGATGATGGCGCTGCACCTCGCGCCCCGGCGGGACAAGCAGGTGGCGGGGGTCGTGGGCTTCTCGGGCCGGCTGCTTGCGCCCGAACTGCTGCACGAGGCGCGGGTGAAGCCGCCGGTGCTGCTGATCCACGGCGACCAGGACCAGATGGTGCCGTTCGCGGACATGGGGCTGGCGGGCGACGCGCTGGTGGGCGCGGGCTTCACCGTCTACAGCCACGTGATGAAGAACACCGGCCACGGCATATCGCCCGACGGTCTTGGCGTCGCGCTGTCCTTCGTGCGCGAGGTGCTGAAGGACGGCTGAGCGCCGCCCTTCGAACCTGATCGCCTGGGGCCCTGACCGCTTCGTCCCTGATCGCTTCTGAGCCGACCGTTACTTCGCGACGTGCCAGACGCCGCCGACGCCGTCGCCGGTCGTCTCGCCCGGGGCGGTGTCCTCGGCCCAGGTGTACAGGGGCTTTCCGTCCATCGCCCACTGCATCGACCCGTCGCTGCGGGCGATGGGCGCGAAGGAGCCTTCGGCGGTCGCGCCCTCGGGCGCCATCAGCGGCGGCCACTTGACGGCGCAGTCGCCGTCGCAGTTCGAGGTGCCGGCGCTGTCCTTGTCAAAGGTGTAAAGCGTCATGCCGCGCTGGTCGGCATAGACCTCGCCGCCCGGCGTCTGGACGCGGGTGATGCCCGTATCGGCCAGGGCCGCCGTCGCGCCCGTGCCCAGTAGCGCGCAGGCCAGCATCACGCGGGCAAACATCGCGCGGCCGCGGCCGTGGTGGTGGTGTTTCGTCATGGTAACCTCCCCCGTCGCCCGCCCGTGCCGTACGGGGACGACGCCCCCATCCTATCACAGATGGCGTTGCCGCAAAACTCCGGCGCGGGGGCGGGCGGGGCCCGGCCTGTCATTCGCGCGTCACGATCCGGGCGTATTCGCTGGGGCGAACCATATGCACGGGACTTGCCACCTTGCGACGACCACATATAGTGATCGCAGATGGTGGACCCAGTTGCTGAACGACCGGGCGGGGGCTGCGACGCGCATGCTTGACGACCACAGCGTAGATACCGACTTCCGCACCCAGTTCGTGCGCGATCCCGGCTCGCTTCGCCGCAACCCGGCGCTGGTGCTGAACGCGGACTTCCGGCCGCTGTCCTATTACCCGCTGTCGCTCTGGCCGTGGCAGGAAGCGGTCAAGGCCGTGTTCCTGGACCGGGTGACGATCCTGGCCGAATATGACGACGTGGTCCGAAGCCAGCGATCCGCGATACGGATACCCTCGGTCGTGGTGCTGAAAGAATTCGTCAAACCCCAGAAGCGCGTGGCATTCACGCGCTTCAATCTTTTTCTGCGGGACGAATTCTGCTGCCAATACTGCGGCGCCAAGGGCGATCTGACCTTCGACCACGTGGTCCCGCGGTCGCGCGGCGGCGTCACCAGCTGGGAAAACGTGGTCGCCGCCTGCTCGCCCTGCAACCTGAAAAAGGCCAACAAGAGCCTTCGGAACTCGGGCCTGAAACTGCGCCGCTCGCCCGAACGACCGACGGCCGAGGAGATGCATGCCGTGGGCCGCCGCTTCCCGCCGAACCACCTGCATCACAGCTGGATGGATTTCCTTTACTGGGATGCCGAGCTGGAAAGCTGAGCGGCGGCCCTGTCGCGTCTGCTTCACCACCGAGATTTCTTGCGAGAATCACGCATCCGTGATCTTATTCGCGGCAGGCACCCGACCCGCCCAAGGCGGCGATCGCCCTGCCGCGCGATGGGGCGCGCAGACAGTCCCCATGTCATCTCGACGGCCCTGACCGTCTTGCCGGGACCGTTTCATCAACGCTCCATCCATCGGTGAACGACATGCCACTTACGTATCACAGCTATTCGGTGGGGACCGGCCCGCGGGTCGCGCTTGCCGCCGGCTACAACGCCGTGGTCACGAACAACGCCACGATCATCTCGACCGACAACTACGCCGTCACCGCGAACAACTCGACCGGCACGAACAGGCTGCAGGTCGATGGCTACGTCGCGGGGTTCTATGGCGCGATCAGCATCTCCGAGGCGGCCTCGGCCGTCAGCACCCACTATATCGACCTGGGCAGCGCGGCGATGCTGCGCGGCAGCACCATCGTGACCGCCTCGTATCTTTACTTCAACAACTACGGGGACATGAGCGCCGGCACGAACTACTACGGGATCTACGCGTCGGTCGACGACTTCGCGCAGATCAGGAACTTCGGGGTCATCAACGCCTATTACGGGATCGTCCAGTTCGGCACGGCCAACGTGCTGAACATGGGCAGCATCAACTCGGTCGGGGGCTACGCGCTGTATTCCAGCGGCAGCACGGTGCAGAACGTCACCAATGGCGGCGAGATGTACGGCGACGTCCTTTTGGGCGGCGGGAACGACAGCTACACCGCCATGGGCGACGGCTTCGTGATGGGGTCGATCCTGGGCGACACCGGTGACGACAGCTTCACCATCGGCGCGGCCGCGGAAACCATCTTCGGCGGCGACGGGCGCGACCGCATCTATGTCAGCGGGCCCGCTGGCGTCCGGCTGACGCTGGGCAACAGCGACGGCACCGGCCTTGCCGCCGGCGACAGCTACACCGGGGTCGAGATCGTGTTCGGCTCGCAGGGGGGCAACGACTACCTGACCGGCGACGAGTTCGCGAACACGCTTCTGGGCCGCGCCGGCGCCGACACGCTGATCGGCGGCGCGGGCGACGACGTGCTGTCGGGCGGGATCGGTCTCGACATGCTTTACGGCAATGCGGGCAACGATTCCTTCGTGTTCAACACGCTGGCCGAGATCGGCGACCGGATCATGGATTTCGGCGCGGCCGCGGGGAACAACGACACGATCCTGGTGTCGGCCGCGGGCTTCGGGGCCGGGCTGGTCGCGGGGGCGCTGGGCGCGAACCGCTTCTGGGCCAGCGCGACGGGCCTGTCCCACGACGCCGACGACCGGTTCATGCTGCGCCTGACCGACCGGACGGTGTGGTTCGACGCGGACGGCACAGGTGCGGGCGGCCGGGTGCTGGTGGCCGACCTGCAGGACGGCGCGGCGTTCGGCGTGTCGGACATCTTCATCACCTGACGCGCGCGGCGAAGGCGCACCCCCGGCCTGTCACGGGTCGGGGGGCTGCAACATCAGGCGGTCGAAAAGCTAGGCGCCCGGGTTCCGGCGCGAATCGTCGCCGGGGCTCGCGAAATGCAGGACCGCCGCGGCGATCAGCACGACCAGCGCCATCGCCTGCAACGGCACGCCGACCGAAAGGGCAAGGCACAGCGTCACGGCAGCGGCCGCGACCACGGCGGCGAGCATCCAGAGGAAATGCGGCAGGGGCATCGATTCGCTCCTTGGTCTTCCACCGTTCAATATGGGGGCGGAAGGGTGATGAGGAAAGACCCGTCGCCTCGCGCCGCGCTTGCGGAATGTTCCGCATTTGTTCTAAACTGCATCCATGCTTCCCGCCCGCGACCCCGACGAGATCCTGAAAGCGCGTGGCGCCGCGAACCGCCCCGCGGCCCGGTTCGAGCCATACACGACCGAGATCGAGCACGACGGCTGGGACGGCGAGCCGGACGAGCGCGTCCTGCGGACCGAGGTCACGACCGAACAGCCGCGCCGGATCATCACCCGCAACCAGTCGCCCGACGTGCCGTTCGACCGCTCGGTCAACCCCTATCGCGGCTGCGAGCATGGCTGCATCTATTGCTTCGCCCGCCCGACCCACGCCTATCTGGGCCTGTCGCCGGGACTGGACTTCGAGACGCGGATCACCGCCAAGCCGGACGCCGCCCGCCTTCTCGCGGCCGAGATCGCGCGCCCCGGCTACGCGGTCGGTCCGATCGCCTTTGGCACCAACACCGACCCCTATCAGCCGACCGAGGCGAAGATGGGGATCATGCGCGCCTGTCTGCAGGTGCTGCACGACTGGAACCATCCGGTCAGCATCGTGACGCGCGGCCGCACGATCCTGCGCGACCTGGACCTGATCGGGGCGATGGCGGCGCGGCGGCAGGTCTTCGTCGGCGTGTCGATCACCACGCTGGACCCCAACCTGTCTCGGCAGATGGAGCCGCGCGCACCCGCGCCTGCCACCCGCCTTGCCATGATCCGCGCGTTGGCCCAGGCCGGGGTGCCGGTGCGGGTCATGTGCGCGCCGATGATCCCGGTGCTGACCGCGCACGAGGTCGAAAACATTCTTGCCGCCGCGCGCGACGCGGGCGCCCACACCGCCAGCATGATCCCCGTGCGCCTGCCGCTCGAGGTCGCGCCCCTGTTCCGCGACTGGCTGGCGCGCCACCATCCGGGCAAGGCCGATCACGTCATGACCCGGATCCAGGCGATGCGCGGCGGGCGCGACAACGATCCCCGCTTCGGCACCCGCATGAAGGGCGAGGGGGTCGAGGCCGAGTTGCTGCACCAGCGGTTCCGGCTGGCCCGCAAGCGGCTGGGCTATGCGGGCGAAAGCCCGGCGCTCGACGCCAGCCGCTTCGCGCCGCCGCCGCGCGCGGGCGACCAGCTGTCGCTGTTCTGACGCCTTGCCCGCGCCGAACCGCCTGCTACGGTCGCGGCCATGAAGATCGCCAGTTTCAACATCAACGGCATCAAGGCGCGGCTGCACCAGCTGACGGCCTGGCTGCCCGACGCGCAGCCCGACGTGGTGGTGCTGCAGGAAATCAAGTCGGTGGACGAGGGCTTCCCGTCAGGGGCGATCGAGGATCTCGGCTGGACCGTCCACACCCACGGCCAGAAAAGCTGGAACGGTGTCGCGATCCTGTCGCGCCTGCCGGTCGAGGACGTGAGCCGCGGCCTGCCCGGCGACGACACCGACGAACAGTCCCGCTTCATCGAGGGCACGGTGATCGGCGCGCGCGGGACGGTGCGGGTGTCGGGGCTGTATCTGCCCAACGGCAACCCCGCGCCGGGGCCGAAATACGACTACAAGCTTGCGTGGATGGAACGGTTGCGGGTCCATGCGGCGGGCATCCTTGCCGCCGAGCAACCGGCGGTGATGCTGGGCGACTTCAACGTCATTCCCGAACACCGCGACGCCGCCCACCCCGAGCGCTGGGTCGAGGATGCGCTGTTTCTGCCCGACACCCGCGCCGCCTATCGGCGGATCGTGAACCAGGGTTGGACCGACGCGATCCGCATCCGCACGCCGAACGCGGAACGCGGCCCGTTCACCTTCTGGGACTATCAGCGCCAGGGCTGGGAACGCGACAACGGCATCCGCATCGACCACGCGCTGCTGTCGCCGCAGGCCGCCGACCTGCTGCGAGACGCGGGCATCGACCGCGACCAGCGCGGCACCGAAAAGCCCAGCGACCACGTCCCGATCTGGATCGAACTGGACGCCTGAGGGGCGCGGGACCGCGACCTGCATCCCGGGACGTCGCGGCGCGGCGCGTTTCGCGCTTGCAGCATCGCGCCCCCGGTGCATAGGCTTTTCGCCATCATGGAACGATCACCCGCCCCGCCAACCTCCCCCGCGTCCGTTTCCGGCCCGGCCACGTCGGCCACGACCGGCGCGTCCTTCGACGACATCGTCGAGATCACGCCGACCGCACCGGTCGCGATCCTGGGTCACGGCTGGCGCGCCAAGTGCCTGCAGCGCCTGATCCGCATGGACCTGCCGGTGCCGCGCAGCCACGCGGTGTCGGTGGGCGCGGTGCGGGCGATCGCGGCCGGGCGGATGCTGGACCGCGCGGCGCTGAACCGGCTGATCGGCGAAGGCGCGGGCATGGTCGGCGTGCGCCCGTCGCCGGTCGATCCGGGCTGGGGCGGGCCGGGGACGGTCCTCAACATCGGCATCAACGCCGCCTGCCACAAGCACCTCGCCGAGACGCGCGGGCAGGAAGCGGCGGACGCGATCTATCGCGGCTTCGTGCAGTCCTACGCCGTCCACGTCGCGCGGCTCGACCCCGACATGTTCTCGGACCCCGACGCGAGCCTTGCCGACGCGCTGGCCGCCTATCGCCACGAAACGGACGAGGAGTTTCCGCAGGACCCGACCCGGCAGCTGGCCGAGGTGCTGCGGTCGATGGCGCGGGCCTGGGACGGGCCGACCGCTCGGCTTTTGCGGCAGGCGAACGGGGCCCCGTCGGACGCGCCGCTGGGTTTGATCGTGCAGGACATGGCGCTGGCGCTCGGGCCCGGCGTCACCGGGTCGGGGACGATCCGCTACGTGGACGCCTCGACGGGGTTGCCGGGCATCACCGGGCGCTTTCGCGGCCAGTCGCAGGGGCGCTCGCGCGCGCCGTCGAAGGTCAGGGACGGCGAGCTGTACCTGACGCGCGACCCGCGCGGCCCCTCGCTCGAGGAAGCGGCGCCGGCGGTGTTCGCCGACCTCGTCCGTTTCGGCGCGGCCGCGCGCCAGCGCCTGCGCGAGGAAATGCAGATCGAGTTCGTCGTGTCGGACAGCCAGCTGTCGCTGATCGACGCCACCAAGGTCGAACGGTCGTCGCGCGCCGCCGTGCGGATCGCGGTGGCGCTGGCGCGGGACGGCGTGATCTCGCACGAGGACGCGGTGATGCGGATCCAGCCGCGCACCCTGTCGGACCTGCTGCACCGGCAGGTCGATCCGGGCGCCCGCCGCGACGTGGTCGTGCGCGGCATCGCCGCCAGCCCCGGCGCCGCGACCGGCCGCATCGTCTTTACCCCCGCCGCCGCGCAAGCCTGCGCCGCGCGGGGCGAGCCCTGCATCCTCGTGCGCCGCGAGACCGCGCCCGAGGACGTGCGCGGCATGCACGCGGCCGTTGCCGTCGTGACCGAGCGGGGCGGCATGACCAGCCACGCGGCGGTGATCGCGCGCGGCCTGGGCCTGCCCTGCATCGTGGGCGCGAACGGGCTGGCGATCGACGCCCGCGCGGGCACGATCCGCGCCGGCACCCGCACGCTTCAGGAAGGCGACGAGATCACGGTGGACGGCACCTCGGGCGACGTGCTGATGGGCGCGGCCGAGATGCTGGAACCCGCGCTGGACGAGGGGTTCACCCAGCTTCTCGACTGGGCCGACGGCGCCTGCGCGATCGGCGTGCGCGCCAACGCCGACACGCCCGAGGACGCGCGCACCGCGCGGATGTTCAACGCCCAGGGGATCGGCCTTTGCCGGACCGAGCACATGTTCTTCGACGAAGCGCGGCTTCCCGCCATGCGCGAGATGATCTTCGCCGACCGGGCCGAGGATCGCCGCCTTGCGCTGGACCGGCTGCTGCCAATGCAGCGCGCCGACTTCACCACGCTGTTCCAGATCATGGACGGGCTGCCGGTCACGATCCGCCTGTTCGACCCGCCCCTGCACGAGTTCCTGCCCCACGACCGCGAGGGGATGCGCGAGCTTGCGGAATCGCTCGACCTGCCGCTGTCGGACGTGGTCCGCCGGATCGAGGCGCTGGACGAGTTCAACCCGATGCTGGGCATGCGGGGCGTGCGCCTTGGCATCGTCATCCCGGAAATCTACGACATGCAGGCCCGCGCCATCTTCGAGGCGACGATCGCCGTCGGCCGGCAGGGGATGGGTGTCACGCCGGAAATCATGATCCCGCTGGTCAGCGCCATGCGCGAGGTCGAGCTGGTCCGCAACCGGGTCGAGGCGGTGGCCGCCGCCGTCCGCACGGAAACGCGGTCGAGCTTCGACTATCGGCTGGGTGTGATGGTCGAAACGCCGCGCGCGGCGCTGCGGGCGGGCGACATCGCCGAGCACTGCGCCTTTATGTCGTTCGGCACCAACGACCTGACCCAGATGACCTTCGGCCTGTCGCGCGACGACGCCGGCCGCTTCATGGGCAGCTACGTGGGGCAGGGCGTCTATGACGAGGACCCGTTCCATATCCTGGATCAGGAAGGGGTGGGGGAACTGGTGCTGACGGGCGTCCGCCGCGCGCGCGAGGTCAAGCCCGACATCACCATGTCGGTCTGCGGCGAACACGGCGGCAACGCCGATTCCATCGACTTCTGCCTGGGCGCGGGCGTGGATTACGTGTCCTGCTCGCCCTTCCGGGTGCCGCTGGCGCGGCTGGCGGCGGCGCGGGCGTCGATCGCCATGCGCGCGGAACGGTAAGGCGGACGAACCGGCGGGCACTTCCGGACGGAAAAGGGGCCGCGCGCGCGGCCCCGCCCGTCAGCGACCCGGCCCGCTCAGTCGTTCGCGTAGGGCTTGCGATAACCCTTGGCGTCCAGATAGGCGATCAGCGCCTCCGGCTCGTCGGTCTGGAAGATCGTGGCGCCGTTCTCGACCCAGTAGCCCCAACCTTCCTCGGTCAGGCCCGGACCCACGGCGATGGGGTCGCCCCGCCCGCCCGAGATGTTCGCGTCGCCGCCCTGGAACAGCACGTTGATCCACAGATGCGTGTCGTTGGCGTAGGCCAGCGCCCTGGCTTCCGACGTGAAGTTCAGCCCGCCGTCCACGGTCATCGGCGTGCCCGGCTCCCACCGGTTCAGGACCTCGACCGCCTCGGGCGAAAAGGCGTCGTAGGCTGCGGCGAGGTCGGCCAGCTTGGTGATCTTGCGGTCGTCGAGGATCGGCATGAACAGGACCGGCGCGCCGATCGCCTGAAGCGTGGCGCGCGCGGCCTCGATCTCGTCGGGGGTGCCGGTGCCGTTCTTGATGACCAGCTGGTCGGCCACGCCCATGTCGGCGGCGATCCGCATGACGTTGGCCAGTTCCTCGACGCCCAGCTTGATGTCGACGTTCATCAGGATGCGGCCGTCGATGGCCTTGAACGCCTCTTCCAGCGTGGGGACCACCTCGGCGGTCTCTTCGCCCGTGCCCTCGATGACGAGGTGGCAGGCGCGCACCGCGTCGAGGGTGGTTTCCGCGACCGTGCCCTGGCACGTCGTGGTGCGGTCGAGCGTCTTGTCGTGCAGGATCACGTAGGCGCCGTCCGAGGTCTTCTGCACGTCCAGTTCGACCATTTCCGCGCCGATCCCCACCGCGCGGTCGATGGCGGAGATGGAGTTTTCCGCCAGCACGATCTTCCCGTCGTCCCACCAGCTGCCGCGATGCGCCACGACCATGACATGGTCGCGGTTGGCGTTGGCGTTGACGAAACGCTCGACGATCTCGTCCACCCGCGTCGCGGGCGCGGTGGATGTGGGCGGGGTCGGGACTTGCGCCGTGTCCTGGGCCAGCGCGGCAGACGTCGTGGTGGCGATGGCGACGATGGTCGCGGCGATGGAAACAACGGACGCTCGGATCGACTTGGGCACCGTGATGTCCCTTCGGGTGAAGGCAGGGCCGGGATCGCCCGGTGCGGTGCTGCATGCGTTTTGCGCGCAACCACGGCGTGACGTCGCCGTGAAGATTGCCTGACGGCGGCGGTGCGAATCTGTCCCGAAGCCGCGAAGATTACGCGTTTTGACGGGCCGGCTGCCCACGCCGAGCAAGCGCGTTCGGGCCGGATGCCGCCGAAACGGCCGACTCCGTTCGGCGGGTTCCTGCCGGAAAGTGGCGGATTCATGACAAACACGGCCGCTCACGCCCATGCGACTGGCGGCTCCGGTCCCGGTTCCGCATCCAGCCTGCATCTGCCCGGCCACGCCGGGTGTCAGTTTACAGGAACACCATGCCTCAATCCGCTTCGTGGCTGGCGCGCCTTTGTGTGTGTGCAGTTGTGACCCTTCCCCTGTTTTCCGCCCCGGCCGTGGCCGAACCGGGCGACTCCGCCTCCTACCAGGCGCGCGTCGCGCAGTTCCAAAGCCGCAACGCCGAGCGGCTGAACCAGAACCGGGCGGTCACCGGCGGCCCCGAGCGGATCATCAAGACGCGCGCCACGGCAACCGTGTCGGGCCAGGGCGCGGCGGCCACCGCCGGCAAGAACGCGGCGGGCAAGAAGACGGCCAAGGCGACGGACCACGCCGCCCTCGAATGCCTGACCGAGGCGGTGTATTTCGAATCGCGCGGCGAGCCGCTGTCGGGCCAGAAGGCCGTGGCCGAGGTCATCATGAACCGTGTGGACGACCCCCGCTTTCCCAAGTCGGTCTGCGGCGTCGTGAACCAGAGCGGGCAGTTCAGCTATCGCGGCAACGTGGGCAAGATGCGCAAGGGCGCGGCCTTCACCACCGCGCAGCGCGTGGCGCAGGAAGCGCTGTCCGGCGCCCCCCGCGCGCTGACCGACGGCGCGACCTATTTCCACACCACCAAGGTCCGCCCGTCGTGGTCCAAGCGGTTCACCCGCACCACGAAGATCGGCGCGCACGTCTTCTACCGCCAGGGCGGCCGCCGGGTGGCGTCGAACTGAGGACGCACCGAGCGCCATCCGGTCCGCGCGCCCATGCCTTTCCGGCCCCGCATCGCTGCGGGGCCGTTGTCGTTTCGACCCCCGTCAGTCTCACGCGCCACGGGCCTTGCGAAGGCGCGGTTTGTTTTCCATGAGGGGGCGATGGACCAGCCCGACCGCATCCACCTGCGCGATCACGTCGCCCTGACCGAGATCGGCGCCTTCCAGACCGAGCGGGGCGTGACCCAGCGCCTGCGCTTCAACGTGACGGCCGATCTTGCCGCGCCCGTCGGCGGCAGCGGCGATCAGGTGGACCGGATCCTCAGCTACGACGTGCTGACGGGCGCGGTCGCGGCGGGGCTTGCCGATCGCCGCTACGACCTGCTGGAGACGCTGGCGGAACGCATCGCGGCCGAGGTGCTGGCGCATCCGGCCGCCGCGCGGGTCGAGGTGTCGGTCGAAAAGCTTGACCGGGTGCCGGGCGCGCTTGGCGTCACCATCGTCCGGCGCGCGGGCGAAGTGGCTGTCGCGGGTCGAACCGGGTCGCCGGGGCCGGTGATCGTGCTGCGGCTGGATGGCGCGCGGCCGGATGCTTCGGACGTCGGGACCGGGCAGGGCGCGGTCGTGATCGTCCCCGACGCGCCGGGGCTGCCCTTGCCGCCGGGCGGCGACGCGCGCCGGGTGGCGCTGCTGGCGCTGGACCAGGCGGCGTGGACGCTGGCCGGGCCGCTGGGGATCACCGTCGCGGACAGCCGGACCGAGCTCGACTGGGCCGTGACCGAACGCCGCGCGGTCGTCTGGGCGCCCGCGCGGCTGGTGGCCGACGACGCCGGCCTGCCGGCCGATCCGCTGGCGCTGGCGCTGTGGCTTGCCGACAAGCTGCGGGCCGCGCGGCTCGACCTGACGGACGCGCCGGGCCGCGCGGCGGCGATCCCGGCAGATTTCCGCATCCCCGTTCGCCGGCACGGCGCGTGACGCTTGCCTTGCGCCCCGCCGGGGCAGAAGGTGCCGCCGACATGCCGGCCCGACCATGACCCAGCGCGCCTATTATCGCCCGATCCCCGACCCGCAGGGCGGCCGCTGGCCGCTCGCTGGCGGCTGGACGCGGTTCTCCCGCCTTGAACTCCTGGCCCGCGACGCCGCGCCGCGGATCGTGGACGAGGCACCGGACGACGTGATGGCGGCGCTGACCGCGCCCCGCGCGCCGCTGCTGGGCCTTGCTCTGGACCGGCCCCGGCTGATGGGAATCGTCAACGTCACGCCCGACAGCTTTTCCGACGGCGGCCGCCACGACACCGCGCCCGCCGCCATCTCACACGGCCAGGCGCTGTCCCGCGCGGGCGCCGACCTGATCGACATCGGCGGCGAATCCACCCGTCCCGGCGCGGCCGAGGTCGGCGTCGCGGCCGAGATCGCGCGCGTTGTCCCGGTGATCGAGGGGCTGCCCGGCACGTGTCGCAGCGTGGACACGCGCAAGGCAGATGTGGCGCGCGCCGCCGTCGCGGCGGGCGCGGGGTTCGTCAACGACGTCTCGGGCCTCGACTTCGATCCCGGCATGGCGGCCGAGGTCGCGCGCTCGGGCGCTGCCATCTGTCTGATGCACGCGCAGGGCCTGCCCGCGACCATGCAGGACGACCCGCGCTATGGCGACGTGCTGCTGGACATCTATGACGCGCTCGCCGCCCGCATTGCCCGTGCCGTCGCGGCGGGCATCCCGCGCGACCGGATCGTCGTCGATCCGGGCATCGGCTTCGGCAAGACGCAGGCGCACAACCTGGCGATCCTGCGCCGGATCTCGGTCTATCACGGCCTGGGCTGCGGGGTGCTGCTGGGCCTGTCGCGCAAGCGCTTCATCGGTACGATCGGCGCGGTCGCAGGTGGCGCCGGGACCGGCGGGACCGACGCGGCGGTGCCCGCCGACGCCCGCGATCCCGGTACGCTTGCGCTGACGCTCGCGGCGGTGGCACAGGGCATCCAGATCCACCGCGTCCACGACGTGGCGGGCGCGCGGCAGGGCCTCGCCCTGTGGCGCGCGATCTTTGACGAGGACACGAGGACAGAGCGATGACACGAAAACTGTTCGGGACCGACGGCGTGCGTGGCCGCGCCAACACCCACCCCATGACGGCCGAGATGGCGCTGCGCCTGGGCGCAGCCGCCGGGCGCTATTTCCGCCGCGACGGGACCAACGGGCATCGGGTGGTGATCGGCAAGGACACGCGGCTGTCGGGCTACATGCTGGAAAACGCGCTGACGGCCGGGCTGACCAGCACCGGCATGAACGTCCTTCTGCTGGGGCCGGTACCGACGCCTGCGGTCGGGTTCCTGACCCGGTCGATGCGGGCGGACCTGGGCATCATGATCTCGGCCAGCCACAATCCGGCCGAGGATAACGGCATCAAGTTCTTCGGCCCCGACGGCTTCAAGCTGTCGGACGATGCCGAGGCCGAGATCGAGGCCATGGCCTTTGCCGATCCGGTGCTGGCCGCGCCCGGAAACATCGGCCGCGCGCGCCGGATCGACGACGGGCGCGGCCGCTACGTCGAATACGCCAAGACCACCTTCCCGCAGGGGCAGCGGCTCGACGGCCTCAAGGTCGTGATCGACTGCGCCAACGGCGCCGCCTACCGCGCCGCGCCCGACGTGCTGTGGGAGCTTGGGGCCGAGGTGATCCCGCTGGGCGTGGACCCCGACGGGACCAACATCAACGACGGCGTCGGCTCGACCTATCCCGACGCCTGCGCGGCCGCGGTGCGGGCGAACGGGGCGCATCTGGGGATCAGCCTCGATGGCGACGCCGATCGGGTGATGATCGTGGACGAGACCGGCGCGGTCGCCGATGGCGACCAGATCATGGCGCTGCTGGCGGGCCGCTGGGCGTCCGAGGGGCGGCTGCGCGGCGGCGCGCTGGTCGCCACCGTGATGTCGAACCTGGGGCTGGAACGCTATCTGGGCGAACGCGGGCTGCGGCTGGAACGCACGGCGGTCGGCGACCGCTACGTGGTCGAACGGATGCGCGGGCAGGGCTTCAACCTGGGCGGCGAGCAGTCGGGCCATATCGTGATGACCGACTATGCCACCACCGGGGACGGGCTGATCGCGGGTCTGCAGTTCCTGGCGGCGATGGCCGACACGGGCCGCCCGGCCAGCGAGCTGGTGCGCCAGTTCACGCCGGTGCCGCAGCTTCTCAAGAACGTGCGCTACGGCGCGGGCGCGGACCCGCTGTCCACCGACGCCGTCAGGGCCGAGATCGCGGCGGCCGAAGTCCGGCTTGCCGGCAGCGGCCGGGTCCTGATCCGCAAGTCCGGCACCGAACCCCTGATCCGCGTCATGGCCGAGGCCGAGGACGAGGCGACGCTGCGCGAGGTCGTGGACGGGATCGTCGCGGCGGTCGAACGCGCGGCCTGAAAGACGGGTGGCCTGAAAGACGGGTGGCCTAGGGACGCAGGTCCGTCGCGTCGTGGTCGAACACCCACGCGACCCGGCGGAACAGAAGCGCCGGGGCGAGGGCTGATCCGACCCTGAGCGCCGCGTGGGCTGCGACCTGCGCGGGGCCGCCCAGATGATAGTTCCGGGCGTTCGCGTTCGACGCCGCGACAACGCGGGCCGCGCGCGGCCGGCGCATCGCCTGATAGCGTTCCATCGCCGCGCGCTGATTGGCCCTTGCGTCAAGACACGCGGCCAGCACCCACGCATCCTCGATCGCAAGCGCCGCCCCCTGGGCGAGGAACGGCAGCGTCGGATGCGCCGCGTCGCCCAAGATCGCGCTTGTGCCGTCATGCCAGCGAGGCGCGACCTCATGCCGGAACAGGCCCCACAACCCGCAGTCGCGCACCTGATCCAGCCAGCCGGGGACCGGCCCGCCGAAGCCCGCAAAGGCCGCGCGCAGCTTGGCCGGGTCGTCGGTCAGCGACCAGCTTTCGGCGGTCCAAGCCTCGCGTTCCTCGACCGCGACGATGTTGCGAAGCCCGTCCGCCAGCGGATAGCTGACGAGATGCCGCCCCTTGCCCATGAACAGCTGGGCCACGGGCGCGGCCCCCGCTTCCAGCGGGACCAGCGCCCGCCACGCGACCTGGCCGGTAAAGAACGGCGTCTCGGCCCCGTTCAGCGCCGCGCGGACGCGCGAATGCAGCCCGTCCGCGCCGATCAGCAGGGGGGCGGGGGGCAGGTCGGTGACTTGGTGGCCAAGCTCGATCCCGACGCCCAGATCGCGCGCGGCGCGGGTGAGCGCCTCGATCAGGCGGGCGCGGTGGATCACGCGGAAGGGGGCGGCCGGGCGGTGGCGGGCATAGTCGATCCGGGCGACCAGCGCGCCGGTCCTGCCCGCGCGCAGTTCGACGCCGCGCGACGGGGCCGATACCTCGGCGATCCGGTCCCCGATCCCCAGCGCGCTGAGGACGCGCAGCGCGTTGGGGCTGATCTGGATGCCCGCGCCGACCTCGCGCAGCGCGCCCGCGCGTTCCAGCACGGTCACCCGCGCCCCGCGCCGGGCCAGGGCCAGCGCTGCCGTCAGCCCGCCGATCCCCGCGCCGACGATGGTGACGGGCCGTCCCGCCAAATGGTTGCCGGATTGGTCGCTCAGCTGGTCGCTCGGATCAACGCTCAGGCGGCTGGCCCCGGCTGACGGCGCACCCCGTGCTCGGCGGCCAGATAGCCGCGGAACTCGTCCGCTTGGGCTGCGGGCAGGCCCGCGAGGGCCAGCACCTCGGCGGCGAAGCTGACCGGGGCGGTTCCGGGGGCGGTGACGGTGTCGCCGTCGCGCAGCGCCTGCGGCTGGTCCACGTGCAGGTCGGACCCCGCATAGCCGGGCGCGACGGCGTTCAGCCAGTCGCTGTTGTTGCTGGTGTGGCGCTTGCCGTCCAGCAGGCCCGCGTCGGCCAGAACCCGGACCGCGGCGCAGATACCGGCGATCGCGGCCCCGTCGGCGCGCGCCTGCCGCAGCGGCGGTCCCATGCGCGCGATCAGCTGCGGCCCGTCTTGGGCCTCGAACCCGACGCCGCCGCAGACGACCACGACCTCGGCGCCCGTGGGCGCGAAACGGTCAACCCCGGTGACGCGCAGGCCGCCCATCGACGTCACCTCGCCGCCGTCAAGCGAGGACAGGCGGACATCGGCGCCGTAATAGTCGGGGGCGGCGGCGGTCAGCAGCGCGATTTCCCAGTCGGCGAACCCGTCGGCCACCAGAATCAGGATCGGCCGCGTAAGAAGGGTTCCGCCGGCGGGGTTGTGGTCGGTGTCAGTCATCTCGATCCCTCCGCCCGTCTGCACCCCCGCCCGCCGCTGCCGCGATCAGTCGTCGCGGTGCACGCGCTCGCGACGCTCGTGTCGTTCCTGCGCTTCCAGCGTCAGTGTGGCGATGGGGCGCGCGTCCAGCCGCTTGAGGCTGATCGGCTCGCCCGTCATCTCGCAATAGCCGTAGTCGCCGGTCTCGATCCGGCGCAGCGCCGCGTCGATCTTGCTGACCAGCTTGCGCTGGCGGTCGCGGGTGCGAAGCTCGATCGAGCGGTCGGTTTCCTCGGACGCGCGGTCGGCGATGTCGGGGACGTTGCGGGCGCTGTCCTGAAGCACTTCCAGCGTCTCGGCGGACTGGTCCAGAAGTTCCTGTTTCCAGGCGACGAGCTTGCGGCGGAAATATTCGAGCTGCCGGTCGTTCATGAAGGGCTCGTCCTCGGCCGGACGATAGTCTTCGGGCAGGAAAGTCTGGCGCTTCATGGCTCCTCCAGCCTGACGGGGCGTGCCCCGTCTCCAGTTGGCGCCGCAATAGCGGAGATGCCCCTAAATGGGAAGCACTTCTGTCGCATCCGGCAGCTACATTCATGCGACCGGCACGTGGGCGCGGCGCGGACCCGCCGCCGCCATCAACTTGCGGGTGCCCGCCCCCGGCCCTAGTTTGCGCACGCGCCGGTGCCGGTTTGGCACCCGCCAAGGAGATCCCGCATGCAGTTCAGGTCCACCGATACCTACGTCGCCCCGCCGGATCTGGCGCTTGCGGTCAACGCCGCCGTCACGCTGGAACGGCCGCTGCTGGTCAAGGGCGAGCCCGGCACCGGCAAGACCGAGCTGGCGCGGCAGGTGGCGGCGAGCCTTGGCCTGCCGATGATCGAATGGAACGTGAAATCCACCACCAAGGCGCAGCAGGGGCTTTACGAATACGACGCCGTCAGCCGCCTGCGCGACAGCCAGCTGGGCGAGGCGCGCGTCCACGATGTCGCCAACTACATCCGCCGGGGCAAGCTGTGGCAGGCGTTCGACGCGCCCGGCAAGGTCGTCCTGCTTATCGACGAGATTGACAAGGCCGACATCGAGTTCCCGAACGACCTGCTGCAGGAGCTCGACCGGATGGAGTTCCACGTCTACGAAACCGGCGAGACGGTCGTGGCCCGGCACCGCCCGGTCGTCATCATCACCTCGAACAACGAAAAGGAGCTGCCGGACGCCTTCCTGCGCCGCTGCTTCTTCCATTACATCCGTTTCCCCGACGCCGAGACGCTTAAGAAGATCGTGGACGTGCATTACCCGGGCCTCAAGCCGCGCCTGCTGGACGAGGCGCTGCACCAGTTCTTCGAGCTGCGCGAGGCGCCGGGGCTGAAGAAGAAGCCTTCGACCAGCGAACTGCTGGACTGGCTGAAACTGATCCTGGCCGAGGACCTGTCGCCCGAGGACCTGAAGAAGCCCGCGGGCGAGGCGCTGCCGAAGCTGCACGGGGCGCTGCTGAAGAACGAACAGGACGTGGCGCTGTTCGAGCGGCTCGCGTTCATGGCGCGGCGGCAGGGGCGCTGACGCGCCGCACGCCCGACACACACATCAAAGGAGTGACCCGATGAAACTTTACTACAAGCCCGGCGCCTGCTCGCTCGCCTCGCACATCGTCCTGCAGCAGCTGGGCAAGCCCTTCGACCTCGACAAGGTCGACACCGCCGCCAAAAAGACCGAATCGGGCGACGACTACCTGGCGATCAACCCCAAAGGCGTGGTGCCGACGATCGAATACGCTGACGGCGAATACCTGACCGAAGGCCCGGCGATCCTGCAGTACCTCGCCGACAGCGCAGGTGACACCACGCTGGCGCCCAAGCCCGGCACGATCGAGCGTGCGCGCGTGCAGGAGATCCTGAACTTCACCGGCACCGGGCTGCACGCGGCGTTCAAGCCGATGTTCAAGCCGGGAACCAGCGACGCCGACAAGGACAAGGCGCGCGAGAACATCGGCCGCAACATGGACTGGCTGGAAGGTCTGCTGTCGGACGGGCGCCCGTTCCTGACCGGCAAGGACTTCACCGTGGCCGACGCCTATGCCTTTGTCGTCGCGGGCTGGTCGCCCCGCGTGGGCGTGGACCTGTCGCGCTGGCCCAACGTCAAAGCCTTCGTCGCGCGGGTGGCCGAGCGTCCGGCCGTGGTCGCGGCGATGAAATCCGAAGGGCTGATTTGAGCGCGCCGGTCCCGGCGCGGAACCGCCCGGCCGTGACGACGCGGCCGGTCGAGCCCGGCGACAGGGCCGGATGGCAGGCGCTCTACGAGGCCTATCAGCTGTTCTACGACCGCCCCGGGCTGCCGCAGGGGTTCTACGATACCGCCTTCGCGCGCCTCATGTCGGGGGACGCGAAGGACTTTCGCGGGCTGGTCGCCGAGGATGGCGGCCGGATCGTCGGGCTGACGCACTTTGTCTTTCACCCCAACCTGTGGCGGCCCGAGGGGGTCTGCTATCTGCAGGACCTGTTCACCGCGCCCGAGGCGCGCGGGCAGGGGGTGGCGCGGGCGCTGATCGAGGCGGTCTATGCGGCGGCCGACGCGGCGGGGGCGCCCAGCGTCTATTGGCTGACGGCCGAGGACAACTATGCGGGCCGGATACTGTACGACCGGGTCGCGGCGAAAACGCCGTTCATCCGCTACAGCCGCAAGGTCTGAGCGGCGGCGCTCAGCGCAGCCCGGTGGCCTGCAGCAAGCCCTTGCGCTTGGCCTCGTAGTAGTAGCCCTTCGAGTACCACTTGACGCTGTCGTCGAAGTCGCCGTCTGCCACCATGTAGGCGCCGCGCAGGTACTTGACGCCGTATTTCAGGTTGGTCTCGGCATCCAGCAGCCCCTCGGCCGGGCCGCGGTAGCCCATGCCCCGCGCCGTCGCGGGCGAGATCTGCATCAGGCCCATGTACTGGCCGTTGCGGGCCGTGGGCCGGTGCCGGCTTTCGCGGATCACGACGCGGTGGACCAGCGCCTCGGGGACGCCATAGGTGGCGGAGTACTTGTGGATCAGGCGGCGCAGCTCGGGCGTCTCGTTCGGGTGCAGGGCCGCTTGCGACACCGAGGGCGAGCGCAGGTTCATGCGCGGGGTATCGTTGCCGCCGCCGCACGCGGCCAGGGCCATCAGGACGGCAAGCGCGCCTGCGCGGGAAAGAGCGGTCATCATCACTGCCTCGTCGGGTTGCCGTTGCCGGTTCTTCGTTGTCGTTGAAGTCGACGATAGCGCATCCCGGCCGTTCGCGGCACAGGGACGCGGGATTTCGCCGGTCAGTCGGCGGACAATCGCCGACCACCCTCGGACTCGCGCGGCGACCGCATGATCGCCGCGATCGAGATCAGCGATCCGACCGCAGACGCCAGCATGATGACCAAAAGTGGCAGCGCCCCTGCGCCGGGCACCAAGAACACGCCCGCGATGGCCGACAGCCCCGCGCCGCCCGCCAGCGCCATCGCGCCGCCCAGACCGCTGGCGGTGCCGGCGAGATGCGGCACGACGCCCATCATGCCCGCCGCGCTGTTGGGAAGCACCATGCCGTTCCCCATCCCCATCACCGCGATCGCGCCGAAGAACACGAGCGGGCGGTGGATGCCCGCCAGATCGCCCGCCGTCGCCACCGCAAGCGCCAGCGCGGTCAGGACCGTACCGGCAAGGATCATGTTGTTCGTCCCCACCTTCACCGACAGGCGCCCGGCCAGGAAGTTGCCCAGCATGTAGCCGATCGACGGCGCCGCGAACCAGTAGCCGACTTCGGCCGGGGTCATGTGGAACACCTGCTCGCCCACGAAGGGCGCGCCGCCCACATAGGCGAAGAACGCGCCCGACGCGAAGGTCATGGCCAGCGCGTAGCCCCAGAACCGGCCCGACCGCGCCAGCACGGGGTAATTGGCGACCTGGGTCCGCAGGCTGGTGCCGCCGCCCGCTGCCGTCTCGCCCATGTCGGCGTAGGTCAGCCACAGCATCCCCGCGCCCGCCGCGCCCAGGACCACGAACACCGCGCGCCAGCCCGCTGCCTCGTCGATGAGACCGCCGAGGATCGGCGCGATCATCGGCACGACCGACATGCCCATCGTCACGTATCCAATCCGGCTTGCCGCCGCGTCCCCCGCCACCATGTCGCGCACGACCGCCCGCGACAGCGCAAGCCCCGTCGCCACCGCCGCCTGCGCCATGCGGAACACCAGGAACCACCCGGCGGTCGGCGCCGCGATCGTCCCCACGGTCGCCGCGACGAAGATCGCGAGCGCCCCCAGCATCACCGGCCGCCGGCCCCAGCGGTCGCTCAGCGGGCCGACCAGCAGCTGCACGATGGCCGAGGCGACCAGATAGGCCGAGACCGACAGCTGCATGGTGCCGTAATCCACGCCGAAATCCCGCGCCATGCCGGGCAGCGACGGCAGGAACACGTTCATGCTGAGCGCGCCGATCCCCGACAGCAGGATCAGCGTAAGGGTATGCGGCGGGGTGCGGGCCGCGCCGCTAGTTCCAGTCGTGAAAGACAAACCAGGCCCCAAGACAGATGAGCGAAAAGCCGACCGCGTGCTGCCAGCCCAGCCGTTCGCCAAGGTAGATCCACGAGAACCCGGCGAAGATGGTCAGGCTGATGACCTCCTGGATCGTTTTCAGCTGGGCTGCGCTGTAATGGCCGTAGCCGATCCGGTTGGCGGGCACCTGCATGATGTATTCGAAAAGCGCGATCCCCCAGCTGACCGCGATCACCGTGATAAGCGGCGCGGACCTGAACTTGAGATGGCCATACCACGCCACCGTCATGAACAGGTTGGACAGGATCAAAAGGCCGATGGTCGCGACCGGGACCGGAACCGGCGGCATGGCGCGGATCAGCCCCAACCCTGGGTGTGGTGGGTTTCCAGGTTGCCGAAGCGGGTGAAGCGCCCCTCGAAGCTCAGCTCGACCGTGCCGATCGGGCCGTGGCGCTGCTTGCCCAGGATCACCTCGGCCTTGCCGTGGCAGGCTTCCATGACCTGCTGCCAGGCGGCCATCTTGTCCAGCTCGTGATCGGCGGGCTTCTCGCGTTCCTTGTAGTATTCCTCGCGGAACACGAACATCACGATGTCGGCGTCCTGTTCGATTGAGCCGGATTCGCGCAGGTCCGACAGCTGCGGGCGCTTGTCCTCGCGGCTTTCGACCTGGCGCGACAGCTGCGACAGGGCGATGACCGGGATGTTGAGCTCCTTGGCGACCGCCTTCAGCCCCTGGGTGATTTCCGACACCTCGTTCACGCGGCTGTCCTTGGCGGACGCGGCGCGCAGAAGCTGCAGGTAGTCCACGATCAGCAGGTCCAGCCCCCGCGTCCGCTTCAGCTTCCTTGCGCGCGCGGCAAGCTGGTTGATCGGCAGCGCGGGCGTGTCGTCGATATACAGCGGGCAGTTCTGCAAGTCGTGGGCGGCGGTGACGAAGCGGCGGAACTCCTCTTCCGTCATGTCGCCGCGGCGGATCAGTTCGCTGGGCACTTCGGACGCTTCCGACAGGATGCGCGCGGCCAGCTGCTCGGCCGACATCTCCAGCGAGAAGAAGCCCACGACGCCCCCGTCCACGGTGCCGTGGGTGCCGTCGGGCAGTTCGCCCATGCGGTGCGCGCGGGCGATGTTGAAGGCGATGTTGGTGGCAAGCGAGGTCTTTCCCATCGACGGGCGCCCGGCCAGGATGATGAGGTCCGAGTTGTTGAGCCCGCCCATCTTCTGGTCGAGGTCCTTGAGCCCGGTCGAGATCCCCGACAGCTTGCCGCCGCGCTGGAACGCCGCGTTCGCGGTGTGAAGCGCGCCGGTCACCGCCTGCAGGAACGACTGGAAGCCGCGTTCGGCCACGCCCTGTTCGGCCAGCTTGTACAGCGTCTGCTCGGCCGCCTTGATCTGGTCCTCGGCGTTCTCGTCCACGGCGACGGTTGCCGCGCGGGCCGAGATGTCGTTGCCCAGCCCGATCAGTTCGCGGCGCAGCGCGAATTCGCGGATCATCTGCGCGTAGTCACGCGCGGCATAGGACGACACCGCCGCGCCTGCGAGCCGCGCCAGATAGGGCGGCCCGCCCAGTTCCTTCAGCCCCGCGTCCTGTTCCATGAACGCCTTGATCGTCACCGGGCTCGCCAGCGCGTTCCGGGTGATGCGCTCGGCGCAGAGTTCGTAGATGCGGCGGTGGACCGGGTCGAAGAAATGCTCGGCCTTGATGATCCGCGTGATTGAATCGAACACGTCGTTGTTGGTCAGGAGCGCGCCCAGAAGCTGCTGCTCCGCCTCGATCGAGAACGGGATGGAAGGCGTGTCGGCATCGTCACCCTGCGCCGCCTGCGGGGCGGGGCGGGGGGCGAGCGCGCGAAGCTCGGTCATGGGCACGGGTCCGATTCTGGTCTGGCGGCGACTATCTCATGCGGGCGGGGGCGGGGTCCATCTGGATAAGCTGTGGATAACCCCGATGCGCCAGCCGACGCCGATGCCCCTGTCAGGCGGGTCAGGGGGTCGGGCGGCTCAAGCAGACAGCCGGGCCGGGGTTCAGGGATGCGCCGCCTGCCAGGCGCGCGGGTTGGTCAGGAACAGCTCCACCTCGGCCAGCGTCGCGTCGTCGAAGCTGCCCTGTGCGCGCGCTTCGGCCAGCACGTCCCACCAGGTGCAGAGATGATGCAGCCGGACGCCGTGGTCGGCCAGGCGCTGGATCGTGTCGGGGAAGATGCCGTAGTAAAACACCACCGCCGTGTCGGCGCAGGTGGCGCCCGTGTCGCGGATCGCGTCCACGAAGCTCAGCTTGCTGCCGCCGTCCGTCGTCAGATCCTCGACCAGCAGCACCCGCTGGCCTTCGGTCATCGCGCCCTCGATCCGGGCGTTGCGGCCGTAGCCCTTGGGCTTCTTGCGGACATAGGTCATGGGCAGGCCCATCCGTTCGGCCATGAAGGCGGCGAAGGGGATGCCCGCGGTCTCGCCGCCCGCGACGTTGTCGAACGCCTCGAATCCTGCGTCCCGCATGACGGTGGCGGCAAGGAAATCCATCAGCGTGCCGCGGATGCGCGGGTACGAGATGAGCTTGCGGCAGTCGATGTAGGTCGGCCCCTTCAGGCCCGAGGCGTAGGTGTAGGGCTCGGCCGCGTTGAAGTGGACGGCCCCGATCTCCAGCAGCATCCGGGCGGTCAGGCGGGCGATTTCCTCGGCCGGGGGGAAGGGAAGCGTCATGCGTCGTCCTCGACATGCCAGTGGATCGGAAAGCCGGGGTCGAACACGGTGACGGTTTCGTCGCCGGCGGTGATGTGGGAGGGCGCGCTCACGGGTTGTTCGCGGCGGGTGAGGGTGATCCGGTCCTCGGCCGGCGGCAGGCCGTAGAAGGCGGCGCCGTTCAGGCAGACGAAGGCTTCCAGCCGGTCCAGCGCGCCTTCGTCCTGGAACACCTGCGCGACGATCGGCAGCCAGTTCGGCGCGGTGAAGCAGCCCGCGCAGCCGCAGGCGCTTTCCTTGGCGCGGTCGGGGTGCGGGGCGCTGTCGGTGCCGGAAAAGAAGCGCGGATCGCCGCTGGTGGCGGCGCGCCGCAGCGCGAGGCGGTGGCTTTCGCGCTTGGCGACCGGCAGGCAGTAGTAATGCGGCCGGATCCCGCCGACCAGCAGGTGGTTGCGGTTGATGACCAGGTGGTGGGTCGTGATCGTCGCCCCGATGCCGTCATTTCCGCTGACGTAATCGACGCCGTCGCTGGTCGTCACATGCTCCATCACGACGCGCAGCCCCGGCGTCGCGCGGCGCACCGGGTCCAGCACGCGGTCGATGAACACCGCCTCGCGGTCGAAGATGTCGATCTCGGGGTCGGTGACCTCGCCGTGGACGCACAGGGGAATGCCGGCCTCGGCCATCGCGTCCAGCACCGGGCGCACCCGGTCGAAATCGCGCACCCCGCTGGCGGAGTTCGTGGTGGCCCCGGCGGGATACAGCTTGACCGCCGCGATGATGCCGGCGCGGTGCGCGGCCACGACATCGGCGGGATCGGTCGCCTCGGTTAGGTACAGCGTCATCAGCGGGGTCAGCGTGGCATCCGCGGGCAGCGCCGCGCGGATGCGGTCGCGGTAGGCTGCGGCATCGGCGCCGGTCACCACAGGCGGGACCAGGTTCGGCATGATGATCGCGCGGCCCAGCCGGGCGGACGCGGGCGCAACGGCCGCCAGCATCGCGCCGTCGCGCAGGTGCAGGTGCCAGTCGTCGGGACGGCGGAGCGTAAGCTTTTCGTTCATGCGACGGGTCTATAGTCGCAAGCGGCGCGTTCACCAAGACGGGATCGGACGTGACGCCGGACGTGGCGGCACTTCACCCGACAGCAGTTGGAATTGCTGCGCTGCAGCATGATTATCGTCGATTGCGCCTGTGGCGAAAGGATGAACGATGACGAACGCAGCTTTCGACCCGATGTTCGGCCTGCGACTGTGGGCCGACATGGCCCGCATGGGGATGGAATCGCAATTCGTGATGGGGATGCGCGTGGCCGGGATGATGGGGCTGATGCCACACGCCGCGGCGGAAAACGCGCGCATGGTGACCGAAAAAGGGGACGCCGCGACCGAATCGATCGGTGCGGCGCTGGCCCAGGTCGCGCGCGGCGCGCGGCCCGACCAGATCATGGCGGCGGCGCTGAAACCCTATGGACGGCGGACCCGCGCGAACGCGCTGCGACTTTACCGCGCCGTCTGAGCCGCGGGCCGGGCCCATGAAAAAAGGCCCGGCGCGATGCCGGGCCTTTCGTCGTCGTGCGACCGGGTGTCCGGTCAGATCAGCTTGCCGATGGCGACGGCGGTGTCGGCCATGCGGTTCGAGAAGCCCCATTCGTTGTCGTACCACGACAGGATGCGGACCATGCGGCTTTCCATGACCTTGGTCTGGTCCATATGGAACACCGACGAATGCGGATCGTGGTTGAAGTCCGACGAGACGAGCTTTTCGTCGGTGTAGCCGAGGATGCCCTTGAGCTTGCCGTCGGCGGCCGAGCGGATCGCGTCGTTGATTTCCTCGACCGAGGTGTCGCGCGCGGCCTCGAACACCAGGTCCACGACCGAGACGTTGGGGGTGGGAACGCGGATCGACACGCCGTCGAGCTTGCCCTTGAGGTCCGGCAGCACCAGCCCCACGGCCTTGGCTGCGCCGGTCGAGGTCGGGATCATCGACAGCGCCGCGGCGCGGGCGCGGTACAGGTCCTTGTGCATCGTGTCCAGCGTCGGCTGGTCGCCGGTGTAGCTGTGGATCGTGGTCATGAAGCCGCGGCTGATGCCCACGGCCTGGTGCAGGACATGCGCGACCGGGGCAAGGCAGTTCGTCGTGCAGGACGCGTTCGAGACGACGTGATCCTCGGCTTCCAGGGTGTCGTGGTTCACGCCGTAGACGATGGTCTTGAGCGCGCGGTCGGTGCTCCACTCGCCCGAGACGGGGGCCGAGACGAGGACCCGCTTGGACCCGTTCTTGAGATGGATGGCGGCCTTCGCGCCTTCGGTGAAGATGCCGGTGCATTCCAGCGCCACGTCCACGTCCTGCCAGGGCAGGGCGGCCGGGTCGCGCTCGGACGTGACGCGGATCGGGCCGCGGCCTGCGTCGATGCTGTCGCCGGTGGTCGTCACGGTGCCCGGAAAGCGGCCGTGGACCGAATCGTAGCGCAACAGGTGGGCGTTGGTTTCCACCGGGCCGAGATCGTTGATCGCGACCACCTCGATGTCGGTGCGGCCGGACTCGATGATCCCGCGCAGCACGTTCCGCCCGATCCGGCCGAAGCCGTTGATCGCAACCTTGACAGCCATCTTCATACTCCCGCTTGAAACTCGCCCGTTCCTTGCCGGAAAGCAGCGGCGACTGCAATTCTGTGAGCGCTACCGGCCGGCAAACGGTCTCGTGTCCCGGGTTGCGGCGAGGCGGTGGGGGTGATCGGCCTGCGCGACGGGGTGGGGCTTGTCCGCGGAAGCGGCGTCAGCGCCAGAAGCTCAGCCACTCGACGAACTGCGCGAAGCCGCGCGCCGCCTGCAGGGGCAGGTTCATGTGCAGCACGGTCGCGTCGAGCAGGAAGATGCCCGCGATCAGCACCACCAGCGCCACGGTGATCGAGTTGGTCATCGGCCCGTCCTCCGGTCGCCTTTGTCTGCCGCGCGTGCGCGCGAAGCCCAGCGGCGCGCGTGTCTTCCCTTACCGCTCGCGGATATCCAAGCCGCCCCTGCCGGGCAAGGGCGGGATCGCACGCCTGAGCCGATGGGCGCCCGTCGCGCCGAATTGTCTGTCGGCACTAGGGGACCGGCGGGGCAGCCGAGGCTGCCTGCCAGCGTCACGCCGCCGCCGGCTTCGCGTCGTCTGCGCCCCCCGCCGCGACGCCCGCGTGGTCATCGTCGGTTTCGGGGGCGATCAGAAACAGCTCGCCATCCGCCTCCATCCTGCGGATCGCGGCCACCACCTCGTTCATCGCCTCTTCGGCATCCTTGGCCGCGACCTTGCCCGCCGTCCCGATCTCCTCGCGCATCGTCTCGGCCATGCGCGACGACAGCCCGGCAAGCAAAAACTCCACCGTCGCCGCGTTCTCGCCGTGCGAACCCGCCATCGCTTTGGTGACGGCCCCCGCCTCGGCCGCGCGCATGATCCGCGGGACGTCGCGCGGGTCGATCCGGCGCGGGATGTTGGCCCAGGTGAAGATCGCGCGCCGCACCTCGCCCGCAAAGGCGGCGTCGTCCTGGTCGAGCCCCGCCAGCACCGTGTCGCGGGTGGCCGAGGGCGAATGGTTCAGGATCGCGCCTACGCGTTCCACCGGCGCCTGGTCGATCGCGGGCTGAGGCAGGGCGTCCATCGTCCGCATCATCGCCAGGCCGATCCGGCGCAGGGCGGGCGCCTCGATCGCGCCGGTCATCGACATCGCATAGGCGATCCGGCGGCTGAGTTCGGGGTCGAGCAGGCCGAACACCTCGGCCGCGCGGGCGACCGGCAGGCGCTGGAACATCACCGCCGCGATCTCGATCGCTTCGGCCCGGGCAAGGTCGGCCAGCTGCGGCGCAGGCAGCGAGGCGATCCGGTCCCACGGGTCGGACGCGCCCGACAGCGCCGCCATCCGCCGCAGTCGGCTCGTCGTGTCATGGGACAGGTGCGCGCCCAGGATGTCGAGCGCGCCGTCGATGGTGCCGGGAAAGGCCAGCCCCACCGCTTCCAGCCGGTCGCAGAACTCGTCGACCACGGCGTCGCGCGTGTCGCGGTCGATCAGGTCCATCGACGCCATGTCCTGCGCCAGCCGCGCCTGCGCCTCGACCGGCAGCGAGGACAGCTTCAGATCCGCCCCCTCGGCCAGCATCAGCCGCACGATCACCGCCGCCTTCTGGCGCGAGGTCAGCGCCGCCGCGACGCCGACCGGCACCGCCACGCCCGCGGCCACCCCCGGCCCCAACCCTGCGGCCATTGTGTTCATCATCATCGACCCGCGCCCGATTCCCTGTCACGGGCGACCATGGCAGGGCCGGATTAACAACGGGTTAGCGGTCCCCCTCGGGGCCGAAGACACGGGCGAAGATCGTGTCCACGTGCTTGGTGTGATAGCCAAGATCGAACTTGTCCTCGATCTCGGAGGGCGACAGGGCCGCCGTCACCTCGGCGTCGGCCAGCAGCTCGGTCTTGAAGTCCGCGCCCTGTTCCCAGACCTTCATCGCGTTGCGCTGCACCAGCCGGTAGGCGTCCTCGCGGCTGACGCCCGCCTGCGTCAGCGCCAGCAGCACCCGCTGCGACATCACGAGGCCGCGGAACTTGTTCATGTTCTTCAGCATGTTGTCGGGATAGATCACCAGCTTGTCGATCACCCCGGCAAGGCGGTTCAGCGCGAAGTCCAGCGTGACCGTCGCGTCCGGGCCGATCCCGCGTTCGACCGAGGAATGGCTGATGTCGCGCTCGTGCCACAGCGCCACGTTTTCCATCGCGGGCACCACCGCCATGCGGACCAAGCGCGCAAGGCCGGTCAGGTTTTCCGTCAGCACCGGGTTGCGCTTGTGGGGCATGGCGCTCGACCCCTTCTGGCCGGGGCTGAAGAACTCCTCGGCCTCAAGCACCTCGGTGCGCTGCATGTGGCGGATCTCGATCGCGACGTTCTCGATCGAGCTGGCGATGACGCCCAGCGTGGCGAAGAACATCGCGTGGCGGTCGCGGGGGATGACCTGGGTGCTGATCGGTTCGGGGCGCAGGCCCAGCTTGTCGCAGACATGCGCCTCGACCGCCGGGTCGATGTTGGCGAAGGTGCCGACCGCGCCCGATATCGCGCCGGTCGCGACTTCCTCGCGCGCGGCGTCCAGCCGGCGGCGGTTGCGCGCCATTTCCGCGTAGAAGCGGGCGAAGGTCAGGCCCATCGTGGTGGGTTCGGCGTGGATGCCGTGGCTGCGGCCGATCCGCACGGTGTCCTTGTGCTCGTAGGCGCGGCGTTTCAGCGCGTCGAGCAGGCGGTCCATGTCGCCCAGCAGGATGTCGGCGGCGCGGACCAGCTGGATGTTCAGCGTGGTGTCCAGCACGTCCGACGAGGTCATGCCCTGATGGACAAACCGCGCCTGATCGCTGCCCACATGCTCGGCGAGGTGGGTGAGGAAAGCGATCACGTCGTGCTTGGTCACCGCCTCGATCTCGTCGATGCGGGCCACGTCGAACTCGACGTCGCGGGCCTTCCACACGGCCTCGGCGTTCTCGCGCGGGATCACGCCAAGGTCGGCCTGGGCGTCGCAGGCATGCGCCTCGATCTCGTACCAGATGCGGAACTTCGTCTCGGGCGACCAGATGGCCACCATCTCGGGGCGGGAATAGCGGGGGATCATGGCGGGCCTCGGGCTGCGGGGTGGGTCGGGCGTCGTTTAGGCCGGGGCGCGCAGGGGGGCAACCGGTGCGTCGCGCGAGGGCGCTTGCACGGCCGACTTGCGGCAGGGCGCTTTGACAGGCGTAATCGCGCGAAACCGACCACGGGGGATTTCATGACGCGCTGCCTGATCGTCCTTGCCCATCCGCTGGACCGAAGCCTGTGCGGCTGGCTGGCCGACCGGGCGCAGGCTGCGGCCGAGGCGCGGGGCTGGACCGTGGACCGGCTGAATCTTCATGCCGAACGGTTCGACCCCGTCCTGACCGCAGGCGAGCGGGCCGGCTATTACGGCCCGCCCGTTGCGGCGACGGGCGACCCCCTGGCGGCGCAATTGGCCGAGGCTGACGTGCTGATCCTCGTCTTTCCGACCTGGTGGTTCGGGTTTCCCGCCATCCTCAAGGGATGGTTCGATCGCGTCTGGCGTCCCGGCGTGGCGTTCGACCACGCGCCGGACCTTGGCCGCATGATCCCGCGATTGCAGCGCCTGCAGCGCGTGATCGCGGTCACGACGATGGGCGCGCCGTGGTGGATCGACCGGATGGTGATGGGCCGGCCGCTGCGGCTGGTCCTGAAACGGGCGATCGTCGGACCCTGCGCGCCGGCGGCGAAGCTGGACTGGATCGTCCTTTACGGCGCCGAGACCGTGAGCGCCGGGCGCGCGGCATCCTTCGCAAACCGCGTCGATCGCCGGATCGCGGGCGCGGCCCTGCGCTGAGACCATGCGAAGCAGCCGCCGAAGATGATGGAAGCGCCCGCTAGGGGCGCTTCCGTCGGCCTGTGTGCTGGCGGCGTCAGCAGCTGTAATACATCGCGTATTCGATCGGGTGCGGAGTGTGTTCAAAGGCATACACCTCTTCCCACTTCAGCCGGATGTAGCTTTGCAGCTGGTCGCGGGTGAACACGTCGCCCTGAAGCAGGAAGTCCATGTCCTTTTCCAGCTCCTCCAGCGCCTCGCGCAACGAACCGCAGACGGTCGGGATCTCGGCCAGTTCCTCGGGTGGCAGGTCGTAAAGATCCTTGTCCGAGGCGGGGCCGGGGTCGATCTTGTTGCGGATACCGTCGAGCCCGGCCATCAGCAGCGCCGCAAAGGCGAGGTAGGGGTTCGCCGCCGGGTCGGGGAAGCGGGCCTCGACGCGCTTGGCTTTCGGCGATTCGGTCCACGGAATACGGACGCAGCCCGAGCGGTTGCGCGCCGAATAGGCCCGCAGCACCGGCGCCTCGAACCCCGGGATCAGCCGCTTGTAGCTGTTGGTCGAGGGGTTGGTGATCGCGTTCAGCGCCTTGGCGTGCTTCAGGATCCCGCCGATGAAATACAGCGCCTCCTGCGACAGGTCGGCGTACTTGTCGCCCGCGAACAGGGGCTTTCCGTCCTTCCAGATCGACATGTTGACGTGCATGCCCGAGCCGTTGTCGCCCTTCATCGGCTTCGGCATGAAGGTCGCCGACTTGCCGTAGGCGTGGGCCACGTTGTGGATCACGTACTTGTATTTCTGGATGTTGTCGGCCTGTTCGACCAGCCCGCCGAAGATCAGCCCCAGCTCGTGCTGGCCCGACGCCACCTCGTGGTGGTGCTTGTCGGTCTTCATTCCCATGCGCTTCATGGTGGTCAGCATCTCGCCGCGCAGGTCCTGGCCCGCGTCGATCGGGTTCACCGGAAAATAGCCGCCCTTGTGGGCCGCGCGGTGGCCGGTGTTGCCCATCTCGTATTCGGTGTCGGTGTTCCAGGCGGCGTCCACGCTGTCGATCTGGAAGCTGACCTTCTGGGGCGAGACGGAATAGCGCACGTCGTCGAAGACGAAGAACTCGGCTTCCGGCCCGCAGTAGAACGCGTCGCCGATGCCGGTCGATTTCAGATACGCCTCGGCCTTGGTCGCGGTGCCGCGCGGGTCGCGGTCATAGGGCTCGCCGGTGTCGGGCTCGACCACGTTGCAATGCACGCACAGCGTCTTTTCGGCATAGAACGGGTCCATGTAGGCCGAGGTCGGATCGGGCATCAGCTTCATGTCGGACTGGTCGATCGACTTCCACCCGGCGATGGACGAGCCATCGAACATGAAGCCTTCCTCGAAGAAGTCGTCGTCGATCAGGTCGACGTCCAGCGTCACGTGCTGCAGCTTGCCTTTCGGATCGGTGAAGCGGACGTCGACATAGGCGACGTCTTCCGACTTCAACAGATCCAGAACCTCGTTGACCGTCATGGTCTCTCCTTCCATCAGGCCGGTGTTCTACCGGCCAGTACCTGATATTTCGTTAAGCCCTACGGCGATCAGACGGCGTCGTCGCCCGTCTCGCCGGTGCGGATGCGGATCGCCTGCTCGACCGGCAGCACGAAGATCTTGCCGTCGCCGATCTTGTCGGTGCGGGCGGCGGCGATGATCGCCTCGACCGCGGCATCCACCTGGTCGTCGGGCAGCACCATCTCGATCTTCACCTTGGGCAGGAAATCGACGACGTATTCCGCGCCGCGATACAGCTCCGTATGGCCCTTCTGGCGGCCGAAGCCCTTGACCTCGATCACCGACAGGCCCTGCACGCCGACCTCCTGCAGAGCCTCCTTCACGTCGTCCAGCTTGAACGGCTTGATGATCGCTTCGATCTTTTTCATCGCGGGCTCCGGGGTCGGGTTGCGTGGCGGTTGCGTTGTCATCGTGGTGCCGTTTTCGCGGGGCAGGGTAAACGCCAGCCCCGGAACATGGTGGCCAAGGTTTTCCCTGCTTGGCGCATTATGCCTAAAAATTGGTCAGGATGCACAATGATCATGCACGACCCGCGTACCGCCAAACCGATCCTGTCAGTCGCCGAAATGCGCGAACGCGAATCCGGGTCGGGCATCGATCCGGCCGAACTGATGGAGCGGGCGGGGCGCGGCGTCGTCGCGGCGGTGCGGCATGAGCGTCCCGACATCCTTTCCGCCGGGCAGACGGCGCTGATCCTCTGCGGCCCGGGAAACAACGGCGGCGACGGCTATGTCGTGGCGCGGCTGCTGGCGGACGCGGGGCTGGACGTAACGGTCCTTGCCTATGGCGACCCCGGGGCGCTGCCGGACCCCGCCGCGCAGGCGCACCGCGCTTGGATCGCGGCGGGCGGCCGGGTCGCGCCCCTGCTCGACCATCGGCCCGACTGGGACCGGCCCCCGCCCGCGCTGCTGGTCGATGCGCTGTTCGGCGGCGGGCTGGACCGGCCGATGCCCGACGATCTGTCCGAGGCGCTGGTCACGATCGACGACCGAGCGGCCTATGCGCTGAGCTACCGGGTGGCGATCGACGCGCCCTCGGGGCTGAACCTCGACACCGGGCGGGTGATGCTGGCCACCGGGCGCGAACGCATCGTGCTCGAGTTCGACCTGACCGTGACCTTTGACGCCCTGCGGCCAGGGCATCTGCTGGCATCCGGGCCGACCCTGTGTGGCAAGGTCGTGGTCGCAGAGCTGGGGATCGCGGCGCTGGCATGGGGCAAGACCTTCACGATCCCCGTGCCGTCGGACTTCGACCCCGTGCTGGGACCTGGCGAGGCGCCCAACAAGTACGACCACGGCCACGTCCTCGTGCTGGCCGGCGGGCCGGGCAGGGGCGGGGCCGCGCGGCTGGCGGCGCGGGGCGCGCTGCGGGTGGGGGCGGGGCTCGTCACGGTCGCCTGCCCTTCGCAGGCGCTGACCGAGAACGCGGCGCGGCTGGATGCGATCATGCTGCGGACGGTGGACGGGGCGGACGACCTGCGGGCGCTGCTGACGGACGCGCGGATCAACGTGCTGGTGCTTGGCCCGGGGCTGGGGCTCGACCGGGCGCGCGAACTGGTGCCGGTCGCGCTGGCAAGCGGGCGGGCCTGCGTGCTGGACGCGGACGCGCTGACCGCGTTCGCGGACGATCCCGCGGCGCTGTTCGCGCAGCTGAACCAGAACGTCGTCCTGACCCCGCATGGCGGCGAGTTCGCGCGGCTTTTTCCCGATCTGGCCGATCGCCCCTCGGTGATCGAGGCGGCGCGGGAAGCCGGGAGGCGCTGCAACGCGACCGTGGTGCTGAAGGGGCCGGTCACGGTGATTTCTGGCGGCGGCACCGCGCATGTCCTTGCCACCGGCACCGACCCCCGGACGCCGGCGATCCCCGGCATCCCGTGGCTCGCGACCGCCGGCAGCGGCGACGTGCTGGCCGGGATGATCGCCGGGCTCATCGCGCGGGGCGGGCGGGCCTGGACGTCGCCCGGGAAAGCCGTCTGGCTGCACGCGGAGGCGGCAAGGCGGTTCGGGCGCGGGCTGATCGCCGAGGATCTGCCCGACCTTCTTCCGGCGGTGTTCCGCAACCTGTAGGGGCGAAAGAATCCCCTCGCACGCCCCGCCCGGCTTTGCTAGAACGCCCCGGATTTGCCGGCGGGCCGTGGGCCCGCCCGGCTTTGCATTGCGGGTGTGGCGAAACTGGTAGACGCACCAGATTTAGGTTCTGGCGCCGCAAGGCGTGGGGGTTCAAGTCCCTCCACCCGCACCAGGATGAACAAAGGATGGAAGATGCAGGTCAAGGAAACCCTGAACGAAGGTCTCAAGCGCGGCTACCAGTTCACGCTGCCCGCCGCCGATCTGGCGGCCGAGGTTGACCGCCAGCTGGCCGAGGCGCAGCCGAACGTCGAGATGAAGGGCTTCCGCAAGGGCAAGGTGCCGATGGCGCTGCTGAAAAAGCAGTACGGCCCCCGCGTCCTGGGTGATGCGATGCAGAAGTCGATCGACGACGCGATCCGCACCCATCTGGACGACACCAAGGCCCGTCCGGCGATGCAGCCGAAGGTCGAGATGGAAGGCGGCGAAAGCTGGAAGGAAGGCGACGACGTCGTCGTCAACATCAGCTACGAGAACCTGCCCGAGATCCCGGCGGCCGACCTGAGCGGCCTGACGCTGGAACGCCTGACCGTGCGCGCCGAGGATGCGGCCGTGACCGAGGCGCTGGAAAACCTGGCCAAGAACGCGCAGTCCTTCGACGACAAGGCCGAAGGCGAGGCGGCAGCCAATGGCGACCAGGTCACCATCGACTTCAAGGGCTTCGTCGACGGCGAGGCGTTCGAGGGCGGCGAGGCGCAGGCTTATCCGCTGATCCTGGGCAGCGGCAGCTTTATCCCCGGCTTCGAGGAACAGCTGGTCGGCGCGAAGGCGGGCGATGCGGTCAAGGTCAACGTGACCTTCCCGGAAAACTACGGCGCCCCGAACCTCAAGGGCAAGGACGCGCTGTTCGAGACGACCGTCCATTCGGTCAAGTCGCCGAAGGCGGCCGAGCTTGATGACGAACTGGCCAAGCGCTTCGGCGCCGACAGCCTGGATGCGCTGAAAAGCCAGATCCGCGACCGGCTGGAAGCCGAATACAAGGGTGCAAGCCGCGCGATCATGAAGCGCGCGCTGCTGGACCAGCTGGACGAGCGCGTGAAGTTCGACCTGCCGTCGTCGCTGGTGGATGCCGAGGCCGCGCAGATCGCGCACCAGCTTTACCACGAGGAACACCCCGACGATCACGGCCACGACCACGGCCATATCGAGGCGACGGACGAACACCGCACGCTCGCCGAGCGCCGCGTGCGCCTTGGCCTGCTGCTGGCCGAGATCGGCCAGAAGAACGACGTGACCATCTCGGACCAGGAAATGACCCAGGCGGTGCTGCAGCAGGCCCGCCAGTTCCCCGGCCAGGAAAAGGCGTTCTTCGAGTTCATCCAGCAGAACCCGCAGGCCCAGCAGCAACTCCGCGCCCCGATCTTCGAGGACAAGGTCGTGGACTACATCTTCGAGCAGGCCAACGTCACCGACCGCGACATCACCAAGGAAGAGCTTGAGCAGGCGGTCGAGAAACTCGACGAGATCTGATCCGGGCCTTTCGCGCGGAACACGGGCCGTCCCCTTGGGGCGGCCCTTTTCATTGCTATCTTACCGCTTCGCAGCCTCATGCGAGTCGATCTGCTTTTGCAGGTTCTTCTCGTCCTGCGGCTGAACGCCGTTCTCGATCTTGATCTGCCGCTCGACTTCCGAGTTCAACTCGGCCCCGACCAGCACGACCACGGCCGACAGCCACAGCCACACCATCAGCACGATCGCGGCGCTGAGCGAGCCGTAGGTTTCGTTGTAGTTGCCGAAGTTTGCCGCGTACCATGAAAACAGGAGCGAGCCGAGGATCAGCCCGACCGCCGCCAGCAGCGCCCCGGGCGAGATCCACTGCCAGTTCGGGTCGTTCTTGCTGGGCCCGAAACGGTAAAGCACCGCCAGCGCCATCAGCAGCACGCCAAACAGGATCGGCCAGCGCACCACGTTGACCAGCGTTCCGGTAAGCGATCCCTCGTGCGTGACGAAGCCCACGACGGCGGGCAGCACGGTCACCGTCGCGATCATCAGGATGATGAGGATGATCGCCCCGATCGTCAGCGCCAGCGACAACAGGTTCAGCGCGATGATGCCGCGCTTTTCGGTCTCGAACCAGGCGACGTTCAGGGCGCTGATCATCGCCTTCATGCCGCCGTTCGCGGTCCACAGCGCGAACAGGATGCTGACGATCCCCGCCAGCGTCAGCGCCGATCCGGGCGCCTGCACGATGGCCGCGATCTGGCCCGCGATCAGCTCGACCGCGCTTTCGGGCAGGATCCGGTTCAGCAGGACGATGCTGTCGACTATGGTGTTCTCGTCCGCGACCCAGCCGTAGATCGACACCAGCGCGGTGATCGCCGGAAACAGCGACAGCAGCCCGAAATAGGACACGCCGCCCGCGACCGAGGTCACGCGGTCGTTGGCGCTTTCGACCGCGGTCCGGCGAAGGACCTTGAACCAGCTCGACCGCCGCATGTGCCACGGCGAGGCGGGGTCGCCCGGGCGGCGCGGCGGTCTGCCGGGCGTGTCAGGGGCGCTGGCCTTGCTGTCTGTACTGTCGGAGGTGCTGTCGCTTTGGGCCGGGTCGCGCCGATCCGGGCTGGTGACAGCTTCCGACGCGGGCGGCGTGCCGTGCCGTTCCCTCCAACCTTCGGGCAGTTTGCCGAACAGGGCGTCGATCACGCCGGGCGGGGGGGGGTGCGCGGATCGGGGGGCGGGCATCCAAGGCGTCCTTTCAGGGCAGAACCCCCGCGCGAGACTGCGCGGGGGTAAGAAGGTCGTGGCCGCGCCGCGATGGCGGCGGGGTGCGTGGTCGCTCAAAGGCGGTGGGTACGCGCCTCATCGGCGGGGTGGTCGCCGAAGCTGTCGCCTTCGGCGTTCGCGCGGGGCTTGGGTGCGGCCGCGTCGTCACGCAGGTCGACCATGTCGCGGCGCGATGCACGGCGATAGGCGTTGGCGTCGCGCACGTCGTCGGCCGGGCCGCTGCGTGCGCCGGGACGATGGTCGCCCCCTTGCCCGCGCGCCGACCCGCGCGCCGACCCGACGATCGGACCGGCGGTGTCGATGAAGCTGCGGATCTGGTCGGCGGTGCTGTGGAACTGGCGCAGCACGTCGTCGGCCTGCCCCGCGACCTGCTTGAACCCGGCCATCGCCGCCGAGATCGACCCGATCAGGCTTTCCGCGCCGCCGGTCAGACGGGCGGCGGTCTGCTCGACCTCCTGCAGCAGGCCCAGCTTGCGGGGCGCGCGCGAGCGGGGACGCGAGGGGCGGTAGTCGTCGTCGCGGCGGGGGCGTTCGTGGCCGCGATTCCGCCGCTCGTCATCTTCGTCGCGGTTGCGCCCGGCGCCGTTCCGGACGGCCCCGTCCCGCATGGCACTGGCCCGGACGGCGCGGGAATGGGCGTCCATCTCGGCCTCGCGGGCGCGCTGGCGCGCGCGCATGCGGTCGCGTTCCTGTTCGGACATGTCGGCGAAGCGCGGGGCAAGCGGGCGGTCGCCGCGCGATCCCTGCCCGCGCGAGGTGGCATAGTAGCTGTTGCGCGCCCGGTCCGCCGCCCGGTCGGCATCGCGGTCGGGTTCGTCGTCGCCGCCGCTCACCAGATCGGCGACCTTGCGGACCGCCAGCACACCGCCTGCGGTGACCGCCGCCGCCGCGACCGCCGCGCCGCCCCAAAGCAGAAGGCGCGTCGTCAACGACGAGTCAGGCTCGGCCGACATGCCATCGCGCGACACGTCGCCGTGCGGCAGCGTCCGCTGCGCGGCATAGGGCGAGGGGCGGTAGGTTTCCTGCGCCCGGTCGACCGGCGCGCCAAGGCGCTGGTGGTCGGGGCGGCCGTCACCCGTCGCCGCGCCCGTGGTTGGGCCCGTGGCTGGGCCGGTCGCTGCGCCGGACGTGCGGTCGGGATTGTCGTTGGGCCAGTCGGACATGGGCATGATCTTTCCTGTTTCGGCGCGCACAAGGAAAGTTGTGCGCTCGCGCGGTGTTCCGGGGGCGAAACCCGGCAGGGGCGGGGAATGTTCCCGCCCGGCCGGGTCGGGACGCGGCTTTGGGCGCGGGGTCCGGCGGGGTTGGGCGAGGGGCGGTGCGGGCGCGACGGCCCGGCCCGTCCGCCCGTACCCCTGTCCGCCCGACTGCCTCAGCGGTCGTCCCGTTTCGCGTCGGGGGTCCCGGCCGCGCCGTGACGGCTGTCGCCGCCGCCGACGGTGTTGCGCGGGCGGGCGCTGCCATCCTCGCCTTCGTTCTGCGACGGCGGGATCGACAGGTCGGTCTCGTGGTCGGTCACCGGCGTGTCCGATCCAAGGACCGCGAGATCCCGTTCGACGTTGAGAGAGGTGTCGCCGGACTTGTCGTCCGTCATCTCGGTCTTGACGGCAGAGGACAGGATGCGGGGGTCGGTGGCCATGGCGTGGTCCTTTCCAGGGGGCTGGTGTCGCGGATCAACCCGTGCCCCGCGCCTTCGTTCCCACCCCGTCAACGCGTCGCCACGGCACCGCCGCCCGCAAACGAAAAGGGCCGCGCCAGTGCGGCGCGGCCCTTCGTTGCGGTGCGTATCGGATCAGAGGTCGCTGTCGCGCGAGGGCGCGGGGCCCTCGTCGTCATCGCGGCCGGCCGAACCCAGGTCGTCGAACAGCTCGGCGATCTCGAACTCGGCGGCGGCGTCTTCCTCGGCGGCCAGGTCCTGGATCGACTTGCCCGAAGCCTGAAGCTCGGCTTCCTCGGCCGAACGGGCCACGTTCAGCGTGATCTGCGCGTCCACTTCGGGGTGCAGGTGCACGTTGACCGTGTGCAGGCCCAGATCCTTGATCGGCGCGGTCAGCACGACCTGGCGACGCTCGACGGCATAACCCTCGGCGGTCGCGGCCTCGGCCACGTCGCGCGGCGTGACCGAGCCATACAGCGCGCCGGCGTCCGACGCCGAGCGGATGATGACGAAGGTCGCGCCGTCAAGGCGCTCGGCGATCGCCTGCGCTTCGGTCCGGGTCTCGTCGTTGCGGGTCGCAAGCTCGGACTTGCGGGCCTCGAAGGCCGCGATGTTGGCGTCGTTGGCGCGCATGGCCTTGCCCTGGGGCAGAAGGTAGTTGCGGGCGAAGCCCTCTTTGACCTTCACGACTTCGCCCATCTGGCCAAGCTTGGCCACACGTTCCAGCAGGATGACTTGCATCGGTCTCTCCTTACTTCACGGCGTAGGGCAGCAGGGCGAGGAAGCGGGCGCGCTTGATCGCCTGCGCCAGCTTGCGCTGGTTCTTCGCGGAAACTGCGGTGATGCGGGACGGGACGATCTTGCCGCGTTCGCTGATGTAGCGCTGCAGCAGGCGGGTGTCCTTGTAGTCGATCGCGGGCGCGTTGTCGCCCCCGAACGGATCGACTTTCCGGCGGCGGAAAAACGGTTTGGTCGCCATTGGTGTGTGTCTCCCTGCGCTCAGCTGCGGTCTTCGCGGCGTTCGCCGCCACGGTCGCCACCACGATCGTCGCGGTCGAAGCGCGGACGATCACCGCGGTCGCCACCACGATCACCACGGTCGCCGCCGCGGTCACCACGGTCACCGCGATCGCCACGGTCACCACCACGATCACCGCGGGGGCCGCGGTCGCGGCCGTCACGCCCGTCGCGGTCGTCGCGGCGCTGCATCTGGACCGAGGGGCCTTCCTGGTGCTCGTCGACCTTGATGGTCAGCACGCGCATGACGTCGTCGTGCAGACGGGCCAGACGCTCCATCTCCTGCACGGCGGCCGAGGGGGCGTCGGTGCGCAGCAGGGCGTAGTGACCCTTGCGGTTCTTGTTGATCTTGTAGGCGAGCGTCCGCACGCCCCAGTATTCGCTGTCCTTCACGGTGCCGCCGTTGTCGGTCAGCACGGTGGAGAAATGTTCGACCAGCCCTTCGGCCTGCGTGTTCGACAGGTCCTGGCGGGCGATCAGCACATGCTCGTAAAGCGGCATGCTATCCCTTTCGTCTCGGGCGCGCTTCATAGGCGGGAAATCCCTTCCGCGCCCCGCCACGAGAGGCTGCGCCGGTTTCGCATCGTTGCGGAAGGATGCGGTCTTATACAGGCGCGCGCCCGCCGCGCAAGGCGATTCGCGGGTTGGGGCAGGGGGCGGGGCCGGAGTCCGAACAGGCACGGGCTACGGGGCGCGGCCTTGCCTGCCGGTGGGCGCGCGGCTAGCGTCGGGATGTCAGACCGATCCAGCAGGGGATGGCCCAGCAATGCGCCTTGCGTCCGCTTTCGTCTTACTGTCCGCGCTCGCCGCGCCGGCGCTGGCGCAAGAGGCCGTGCCGCCTGCGGCCGACGCGGCCGCTCCGGCGACGGATGCGCCCCCCGCCGCCCCGGCCGCCCCGGCTATCGACCCCGAAGCCCCCGCCGGCGACTATGTCCTGGACCAGGAACACAGCGCCATCGTGTTCAGCTACGACCACCTGGGATCGTCCACCAGCCGCGGCACGATCCGGGGCGTTTCGGGCACGATCACGCTGGACGCGGCCGCGCCCGCGAACAGCAAGGTCGATATCGCGTTCCCGCTGTCGGCGATCCAGACCGTGTCGCGCCAGCTCAACGAGCATCTGTTCGGCCCCGACCTGTTCGACGGCGCCGCGCCCGCGACGGCCGTCACCTTCACCTCGACCGCCGTCGAGCCGACCGGCCCCGACACCGCCCGCGTGACGGGTGACCTGCTTTTGAACGACGTCACTGCGCCCGTGACGCTCGACGTGACGCTGCGACGGCTGGGCAAGCACCCGATGACGGGCCAGCCTTCCGCCGGGTTCGACATCACCGGCACGCTGAAGCGGTCGGACTTCGGTCTTGGCGCCTTCGCCCCGGCGATCGGCGACGACGTCGGGCTGGAAATCTCGGTCGAGGCGGCGAAGGGCTGAGGCGGAGGCGCATTTCCGTTGCGGCCGCAAACGCGCGGCGGCTTGCCGCGCAGGGTGGCGGCGGCTAATGCCGAGCCATGCTGCCCGTCGAGCGCCTGTCCCAGATCACCCAGCGGTTCGAGTTTCTCGAGGCGCGGCTGAATGCCGGCCCGGCGCCGGACGAGATCGCGCGGATCAGCCGCGAATATGCTGAGCTGAAGCCGGTCGTTGCCCAGATCGCCGCCTATACCGAGGCGCAGGACGCATTGGCCGAGGCGCAGGCGATGCTCGCCGACCCCGAGATGCGCGAACTGGCCGAGGACGAGCTGTCGCGCTTGCGCGGCGCGCTGCCGGGGCAGGAACAGGCGCTGCGGCTGGCGCTTCTGCCGCGTGACGCGGCCGACGCCCGCCCCGCCATCATCGAGATCCGCCCCGGCACCGGCGGCGACGAGGCGGCGCTGTTCGCGGGCGACCTGTTGCGGATGTACCAGCGCCACGCGGAAACGCAGGGCTGGACGTTCCAGAACCTCGAACTGGCCCTGTCCGAGCTTGGCGGCGTCCGCGAGGCGACGGTGCGGGTCGAAGGCGAGGGGGTGTTCGCGCGCCTCAAGTTCGAGTCCGGCGTCCACCGGGTGCAGCGGGTGCCGGAGACCGAATCCGGCGGCCGCATCCACACCAGCGCCGCGACCGTCGCCGTCCTCCCCGAGGCAGAGGAGGTCGATATCGACATCCCCGCCGCCGACATCCGCATCGACACGATGCGCGCGTCGGGCGCGGGCGGGCAGCACGTCAACACCACCGACTCGGCGGTGCGGATCACCCACCTGCCCACCGGCATCATCGTCACCTCGTCGGAAAAGTCGCAGCACCAGAACCGCGCCAACGCGATGGCCGTGCTGCGCGCCCGGCTTTACGACATGGAACGCGCGCGCGCCGATGCCGAACGCTCAGCCGATCGCCGCAGCCAGGTCGGCAGCGGCGACCGCAGCGAGCGGATCCGCACCTACAACTTCCCGCAGGGGCGCGTAACCGACCACCGCATCAACCTGACGCTCTATTCGCTGGACCGGGTGATGCAGGGCGACCTGGCCGAGATAATCGACGCGCTCGTCGCCCACGACCAGGCCGCGAAGCTGGCAGAGGCCGAGGGGTGACGCCCGCCACCCTGCTGGCGCAGGTGGCCGACGGCCTGTCTCGCGCCGGCATCCCCGATCCGCAAAGCGATGCGCGGCGGCTTGTCGCGCATGCGCTGGGGATCGCGCCCGAGCGGGTGCGGCTGTCGGACCGCGAGGCTTCGAACGCCGAACTGCGCGTGCTGGACGCGGCGATCGCCGCGCGGATGGCGCGCCAGCCTGTCGCGCAGATCGTCGGCTGGCGCGACTTCTGGAAGCATCGCTTCACCGTCACCTGCGATACGCTCGACCCGCGCCCCGATACCGAAACGCTGGTCGCGGCGGCGCTGGACCTGCCGTGGCGGACGGTGCTGGACCTGGGGACAGGCACCGGCGCGATCCTTCTGTCGCTGCTGGGCGACCGGCCGGGCGCGCGGGGCACCGGCACCGATCTGTCCGATGCGGCGCTTGCGGTCGCGCGCGCCAACTCCGACCTTCTGGGGATCGCGGCGACCTTCCTGCGCTCGGACTGGTTCGCGGCTGTCGAGGGCCGGTTCGACCTGATCGTCTCGAACCCGCCCTATATCGCGGCCGACGAGATGGCGGGGCTTGGGCCCGAGGTCCGCGACTGGGAACCCCGCGCGGCGCTGACGGACGAGGGGGACGGGCTGTCCGCCTATCGCGCCATCGCGGCGGGCGCGCCCGCACATCTGACGCCGGGCGGCTGGCTTGCGGTCGAGATCGGGCCGTCGCAAGCATCGGCGGTCGCCGGGCTGATGGAGGCTGCGGGGTTTCGGTCGTTGCGGGTGTTGCCCGACCTTGACGGGCGCGACCGCGTGGTGACGGGTCGGGCCGGGTGAAAACCGCCGAAAGTCACCGCCATTTTCAGCATTCACGGAGTTTTCGCTTGTGCGTCCGTCCGCTGCATGCTTATTCGCCCATGTGACGGGTCAATGAAATCCGCACGGGTCAGCCTTACACCATTCGCTTGACCGGCGCGCTTCGTGCGCCATTCACGAATACGCCTGCCCTGGAACCACCGTTCCAGCCCGGCACGCTGCGGCCCTGACTCGAACCCATCGACGCGCGCTTGAAGCCCGCTCGGACGAAATCAACCGAAAAAAAGCTGATGAGATCATCCAAATCCCGTTCGCGTAACAAGTCCCGCGGCCAGCGCACGCTTGGCAATGTCGTCAACCGCGTCTTCGACAGCTCCGGCCCCGAAGGCAAGGTCCGCGGCACCCCCCAGCAGATCATCGAGAAATACCTTGCGCTCGCCCGCGACGCCCAGCTTTCGGGCGACCGCGTGGCCGAGCAGAGCTTCTTCCAGCACGCCGAGCATTACACCCGCATGCTGGCCGAGGCGACGCGCGAACAGAACGAGCGCCAGCAGCAGCCGGGCCAGAACTACGGCGACGACCGCGACGACCGTCAGGGCCAAGGTCAGGGTCAGGGTCAGGGTCAGGGGTCCGGGCAGGGCGGCCAGATGAACGGCCATCACGGCTACGACCGCCAGCAGAACGGCCAGCAATCGGGTCAGCAGGCGCGTGGCGACCGCGATAACCGGGATAACCGTGACGGGCGCCGAGACGACCGCCAGAACGACCGCCAGAACGAGCGCCGTGACGACCGCCAGGGCGGCCGCCGCGAGGATCGGCGCGACGACCGCGCGGGCGATCGGCCGGGCGACAATCGCCCTGAAAACCGCTTCGACAATCGCGCCGACAGCCGGCCCGACACGCGGCCCGAAAGCCGCCCCGATCCGCAGTCCGAAGGCCGCGCCGATCCGTTCGAGGATCGCGACGACGCCATCGAGGAGGTGGTCGCCGCCCCCGTCGACGCACCTGCGGAAACCTCTCGCACGCCGGCCATCGACGTGTCGGACGACCTTGCCGGCACCGCCGGGCGCGACGACGCCTTGCGGATGCGCGACGAGGACTCGGCGCCCGCCTTCCTGCGCTCGGCCCGCCGGTCGCGCGACGCCGACGAGGACGGGCTGTCGATCCCCGAGGCGATCTCGACCGACGCCGACGAGGGGTTGGTGGCCACGCCCGAGACGCAGGCCGAACAGCCCCGTCCGCGCGCGCCCCGTGCCCCCCGCACCCCGCGTGCTGCCGGAACTGCGGGTGGCACGGCGGCCGAAACCGGCGCAGCCCCCCGCGCGCGCCGCCGCAAGGCCGACGAGCCCGCACCGGAAAGCGCAACGGAAACCGCGCCCGAAACCGCATCCGAGGAATGACGTGCAGGCGGCGGGCCGCTGCGTCCGCCGCCTTGCCGCTGCATTGCTCGCGTTAAAGCCTCAGCCTCAGCTCAAGCCTTTCCGCGCGCCTGCGCGAGGTTGCGTGCAAGCGTGCAGAACCCGTCCAGCCCGATCTCCTCGGCGCGCGCGGTGGGCGGAATGCCCGACGCGACCAGAAGCGCCTCGATATCCGGGTGCAGGCCGCGCAAGGCCGCGCGCAACATCTTGCGGCGCTGGTTGAAGGCGGCGGCGGTCAGTTCAGACAGCACCGCCGGGTCTGCCGGAAAGCGCGGCGCGGGCAGCGCGGTCAGCTGCACCACGGCGGATTCCACCTTGGGCGCGGGCACGAAGGCCTGCGGCGGCAGCGTCAGCACGATCTGCGCGTCGCAGCGCCACTGCGCCAGCAGCGCGAGGCGCCCGTAAGCCTTGCCGCCCGGCTTCGCCACGATCCGCTGCGCGACCTCTTTCTGGAACATCAGCGTCAGCGACTGCCAGAACGGCGGCCACGCGGGCGGCGTCAGCCAGCGGATCAGCAGTTCCGTCCCGATGTTGTAGGGCAGGTTCGCGGCGATCCGTATCGGCGGCGTCAGCTGCGCCAGCGGATCGACCTGCAGCGCATCCCCCCGCACGATCGTCAGCCGGCCCGGATAGGCATCCGCTATTTCCTGCAAGGCGGGGATCGCGCGCGCGTCCTTTTCGATCGCAAGGACATGGCGCGCGCCTTCGGCCAGCAGGCCGCGCGTCAGGCCGCCGGGGCCGGGGCCGATCTCAAGCACGTCGCAGCTTGAAAGGTCGCCCGCCGCGCGCGCGATCCGGGCGGTCAGGTTCAGGTCCAGCAGGAAGTTCTGGCCCAGCTGCTTTCTGGCGCGCAGGTCGTGGCGCGCGATCACGTCGCGCAGGGGCGGCAGCGCGTCGATCCCGCTCATGCGATGGCGGCTTCGCCCGAGATGCGGACCGACGCCATGTTCCACGCCAGCCGCAGCGCGGCGATCGTCGAGGACGGATCGGCGATCCCGCGCCCGGCGATGTCGAAGGCGGTGCCGTGGTCGGGCGAGGTCCGCACGAACGGCAGGCCCAGCGTCACGTTGACGCCGCCGGCAAAGTCCAGCGTCTTGACCGGGATCAGCGCCTGGTCGTGATAGGCGCAGATCGCCGCGTCCCATTCGGCGCGCGCGGGCGCGTGGAACATGGTGTCGGCGGGCAGGGGGCCGATCAGGTCCAGACCGCGCTGTCGCAGCGCGCCCAGCAGGGGGGCCATCCACTCGGTCTCGGCCCGGCCCATGGCCCCGCCCTCGCCCGCGTGGGGGTTCAGCCCCGCGACCGCGATCCGGGGGGCGGCGATGCCGAAATCGCGCACCAGCGCGTCGTGGGTGGTCAGGATCGCGCGGGTCAGCGCGTCGGGGGTAAAGGCCGCGGGCACCTGGTCCAGCGCGATGTGGATCGTGGCCGGGACCACCCGGCAGGGCGGGTTCACCGTGGTCGAACACAGCATCATCCCCACGTCCACGCCGCCCGCGAGATGAGCGAGGTATTCGGTGTGACCCGGAAAGGCGAAGCCCGCGCCCTCGATCAGCGCGTGCTTGCTGATGGGCAGCGTGCAGATCCCGCCAGCCTCGCCCGACTGGGCAAGGGCGACAGCGCGGGCGATGACCTCGATCACCGCGGGCGCGTTCGCGGGGTCGGGCGCGCCCGGAACCGCGGCGGCGGGGAAGGGGTGGACCAGCACCGGCAGCACGCCCACGCCGACAGGGTCGGACGGCCGCTCGACCGGTTGCCAGGGGGTGCCCGCGGGCAGGTGCGCGGGATCGCCCATCCAGACGACCGGGACGCCCGCGCCAAGCGCCTGCGGGGCGAGTTCGGGGCCGATCCCGGCGGGTTCGCCGCAGGTGAGGACGATGGGCTGCGGCATCACGCGGCCTGCGCTGTTCGCGCGGTTCGGGCAGGGTGCCGGGGCAGGGCGCGCGTCACGGCTGGCGCACCATCGCGTCGGCTCGCAGTTCGGCCAGATAGGCGTCGGCGGCCGCGTTGATCTTGTCGTTGAAGATCTCGGCGCGGATATCCTCGCGCGAGGCGACGGGCGTCTGCTCGGGTGCCACGGCTTCGGCGGGTGCCGCCGCGTCCGCCTCAGCCTCGGCCGGGGCGGGCTCGGCCGGGGCGGGCGCGTCCGCGGCTGCGTCGGGCCTGGGCAGGGACTCTCCCGTCAGCGTCGCCAGCGCGGCGGGCCCGGGCAGCTCGGCCCCCGGGGAGGCGGCGCGGCGGCCCGGTGCGAGCCACACCCGGGCGACGTCGGGCAGGGCGGTGAACCCGTCGAGGGCGGCGCGCCACAACCCGCGGGCCTCCTCGCGCGGCAGCGACCGGACGGTGCGGTACCCGCTCGCGGTGGGCAGGGTCCCGGCGAGGACGGCCGCCGCCCACGGCTCGTCGACGACGACGCCGAGGCGTCCCGCGCCGGTGGCCCTCCGGAGGCGGGGCAGGGCGTCCTGCAGTCCCTCGAGATAGGACTCGGCGACGTCGCGGCGCGCGCCGTGGTCGCCGAGGACGCGCTCTCCCCCGGGCAGCCAGAGGCCGGCGAGCAGGCTGAGCGGGCCGCGCACCCGCACGGCCAGACGTTCGACGACGGCGCCCTCGGCCCCCGCGGTGTCCGCCCAGCGGTGCGCGTCCTCGCGCCAGAGGGAGACGGCCCGGCGTCGGTCTCGGCCGGAGCCGGCGGCCCCGGGCGGGCTGACCCGCCAGCCGTGCGGCTGCAGGTCGACGGCCAGCTCCTGCAGGAGGGCGGCCGAGCGGCCGGTGGCGTCGGCGCCGGGTCCGCGATCGGGCAGCTCGGGGAGCACCGGCCAGTGGTCCGCGCCGAGCTCGCCGAGCGTGACGCGCTGCGCCTCTGCGACGTCGGTGCCGCGCCACGGCGTGCCGCCGAGGGCGACGGGGCCGGTGGCGCCGTCGTCGTGGGCGGCCTCAGTCATCCGCGTCCCCGGAGCGCGCCCCCGGCTCCGCCTCGGCGTCCGGCCGGCCCTCGGCCGCCAGCGCGCGGTGGTGGCGGATGACCTCGGCGATGATGAAGTTCAGGAACTTCTCGGCGAACGCGGGCTCGAGGTCCGCCTCGAGCGCGAGTCGGTGCAGCCGCGCGATCTGGGCGGCCTCACGCCCGGGGTCCGAGGGCGGCAGGTCGTGCCGGGCCTTCAGCGCACCGACCCGCTGCGTGAACTTGAACCGCTCGGCCAGCAGGTAGACGAGCGAGGCGTCGATGTTGTCGATGCTGCCGCGGATCGCGAAGAGCTCGTCGAGGACCGCCGGGTCCGCGGTGCCGGGCAGCGAGCTGGCGTGGGGGTCGTAGTCCGGGCTCATGGCCGAAGCCTACGCATCCGCGGGGGCGGACAGCCGGGCATTGCGGGCGGTGTCGATGGTGGCCTGGCCGAGCACGCGGGTGCCCCGGTACAGGACGGCCGTCTGACCGGGAGCCACGCCGCGCAGGGGGCGCGCCGGCTCGATCTCCCACCCCGGATGCCCCGCCGCGTCCGCGCGCTGGCGGGCGCGGGCCTCGACGATCTCGCCGTGGGCCCGGAACTGCAGCGCACAGTCGAACCAGGCACCCGTGCGGGCTTCGGGCACCGGGGCGCCGGCCCACGACGGGCGGATGCCGGTGATGCGGTCGACGTCGAGCAGCTCGCGCCCGCCGACGACCACGGTGTTCTCCTTCGGCCGCACCTCGAGCACGAACCGGGGCTTGCCGTCGGGCGCGGGACGGCCGATGGCCAGGCCCTTGCGCTGGCCGACCGTGAACGCCTGGGCGCCCGCGTGGGTGCCGAGCTCCTGTCCCTCCGCGTCCACGATGGGGCCGGGGGCCAGGTCGATGCGCTCGGCCAGCCAGCCGCGGGTGTCGCCGTCGGGGATGAAGCAGATGTCGTGGGAGTCCGGCTTCGCCGCCACGGACAGGCCGCGCTCGGCCGCCTCGGCGCGCACGAGCTCCTTGGACGGCGTGTCCGCGAGCGGGAAGAGGCAGTGGGCGAGCTGATCCGCGGTCAGCACGCCGAGCACGTAGGACTGGTCCTTCGCGTCGTCCGCGGCGCGGTGCAGCTCCAGCGAGCCGTCCGGACCGGGCCGCACGGCGGCGTAGTGGCCGGTGCAGACGGCGTCGAAGCCCAGCTCGAGGGCGCGCTCGAGCAGCGCCGCGAACTTGATGCGCTCGTTGCAGCGCATGCACGGGTTGGGCGTGCGGCCGGCCTCGTACTCGGCCACGAAGTCGTCCACGACGTCCTCCGCGAACCGCTCGGAGAAGTCCCACGTGTAGAAGGGGATGCCGAGCCGCTCGCACGCGCGCCACGCGTCCGAGGCGTCCTCGATGGTGCAGCAGCCACGCGAGCCGGTGCGCAGGGTGCCGGGCATGCGGGACAGGGCCAGGTGGACGCCGACGACGTCGTGCCCGGCGTCCACGGCACGCGCCGCGGCGACGGCGGAGTCGACTCCCCCGGACATGGCGGCCAGGACCTTCACGGGCGGACTCCTCTCTCGACGACGGACGGGCGGTCCAGTCTAGACGCCCGGCCCCAGCAGCGTCCGCAGCGCGTCGATGAGCGCGGCCGCCTCGGCCTGCGTCGTCGTCCGGCCGAGGGTGAACCGCTGGGTGGCCCGCGCGTCGGCCTCCGTCCGCCCCGGCAGGGCCGCGACCACGTGCGACGGCTCGGCCACCCCGGCGGTGCACGCCGACCCGGACGAGGTGTCCAGTCCGGCCATGTCGAAGGAGAACAGCAGCGCGTCCGCCGTCCGGCCCGGCACGGTGATGTGGACGTTGCCGGGCAGTCGGCGCGTCCCCGGCGGCAGCGGCTGCCCCGTCGCCGGGTCGAGGTCCCGCGGCCCGGTCAGGCGCACCCCGTCCAGGGCGTCGACGGCGGCGATCACCTCGTCCCGCAGCCCGCCCAGGCGGGC
>ERZ501041.12-NODE-12-length-62463-cov-10.460262_pt1 | contig 62463 bp, 52 predicted proteins | sample MGYA00248848_ERZ501041 | MGnify/ENA primary metagenome ERZ501041 (study PRJEB25958, sample SAMN03398573) | human skin metagenome | study: EMG produced TPA metagenomics assembly of the Human Skin Microbiome Metagenome (human skin metagenome) data set.
GTGCTTACCGCTGCGGCGGCAACGAGGCTTGGCACCTGCCGTTCGTCATCGGCCCGGTTGCCATCGCCTACAACCTGGACGGCGGCGGCTCCAGCACCATGGTCTTCCAGGGGGAGCTGGTCAACAGGCCGCGTGGCAAGAATGAGGAACGCGGCACCTCCGACATCCTGTACGTGGCGGGGTGAGCGCCGTGCATGCCTCCACCAGCCCCACCACGGCGCCCGCGACCACGTCGGCGGCGAAGTGGCTGCCACGGGGCACCTGCACCGCCCCCAGCGCGGCCGCGCCAAGGTAAAGCGGTGCCCGCGCGCCCGGAGCCGCGCGCCCGATCGCCCGTGCCGCCGCCACCGCGTTCGCCGTGTGGCCCGAAGGGAACGAGTTGTACGGCCCCTCGTCCGGGCCATCCAGCCCGGTCTCGTAGTGGCCTTCGTCCAGCAGCTTGTAGGGCCGGGTCCGCACCACCTTGGACTTGATCGTGGCCTTGATCCACGTCGCCACCGCCAGCGACGCCAGCACCCGCGCACCCGTCCGTGCAAGGCGCGGCCGGCCGGTCACGATGCCGCCGATCATCGCCGCGGTCGCCAGCGTGAAGGCGGGCGGCTGGTCCGCGATCTCGCTCAGGGGGCCCGCGACCGCCATGAAGGTGGTGTGGCGCAGCTGGCCCGCATCGACGGCCAGGTCCACGTCCGCCTCGTGCAGGTCGTCGATGATGCTTTCGGCGCTTGCCGTCTCGTCGGTGTCATCCATGCCCGATCAACCACGCCGACGGCCGAAAGTTGCCCGCGCGGGACCCCTGCCGCCGCAGTTTCACGCGACCGTCACCGGGGGCCGTCACGGGGGGCCCTCACGGGGGGCTACTCGACCGTGACCGATTTCGCGAGGTTGCGCGGCTGGTCCACGTCGGTGCCCTTGGCCACCGCCGTGTAGTAGGCGAGGTACTGCATCGGCACCGCATAGACGATGGGCGCGAAGACGCCGCCGCCCGCCGGCATGGTCAGCGTGGCGTGAACCCCCTCGCCCGCCGCCTCGATCCCGCCTGCGTCCGACACCAGCAGGACCTGCCCGTGCCGGGCCATCACCTCCTGCATGTTCGAGACGGTCTTTTCGAACAGCGGGTCCGAGGGCGCCAGCACGATCACCGGCACGTTGCGGTCGATCAGCGCGATGGGGCCGTGCTTGAGTTCGCCCGACGCATAACCCTCGGCGTGGATGTAGCTGATTTCCTTGAGCTTCAGCGCCCCTTCGAGCGCGATCGGATAAAGCCCGCCGCGCCCAAGGAACAACACGTCCTGCGCCTCGGCCAGCCACGCGGCGATCCGGCGGCAGTCGTCGCCCGCCGCCACCGCCTGGCTGACGAGGCCCGGCACCGCCAGCAGATCCGCGACATGCGCGGCAAGGCCCGCGTCGTCCAGACGGCCGCGATCATGCGCCGCCTTCAACGCCAGCACCGCCAGCACCGCAAGCTGGCAGGTGAACGCCTTGGTGGACGCCACGCCCACCTCGATCCCCGCGAGGATCGGCAGCGCGATGTCGGATTCCCGCGCGATGGCCGAGGTGCCGACGTTCACGACCCCCACGGTCCGGGCCACCTTGTCGCGGCAATAGTGCAGCGCGGCCAGCGTGTCGGCGGTCTCGCCCGACTGGCTGACGAACATCGCCCAGCTTTGCGGCGACAGCGGCGGCTCGCGATAGCGGAACTCGGACGCGATATCGACCTCGCACGGCAGTCCGGCCAGCCGCTCGAACCAGTATTTCGCGACGCTCGCGGCAAGGAAGGCCGTGCCGCAGCCCACCAGCGTCAGCCGGTCCACCTGCGAGAAGTCGAGCGATTCCGGCAGGACGATCCGCCCGTCCTTGATGTAGTGGCCAAGCGCGTCGCCAAGGACGACGGGCTGCTGCGCGATTTCCTTGGCCATGAAGTGGCGGTGCCCGGCCTTGTCGATCGCGGTCGATCCCACGTCGATCCGCGCGACGGCCCGGTTCGCCAGCCGCCCCTCGGCGTCATAGATTTCTGCCCCCGCGCGGGTCAGGACGACGTGATCGCCGTCCTCGAGATACGTGACGCGATCGGTGAACGGCGCCAGCGCGATCGCGTCCGAGCCAAGGAACATCTCGCCCGACCCGTGCCCCACCGCCAGCGGCGAGCCCTTGCGGGCGCCGATCATCAGGTCGCCCTGCCCCTCGAACAGGAAGGCCAGCGCGAACGCGCCGTGCAGCCGCGACAGCGTGGCGCGCACCGCCTCGACCGGGGTGAGCCCCTGGCCGATCAGGTGGCCGGTCAGCTGCGCGACGGTTTCGGTGTCGGTCTGGGTTTCCGGGACGATGCCGTCGCGGGCAAGCTCGGCGCGAAGCTCGCGAAAGTTCTCGATGATGCCGTTATGGACCACGGCTACGGGGCCGTAGCGGTGGGGGTGGGCGTTCGTCTGCGTCGCCGCGCCGTGGGTCGCCCAGCGGGTGTGGCCGATGCCGGTTCGCCCTTCCAGCGGGTCGTGCACCAGCGCGTCCGACAGGTTGACAAGCTTGCCGACCTCGCGCCTGCGGTCCAGCGCGCCGTCGTCGTCGATGGTGGCGATGCCCGCGCTGTCATAGCCGCGATACTCCAGCCGCCGCAGCGCCTCGACCAGTTGCGGGCCGGCCTGGTGGCCGCCCAGAATGCCCACGATCCCGCACATCTCAGCCGTTCCCCCGCGCCGATCCCGCCGCCGCGTTCGCCTTTGCCCCGCGCAGCGCCTGCATCATCCGGGTGGCGAGCCCCGGCTTGACCACCTGCCGCGCCCGGCCCAGGGCCAGCGCGTCGTCCGGCACGTCCTGGGTGATGACCGACCCCGATCCGGTCAGCGCCCGCGCGCCGATCCGCACCGGCGCCACCAGCATCGTGTCGGAGCCGATGAAGGCGTCTGCCCCGATCTCGGTCCGGTGCTTGCAAACGCCGTCGTAGTTACAGGTCACGGTGCCCGCGCCGATGTTCGTGCGCTCGCCCACATGCGCGTCGCCCAGATAGGTCAGGTGCCCGACCTTCACGCCCTCGTCGAGAACCGCGTTCTTCACCTCGACGAAATTGCCCACATGCACGTCGCCGCCAAGCTCGGCCCCCGGCCGCAGGCGGGCGAACGGGCCGACCGTGGCGCCGGACGACACGTGGCAGCCTTCAAGATGGCAGAAGGGCAGGATCTCGGCCCCGCTTTCGATGGTGACGCCGGGGCCGAAGACGACGTTCTGGCCGATGATCGCGTCGCGGCCGATCACGGTGTCCAGCGCGAACCAGACCGTCGCCGGGTCCGACATGGTGACGCCGCTGTCCAGCGCATCCTCGCGCGCGCGGGCCTGGAACTGCGCCTCGGCGGCGGCGAGTTCCGCGCGGGTGTTGATGCCCAGTGTCTCGGCCTCGTCGCAGGTGACGACGGCGGCTGTCCGCCCCTGGGCGCGGGCGAGGCCAACCACGTCGGTCAGGTAGTATTCGCCGGCCGCGTTGTCGTTGCCCAAGCGGCCCACGAGATCGCGCAAAAGCGCCGCATCCGCCGCCATCACGCCCGAATTGCACAGCGCGATCCGCCGCGTGGCCTCGTCGGCGTCCTTGAACTCCACGATCCGGTCAAGCCCGCCGTTGCGGACGACAAGGCGGCCGTAGCGGCCGGGTTCGGCGGCCTCGAACCCCAGCACGACCACGTCGGCGGTGTGGGACGCGAGCGCCGCCAGCGTGTCCGCGCCGATGAAGGGGGTGTCGCCGTAAAGCACGACCACCTTGCCGTCGAACCCGTCCAGCAGCGGCAGCGCCTGCGCGACCGCGTGCCCGGTGCCGAGCTGCTGTTCCTGAAGCGCCACCTGCGCGTCGGGGTCGAGCTTGCCGACCGCGCGCGTCACCGCCTCGGCGCCATGGCCCGCGACGACGATCACACGCTCGGGGTCCAGTGTCCGGCCCGCGGCCAGCGCGTGGCCGACCAGCGGCACGCCACCCAGCCGGTGAAGAACCTTGGGCAGGTCCGAAAGCATCCGGCTGCCCTGCCCGGCCGCAAGCACCACCAGAGCGACCGGTTCTGAATCTCTCATTTTTCAGTTTTCTCAATGCTTTATGTTGATCTCAGGCTGGTAGCCCAGCCATCTGGACTTCGCCGCAATGTCCTTCAAGAAGTCTGTTTCAGCAATCAGCTCAGGCACTTTCTTCCACGTCCGAATAGCGAGCGTCTGAGCCATCCGCCACCCCGTACGTCACCCATTGTGGAAAGAAGATCAGACCGTATTGCTGTGAGTTCGGTGCGACCAGCTTGTCGAAGTGCAGCACCCACCTGTTACTTTCTTCTTCAGTTGGCGCTTCGTCTCGAAAGATGCGCCCAACAAAATCCAGAAACTCGTCGCGAGTAAACTCCGACAAGTTCTGCTTTTTCAAAGCATCGATCATTCCGGGGCTTCTCGATGTCGGCTCATGCGGGAAGCGGCGGTGAGGTCGCCTTGCGCCGACGCAGCGAAGCCTCAGACTTCGCTGTCCTTGAAGCAGGGCAACCCGTGCTCGCGGCAGTAGCGCTCGACCTCGCCGACAACGCCTTCGGGAGAGTCTTCGACGCCTTCCGCCGGACGGTAGATCAGGTCGTAGCCCTGTGGGTTCGGAGCGACCAGTTCGTCGAAGTGCAGTGTCCACGAGTTGCCTTCCCGCTCTGTCGGGGCCTCGGCCCTGAAGATGCGGCCAACGAAGTCCAGGAACTCGGCGCGGGTGAATTCCGACAGGCTCTGCTTTTTCATTGCATCAATCATTGCGGGTCTTCTCGACGTGGGCTCGCGGGGTCATGATCTGCAGGTTGTCCATATCATAGACGCGGCCGCCCTTGAACAGCGGCTTGATGTGATCGAGTTGATAGGTGATCATCCCTCCGACGCGGTCAGGTCGCGGTGCAGTGGGCGCCCGACCGCGCTTCATGAGATCCAAGTCAGCAGCCTTGAACTGTTTCGCCAGCTCCGGATCCGCCGCCACTTCCTTCCAGAACGCTTCGCGCAGCGCCCGGAAGCTCGAGAACTGCCGCCCGGCCAGCTTTGCCGCGATCCGGTCGGGGATCGGCGCACCCTTGCCCGCGCGGGCGGACTCGCCCAGCCAGTCGGCTCCGACCTTCGCGCCGCGCCCGGTGGCAACGCCGGGCGTCCGCCGCAGCATCTCGGTGCTGACCTTTGCCGCGACCTCCGAAGCCGATGCAGGCGCGGCGCCTGGGACCGGGTCCGGCAATCCGCGCGCCACATCCGCGGCGACATGGGCCCGTTCGGTTCCCGCCATCGCAATGGCGAGCGGCATCGACGAGCCGGTCAGGCGGTCGGCGATGCGGGCTGCGCGCAGACCCTTGGCGAGCACCCCGACGCCCGCTGCCGCGGTTGCGGCCGTCTCGACCCCCAGGATGGTGAGCTCGGCCCGGGCCTCGGCCCGGACGCTGGCCGCCTCGGCGAGCACGGACAGGTCGGCGCGACCGGACCGGTAAGCCGCCTCGAGCGCGTCGGCCTGGGCAAACCGGGCCGCGTAGTTGGCGGCGAAGGCATCGGCAACCGCCGCAGGGTCCTGCATCACCTGCTGCGCCGCCGGCCCTAAGGACCGGGCCCATGCCAACAGTTCGGCTTGCTGCCGGTCGGCGTAGGCGTCCGGAACGAAGCCATGCGAAGCCTCGAGGATCGTAACGCCGCCCTGCCACGCGATTTTGCCTACGGCGGCGACACCTCCGACGAGATCGCCCGCCCATCCTGCGACCGCCTTGCCGGCACCGTACGTGCCGCCGAGAGCGATTGCCGCCGTTTCGGCGGCGCGCTGCTTCCAGCCCCGTTCCGGGTGCGGCGCAGGACCTGTCCGATCTTGGGAAGGTTCAGTTTTAGGGGTGCGCGATGCTGTCGGACCCATCCGGTCGCGATAGATCGATCGCGCCGCATCGGCCTCCTGCGTGTGCCTGGCGGTCTCGGCTGTCCGTGTGTCCAGCGATGAAGCCTCGGAGAGGAATGTCGCGCCCGGCTCGCTCGCGGTGTCCGTCCCGGCTGAACGCAGGTTTTCAGCGATCTTCCCTGCACGTTCCCTGCTGACAGGATCCCCGGCCGGGAGATTGCGGACAACGCCCGCGCCGCCGGGTTTCTCGGCTCCGATGCTTCCTGCCATGGCTGTTCCCCTGTGCAAGTCAGGCGAGGAGAGAGAAGGAAGGCAACGGTTTCGTGACGATGCGCGTGGATCGGCTGGATTCCGCTGCGGTCATCTGGTGCCACGTGACAGCGGCGGTGTCAGGCAAAGCCGTGAAATCGTCGAGTGGTGCACGGCGTAGCTGCGGGCAATCGCAGTGATGCTCTCGCCTTCCTCGCGCCTTTCGCGAGCCTCGCGCTGCTGATGCGGCGTGAGCTTGGGCTTGCGCCCCATCTTCCGACCCTCGGCCTTGGCACGGGTCCGGCCCTCGCCCGTTCGAGCGCGGATCAGCTCGCGCTCGAACTCCGCCAGTCCCGCCAGCACAGTGAGCATGAGCCGTCCGTGAGGGCTTGTCGTATCGGCCCAGGGGTCGCCCAGGGAACGGAAGGAGGCACCCTTGTCCGCCACGGCGCCCAGCACGTTGAGGAGGTCGCGCGTGGAGCGCGCAAGCCGATCCAGGCGCGTGACCAGCACCGTGTCGCCGGGGCGCGCCTCCTTGAGGAGACGTGCGAGCTGCGCCCGATCGCGCTTGGCCCCTGAGGCGGTCTCACGAAACACTTGGTCGGCACCAGCGGCCTTGAGGCCCTCCACCTGAGGCGCGAGCGACTGGCCGTCGGTGCTCACCCGCGCATAGCCCAAGATGCGGAATTGCGCGCACGCGGCCTTATGGAGGCGCTGCGTAAACGCCTGCACGTTGAGTAGACAATCTCGACAACGCCCGTCAGTACCGATGCTCTCCCTTGCTCACCCCACGTGTTTTTATCGCCACAGCCGGTTTGTTGGCGGATTTTGGCCGTTGCCGGGTTAAGGAGGCCCTGATAGCGGGATTGTGATTCGATTGATCTTGCGCGGTTTAGCGCTCCGCTTTGGCCAGGAACGGGTTTTATGGCGAAATTTTCCTTTCTCACCCGCAGCTTGGTGGAACAGGATGCAAAGAGCTTTAAAATGACTTCTCAGTTCGACGAAATTACCAATAAAATAGATCAGCCGAAAGATAAAAGAAATGTCCTTGGCGTTTGGCCATCGCTAGGCGAAAATTTTGTTCTAAATGAATTTTATAGACACTGGCTCCAGGCCGAAGGTTGGGTGGGGCAAGCATACCTGATGATTTGGAGTCCTCGAGAAGTTGAGGACTTTAGGGCTGCAAATGTTGGATCATATCCAGACAAGTACCACTTTTTTGCGTCGGACGGGGGGGGACGCAGTTTGGTTTTTTTGTTGACGCCGGGGGCGCAAAATTTATTTCCGCCCCCGATGTCGGTGAGATCGACGATATCCGCACTATCGGAGGATGGCCGCAATTTATTGACGCCCTACGCCTCGGGCAGTATCTCTGACCTAGTTTTGGATTAGCCAGAGTTTCCAGCCCGCATAGATGCGGGATTTAAGATCAATGCGTGTAGTCGCGGCGTGTTGGTGTTTGCTCCTCCAAGCTTGGAGGAATGTATCGCTGACCCTTACCGCTTTTTCTCCAATAGATCCGAGCTAAGAAGAATGTTTCCTGAGCGCACTTTTCTGGCGGCTAACGGATAGATATTGCTCCGGCCGGGCGGAGGGCGCAAGCCCCCTTTCCGGTCACACGGTCAGGTCGTCGAGCGACTGGCCGGCATCGAGCGCAGCCTTGACCCACTGTGGCCGGCGGCCCAGCCCCGACCACGTTTCATCGCGGTTGGCCGGATTGGCATATCGAGCTGCCCTGTCGGCCTTCTTTTGCCGATTGCCACTGCGGCCGACAAGATCGGTCAAATTGAACCCGTGGCGGCGCGCGGCTTCGGCAATTTCCGCCAAGGCGGCTTTTCTCTTGCGATCGTCAAATCCCGCAATCGCCTTGTCGATCTCGGCGCGAAGTTCCTTAAGCTGTTCGATCGTCTTTGATTCCAAGTCCATGCGCTTCGGTCCATCCCTTCAATTAAAAGCCGGCCTGACTTTCAGCAATGATCGGAAGAAATTGCAAGGGCAAATAACATGTCAGCTTTCGAGGACTGTAGCCTCGGGCGTGTTCCGGCAAGCCTGGACCGGGCTCTAGTTCCGGCCGCGCGCGGCCTGCACCCGAGCCGCGCAAGCGCCTCTCGGCCCATTCCGGTGACGATCCCTCACCATTGAAGCAGGAAACTATAGGCGCATGCCGTAACCTCAGCCGAGGACCACCATCACCACTGCTGCGGTTGCGCCCATGAGGCTGGCGGCGGCAAGAAACGGCACCAGGAAGTCGCAGAGCTTGATCTGCTGGTTTTCGGCCAGGAGCTGAGCGGTGTCACGGGCGAGCTTCGCGGTTTCGGCCTGCAACCTCGAGGCGGTGGCATTCAGGCTGGCGATCTCGGGCTCGACCTTGAGTTGTTTGGCCTGGGTCATCGTCGATCTCCTCCATGAGGGAGATAGGTGAGAGCTGTCGGTCAGGAACGGCGCAGGCACCTCCCGCGGGATTGTTGGCATCTCACGCGGCTGCCCCCCTGCGCGGCGGATGATCTGGCGGGAGGCGCCTGCCCGAGCCCCGGTTCTCAGCGTGGCTTTGGGCAGGCGCGCCGGACTCTCTGCCAAGATCGGCCACGGCCACCCTGCCCTGCCGGATCGTGGGGAGCAAGATGACGACGCGGGCTCAGATGTCCGTTGGACGAAAGCCGTCCTCCGATATCCGTTATCCGTCCTCCGATATCCGTTGTCCGCTATCCGCTATCCCTCTTCCGTTTGCCGTGTGCCGAAAGCCGCTCTCCGCTTGCCGAAAGCCGAAAGCCGAAAGCCGAACGCCAAACGCCGAATGCCAAACGCCAAACGCCGAATGCCAAACGCCGCTCTTCCGCGTGCCTTTGCAGTTGCGCCCGAGGCTTCGCGGCGGCGGACACATCTTTTGGGTGCAGCGAGGCAGCGGGTTGGAAGGAAGGTTGATGTGTGTCTTTCCCGCTTGGCGGGACGAGCGACATTCGGCAGAATGTCTAGTAAGTACACATCAACTTTTCTTCGAACCTGCCTTCGACCTCTGGCCGGCAGTCGGGCTTCGTAACGGGCTGACAGCCGCACGCCCGCAGGTTGGCCCTGACTGACATCTCGACCTGGTTCCCACCTTCCCTCTCCCTCTCCCTCTCCGTCGACCGGCCCCCTGCCCCGGCGACCCCCACCCACGAGGACCGTCATGGCAAGGAGCGACGATTTCCGGCTGGGCCGAAAGACCGGCGGCGGCGGCTCCGCTCCCCGCCGCTCCGGCGTTGGCCGCTACGCGATCCTGCGCAGCGCCAAGATCAAGACCTTGGGCAACATGGGCGCGAGCCTCCAGCACAGCTTCCGCGAGCGCGATACCCCAAACGCCGATCCCGGGCGCCGGGACGACAACACGGTGCTGGAAGGCGGCGCCGACAGCCGGGCGGTGCTGGCGGCCTGGAGAGAGCGCGCCCCCGAGAAGATCCGGGCCAACGCGGTGCACGGGCTCGAGTACTTCGTGGGCGGCAGTCCCGAAGCACTGCGGGCGATGTCGCGGGCCGAGCAGGACGCTTACTTCCAGGACGCGCTCGACTGGCTTCGGGAGCGCCACGGGGCCGCGAACATCCTGTCGGCGATCGTGCACCGCGACGAGACCACCCCGCACATGACAGTGATGACGATCCCGCTCGACGCGGAAGGCCGTCTCAACGCCCGGGCGCTGGTGGGCAACCGGGAGAAGCTCTCGGCGATGCAGACCGACTTCGCGGAGCGGGTCGGCCAGCGCCACGGACTGGAACGCGGCGTTCAGGGCTCGCGTGCCACGCACGAGCGTGTGGAGCGGGTCTACGCCCACATCATGGACCCGGAGGCCCCTGTGGCGCTCCCTGAGCGCCACAGGGGCGCCTTCCTGGGCCTTGGCGGGGAGTCCGAGGAGGCATGGCGCCAGCGGGCTTCACAGGCCGCCACGGACGCGCTCCGGGGCGCCTGGACCGCGCTCCACAACGAGCGCCGCAACCACGAGGCCCGGCTGGGGTCGCTGCGGGCGGAAATCGTCCACGAGCGCACCCTACGCGAAGACGCCGGCGACACCGAACGGACGATCAGTTCCCTCGTCGACGAGACCCGGCAGCTGTCGCGGCAGACGACGCTGCTGCGGAACACGGTGACCACCCTGAACGACAGGCTGCAGACCGCGAACCGGCAGGTCCAGGACGTGGCCCGAACCGCGCAGCTCTTCGCCCATGAACACGGGCTGGACGCGCGCGAGCTTGTTGACCGGATGAACGCGGCGCTCCGCGGCGAACAGCCGGAGCACCAGGCCAGCCGTCGGGCTGAGCGCCTCTCTCCAGCCCATGATGACGATGAAGGGCATGGGTGAGGGGAAAACTGGTTCCATGTCCCAATGCTAGTCGCAGCGGTGTTAAAATATGGGTTAAAGTATGGGTTAAGCGCACTCGGCAAGGGTCTATTATATTGATTTAGAACACTTAAAGGAGGCGTTGCGGCGCTGCACGGTAACTGAAACCACGAATCTCGGTAACTAAAATCCTCCTTAAGGTAACTGAAACCACGAATCTCTAAGGGGACCTGAAAACACGAATCTTGACCTTAGTAACTAAAACCACGAAACATTGGGGATGGACACTGATACCACGAATCGGCACGCCCAGCTGATCCCCGACCGCCATCCGCAGCATGACTTGTTCATTTGCGATGTCTCGGATGCCGTCCTGAAGGACGTGATGCATCATATGGAGCATCCCTTCTACTCGCTGTCAAAGAAGCCAGAAACGAACGTTCGTCGCTACCAGCACAACGGACACTGGCTTGAGATTACGCCAAGCGTGAAGGGTCTCGCGACGATCTACGACAAGGATATTCTGATCTACTGCATCTCGCAGATCATGCATAAGCTGAAGCAAGGCGAGCCAGTCTCGCAGCGTGTGCGGATCAACAGCCGCGACCTGCTGATCTTCAGTAATCGAGGCACGTCCGGCCGCGACTACATGGCTTTGATAGAAGCGTTGGATCGTCTGGAAGGGACGCGCATTCGCACCAACATCGTGACTGGCGACGAGGAACAGATAGACGGCTTCGGCCTGATCGACGCCTCCTCAATCAGGCGCAAGCATGGCCTCGATGGGCGGCTTCTGTGGTGCGAGGTCAAGCTGTCAGACTGGGTGTTCAGCGCCATACGTGCGCAGGAAGTTCTGACGTTGCACCGGGATTATTTTCGGCTTCGCAAACCGCTCGAACGGCGGGTCTATGAAATCGCCCGCAAGCATTGCGGCCAACAGGATAGTTGGAAAATTGGCCTTGCCCTCTTGCTCAAGAAAACCGGCTCGCAAAGTCCCGAAAAGCGGTTTCGGCAGATGATACGCCATCTGGCGCAGCACGACCACTTGCCCGACTACCATGTCGAGTTTGATGACGCGAATGACATGGTGATCTTCAAGAATCGCGGCACGATGAAGATCGCGAGCGTCACCCCTGCCCTCTTGCCTTGGTCGGGGCGCTTGAACAGTGACGCTTACGCCGAGGTGCGGTCCGTCGCGCCAGGTTGGGATGTCTATGTTTTGGAACAGGAATGGCGCTTGTGGCTCGCGGATAATGAGATCACGCCGAACCATCCTGAAAAGCACTTTCTAAAATTCTGCGCAAGTTGGTACGCCAAACGAGGGCGGCCCTGAGTAGACGAAGAGCTAGTCTATTCCGGTTCGCGCAGGACGATGCCGTGCTGTGGATAGACTTCCTTAAGACGACGTTGGGCGAGGGCGTGCGGATCGCGACCGCATGACGCTCCTTCGTTTTCTTGGGCGGCAACGAGATCGGACCGCTCGCTTACACCGCTCTATCCGGGTACGCCGCAACCACCAGAGATTACATGCAATCATGTCTGCATGATTAATATGACACAAGACTCCTCAATTACCCCCCCCCCTCTCGGACAACCGGGAAATTGTACCTGGTAAAAAGCAGGTTCAGCGCCTCGGCCACAAGCCGCTCCTGCGTGACCCGTTTACCCTTGTCGTCGCGCGTGCGGAAACTAAGTTCTTCCAACGTTTCCCAATAGGCCGGCGGCAGGTAGTGCGTTTTGGCTGTCTTATTGGCCCGCGATGGAGGAATATAGGTTCCAGCCGGCTGCGGGCTGCGAGTGACCTGATTTGGCTCGGGCTGATCTGGTGTCGGAGCAGATTGCTGCTCCGCAGTCTTAATAGCGGTTGCTAAGAGCGAGGGCTTACGGCTCATATGTTCATTCCTTCGTGCTTTGCAGTAAGCATGCTTGCTTGTTTCGCAAGAAACCTGAACAAGCCTGTGATTTCTTGGGCAGCCCGCCCGTGGGGATCCAGCTCCTGCGGCGTCTGTCCTAGGGTCGGCGCGTCCTCGTAGGCCTTCAAGCGCGACATATGTATGGGCGCGACTGACACGTTAAACCGTTCCGCGATCGCGGCGGCATCGTCAGCCGCCCTGCCTGCGGCGTTCGGATGCACTAGATTCAGCACCACGAAGGTTGGCGGGTTGCCTGCCATGTCGAGCAGCCGTTTTAGCGGCTCGAGAGTATCAATCGCGAATATCTGCGCCTGAGTGGGGATTAACACCATGTCGGCGTGCTTGGCCGCCTCGGTCGAGGCGCTGTCCATCTTGCCGGGCGTATCGATGAATACCCAGTCTATGCCAAGGCCGCGATAGGCTTCCAGCGAGCGCCGAATAGCGCCGGGCTGGATCGAGGCAACGTCCGGCCCATCGCCTTCTCGTCTGTCAAACCAATTGACGGCGTTCGTCTGCGGGTCAAGGTCGAGCAGGGCCGATTTCTTGCCGGCCAGGTGCGCTGCGACCGCAAGCGCGGTCGCGATCGTCGTCTTGCCGGTTCCACCCTTCTGGGTGCAAAGCGCAATTGTAATCATGATTACATCCTTACAGGTAAGCCAACAATTGTGCAAGTTATACCACATGTAAGCTTGATTGCATAGTCGATCCTTCCGGTCTTCGGCCGCCATTCAGTTCGTCCGCTCGCTGCAAACCACGCGCGCATGGCGGCTTCGCTCTCAGGCGAGATGCCTTCTCTAGACGTCGGGTTCCACTTATACTGCCGTGATGGAGAGCCAATGGCCGCGACAATGCACTTCGACACACACGCATTCGTGCAGAAACTGAAGATTGCCGGATTCTCGTCGGAGCAGGTTGACACACTGGTCGATCTAGCCCGCAAAAGCACATTTCCCGATCTGGTCACAAACCAGTCGCTCGACACCCGCCTCACCATGTTCGAACAGCGAATGACTATTAAGCTGGGCAGTCTCATCATCGCTTCGATGGCAGCCTTGGTGACCTTCCTCAAGTTTTTCTCAACTGCCGCGTGAGAGTGACCGGAAGGCTCCCGCTTTCTGGTGTGTAGGAGAAGGAAGCATCTACAAAACGGTCGTATATTGGACATCTTGGTCAGAGAGGCGAAGAACCTCGCCGCTGCAGATGTTTTCTGTCCGGAAACAGTGTCCGGGTTTCATTTGTCCAGCATACGTTGTTCGGTTACAATCCTGACATGCTGATCGGCTATGCGCGCGTCTCCACCGACGACCAGAACCTGGACTTGCAACGCGACGCGCTGCAGCTCGCCGGCTGTGAGCGCATCTTCGAGGAAAAGGAGTCCGGCCGCGCCGGCACCAAGCGTCCCGCACTCGAGGCCGCGCTGGCCTTCCTGCGCCCCGAGGACCAGCTCGTGGTGTGGAAGGTCGATCGCCTGGGGCGATCCCTGCGCGAGATGCTCGACACCGCCCACAAGCTTCAGGACCAAGGCGTGCGGCTTCGCTCGCTGACCGAGGCGGTGGACACGGAAACCCCCACGGGGCGGCTCATGTTCAACTTTCTCGGCACGATCGCCGAATATTTCCTCGACCTGAACCGCGAGCGCACGCTCGAGGGACTCAAGGCCGCAGCTGCCCGCGGGCGCAAGGGTGGGCGGCCTCGAAAACTCTCCGAAGACGATCTTGCGATGGCCCGCGCGCTGCTTAAGGATCCGAGCATCCCAGTAGCTCAGATCGCGCGTCGCCTCAACGTAAGCCGGGCCACCTTCTACGTATACTTTCCGCTAGCTAGACGCAGGACGTATGATTCCTCCACCTGACGCTAGAGTCCGGTCCATCGAGAGGACTGGACCGTGGGTCACAGCAGACACACTAGCGTTTTCTACATCTCAGCGAATGAAAGGGTGACGTCGGCAAACTGAAGATTCTCGACGCTTGAAAAGTAATCGATGCCATCCGCATGAGTGCCGCCAGAATGGTTGATGCGGTAAGAGCCGTCGACGATATCAATTTCGTATTCCGATCTAGACCCTGAGAAAACGATCGTATCGATCCCGTCCCCGCCATCGATCACATCCGAGTACCGACCGGATCCACCAGCCAGAAGATCGTCGCCGAGTCCCCCCATCAGCGTGTCAGAGCCTACTCCTCCGTACAGTGAGTCACTCCCCGATCCGCCCTCGAGATAGTCCAGCCCTTCTCCTCCGACGAGGCGGCTATTTTGGTGGCCACCGGCAGAAATATGGTCGCTTTGAGCTGAGCCCGTTAGGACACGAGTTGCTGTAGAGAATGACGAAGAGTAACTATAGATGTAGACACCCGCGCCCGTGATACCGGCGGCATTTATATGCCGTATTCCTGCAGCATCTCCGAGCACTGGAACGTCGACAGCTACCCTGCCGTTGTCCGATACCTCCACTCCTCCGCCGCCATAGATGTTAACGTCAACATAGCCATTAGATGTCGCCGCTGCGCCCTTCAGGACCAGAGTACTCCCCGTAACCTCGGCAGACAGTTTGGTGGGCATATCGTAACTCTCTCGGAAAAAATGGCCGCTTGGATCGCTTATATCCATGCAGACGTAGCTGCATCAAGACCTAAGATTTCTGGTCTTGATGTCATAAACGAACCGATCGTGCGCCAGTTCTTTAGCCGGGCGAAGGCACTGTCGAGCTAATAGCGCTACCAGTAGAGGCCGGGATCGTGCGGGGTCGGCATCTTGCGACCTTGCGGCATAGCTAAATGTTGCGCTTGATCAAAGCCTTGATGAACTAGTTAGCATCGTGGCTGTGGCCCGCCAGAAGGCTCTTCGCCGTCGGCAATGAAAGCAGCAACACCTGGGTGCTCATGTAGTCCGATGTCTGGCCTGAGGGCAGGACCATGTCGATCGGCAGCCTCCTGCCGTCCTTCACAGTATGCAGCCTAAAGTCTAGCTCTCCCTCGCTGCGCCCGACAAGCCTTCCGGGGGATCTTTTCCCCGCAGATGGAGGCGGTCTGGTGCGCCTTAGGGTTGGAGGTATCAATAATCAGCGCGTCGCGCTCGCGGCCCCTGCGGTCAACTCCTCCGAGGCATGCCCCAAGGTGCAAAAGGCGAAGCAAAACTTAGATGCCGCCCTGCTCCCGAACAAGCCGAGCCAGAGCACGTTCACTGTAATCTATCAGTGTGTCATAACGACCATTGCCGAAAGCCCAAATGGTCGAGGGCGCATCGTTACGATGGCGCACGAGAAAAGGCAGCGTTGTGACAATATCGAGCCCCTCAGTGGCTGCGATGTGACGGTCGATTGTCATGGGCGGATTACCCGATTGCACGATTTGCTTGTGCCACCCCGCAAGATGCTGCAACGTTCGCGGGCCAAACATGTTGCAGACAAGCCCAACACTTTTGTTTAAATGCAAAAAAGTCATGCCGCGATAGCGCACGACGCGACGCAGGACGAAGCTGTCATCATAGTCGGTGACAAGCCCCGCAAACATATCCGCTCCGCTTCGAATCCAGTAATCCTCCGCTATTTCCAATCTTTTGTCAAAATCTGGTCCGGGAACCATATCATCTTGAGCAATAATGGCACGCGACCGGCCAGAATTAAGCAGGGATGTCGCAAGCCCGACATAGCTATGTGCGGCGCCTGCCCACGAGGGATGATAGCGCAAGCCCGGAACCTGAATGAAACCCCAGTGATTGATGCTGCTGAACTGCTGCATTCGTTTAGGAAATTCTGGCAAGGACAGGCACAGGCGCGGCACCTCCTTCTTCAGCGCGGGCGCAATGAACGGTTCATAGTCGATCTGGGACGGTAGCAAAATACGGGTCAGAACCTGCATGCGGCGCAGGCTGGCCTCTGTAAAAGGCGGCGGATCCATTGATACGACATTGCAGCCCGCCTGTTCAAGCTGCGCGATACGCCTGGAATCGTATTCCACCACGAGCGCGGCGCGACGCAACTTGCTGGGGGCCAAAGCGTGACCTGGAAGTACGATGACGTCTGTGGTACGAACAGAACACCTTGGGGCGCCGATATGTACTGTCGGATACGAGTCCCGGTTCCCTAGCGGCGGGATTACGGCACTTACCAGCGCAGCCAGTTCTAAGTCGCCAAGATGATCGATAATCCGCGCGCCATCCGCCAGAGATACGGCCCCTCGCTGCCGTTTACCAAGCCGCAGCGGCGTGTGCCTTAGCCGGTTGACTACCCCCGCAATGCCCTCGCGCCTCATGATCCAGGTCAGCTTGCAGGCGGCTGATCTGATTTTATCAAAGCTCAAGATTTGACAGTTCTCGCCTTGATTGACCTGAGCGCCGATAGGACAGGGTACGGCAGATGCCCAACCGCCCACGCCCGTGCTTGGGGCCTCACCGTTCGAACCGCGCTGCCAAGCCGCGCTATCCGCGGTAGAACCCCGCCGCGAGCGCGTGAGAGATAATGCTCGCCTGTACGGTATTCTTCGGCAATGCGGGCAAGCGTCGCCAGTTCTTCAGTCTGATCGGCTATCTGCTGGTCTTGTATGGCGATACGGTCGTGCAGGGCGGCGTTGAGCTGCCGCGCCAACTGGTCGCGCAGTATCCGCGCGTTGTCAGCTGACATCCCCAATTCGCCCGCCATTACCAGTCCACGATTCTCATCCATGACCATGGACACGGCCACTGCGGCCTCCTGAGCCCGCATCTGCGTCGCGTTACCATTCATTGATTATTTCCCGGTGATAGCGGACCAACAGCATCAATCCGACAACAGTTAGAGCGGCGCTGACGCCGAAGACGTACACCGGCGAGACATAAGCCCCAGTATAGGTGTGGTAAAACCCAATGCGCATCTGTCCGATGACGTGGACCAAAGGATTATACCACAACCAGTCGGCAAACGGACGCGGGATGTCGTCGTAGATAAAGAACACGCAGGACACGATGAACAGAGGGCGAGTCAAGATATGCCAGATCGTGTTCCACGGCGGGAAGGCCGCATACAGAAAGCAGTTCGTTACCCCCACGCCAATCCCCAGCGCCGACGCCATAAGCATCGACAAGGCGATAGAAAACACCCGAGGATCAGTGCGTGTCTCCTGTGTCAGCAGGACGAAAGAAAAGATCAGATAGGCCACCAGGATGCCGGTTAGCGCGGTAACGATCGCCCGAGATGCCAGAGCGTCGGTGATGGTCACGGCCGGGTAGGACAGCAACGCCCGCGAACTGTCCACAGCCTGCGACATTTTCTTCGTCATCGTCATAAAATAGCTGAAGGGGACGTAACCCGTCGCGTAAAAGATTACGAAGTTTGTTCCGATTGGCGGGCTGCGCAGCACCATCGAAAATACCAGCGTCATCATCAGGATGCCGCCAATGGGGTCGATGATGGTCCACAGATAGCCGCCCCAGCTGCGACCGTGGGTCGTAGCCATCTCGCGCAGCATCATCGCGCCCAAGGTGCGCGGCCCCGACACCGACGACATCAACCTGTCCGTCCCGGTCTGCGGCAAATGGCCAGGCGAAGGCTGATCAGCTGTAAGGATGGCAGGCGTTTGCATTGAACCCACCGTGACTGACGCGAAGTTTCGCGGGTTGTCTGGAACATCGCGCAAAAAAATGCAACCTAGGCCCGGAACGGATGGGTCAGGCCATCGGCGATGGCTTGAGAGAGATGCAGGATAATACACCAGACACTAACCAGCGACCGGCCAGGAACAACGACACGGTGGAGCGGAATGGACCTGCCCCTACAACGTTTGCGCAGGTTGCCGCGACCACGCCGATGGGTCCTGCCGTGACGGACGAGGAAGCCGGTCAAACCGAGGGAAGGCCGGCCGGTCTAGAGGTCGCGACTCGGACAGGCACGTCGGCGTCCGGTCAGCCGAGTGATAACGGTTTGCGCGGTGCCCTCGTTCCGATAACGGAGGGACGCGCCCGGACCGACGCCGCATATGAAGCGCGCATCGCCGCCTTCCGCGCCGAGCGCGCCGCGATTGGCCGGGCCTTGTCCGAGGAGCGCGCAGCCGAGCGCGCAGCTCAGCGGGCGGCCGAGAAGGCTGCTGCCAAAGCTGCCGCAAAGGCTGCGGCAAAAGCCGCTGCGAAAGCAGGATCAAAAGGTGCGCGCGGCCTGACAGTGCGGGCGTTGAAATCCGAACTTACCGAAACACGCGCGGACCCCGGCACCCTACCCGCCTTGGAACAGCGGCACTACCGTGCAGAGGCCGACGATCTTGCCTTGGCGCGGCTAGAACTAGCGCAACTGCGCCCAGCAAAGCCGCGCCGTCGCCACCGCCTAATAGTCGCCAGTTTCATCTTTGCCGTGCTGATCCCCGTCAGCATCGTGGCCTGGTACCTCTACGAACGCGCGGCGGACCAATACGCCTCGTATGCGGGGTTCCTAGTGCGCAGCGAAAAGACCGGCCTGACCCCCGATCCGCTCAGCGGACTGGCGCAGATAGCAGGCAGCGGGTCCAGCGAAACGGATATCCTCTACAAGTATATCCAGAGCAGCACACTGGTCGATGCGGTCAGCAAAAAGATCGACCTTCAGGAAATCTGGTCGCGTCACCCTGAGGACGTGGTCTTCACCTATCGCGGCGATTCGCGCATCGAATCGCTTCACCGGCATTGGCAAAAGCAGATCCGCATCTACTACGACAAAGGGATGTTGGACCTGCGGGTTCTGTCCTTCCGCCCCGAGGATTCGCGGCGTTTGGCCGACCTGATCATCGAGGAAAGCCAGAACACCCTGAACCGTATAAACGCGGTCGCACGCGAGGACAGTCTCCGATACGCCCAAGCCGATCTCGACCGGGCCCTGAACCGGCTCAAGGACGCGCGTCAGCAGTTGAGCAACTTCCGCCAAGCCAACAAGATCATTGACCCGACCGCCGATGTGGCAGGTCAGGCGGGCATCCTGACCACGCTGGAACAGCAGTTGGCGGAAGCCTTGGTGCAGCGCGGCTTGGTCGACGCCAACACCAACAACGCCAACGATTCCCGCATTCAGCAACTGGACCTGCGGATCAACGTAATTCGCGACCAGATCGAGGAGCAGCGCTCCAGCATCACATCGGCTGATCCGCGGGGCAGCGGCGACCTGACCGCCATCGTGGCGCGCTACGAGGCGCTCGAGGTCGACCGTCAGACCGCCGAGGTTGCCTATACCTCGGCCCTGGCCGCGTTCGAGGCCGCGCGGGCCGAGGCGAGCCGGCAAAGTCTGTATCTCGCATCCTATGTGATGCCGGCCGAGGCGCAGACAGCGGAATATCCCCAACGGCTGCGGCTGTTGCTGACGGCAGCGGGCTTCATCCTTAGCCTGTGGCTGATCGTCGTGCTGTTCTATTACGGTGCGCGTGACCGGCGTTAAGAGGGCAGAATGATCGCGCTTGTCAATCTGTCCAAAACATTCCGGCTGAACGGAAAATCTAAGACAGTCGCCAACCGTATCAATGCAATTTTCCCAACCGGCTCATCCGTTGCGCTGCTGGGGCGCAACGGCGCTGGCAAGTCCACGCTGCTGCAGATGATTGCCGGCAACATCCTGCCTAGCTCGGGCGAAATTCTGTCCCTGGGCAGTATCTCATGGCCAGTGGGCTTTGCGGGTTCGTTTCACAAGGATCTGACCGGCGAGCAAAATGTTCGCTTCATTGCCCGCGTGTACGGCATCGATACCGAGTCAATGTGCGATTTCGTTAGCGACTTCGCCGAGCTCGGGGCACATTTCCATCTGCCGTTTCGCACCTATTCATCTGGGATGCGGGCGAGGCTGGCGTTCGGTATGTCGATGGCACTGCAGTTCGACACCTATCTGATCGACGAGGTGACAGCAGTGGGTGATGCTCGGTTCCGCCGCAAAAGTACGCGCCTGCTGCGGGCGCGGCTGGTCGATGCCTCGGCCGTCGTGGTGTCCCACAGCATGAGTACCTTGCAAAGCTACTGCACGTCCGGCGCCGTGCTGGAAGGCGGGCAGCTGACCTATTACCCCGATCTCGACGAGGCAATCGCAGTTCATACCCGCAACATGGCGGTATAAGGAGGCACGTGTTGGGGAGCATGGCTGGCCTTTGCAGGCGCAACACGCGGTCAGGCGACAAGCCAACGCCTGACGCCCCTTAAGATTAGCTGTTCATCAAGTCCTGCCGCCACGCCCGGGCCTGGGGCGACAGGCTAGCCGGTTCCGCGGCCGCGCTGTTTGTGAACAGGCCGGTTCCGGCAAACCGCGCCTCGATCACGCCCGACGAAAACCGGTCCAGCGCAACGGCCTGAACCTCGGTCAGGAACCGCACCCGGCCTACATCGTCGCGAGCCAAGCGGTCGATCAGGTCGTGGACCCCTTCGGGCGGCGAATAGAAAGCCAGATCACCAAAGGTCTTTTCCAGCGAACCTGGCAGGACGCAGGGAACACCGGCCATCATCGCCTCAGCCACGGTGCGGCCAAAGCCTTCGACGAGGGTGCTTTGCGGGTAATAAACAAACACGTCCAGTTCGCCCAGGTAATCGCGCGGCGGAACCGCGCCGAACTCATGGACCACCCAGTTACCGGGTAGAGCGCCCAGCCGTCTTTGCGCCTGCAGCGCGCCGCCCAGGATCACGACGCGTCGGTTTGGTCGGTCGCCATAGATGCAGCGCAGCACTGCCGGATCTTCGTGCCATTTTTCCGCCCCGTCGCGGCCATGACGGCCGAGGGCCACGGGCCGGCCGAACGCGGGCTTGGGTGCTTGGAGATAGCTGTCAGGGTCCAGCGTCGGGGTCCAGTCCTGCGCGGGCAGCGCCAGCTGCTCGCCGGTTCGTGTCATGTATTCAATCAGTTCGGCCCGCATCAGCGGGCTGATCGGGCAGAATTGCAACCCGGGCGCGTCGATCTGACGCGAAATACTCACCATCTCGGCGATGTCATAGACCCGCCGCCCGTCGGCCCGTAATTCCGAGTTGTTGACGACCACAAAACCCTGTTCGGCGTGCAGCCGATCCACGATGCGGCGGAACGGATCGGCCACCACGACTGCGGGGTGGCGTACGATCAGGCAGCGCACGGCGAGCGATGATAGCCGCGGCCAGTCCACGATCAGGTCAGCATAAGGTCTATATCGGTCCGAAATGGTTCGCGCGATGTCGCGCGTGACCGGACAGTGAACCAGCGCGACGCGCAGTCCGTGGGACTGGAACGTCCGGATTTCATCCAGCGTTGACGACGCGTTGCCACCTGGAAACCGCAGATTTGTCACGATCGCCACATCCGCCGTGACATCGCGGCGCAGCGACAGGCCGCGCGCGACATGATTCTGAATCCCCGCCGCAATCTTCTGCGCGCTGTCCAGCAATTCGGGGGGGGCGGAAAACCGTCGCATCTCTGTCGGAAAATCGTGACGCGCGGTCAAGTTGTCCAGCGTGCGGTGATGGCGCTGAAAGTTTTTTTTGTAGATCGCCCGCGGTGCCGCGACGCCGCCGCTTTCTGAATGACCAAGGGCTGCATTGTTGGTCAGCCCGTCCGGCGCGTCGAGGCAGAACATTGTGGTGACAGGCACATGAGGGATCGCCTTGCCAAAAACGTGTTGCATCCGGTGGATCAGTTCGGAGTCACCTGCCACCCTGACCTCGTCCCAGAAGCCGAAGCCGCCATGGAACGCCTGCGCCTGCACCATCAGCGAGATGAAAGCGCTGCGGCAGGCGCCGTCATGAACGTTCCCGCCGATGTCGTTAAAGCGGACAAAGCGTCCCTCGGAGTCGACGCGCAACATCCCCGACAGGCAAGCGGGCTGGTTGTTGTCCATGCAAAACTGGACCTGACGCGCGATCCGTTCTGGATGGGCCCAATCATCGGCGTCGTGCCCAGTGATATAGCTGCCAGTCGCCTGCGTGACGGCTAGGTTCTTGCTGACATAGGGGCCCAAATTGACGTCGTTGCGGAAGACGCGGACCCGATCATCGCTGTTGACCAGACGGCGAAGGACCGACCAGCTGTCGTCGGTCGAGGCGTCGTCCACGATGATCAGCTCGAGGTTTCGCCAGCTTTGATCGAGGATTGATCGCGCGGCAATCTCGACCAGATCCTGCCGGTTCCAGCATGGCATCAGGACAGACACGCGCGGCCCGCCGGTGATCGGGTCCGGCGGGGTGGCGGGCCGCAGCCGTGCGATCACTGGACGGTCAGACCCGGCAAGATCCAGCGCGACGGGCGACACCCCTTGGGCAGCTAGGTACCGATTCACGTAGTCGGTCCATTCCGTGTAGACGGTCGCGTCACCCCCGCTCTGCGATAGAGCAGCGTTGGCGCGCAGCAATTCGGTTGTGTGACGCAGGGCGTCGGGCAAGGTATCCTCGGCCAGCCGGATCGCCAGATCGTGCTGACCGCGTATGGCCACCGCCCCTGCCGCGCGCAGGACGCGCGCAAACTTGATCTGCGGACGTCGCTTGTAAAGCGCGCGAAGCGGCTCAATCTCGTCTGCAAGGCCGTAGACCAGTTTGGCAAATCGGGTCGAGAATGATGGTCCGGGATCGCGCATCATCCGGTGACCGTAATGCAAGTAATGAAGTGCCGGATCGATTCCGCTACGCGCAACGTCGGAGTATCGGCGTCGGTACCAGTCGCCGTTAAACTGAACGTGACCTTTCAGCCACTGCGTCGGCTCTTTCACGGACAAAACCTTTGTTGCATGATCGTCTGCCGCTCAACACCCGGGCGGCCCAAGCCGGTCAGTCAGCTGCCCGGCACGCTCAGCAGCGGACTGCGACCACTCGCCCTTGCCCGCTCATACGCCTCAGGCATGGACCGGCGTGAGAACTGCGGCGAAGCATCGCGCCCTAACGGACCACCAACCAGTAAGTAATGACGGGCGGGGCTGATGCCGCTCAGCGCCACGTCTGGATAGCGCTTCATATACCAGCCGGCGGAAAAATTCGGGCTGTTCAGAATGGCATCTAAATCATTCATGCGCGCTCTTACGATGGGTTGCGCTGGCCCATACACTACCCTCGCTCCGGTCACAATCGCGTCCGACTGGACATCTTTCCGGGCGAAGAACCGCAAACCTCTCTCCATCCACTGATTGTACTGCCATCTGCTTTCCACCTTGAACCGCTCGGAGCGCACTACTAAGGAACCCGAAAGCTGAACATTTCAGTACGTCTCATCCCCGGCGGACACCATTGCTTACATCCACCGTTTCCGCGCCCGCTACGTCCCCTGAACGGCTAAGCGAACCAGTTCTGCTTCAGAGATTGAAGGAAGGGCGGTTCTTCGAAGTGGACGAACTGCTCTCACGGCACGGCGACCGGTTTCCCAGCCTACGCCGCATCATCGACGCGACGATTTCTTCCGGGGCGCTTCAGCCCCAAGACGCCCCGGCTGCCGTGGCGGTGATCCGGGCGCTGCTGCAGAACGGTCTGGCGGACGGATCGGCGTTCCATGCGCTGCTGGTGGCTTGCCTAAAAATCAGCAGTGATACGGTGTTGGTCAAAACCGCGCGGCGGGCAATGCAGCAGGCGGCCCATGACGGGCGCCACGACCTGACGCTACCGGTAGTTCGCTTGTTCCCGCCTGCCCATGCGGCTTGGGCTGACCGCATCTTGGCCCGCCCTTTCCTGCGCCAAGCGGCCGAACTGTTTCTGAAGGGCGATCGCTCCGCATCAGTCGACGAGATCGCTGGGCGTCCCCTGGGCGATGCTATCGAGCGGCTGCATCTTGTGGCCGACAAAGGCGGCGACATAGTTCCAGCAGACGCTGATCTGGTGGCGACGATCCTGTCCCGGCGCGATGTTTACGCCAATCTGCGCGACCCGCGCCTGCAGCAGCTGTTCGAATCCGCGGTGAGTTCCCTTCCCGACAACCCGGACGTCCTGCGCGCCTGGATGATGCGGCTGCGCAGCGACAACCGGATGCGCGAGGCTGTGCAGGTAGCGCATTTTCTGGTTCGGCGTCCCGAGCGGACCCTGACCGACCTGTTCTACTTGGTGGACGGCCTAACCAAGATAGACCGTCTCGACGTGATCGAGCGCTATCTGCGCTGGCTGGAATTAACGCGCGCGCGCGGGACAATGGGCAGCGTGGCGCTGGCCGAACGCTACTGGGCCGCGCTGCGCCCCGCCACCGCACTCGAAGTGCTGGGCGCTGACCCCGACCATCTGGCCGCCGATACCGCACGGCTGGAGATCGCCCTGCGCTCGCTAATCACCCTGCGCCGGTTTTCGGAAGCCGAAGACCTGCTGGACCGTGCGCAGCGGGCGAAGGTCAGCTTCTCGCCGCGGCTAGGACAGACTGTCCGCGATGCCTCGGGTTACCTGCGCCGCGCCGGGATCGTTGCTCCTATTGGTACAGACAGCGCGCTGGCGGTCATCTCGGATTGGCTGCGCCGTGCGGCGGGAGCGGAGACCGGCAGCTATGACCCGGTGGCCCGCCGCGTGCTGATCAGCACCTACAGCCTAGGGATTGGCGGCGCGGAACGTCAGGTTTCGGCCATCGCACTTGGCCTGTCGTCGGACCCGGATGTGGAGTCGACCACGATCCTGACCCACCGCGACCGCAGGGTGACCTATAACCACGACGAGCGGTTCCGGGTTGAGATCGAAAGCGCCCGCGAGCTCGAGGCTCAGTTAGCCGGCACTCTGCCGTGGTCCGTGGACGACGGCTCTCTCGCAGCCGAAGTGGTGGCCAAGGCGCCGCTTTTCGGGTTGAATGACCTGCCCCGCTGCATGGCCGCAGTCTGGCATATCCGTCCCGAGGTGGTCCATATCCGCAGCGGAGTTTTTGCCCCAATGTCGCTTGCCGCACTTATTCTGGGAACCCCGCGTGTCCTGCTACATTTTGGGTCGATGACGCGGCGCCACCAATCGCGCGGTACCGATCAGGACGAGATGAGCGAGCGGCTGATCGAACACACCGTCGCAGCGGCCGCGGCATTTCCCCAATTTTTGGTGGCCGCCAACAGCCGGGTCGCCGCGGAGGACTGGGCCGAAGCGACCAGTTTCCCGGTGTCGCGGATGCACGTTCTTTACAACGGCCTAGACGCAGAGGCAGTGGGTACCCAGCGCACCGGTCGGCCGATCCGCGACCCGGATGCATCGCCAGTGTTGGGAACGGTATCGCGCTTCGCGCCCGTCAAGGATCCGCTGCTATGGGTTGAGGTCGCGCGCCGGGTGGCCCAGGACTACCCAAATATCCGGCTATTGCTGGTTGGGGATGGCCCGATGCGTCCCAAGATGGTCGAGCGTCTGGCCGCCTGCGGCCTGCTCGGCCAAACCGAGATGCCAGGTCTCGTCACGACAGGGATCGGGGCCTATCTGCGGCAAATGGATGTCTTCATGATGACCTCGCGCACGGAAAGTCTGCCGAACTCGATCATCGAAGCGCAGCTGGCCGGGATCCCCGTCGTCTCGACCGATGTCGGCGGAGTCAGCGAGGCCGTTGCATCGCGCGATGCAGCGACCCTGATCGCAGATCGTGATCCCGAGGCTCTGGCGCAGGCCGTCCTTGCCTTTCTGAGAGATCCGGAACGCCGCCGCCGCATTGCTGCGGAGGCCCCGGGCCTGACGACCGACCGCTTCTCGCTGGCCCGACAGCTGGCTGCAACCAGAACTGCCTATGGGTGGCAAACCGACGAGGTTCAACCGTGAGAACTGCCTTTATTACCGGCACCGCAGGCTTCATCGGCTTCCATCTGGCCCGCCATCTACTGGTCCAAGGCTGGACCGTGCACGGCTATGACGGGATGACCGACTATTATGACGTGTCGCTCAAGCGTAAACGTCACGCAGTCCTGGAAGAATACCCCTGCTTCAGTTGGACCGAGGCGATGCTAGAAAACAGCACCGCCTTGGACCGGGCCATTGATGCCGCCGCACCCCAAGTAATCGTCCACCTGGCTGCGCAGGCGGGCGTCCGGTATTCGCTTGAAAACCCGCGTGCCTATCTTGACAGCAATGTGATCGGCACTTTCAACGTAATGGAGGCCGCGCGCCGCACCAGAGTGGACCATCTGCTAATGGCCTCGACCAGCTCGGTCTACGGTGCCAACGAGGAGATGCCCTTTACTGAGGTCGAGAAGGCTGACACTCAACTGACAATCTATGCCGCGACCAAGAAGGCCACGGAAAGCATGGGGCACGCCTACGCCCATCTGCACAACCTGCCCGTAACGATGTTTAGGTTTTTCACCGTTTACGGCACTTGGGGCCGGCCCGACCTGGCACTCTACAAGTTCGTCGATGCGATGCTGGCTGACCGCCCGATCGACATCTACAATCACGGCGAGATGTACCGCGATTTCACTTATGTCGATGATCTGGTCCGTGCTATTAGCCTTTTGATCGACGCCGTGCCGCAGCGCTACGCCTTGCGTGATCAGATTCCGGCCTATGACAGCCTGTCGCCTGAGGCGCCGTTCCGCATCGTCAATATCGGCAACTCCGACAAGGTGCGGCTGCTCGATTTTATCGACGCCATCGAGGAAAAATTGGGGATCAAGGCGCAACGCAACTACATGGGCATGCAGACCGGCGACGTTCCGGCGACATGGGCAGACTGCACGCTGCTGAACACCCTGACAGGTTATCAGCCGAAGACTGATTTCCGGGACGGGATCGGCCGCTTCGTCGAATGGTTCCGGGATTATTACGACCGTTGAGCGTTAATGCTGTATCCTTTACTTAGTCAGGTGGATTGATCGACCTTGCAAACTCCCGAGGGCAACGTTGCTGACCAGACGCTTGTTGCCGAACTGGCGCGCATGGCACAGCTGGTTGCGGTCAGTGACGACCATCGCCGCGAACTGGCGGAGTTAAGACAAGCTGTCGAACAGATCGTGCAGACCGCCGACACGCCAGATCGGGGGATCCCGCCGGATCTGCCGGCACGGTTTGACGCACTGCAAGGCGCGATTGAGAGGCTGGCCCAGTCGCGCATCCATCAGCCCGATCATGATCCCGAGGTGACGCGCCTGTCGGTCGAGATGGCCGAGATGGCGAAGCTGGTGGCGCTCGGAAATTTGGATCGGCAGCGCATCGCGGAACTGCAACGGTTGATGGAGCAACTCAGCAGCACCGATCTGACTCAGCAAATCGATGCGATCCAGCGCGACGTCCGCCGACTCGCGGGGACTAAGTCCGATCTCGCTAATCCGGCGTGGCAACGCGATCGCATCGCCCGTCGGCGCGCAGAAGCCGAGTTAGACCGTCTGCAGGAGGAAATGCTAATACTGTCGAAGCGCGTCAATTCTTTGCAGGGTGATCTGGACGCGGCGCGCCAGTCCCGCCGTAAGCTGAAGAAGGCGCTCAAGCAGCAGGCACACCGAGCAAAAAGGCAGTTGGCCCGCGCGCAGCAGGTGACGGGTGTGCGGCATTGGGTCCGCACTGCCAAATTGGCTCTGCCGGTGCGGTGGCTGTATCGACGGTTGGGAACCCGCCACTAACCACAGCCATCAAGCTGCGGCGTTGCTGGACAAGGCGGCGATCTCGGGCCGGTTGCGCAGCGACTCGGGCAAGGCTGCAATGCGCCAAGCGACTTCGTCCCGCGCACCCTGCACAAGCCGAGCGTTCAGATTGGCGACCAGCGCATGGACGGCGTTCTTCTCGACTGCGTTACGGTCAATGCGGGGCTGGAAGAAACGCTGATACCAGTCTTCAAACAAAATCGAAAAGAACGGCGGATGATAATGGGCATAGCTGCCGCTTTCGTTATCAACGGCAGCCTCTTGGCCCACCCGTGCCACTACCTCGGTAGGGTCGGACAGATCGAACCCCTCATCCCTGGCGATGCGGCGGACCTGATTGATCAGCTTGTCGCGTGCCGGGAGCACCTGTCCCGCCTCGTCCCGAGCGTTCACATGGGTGACGATTAAGATATCGCCCAACAGGTCGCGCAACTGCGCCAGATCGAATCGCAGCGTCTCTTCGGTTGCCAGCACCATCTGGATGCGTCGCAGCAGGTCGGTGTCCTGCCGCTGCTCCGCGGTTCCTGACCACTCGGCCGCAAGCAGCTTGTCCAGTTCGCCTGGGTCACCCTGAGCAACAAGGTCCCAGTACCGCGTCCTGCGACCCACATCGGAGAAGAAGTGCCTGAAGTGATGTTGGGTGTAATTCAGCTGGATCAGGTGATTGTCCAGCGTCAGCATCTTGGCCGACGAAATCTCGACCAGATAAATGTCGGCGGGGCGAAAGGCTGTGTTGTGGACCTTGTCATAGTCGTTGTCGCGCCCGATCAGCGGCCACAGATCGGGCGGGATCGAGTTGCCTTCAACCATGAATCGGGCTTGCTGAACGGCCTCGGCCGAGCTGTGGGTGAAGCCATAACTGCGGGGGCGGATCACCGCGATGCCGTGGGTCTCCACCCCCGCGCGCGAGGGCGAGGCGATCCGGCACGAGCCGAGCGGCGTGATCGTGAACTTTCTGTTGACCATTACTCCGTACCGCCTCCTCGTCGGCATTCGGATGGGGCGTGTTCCGCAGTCTGCGGACCACGCTGTCTGTACCTACATCCGCAAGTCGCTGTCGGCTTTGGGAAGAACCGCCTTCATGTCGAACAGCACTCCGCCCGGCCGCATTCGCCGCTTCAGCCCCTCAGCCCCTTCGGCCAGAAACTCGGCGTGCGGAACGGCGAGGACAACGACATCGTAGTTCCCTTCCGTCCCGTCCACGAGATGCATGTCGTATTCGTGTTTGAGCTCGCCCGGGTCCGCTTGGGGATCCGTCACCACTGGATCCATACCCCATTCCTTCATCGCCTCTACCATATCTATAACCTTGGTGTTGCGGATGTCTGGGCAATTCTCCTTGAACGTCGCCCCCATCACCAAAACCTTGGCTCCCTGCACCGGGATAGATTTGCGGATCATGGCTCTAGCCAACCGCTGCACTACCTGCCGAGGCATCCCGTCGTTGATTTCGCGGGCGGTGCGGATAATGTCAGGGATATGGCCTGCGCGGGCCGAGCGGTGCAACAGATAGTAGGGGTCCACACCGATGCAGTGGCCGCCAACCAGTCCAGGCTGCAACCGCATGAAGTTCCACTTTGTCGCGGCTGCCTCGATAACTTCGGCAGTGTCAATCCCCAGCCGGCTTAAGACAATCGATAGTTCGTTAACGAGCGCAATGTTAACATCCCGCTGAGTATTTTCGATGATTTTGGAAGCCTCAGCAACCCTTATAGAACTAGCTTTGAATGTCCCTGCAGGAATGATCGAGGCATATAGTTCGTCGACGAACTGCGCGATATCTGGAGTCGAGCCGGAAGTGACCTTAACAATTTTCGTCACTGGTCGCTGCTTGTCGCCGGGGTTAATCCTTTCCGGGCTATAACCGGCAAAGAAATCCTGGTTAAACGTAAGCCCCGAGACCTTCTCGACGACCGGAATGCAGTCTTCCTCGGTAGCACCAGGATAGACGGTAGACTCGTAGATAACAATGTCATCTTTTGCGATCACACGCCCCACAGCTTCCGAGGCGCCCAGCAGCGGTGTCAGATCGGGACGCATATCAGCGTCCACCGGTGTCGGAACGGCAACGACATAGACATTGGAGCCTCTAATTTCCTCAAGGTTGCTCGTAAAGGAAATATTTAGGTCGTGAGAAAGCTCGTCAGTCTCGCCGGTGCGGTCGTACCCTTGTGAAAGTTCGGAGATGCGTGTCTCGTTTACGTCAAAGCCGACCGTCGGATAGCGCTTGGCAAACTCTACCGCAAGGGGAAGCCCAACATAGCCTAAGCCGATTACCGTTATGCGAACTTCGTTAAGTTTCATTGGTCAGCGCTCATGGAGGGTGGAAGGGTGAAGACTACATCTCTCAAGTCTGTATGCCCTTGTGGTCAAGAAGGAAAGTACAGGTAGCGTTAGAAGAGAATATGGCGGACCGTAAGCCGTTCCGAGGTTACCAGCAGCGATGTCGTGCCGACTTGCCTTAGTGCGTCGAGCCCTCGCTGTGGTGTACACGCAACACTGGACGCCAGTTGGTGGTGGCTGAGAAGCAGAGGACACCAACGTGACCTACTCGAAAGCCAAAACACGGCTATCTTTAGTCAGTAGACGCGGGTCCCTGATCGAGCAGACGCAAACACCAATTTGCGTATTGTTGGTGACGGCACCAGCCGGTTTACCTATCCGCCTCCTTGCCACAGAGGCACGCTGAAAAACTATGTCGGCGCGCGGGCTCTACGTTTTACTAAGCATATCAACCATGGCAAAGATAAATGCTACATGCGGGCTGCATTGCAGCTCCTATAGTACAACTCATAACTTATCATCAGCAGAACAGATTCTTTTTTTTCGCTACCCGAATCCGAATTCTTTAAGTCCTTTACAATTTCGGTTAGCAAAAAGCTTGGGGCTTGCCTTACCTCATTATGAAGACTTCGAAAAAGTTCGTCGAGCAGTTCGACTTTTTTTCTTATTCTGTACTCTCTAAGCAACTTTGCAGACTTAAACGTTCGTGAATAGTACGCAAGGAGAGCGGCTGAAAAAATGTGCATCCTGTCCAGTTCCTCCTTTGTAAGTTTTGCTGGCAAGATTTCTTCGCGAGATATCCGTATATCCGGCCTGCGCAGGCTATTCGACCGTGACGGATTTCGCGAGGTTGCGCGGCTGGTCCACGTCGGCGCCCTTGGCCACCGCCGTGTAGTAGGCGAGATACTGCATCGGCACCGCATAGACGATGGGCGCGAACACGCCGCCGCCCGCCGGCATGGTCAGCGTGGCGTGAACCCCCTCGCCCGCCGCCTCGATCCCGCCTGCGTCCGACACCAGCAGGACCTGCCCGTGCCGGGCCATCACCTCCTGCATGTTCGAGACGGTCTTTTCGAACAGCGGGTCCGAGGGCGCCAGCACGATCACCGGCACGTTGCGGTCGATCAGCGCGATGGGGCCGTGCTTGAGTTCGCCCGACGCATAACCCTCGGCGTGGATGTAGCTGATTTCCTTGAGCTTCAGCGCCCCTTCGAGCGCGATCGGATAAAGCCCGCCGCGCCCAAGGAACAACACGTCCTGCGCCTCGGCCAGCCACGCGGCGATCCGGCGGCAGTCGTCGCCCGCCGCCACCGCCTGGCTGACGAGGCCCGGCACCGCCAGCAGATCCGCGACATGCGCGGCAAGGCCCGCGTCGTCCAGACGGCCGCGATCATGCGCCGCCTTCAACGCCAGCACCGCCAGCACCGCAAGCTGGCAGGTGAACGCCTTGGTGGACGCCACGCCCACCTCGATCCCCGCGAGGATCGGCAGCGCGATGTCGGATTCCCGCGCGATGGCCGAGGTGCCGACGTTCACGACCCCCACGGTCCGGGCCACCTTGTCGCGGCAATAGTGCAGCGCGGCCAGCGTGTCGGCGGTCTCGCCCGACTGGCTGACGAACATCGCCCAGCTTTGCGGCGACAGCGGCGGCTCGCGATAGCGGAACTCGGACGCGATATCGACCTCGCACGGCAGTCCGGCCAGCCGCTCGAACCAGTATTTCGCGACGCTCGCGGCAAGGAAGGCCGTGCCGCAGCCCACCAGCGTCAGCCGGTCCACCTGCGAGAAGTCGAGCGATTCCGGCAGGACGATCCGCCCGTCCTTGATGTAGTGGCCAAGCGCGTCGCCAAGGACGACGGGCTGCTGCGCGATTTCCTTGGCCATGAAGTGGCGGTGCCCGGCCTTGTCGATCGCGGTCGATCCCACGTCGATCCGCGCGACGGCCCGGTTCGCCAGCCGCCCCTCGGCGTCATAGATTTCTGCCCCCGCGCGGGTCAGGACGACGTGATCGCCGTCCTCGAGATACGTGACGCGATCGGTGAACGGCGCCAGCGCGATCGCGTCCGAGCCAAGGAACATCTCGCCCGACCCGTGCCCCACCGCCAGCGGCGAGCCCTTGCGGGCGCCGATCATCAGGTCGCCCTGCCCCTCGAACAGGAAGGCCAGCGCGAACGCGCCGTGCAGCCGCGACAGCGTGGCGCGCACCGCCTCGACCGGGGTGAGCCCCTGGCCGATCAGGTGGCCGGTCAGCTGCGCGACGGTTTCGGTGTCGGTCTGGGTTTCCGGGACGATGCCGTCGCGGGCAAGCTCGGCGCGAAGCTCGCGAAAGTTCTCGATGATGCCGTTATGGACCACGGCTACGGGGCCGTAGCGGTGGGGGTGGGCGTTCGTCTGCGTCGCCGCGCCGTGGGTCGCCCAGCGGGTGTGGCCGATGCCGGTTCGCCCTTCCAGCGGGTCGTGCACCAGCGCGTCCGACAGGTTGACAAGCTTGCCGACCTCGCGCCTGCGGTCCAGCGCGCCGTCGTCGTCGATGGTGGCGATGCCCGCGCTGTCATAGCCGCGATACTCCAGCCGCCGCAGCGCCTCGACCAGTTGCGGGCCGGCCTGGTGGCCGCCCAGAATGCCCACGATCCCGCACATCTCAGCCGTTCCCCCGCGCCGATCCCGCCGCCGCGTTCGCCTTTGCCCCGCGCAGCGCCTGCATCATCCGGGTGGCGAGCCCCGGCTTGACCACCTGCCGCGCCCGGCCCAGGGCCAGCGCGTCGTCCGGCACGTCCTGGGTGATGACCGACCCCGATCCGGTCAGCGCCCGCGCGCCGATCCGCACCGGCGCCACCAGCATCGTGTCGGAGCCGATGAAGGCGTCTGCCCCGATCTCGGTCCGGTGCTTGCAAACGCCGTCGTAGTTACAGGTCACGGTGCCCGCGCCGATGTTCGTGCGCTCGCCCACATGCGCGTCGCCCAGATAGGTCAGGTGCCCGACCTTCACGCCCTCGTCGAGAACCGCGTTCTTCACCTCGACGAAATTGCCCACATGCACGTCGCCGCCAAGCTCGGCCCCCGGCCGCAGGCGGGCGAACGGGCCGACCGTGGCGCCGGACGACACGTGGCAGCCTTCAAGATGGCAGAAGGGCAGGATCTCGGCCCCGCTTTCGATGGTGACGCCGGGGCCGAAGACGACGTTCTGGCCGATGATCGCGTCGCGGCCGATCACGGTGTCCAGCGCGAACCAGACCGTCGCCGGGTCCGACATGGTGACGCCGCTGTCCAGCGCATCCTCGCGCGCGCGGGCCTGGAACTGCGCCTCGGCGGCGGCGAGTTCCGCGCGGGTGTTGATGCCCAGTGTCTCGGCCTCGTCGCAGGTGACGACGGCGGCTGTCCGCCCCTGGGCGCGGGCGAGGCCAACCACGTCGGTCAGGTAGTATTCGCCGGCCGCGTTGTCGTTGCCCAAGCGGCCCACGAGATCGCGCAAAAGCGCCGCATCCGCCGCCATCACGCCCGAATTGCACAGCGCGATCCGCCGCGTGGCCTCGTCGGCGTCCTTGAACTCCACGATCCGGTCAAGCCCGCCGTTGCGGACGACAAGGCGGCCGTAGCGGCCGGGTTCGGCGGCCTCGAACCCCAGCACGACCACGTCGGCGGTGTGGGACGCGAGCGCCGCCAGCGTGTCCGCGCCGATGAAGGGGGTGTCGCCGTAAAGCACGACCACCTTGCCGTCGAACCCGTCCAGCAGCGGCAGCGCCTGCGCGACCGCGTGCCCGGTGCCGAGCTGCTGTTCCTGAAGCGCCACCTGCGCGTCGGGGTCGAGCTTGCCGACCGCGCGCGTCACCGCCTCGGCGCCATGGCCCGCGACGACGATCACACGCTCGGGGTCCAGTGTCCGGCCCGCGGCCAGCGCGTGGCCGACCAGCGGCACGCCACCCAGCCGGTGAAGAACCTTGGGCAGGTCCGAAAGCATCCGGCTGCCCTGCCCGGCCGCAAGCACCACCAAGGCCACTGCCTGTTCCGTCATGCCGCGATTTCCCGGTTCATGTTTCATTGCCGGCGTTCTAACTAGCCACCGACCGTGGCGGCAAGGGTCGCGGCATTCACAAGCTTTGACGGAAGGTTTCGGACGATGACGGGAACGGTGGTCTTCGACCTGGACGGGACGCTTGCGGACACGGCGGCGGACCTCGTGGCGGCGGCGAATGGCTGCTTTTCCTCACGCGGGCTGGGGGCGCTGCTGGACCCGGTCGCGGATGCGGGGATCGCGTTCCACGGCGGCCGGGCGATGCTGCGCGCGGGCTATGCGCGGATGCCCGCCGGCATGATCCTGCCCGGCGACGCCGAGGACGTGGACTTTGCGCGGCTCCTCGACTTCTACGAGGCCGACATTGCCCGTCACACCACGCTTTATGACGGCGTGGACGACGCTCTGGCGCAGTTGCAAGGCATGGGGCTGATCCTGTCGATCTGCACCAACAAGCCCGGCGCGCTGGCCGAAAAGCTGCTGGCGGCGCTGGGGATCCGCGACCGCTTCGCGGCGCTGGTGGGCGCCGACACGCTGCCGGTCCGAAAGCCCGATCCGACCGCCTACCGCGAGGCGGTGCTGCGCGCGGGCGGCGAGGTCGCGCGGTCGTTCCTGGTCGGCGACACGGAAACCGACGTCAAGACCGCGCGCGCCGCCGGGGTCAAGGTCGCGCTGGTGGGGTTCGGGCCCGAGGGGCCGGGGATCGACCGGCTGGGGCCGGACTACCTGCTGCACGACTTCGCCGGGCTGCCGGACCTTGCCCAGCGCTGGCTGGGCGCCAACGCCGCGGCCCGGCGCAAGGCTTGACCTTGGCCCTGCCCGCGCCGACAACCGCCCCATGCGCCTGTCCGATTTCGACTTTGACCTTCCCGAGGGGCTGATCGCCACGCGCCCGGCCCGGCCGCGCACGGCGGCGCGGCTGCTGGTGGCGCAGGGCGATGCGATGACGGATGCTACCGTCGCCGACCTTCCGCGATTCCTGCGGGCGGGTGACCTTTTGGTTCTGAACGACACCCGCGTCATTCCCGCCCGCCTGACCGGCACCCGGACCCGCGAAACGCCGCAGGGCGAGGTCACCGCGAAGGTGGAAATCACGCTGCTGGAACCCACCGCCGAGGGGAACTGGCGCGCGCTGGCAAAGCCCTTGCGCAAGCTGCGCGCGGGCGAGACGGTGCGGTTCGGCGACACGCTGTCGGCGGTCGTGGACGCGATGTCGGACACCGACCTGACGCTGCGCTTCGACACCCACGGCGCGGCGCTGGACGAGGCGCTGGCGCGGGTCGGCGCGATGCCGCTGCCGCCCTATATCGCCGCGCTGCGCGCGCCCGACGACCAGGACCGCACCGACTACCAGACGGTCTGGGCCCGCGCGTCCGGCGCGGTCGCCGCCCCGACGGCGAGCCTGCATTTCGACCAGCCGCTGCTCGACCGCCTGGCCGACATGGGCGTGCGCTTCGCCACCGTGACCCTGCATGTCGGCGCGGGCACCTTCCTGCCGGTCAAGGTCGATGACGTGACCACCCACCGGATGCACGGCGAACGCGGCATCGTGGACGCGACGGCCGCCGACGCCATCAACGCCGCCCGTGCCGAAGGGCGGCGGGTCGTCGCCGTCGGCACCACCGCGCTGCGCCTGATCGAAAGCGCGGCGGATGCGGGCGGAACCGTCCATCCCTACGACGCCGTCACGGAAATCTTCATCTATCCCGGCTACAGCTTCCGGGTGACCGACGCGCTGATGACCAACTTCCACCTGCCCCGATCGACCCTGCTGATGCTGGTGTCGGCGCTGATGGGCAAGGACCGGGTGGACCGCATCTATGCCCACGCGGTCGAACGCGGCTACCGTTTCTTCAGCTACGGCGACGCCTCGCTTCTGATACCGGACCGCGCATGCTGACCGTCGTCCGCTCCAGTTGGCCGCTGCTTCTGGGCATCATGCTGCTGATGGTCGGCAACGGCATGCAGGGCACGCTGCTGGGCGTGCGCGGCGGGATCGAGGGGATCCCGACCAGCCTGATGGCGCTGGTGATGGCGGGGTATTTCGGCGGCTTCGTCGTCGGCAGCCGGACCGTGCCGGGGCTGATCCAGCGCGTGGGCCATGTCCGGGTGTTCGCGGCGCTCGCGTCCATGATCTCGGCCGTGCTGGTCCTGTATGCGGCGATGCCGCACTGGCTTGCCTGGGCGCTCTTGCGGTTCCTGATCGGGTTCTGCTTCTGCGGCGTCTACATCGTCGCGGAAAGCTGGCTCAACGCCGGGGCCACGAACGAGAATCGCGGCCTGACCATGTCCACCTACATGATCGTGCAGATGCTGGGGCTGGTCAGCGCGCAGTTCCTGATGAACTTCGGCGATCCGGGCGGCTGGGTGCTGTTCGTCATCCCGTCGGTCCTGGTGTCGGTAGCGTTCACGCCGATGCTGCTGGCCACCACCCCCGCGCCAAGGTTCGAGACGATCGCGCCGATGAGCATCGGCAAGCTGTTCCGCGCGTCGCCCCTGGGCTGCGTCGGCATCTTCCTGATGGGCGGCGTGTTCGCGGCCCTGCAGGGCATGTCGCCGGTCTGGGGATCGGTGATCGGGATGAACGTCCGCGACGTGTCGGCATTCGTCGCCGCGATCTGGCTTGGCGGGCTGATCTGCCAGTACCCGATCGGCTGGGCATCGGACCGCACCGACCGCCGCGTCCTCATCATGACGCTGGCGCTGTTCGGGGCCGCCATCACCGTCGCCGTGTTCGCGTTCCAGACCGGCATCTGGGGCTATCTGCTGGCCGCCGCGCTGCTGGGCGGGGTCGCGAACCCGACCTATTCGCTGCTCATCGCCTATACCAACGACTTCCTCGACGCGTCCGACATGGCGGCGGGGTCGGCGGGGCTGCTGCTCATCAACGGGGCGGGATCGTTCTTCGGCCCGATCGTCACCGCGTGGCTGATGGCGGCGATGGGGCCCGACGGCTTCTGGGCCTACATGGGCGTCCTGCTGCTGGCGCTGTCGGGTTATGCCGCCTGGCGCATGACGCGCCGCGCCTCGCCCCAGGTCGCGGATACCGGCGCCTTCGCGATGCTGTCGCCCGCCGCAACCACGCTTGCCGTCGAGACCGCGCTGTCCGAGGCCGGCGAACCCACCATCCACCCTGAGGGAGAGTTCCGCATGACCCCCGACGACATCAACCGCTTCTGGCTTGAGGACGTGGGTGTCAAGGGCTGGTACGAGCAATCCGACGGCCTGGACGAACAGGTCCGCGCGCGCTTTCAGTCGGCGTGGCAGGACGCGCGGCAACTGACCCGCGAATGGGCCGGGACGCCCGAAGGAACGCTGGCCTCGCTGATCCTGACCGATCAGTTCCCGCGCAACATGTTCCGGGGCGACAGCCGGTCCTTCGCGACCGATCCGCTCGCCGTATCCATCGCGGGCGTCGCGATCGAGGCGGGTCACGACCTGCAGACGCCGGAACCCGCGCGGCAGTTCTATTACATGCCGTTCGAGCATGCCGAGGATCTTGCCCTGCAGGACCGCGCCGTGGCGCTGTTTGCCGAACGGATGCCGGGCGAGAACCTGCTGCACGCGCAGATGCACCGCGACACCATCGCCCGGTTCGGCCGTTTCCCGTGGCGCAACGCCGCGCTGGGGCGCGAATCGACGCCCGAGGAACAGGAACTGCTGGACGCCGGCGGCTACGGCGCGCTGGTATCGGGCAAGGTCAAGCTTGCCGTTCCCGAGTGACGCTGCGAACCTTGGGCCAATGACGCTATCGGATCACGACGAAACGAACGACGGGGGAAACGCGATGCCGCAGGATTTCGACATGGTGGTGATCGGCTCCGGTCCCGGCGGCTACGTCTGCGCGATCCGCGGGGCGCAGTTGGGCCTGAAGGTCGCCGTGATCGAACGCGCCGAGCTTGGCGGCATCTGCCTGAACTGGGGCTGCATCCCGACCAAGGCGCTGCTGAGATCGTCGGAAGTGTTCCACCTGATGGAGCGCGCGAAGGACTTCGGGCTCAAGGCCGACGGGATCGGCTTCGACCTCGACGCCGTGGTGAAACGGTCGCGGGGCGTCGCCAAGCAGCTGTCGGGCGGCGTCGCCCATCTTCTCAAAAAGAACAAGATCACGGTGATCCAGGGCGCGGCCAGGCTGGCGGGGGCGGGCAAGATCTCGGTCAAGTCCGACAAGGGCAGCGAGGACGTCGCGGCCAGGGCGATCGTCGTCGCCACCGGCGCCCGCGCCCGCAACCTGCCGGGGCTGGAGGCCGATGGCGACCGCGTCTGGTCCTACCGCGAGGCGCTGGTGCCGAAACACATGCCCAGGAAGCTGCTCGTCATCGGCTCGGGCGCGATCGGGATCGAGTTCGCGAGCTTCTACAACACGATGGGGGCGGAAACGACCGTCGTCGAGGTGATGGACCGCGTGCTGCCGGTCGAGGACGAGGAGATTTCGGCCTTCGCCAGAAAGCAGTTCGTCAAGCAGGGCATGACGATCCTCGAAAAGGCGACTGTCAAGAAACTGGACCGCGCCAAGGACAAGGTCACCGCCCATATCGAGGTCGGCGGCAAGGTCCAGACGCAGGACTTCGACACGGTGATCTCGGCCGTGGGCATCGTCGGCAACGTCGAGGATTGCGGGTTCGAGGAGGCGGGGCTGAAGATCGACCGCACCCACATCGTGGTGGACGAATACTGCCGCACCGGCGTCGATGGCGTCTATGCCATCGGCGACGTCGCGGGCGCGCCGTGGCTCGCCCACAAGGCCAGCCACGAAGGCGTCATGGTGGCCGAGCTGGTCGCGGGCGGCCACCCCCACCCGATCCGCCCGAACTCGATCCCCGGCTGCACCTACTGCCAGCCGCAGGTCGCATCCGTCGGGCTGACCGAGGCAAAGGCGAAGGAAGCCGGGCACGAGGTCCGCGTCGGCCGCTTCCCGTTCATCGGCAACGGCAAGGCGATCGCGCTCGGCGAGCCGGAGGGGCTGGTCAAGACCGTCTTCGACGCCGCGACGGGCGAGCTGCTGGGCGCGCACATGGTCGGGGCGGAAGTGACCGAGCTGATCCAGGGCTACGTCATCGGCCGCACGCTGGAGACGACCGAGGCCGAGCTGATGGAAACGGTCTTCGCGCACCCGACGCTGTCCGAGGCGATGCACGAGGCGGTGCTGGACGCATACGGGCGGGCGATCCATTTCTGACGACGATGACTTGAAGGGCGGCATGCGCGTGCCGCCCGTCGAGGCAAATATGCGCTTTTGACAGCGGGCCGACGGCCGCTCAGCGGGACGAAGCTGCCGTCAGTCTTCGGATAGCCGATTGGGGATGAGTTCAGCCTTCATCCAGTGGACGTCTGACTGAACATGCCCTTCCCTGACGTATTTCCCCACCCGCTAGGGCATCTCGCTTTCCGCGAACGAGCCAGCGACCCTTGCCACAAAGCCTTCCTGCCGGGTCAGGTCCAGCGCCTGCGCCAGCTCATCGAACAAACCCGGCCGGTAAGGGCCACGATAAAGCGTCGGAACCGATTGGATGCCCAACTCCTCGAAACGCGCCTGCGTCAGATCCCACGACTGGACTTCATCGCCAACGATCCAGGCAAAGCCGAGAAAATACGAGGGCAGCGCGTCATAGCCGACCGAATGACGCGCATAGAGGTTCTCGCCGACGATGCGTTCGCCGTCCGCCAAGAAGGGACTGACCCCTGCCGCAAAACCTTTGAGCCAGTCCCGGGATGGATGGTAACGGCTATCCGGGCTGCGCGCATGAGAACCGCCGGCGTGGATGGTCGTGTTCTCGCCGTCCATTTTTTCCGTGACGACGAGGTCCTCCACCATCAGCCCATCCAGTGACGACATGATCTTGTCGTCGCTGGTTGCACCGGGTGAGATCGGCCGATGAAATGTGCGGCCGTATTTTTTCATGGGGACGCATTAGCACAAGCGAATGAGCGGCGGCAAAGGGCTGGTGAACCAAGGCTCCGCTCGTCACTAATGTTCGGCCTGAGCCCTAAGCCGTCTCCCCATTTTCAGCGCTCCGGGAGTCCGAGCCGCGTCAACTGACCTGTCAATTCGCCAACCTTCAACCTGCCTAAGGGACAGACCAGTGCGGCGCTAAAAGCCGCAGCCTGCGCGACGAGATCAAGAACGATCATCAGGCGCGAGTCCGCTTTGGCGATCCGCCGCTCTTCAGCCACCCCTTACTCGGCCTTCAGCGCCCCCGGCTTGTGCGCCGCCTGCGCGCCCTCGTCCGTTTCGACCAGCCATTGCGGGTCGTCTTCGGACGCGGCGACCTCGTGGTCCTTGATCTTCATGCGCGCGGTGATCTTGCGCACGATCTTGCCGTGCGCCTTGCCGCCGGAGCTGTTCCAGCTGACCCGCTGCCCCTTGTGGAAATCCTCGGCCATCGCGCCCTCCCCGGTGATCCAATGGAAAACCCCGGCGCGGTGGCCGGGGTTCCCTTGCACACGGCGGGGCCTATCAGGCGGCGGGCATCCGCGCCTCGATCATGCCGGCGTACCAGCTTGACCCGGCCGGGATCGCGTCGTCGTCGAAGTTGTAGGCCGGGTGGTGGACCATCGCCGTGTCGCCGTTGCCCACGAAGATGTAGGCGCCAGGGCGCTTTTCCAGCATGTAGCTGAAATCCTCGCCGCCCATCATCGGCTGCACGGTCATGTCGATGTCGCCGGCGACCTCGCGCGCGACGGCGGCCGCGTGGCCGGTCGCCTCGACGTGGTTCACGGTGACGGGGTAGCCGCGGCGGAAATCGACGTCCGCCACAGCCCCCAGCGCCAGGGCGATCCCTTCCGCCACCCGCTTGATCCCGGCCTCGAGCTGGCCACGCACGTCCGCGTCCAGACTGCGGGCGGTGCCCTTCAGCTTCACCGTCTGAGGAATGACGTTGTGCGCGGTCGAGTCCGTCTGCACCACGCAGACCGAAACGACCGCGTTCTTCAGCGGGTCGATGTTGCGCGACACGATCGACTGCAGCGCCACGATGATCTGCGCCGCGACCAGCGTCGTGTCGATGCATTCGTGGGGCTTGGCGGCGTGCCCGCCCTTGCCGGTCACGACGATGTCGAACTGGTCGGCGGCGGCCATCATCGCGCCCTCGCGGATCGCGAAGGTGCCGGTGGGGATGCCGGGCATGTTGTGCATGCCGTAGAACTCCTGGATGCCCCAGCGGTCCACCAGCCCGTCCTCGATCATGGCAAGGCCGCCCGCGCCGCCTTCTTCGGCGGGCTGGAAGATCACGATGGCGGTGCCGTCGAAGTTGCGCGTCTCGGCCAGGTAGCGGGCGGCGCCCAGCAGCATGGCGGTATGGCCGTCATGGCCGCAGGCGTGCATGACGCCGGGGGTCTTTGACGCATACTCGACGCCCGTGATCTCGTTGATCGGCAGCGCGTCCATGTCGGCGCGCAGGCCGATCACCCGGCCCTTGCTGTCGCTGCGCCCCTTGATGACGCCGACGACGCCGGTGCGGCCCACGCCCTCGACCACCTCGTCCACGCCGAAGCTCCGCAGCAGTTCGGCGACCTTGCCGGCGGTGCGGTGGACTTCGTAAAGCAGTTCGGGGTTCTCGTGAAAGTCGCGCCGCCAGGCGGTGATCTCGGGCAGCAGCTCGGCCATGCGGTTCTTGACGGGCATGATTGTCTCCTGTTCTCGGGACAGGTTGGCGCGGCGCGGGCACCGCCGCAAGTCACAAGGTCGGGCCGAGCGTCACGGGCGAGCCGTCCGAAAAGCGGCCGAAGCGGAAGCGGGTCAGGTCGTGGCCGGGATCGCGGCCGCGGATCAGGTCGGCCATGACGCGGCCGATGCCGGGGCCGATGCCGAAGCCGTGGCCCGACAAGCCGGTGGCCACGAAGAAGCCCCGGATCGGCGTCTCGTCGAGGATCGGGACGATGTCGGGCGTCGCGTCGATCATGCCCGCCCATGCGCGCTTGATGCGGGGGCGGCCGAGGGCGGGAAACGTCTCGGCAAAGTCGCGTTGCAGCTTTTCGACCAGCCGCAGGTTCGGGGCCGGGTCGAGGACGCGCATCCGCTCGAACGGGGATTGCTCGTCCCCGCGCCAGCGCCGGGCGGTGCGCCAGGCGTCGGGAAAGCCCGAGGGCGCGAAGGGGTGCAGCCGCGTGTGGGTCACGTCGCGCAGGAACTGGTGGGCGAAGCTGCGGACATGGCGAAACGCGCCGGGCCCGATCCAGAAGTCGCTGACGGTGCCGGGGGCAAGCGTGTAGCCGCCATCCGCCCGCCTGCGGAAGGCGAAGCGGTCATCGGCGGCGTTGCCGGGCCAGAAGTCGGGCATCGCTTCGGTCGCGGCGACCGTCGCCCGCGAGGACAGCTGCGGGATCGACAGCCCGGCGTTGCCCGCGAAGAGCGACGACCACGCCCCGCCCGCCAGCAGCACCCGGGCCGCCCGGATCGTCCCCTTTTCGGTCACGACGCCGCTGACCTGGCCCGCCTCGGTCTCGATCGTGCGGACGGCGCAATCCTCGACGATCACCGCTCCCGCGTCGGCCGCAAGGCGCGCCATCGCGGGCACCGCCGTCCACGGCTCGGCCCGCGCGTCCGAGGGTGTCGTGAGCGCGCCGAGCCACCCGGCGGCGTTCGGCAGCGCCCGGTCCAGTTCCGCGCGCGACAGAAGCCGCGTGTCCAGCCCGTGCGCGCGGGCGTGGACCAGCCAGCCCTCGTAGGCCTGCAACTGCGCCTCGGTCCGGGCAAGGTAGGTGACGCCGGTGCGGCGCAGGCCCGCCGCCTCGCCCAGTTCCTGCTGCAGCCCTTCCCAGAGCCGCAGCGCCTCGATCATGATCGGCAGCTCGTCCAGGTCACGGCCCTGCTGGCGCACCCAGCCCCAGTTGCGCGACGACTGTTCGGCCGCGACCCGGCCCTTTTCACAGACGGTGACGGCGACGCCCGCGCGGGCGAGGTACAGCGCCGTCGCGATCCCGGCGATGCCGCCGCCGATGACGACGACGTCGGTCGCGTCGGGGATCGGTCCGGGAAAGCGGACCGGGTCGGTCGCGGCGATGGGTCCGCCCGTCTGCATCGGCCGCCCCCGTCCCGCCTCAGGTTCCGTGCGTGACCGGATCGACCAGAACCCGGTGACCCGGCGCGACCTCGCGGTAGGTCGAGCGCGGCGCGTCGTGCCCGACCGGGAAGATCGGTGACGGGATCGGCTTGAACTTCAGGTCCTCGCTGATCTTTTTCTTGCGCGGGTCGGCCACGGGCACGGCCGCCATCAGCTGGCGGGTGTAGCTGTGCTGCGGGTTCTCGAACACCTGCCGCCTCGTCCCGATCTCGACGATCCGGCCCAGATACATCACCGCGACGTGGTGGCTGACCCGTTCCACCACCGCCATGTCGTGGCTGATGAACAGCATCGAGATGCCCAGGTCCTGCTGCAGCTCCATCAGCAGGTTCAGCACCTGCGCCTGCACCGACACGTCCAGCGCCGACACCGCCTCGTCGGCGATGATGAGCTTGGGGTTCAGCGCCAGCGCGCGGGCGATGGCAATGCGCTGGCGCTGGCCGCCCGACATCTCGTGCGGATAGCGGCGCATGAAGCTGCGCGGCAGTTCCACCCGTTCGAACAGGCCCGCGATCCGCTCCTGCCGTTCCGACCGGCTGCCGATGCCGAAGTTCAGCATCGGTTCCTCGATCTGGTCGTAAAGCCGCATCTGCGGGTCCAGCGACGCGAAGGGGTCCTGGAAGATCATCTGCATGTCGGCCCGCGCCCGGCGCAGCGCCGATGGCGACAGGCCCCGGATGTCGGTGCCGCCCAGCCGCACCTCGCCCGCCGTCGGCTCGACCAGCCGCAGGATCGAGCGGCCGGTGGTGGACTTGCCGCACCCCGATTCGCCCACCAGCGACAGCGTCTCGCCGCCCATGACGGTGAAGCTCACATCCTCGACCGCGTGGACCTGGGCCACGGTGCGGCGCAGGATGCCGCCCTTGACCGCGAAGCGGGTGGACAGGTTGCGGACCTCGAGCAGCGGTTTGGGATCGGCCACGACAATCGGCCGGGTCGCGGTGCTGCCGTCGGCATTTCGCATCAGGCGCATCGGCTCGGGCGCGGGCTTGCCCGTCATCTCGCCCAGGCGCGGCACGGCGGCGAGCAGCGCCCGGGTATAATCCTCGCGCGGGTTCTCGAAGATCTCGGTGGCGGTGCCTTCCTCGACCTTGCGGCCGCGGTACATGACGACGACGCGGTCGGCCATCTGCGCGACCACGGCCATGTCGTGGGTGATGAACATCACCGCCATCCCGTTCTCGCGCTTCAGGCGGTCGATCAGGGCAAGGATTTCCGCCTGGATCGTCACGTCGAGCGCGGTCGTCGGCTCGTCGCAGATCAGAAGGCGCGGGCGGCAGGCCATCGCGATGGCGATCACGACCCGCTGGCGCATCCCCCCCGACAGCTCGTGCGGATACTGGCTCAGCCGCCGCTCGGGTTCCGGGATCCGCACCTCGCGCAGCAGTTCAAGCGACCGCGCGCGCGCCTGCGCGCGGCTGAGACCGCGATGGACGACCAGCCCCTCGGCCAGCTGCTCGCCCACCGTGAACACGGGGTTGAGCGATGTCATCGGCTCCTGGAAGATCATCCCGATCTCGTTGCCGCGCACGTCGCTCATCACGTCGGCGGGCTGCCGGGCCAGATCGATGCGGCCGTTTTTGCCCGCGTCGAACAGGATCCGCCCCTCGGCGATGCGGCCGCCTCCGAACTCGACAAGCCGCATCAGCGACAGCGAGCTGACCGACTTGCCCGACCCGGATTCGCCCACGACGCAGACGCATTCGCCGGGCCTGATGGAAAAGCTGACGTCCTCGACGCCGGTGACGGGGCCGTCCTGCGTCTCGAACTCGACCCTCAGGCCCTCGACGGAAACAAGCGGCGCGGCGTCGTCCAGCATCGAAGATCCCTCGTTTCAGGCAGACCGTCGGGCCGTGGCACGGCGGTGCACGCGGCGTCAGCATCGCAGGCTGATGCAGGCGTCCCCGGTTTGCAACATCAAATCCGGCTTGCGTTTTCAGGACGGTGCCTAACTATTCGAACATTCCGCAAGGGCACCGACGAGCCGGAAAAGGCATGCAAAAGGCTAGAAGAGCGCCGCAAAGGCATCACGCCCGCCGTTTCCGCAGCCCCGTGCGGGGCAACACCAACAAGGAGCGTCCCATGAAAATCAGAACCCTGCTGCTGGGCGCCGCCGCCACGATGGCGATGGCCCCCGCCGCGATGGCCGAGCGCGGCAGCGACGGCCAGGCGAACATCCTGTACTTCCAGGCTGTCTCGACGATGAACCCCTATCTTTCGTCGGGAACCAAGGACATCGAGGCAAGCTCGCTCGTGATCGAGCCGCTGGCCGGCTATGACGAGAAGGGCAACATGTTCCCCCGCCTCGTGACCGAGCTGCCGACGGTCGAGAACGGCGGCATCGCCGCGGACTTCAAGAGCGTCACCTGGAAGCTGAAGCCCGACCTGAAGTGGTCGGATGGCACGCCCTTCACCTCGGAAGACGTCAAGTTCACCGCCGAATACTGCATGAACCCCGACGGGGGCTGCGCGCAGCTGGCCAAGTACGACGGCATCGACAAGGTCGAGGCGGTCGATCCGACCACCGTCAAGGTGACCTTCAAGGAAGCCAAGCCCTTCCCGTTCACGGCGTTCGTCGGCTCCGAATCGCCGATCGTGCAGAAGGCGCAGTTCACCCCCTGCATGGGCGCCGCCGCGCCGACCTGCACCGACGCGAACTTCAAGCCGATCGGGACCGGCCCGTTCCGCGTGACCGAGTTCCGCACCAACGACGTGGTGCAGCTGGAAGCCAACCCCGAATACCGCGACCCGGCCAAGCCCGCCTTCGCGACCATCATGCTCAAGGGCGGCGGTGACGCGGCCGCGGCGGCCCGCGCCGTGATGGAGACCGGTGAATACGACTACGCCTGGAACACGCAGATCGCGCCCGAGGTTCAGGCGCAGATGGAAGGCGGCGGCAAGGGCAAGTTCGTGAACGCGTTCGGCACCCTCGTCGAGCGGATCGAGATGAACTGGACCGACGCCTCGCCGGACCTGCCCGAGGGCGAGCGGTCCACCAAGGCCCACCCCAACCCGTTCCTGTCGGACGTGAACGTGCGCCGCGCGCTCAGCATGGCGATCGACCGCAACCTGCTGGTCGAGGTGGGCTACGGTCAGGCCGGCCGCCCCACCTGCAACCTGGTCCCCGCGCCCGAGCAATACGCCTCGAACGACAACACCGGCTGCCTGACCCAGGACATCGAGGGCGCCAAGAAGCTTCTGGACGAGGCCGGCTGGGTTCCGGGCGGCGACGGCGTGCGCGAAAAGGACGGGCAGCGCCTGAGCCTTGTGTATCAGACCTCGGTCAACCCGATCCGGCAGGACTTCCAGTCGCTCATCAAGCAGTGGTGGTCGGAAATCGGCGTGGAAACCGAGCTGAAGACGGTCGATGCGTCGGTCTTCTTCGGCGGCGACGCGGGTTCGCCCGACACGCTGGAAAAGTTCTATGCCGACGTGCAGATGTACGCCAACAACTTCCCCGGAACCGACCCCGAGGCGTATCTGGCGATGTACACCTGCGACAAGGCGCCCAGCCCCGACAACCAGTGGCAGGGCGAGAACAACAACCGCTACTGCGACCCGGAATACGACAAGCTGGTCGCGGAACTGTCGCGCACCTCGGGCGTCGACGAACGTGGCGCCATCGCCCGCAAGCTGAACGACATGCTGACCAAGGACAGCATGACCGTCGTGCCGCTGGTGGACCGCGGCCGCCTGTCGGCGCATTCGAACGCGCTTGGCGGCGTCGTCCTGAACACCTGGGACAGCGAGTTGTGGAACGCGTCGGACTGGTTCCGCGTGAAGTGATCCGCCCCTGAGCGAACCGCCCGGCCGCGCTTTCCCCGCGCGGCCGGGCCCCACCCCGTCATCCATTTCCGACCGAGGCCCACATGAACACCAGAACATTGCTCCTTGCCGGCGCCGCCGTCGCCGCCCTTTCGCCCGCCGCCCACGCCGAGCGCGGCGCCCAGGGCCAGATGAACATGATCTTCTGGCAGGCCCCGAGCACCCTGAACCTGTATCTTTCCACCGGCACCAAGGACATCACCGCCGCCTCGCTGGTGCTGGAACCGCTCGCGAACTTCGACGCCAAGGGCGACCTGGTGGCCAAGCTCGCGGCCGAGATCCCGACGCTGGAAAACGGCGGCGTGGCGCAGGACAGCAAGTCGATCACCTGGAAGCTGAAGGACGGCGTCAAGTGGTCCGACGGCACGCCCCTGACCGCCGAGGACGTCAAGTTCACCGCCGACTACTGCATGGACGAAAGCGGCGGCTGCGCGCAGGCCGCCAAGTTCACCGGCATCGCCTCGGTCGAGGTGGTGGACCCGCTGACCGTCAAGATCAACTTCACCGAAGCCCGGCCCTATCCCTATTCCGCCTTCGTGGGCGGCCAGGCGCCGATCATCCAGAAGGCGCAGTTCCAGGACTGCACCGGCGAGCGCGCGCCCACCTGCACCGAACAGAACTTCGCCCCGATCGGCACCGGCCCCTATCGCGTGACCGAGTTCCGCACCAACGACGTGGCCACGTTCGAGGCGAACCCCGAATACCGCGAGGCCGACAAGCCCGCCTTCGCGACCGTCAACCTGAAAGGCGGCGGCGATTCCGCCGGCGCGGCGCGCGCGGTGCTTGAAACCGGCGAATACGACTATGCCTGGAACATGCAGCTTGCGCCCGAGACGATGGGCCAGATGGTCGCGGCCGGCCGCGGCGACTTTCCGACCGCGTTCGGCGCGCAGGTCGAGCATATCTTCCTCAACCTCACCGACCCCTCGCCGCAACTGCCCGAGGGCGAGCGTTCGACCGTCGCGCACCCGCACCCGATCCTCGGCGACATCAAGGTCCGGCAGGCGCTGTCCAAGGCGATCGACCGCCAGCTGCTGACCGAGATCGGCTATGGCGAGACCGGCCGCGCGACCTGCGACGTGGTGAACGCGCCCGAGGCCTTTGCCTCGAACACGCAGGACTGCATGGCGCAGGACATCGAGGGGGCCAAGGCGCTGCTGGACGAAGCCGGCTGGACGGTCGGCGGCGACGGCATCCGCGAAAAGGACGGGCGCAAGCTGCAACTGCTGTTCCAGACCTCGGTCAACCCGGTGCGGCAGGACTATCAGGCGCTCATCAAGCAGTGGTGGGCCGAAATCGGCGTGGGCACCGAGCTCAAGACGGTGGACGCCTCGGTCTATTTCGGGACCGACCCGGGATCGCCCGACACGATCAACAAGTTCTACGCCGACGTCGAGATGTTCACCGACGTCTACGAAGGGACCGATCCGGGCACGTTCATGGCCGAACGCGCCTGTTCCAAGATCCCGGCACCTGCGAACCAGTGGCAGGGCGAGAACACCGGCCGCTTCTGCGACCCGGCCTACGACGCCCTGATCGACGAGATGGGCGAGACCGCCGATCCCGCCCGCCGGGCCGAGCTTGCCAAGCAGATGAACGCGATGCTCACCACGCAGTCGATGGCGATGCTGCCGCTGACTTGGCGCGGCCGCGTGTCGGCGGTGTCGAACTCGCTTCAGGGCTTCGACATGAACCCGTGGGACACCGAGTTCTGGAACGTCGCCGACTGGACCCGCGCCCAGTAACACGCGTCCAGTGAAACAAGGGCGGACCCGGCCCCCGCGGCCCGGGTCCGCCTTACCGGCCCGCGGCCACGCGGCCGCGACGCCCCATCCCATGTGAGGGACCCGATGCTGACATACGCCCTGCGACGGATCATGCTCGCGATCCCGACGCTTCTTTTCATCTCGCTAGTGATCTTCCTGCTGCTGGAATTGTCGCCCGGCGATCCCTTGGGGGACGTGCCCCTGACCGTGCCGCCCGAGGTCAAGGAAAAGATGCGCGAGGCGCTGGGGCTGGGCCAGGCCTGGTACATCCGCTACGTCCTGTGGCTCAAGCAGTTCTTCTGGATCGAGCCGCTGCACTGGGTCGACCAGCTGTTCGGCACCGACTTCAGCCGGGGGGCGCAGCGGATCATCAGCTTCCAGTCGCGCAGCCCGGTGTTCGACGTGATCGCCGAGCGGATCCCGCAGACGCTCAAGGTCGTGGGGTTCAGCTATCTGGTGGGGGTGCTGATCGCGATCCCGATCGGGATCATCTCGGCCTACAAGCAGTATTCGTGGTTCGACCAGCTGGGCACGTTCATCTCGATGGTGGGCTTTTCCATGCCCACCTTCTTCACCGGGGTCGTGTTCATCATCGTGTTCGCCGTGAACCTGCAATGGTTCCCGTCGATCTACGACACGACGCTGAAGGTCACCGACTGGGCCAGCTTCTGGCAGCAGGTGCGGCAGATGGCGATGCCGGTGACCGTGCTCGCGCTTTACAACGCGGCCCAGATCAGCCGCTTCATGCGCGCATCCATGCTGGACAACCTTGGCCAGGACTACGTCCGCACCGCCCGCGCCAAGGGGCTGTCGGAACGCACCGTGGTCCTGAAACACGTGCTGAGAAACAGCCTCATCCCGGTCGTGACCGTGATCGCGCTGGGGCTTCCGGCGGTGTTCGGCGGCGCCATCATCACCGAGCAGGTGTTCAAGGTGAACGGGCTCGGGCAGCTTCTGATCTCGGCCATCCATTCCAACGACATTCCGATGGTGCTGACCCTGACCTTCATCTTCGCCATCCTGATCGTCGTCTTCACCCTGATCGCCGACATCCTCTACGGCATCCTCGACCCCCGGATCCGCTATGACTGAGAACCCTCACGACGCCCTTCGCAGCGCCGAGCTGATCCGCGACAGCGCCGCCACCGCGGCCGCCGGTCCCGGCGGCGCCCTGCTGCCCGCGGGCGATCCCGCGGCGGTCGCGGCCGCCCCCAACCTCACGCCCGCAAGCCGCAGCCAGTGGCGCGACGTGTGGCGCCAGTTCCGGCGGCACCGGGGCGCGATGGTGGCGCTGGTCCTGTTCGTCGCGATCGTGCTGTTCGTCACGGTCGGACCCTACATCTGGACCATCGACGCGACGTTCGTGGACATCCGCGCGCGCAACAAGGGCTTCAGCGCCGCGCATCCGCTGGGCACCGACCAGCTGGGGCGCGACATGCTGGCGCGGCTGATGAAGGGCGGGCAGGTGTCGCTCGCCGTGGGGCTGACCGCGATGCTGATCGCGGTGACGCTGGGCACCCTGATCGGGATCCTGTCGGGCTTCTTCCGCCGGCTCGACGCGCCCCTGATGCGGATGACCGAGCTGTTCCTGGCCCTGCCCCTGCTGCCGCTTCTGCTGCTGATGGTGACGCTGTTCCGCGAGCCGCTGGGCCAGGCGATGGGGCCGGGCTTGGGGACCTTCGTCCTGATCGTGTCGGCGATCGGCGCGACCAGCTGGATGCAGGCCGCGCGGATCGTGCGCGGCGACGTTCTGGGCCTGAAGGAGCGCGAGTTCATCCTTGCCGCCCGGTCCATCGGCACGCCGAACCTGCGGATGATGACGCGCCACATCCTGCCCAACGTGCTGTCGCCGATCATGGTGGCGGCGACGCTGGGGATCGCCACCGCGATCATCACGGAATCGGCGCTGTCGTTCCTGGGCCTGGGTTTTCCGCCCGACTTCCCGACCTGGGGCCGGCTGCTTTACGACGCGATCGAGCAGATGCAGATGTATCCGTGGCGGGTGATCCTGCCGGGCGTGTTCATCTCGCTGACGGTGCTGACCGTGAACTACATCGGCGACGGTCTGCGCGACGCGATGGACCCCCGGATCCGGGGCCGCTGAACCGGAAAAGGGCGCCCCTCGCGGCGCCCCTCTTCAATGTTGCGGGGCGATCGCCGCCAGCGCCGCACGCAGATGCGCCTTCGGCAGGATGACGAGGCACGGGCCGTCAAGCGCCAGCCGCACCGGCCCGGTCGCCTCGTTCGAGGTGCCGACCCGTTCGACAGGCGACAGCGCCACGCCGTCAATGGGCCAGCGCAGCCCGTCGCTCGTTCCCGCGACCGGACCGAACGGCATCAGCGACACCCGCGTCCCGGTAGGCAGGTCCAGCGCCAGCCGGGGCGGCGCGGCGAAGACCACGTCCGCCGCCCCGATCACCAGGCAGGGCGGCCCCGACCTGCGGCAAAGCGTGGACATCACCGCCAGCGCGTGATCCAGGCGCGGCCCGGCGAACCCCAACGCAAGCACGAAGCCCGCGTCGATGTTGCGCAGGCACTTGTCGAAATCGGTGCTGTCCTGTTCGGCGATCCGGTGCAGGCGCTCGGCCGGGATCGCCGCCCGCGCCGCACCGCCGATGCTGTCGAAGTCGCCCACGACCGCGTCGGGCACCAGCCCCAGCGCCAGCGCCGCGTCGGCGCCGCTGTCGGCCGCCATCAGCATCGGCGCGATCGCTTGGGCCGCGGCCACGTCATCCGCCGCCACGTCGCCCCCGCCGATCAGCGTGACGCCGCCGGCGGTGCGGATGATGGGGGTCACTTGCCGGTGCCGTGAAAGACCTTGCGGAACGGGATCGCCCACAGGAACGCCAGCGCGACGTAAAGCGGCAGTTCCACCCACATCGGCAACCGGCCCCAGCGGTCATAGACCCAGTTCAGCACCCACCATGCGGCGACCAGATAGACCGGCAGCCACACCACCAGCAGAAACAATGCCCAGCCCTTGCGGGGTCCTTGATCCATCCCCCGCGCCTCAGTCCGCGAAGGGATCGTGGACAAGGATCGTGTCGTCGCGTTCCGGGCTGGTGGACAGCAGCGCGACGGGGCACTGGATCAGCTCCTCGATCCGGCGGACGTACTTGATGGCGGCGGCGGGCAGGTCGGCCCAAGACCGCGCGCCCTCGGTCGATTCCGACCAGCCCTCGATCTCCTCGTAGACCGGCACGGCGCGGGCCTGCAACGCGGCGGCGGTGGGCAGATAGTCGTAGCGGCGGCCGTCCACGTCGTATCCCACGCAGATCTTCAGCGTCTCGAACCCGTCGAGCACGTCCAGCTTGGTCAGCGCGATGCCCTTCACGCCCGAGATCGCGCAGGTCTGGCGCACCAGCGCCGCGTCGAACCAGCCGCAGCGGCGCTTGCGGCCGGTGACGGTGCCGAACTCGTGCCCGCGCTCGCCCAGGCGCTGGCCGTCCGCATCCTCAAGCTCGGTCGGGAAGGGCCCCGATCCGACGCGGGTGGTGTAGGCCTTGACGATCCCCAGGACGTAGTCGATCGCGCCCGGCCCCATGCCGGTGCCCGACGCGGCCATGCCCGACATGGTGGTGGACGAGGTCACGTAAGGATAGGTGCCGAAGTCGATGTCCAGCAGCGCCCCCTGCGCGCCTTCGAACAGGATGCGCTTGCCGGCGCGGCGGGCGTCGGCCATCACCTTCCACACCGGCTGCGCGTAGGGCAGCAGCTTCGGCGCGATGTCCAGCAGCGTGCGTTTCAGTTCCGCCCGGTCCACCGGCGTCGCGCCAAGGCCCTGACGCAGCGGGTCGTGGTGGGCGAGCAGGCGGTCGAGCCGCTGGTCCAGCGTCTCCTCGTCGGCGAGGTCGGCCACGCGGATCGTGCGGCGGCCCACCTTGTCCTCGTAGGCGGGGCCGATGCCGCGGCCGGTGGTGCCGATCTTGGACGCCCCCGCCGCCTCCTCGCGCAGGCGGTCGAGGTCCTGGTGCAGCGGCAGGATCAGGGGCGTGTTTTCCGCGATCATCAGGTTGTCGGTGGAAATCTCGACCCCCTGCCCCGCCAGCTTCTCGATCTCGCGGAACAGCGCCCACGGGTCCAGCACGACGCCGTTGCCGATCACGGCCAGCTTGCCCGGCCGCACGATCCCCGAGGGCAGCAGCGACAGCTTGTAGACCTCGTTCCCGATCACCAGCGTGTGGCCCGCGTTGTGGCCGCCCTGGAAGCGCGCGATCACGTCGGCACGCTCGGACAGCCAGTCGACGATCTTGCCCTTGCCCTCGTCGCCCCACTGGGCGCCGACCACCACCACGTTCGCCATTCCACATTCCCTGCTCGGTTTCGCGGCGGGTATAGCGTCGTTGCGCCCAAGGGGAAAGGCGGCGCTTCGGGACGGGCATTCAGCGCGGGGGGCTGACCGACCCTTCCAGGAAGTCGGTGCCCAGCATCACGCTGTCCTCGGCGCTGAAGGCCAGCACCGCGCGTTCGGCCCTGCCCTTCTGCGGGGCAAACACCAGCAGCCCGTCGTGGACCTCGTAGCGTCCGCCGGCCGCGTCGTCGCCGCCCCCGACCGAGAAGCCGCCGCCCTCGGCGAAGCTGCCGAAGGCGGTGCCGAAGCTCGACCCCTCGTAGCGGCCGTCGGGGTGGAACACGGTCTCGCCGCCGCCACCCGCCCCGCCCGTCATCCCGGTGCCCGGCGCAAAGCCGGAGAAGCTGATCCACGAGATACGCCCGTCGATGCGCGTCCCGTCCGGCAGCGGCTCAACCCGGTTCAGGGTGAAGCCGCCGGTCGTCCAGCCGTCGCCCTCGCGGGCAGCCTTTTCGGTGCGGCCGTCGGCATAGGTCAGGACCATTCCGTCGCCCTGCCGGACATAGTTGCCCCAGTCGGTATCGCGCGCGGTATCCAACGCCGCCCGGTCGGGCGGGGCCAGGCCCAGCGGCGGGGTGCCGTCATAGAAGGTGCCGTCGGGCCAGAAGGTCACGGTGCGATAGCTGTTCTGGGTTTTCATCATCAAGTCGGTGCCCAGCGTCACGTCCGACCGCCATCCCCACCAAAGCCCCTCCATCCCGCCTGCGACGGGTTCGGGCAGCAGGCTGGGCGCGCCTTCGGCCCTGAACCGCAAGGTCGCAAGCCACGGCAGGAACGTCTCGGTCAGCACGGCGCCGGTTTCCGCCAGCTCGTCCTCGTCGCCGCCATCGCCGTCGAAACCCAGAAGGTGGAACCGCCCGCCCGCCTCGATCGCGACCAGCACCTGCATGTCGGACCCGTCGGACTGCGCCAGCATCGCCGCGTCGCGCTTGCCGAGCGGGGTATTCGTCGCGGGCTTGCCGACCTTGAAATCGCCGCGCTCGTCCTCGTCCACGAACGCCTCGCGGTTCTGGTCCAGCCAGCGCGAGATCGGACCGCTGGCTTTCGCCTCGGGGCCGATCAGGATGCGGCAGTATTCGCAGCGGTCGTCGGGAAGGTTCGACCACATCGCCCGCTGCGACGTGTCGGACCCCACCGGATCGTCGAACTGCGGCGGCACCGGGAAGATCAGGCCCCCGAACTGCCGCATCTCGGCGGCGGCGGGGCCAGCGGCAAGCACGACGGCGAACAGCCCGGCGGCGAGCATGGCACGAAACGACGCAGGACTACGCGGGCGCATCGAAGCTCCTGGTATCAACGGATCGGGTGGGCCTGGCGACACCATGATCCCGCCCGGCCCGGAACGGAAGCCGCGTCGTTCGATGCGCGGAACCGGCAGCCCCCCGCATTGCGCCGTTATCGCTAACGACCTATGTCTTGCACAGCGCCCACGAAGGGGAACCGCCATGCTCAACGACACCATCGCCCGCGTCACCGACCGCATCCGCGAACGCTCGGCCGACCGCCGCGCCGCCTATCTCGACACCATCGCCCGCTCTGCCGAAGACGGTCCCCGCCGCGCCCACCTGAGCTGCGGCAACCAGGCCCACGCCTATGCCGCCATGGACGACAAGGCCGACATGGCGATGACCGCGCGCCCCAACATCGGCATCGTCACCGCTTATAACGACATGTTGTCGGCGCATCAGCCGTACGAGACCTATCCCGCCCTCATCCGCCGCGCCGCGCATGCCGCGGGCGCCACCGCGCAGGTGGCGGGCGGCGTGCCCGCGATGTGCGACGGTGTCACGCAAGGGCGCGCGGGGATGGAGCTGTCGCTGTTTTCCCGCGACGTGATCGCGATGGCGGCGGGGGTCGCGATGTCGCACGACACGTTCGACGCGGCCGTATGGCTCGGGATCTGCGACAAGATCGTGCCCGGCCTCGTCATCGCCGCCGCGACCTTCGGCCATGTCCCGGCGGTGTTCCTGCCGGGCGGGCCGATGCCCTCGGGCCTGCCCAACGACGAAAAGGCCCGCGTGCGCGAGGATTTCGCCGCCGGCCGCGTCGGCCGCGACAAGCTGATGGAGGCCGAGATGGCCTCGTACCATTCGCCCGGCACCTGCACCTTCTACGGCACCGCGAACAGCAACCAGATGCTGATGGAGTTCATGGGCCTGCACCTGCCCGGCGCGAGCTTCGTGAACCCCAACACGCCGATGCGCGACGCGCTGACGGTCGCGGGCGTGACCCGCGCGGCGCAGATCACCCGCCTGGGGAACGACTACACCCCCGTCAGCGCGATCCTGGACGAACGCGCCTTCGTCAACGGGATGGTCGGGCTGATGGCGACCGGAGGGTCCACCAACCACATCATCCACCTGCCCGCGATGGCGCGGGCGGCGGGGATCGTGCTGGACCTGCAGGATTTCCACGACCTCAGCCAGGTGACGCCGCTGCTGGCGCGGGTCTATCCCAACGGGCTGGCCGACGTGAACCACTTCCACGCGGCGGGCGGGCTTGCCTATCTGATCGGGCAGCTTCTGTCGGCGGGGCTGCTGCACGAGGACGTGACGACCGTCATGGGCCAGGGCCTTGGCCGCTACGCGACCGAGCCGCGGCTGACCGACGCGGGCATCGCGTGGGTGGACGGCCCGCGCGCCAGCCTGAACGACAAGATCGTGCGCCCGGCGGCCGACCCGTTCGCCGCAACCGGCGGTCTGCATACGCTGACCGGAAACCTCGGCCGCGCCGTCATCAAGGTGTCGGCGGTCAAGCCCGACCTGCACGTGGTCGAGGCGCGGGTCCGCGTCTTCGACGACCAGAACCGGGTCAAGGCGGCGTTCCAGGCGGGCGAGTTCACCGAGGACACGGTGGTCGTCGTCCGCTTCCAGGGGCCGCGCGCGAACGGGATGCCCGAACTGCACAGCCTGACGCCGACGCTGTCGGTCCTGCTGGATCGCGGCCTGCGGGTCGCGCTGGTGACCGACGGGCGGATGTCGGGCGCGTCGGGCAAGGTGCCCGCCGCCATCCACGTCACGCCCGAGGCGGCGACCGGCGGCCCGCTGGCGCGGCTGCGCGACGGCGACCTGGTGCGTGTTGACGCGGTCGCGGGCACGCTGGAATGCCTTGAACCCGACTTCGCCGACCGCACGCCCGCGACCTACGACCCCGACGCCAGCGCGCACGGCATGGGGCGCGAGCTGTTCGCCGCCTTCCGCGCCCATGTTGGGCCCGCGGACGAAGGCGCGGGCATCGCGGTCCGCTGACGAAAAACCCCGCCGGGCGACCGGCGGGGCGTTCCTGTTCGCGCGAGGGCCGGAGGCCTATTTTAGCTTGGTCCAGGTCTGCGCCTTGCAGATCAGCCCGCCCGCGACGCAGCCCGACAGCTTCATCGTGGTGCCCGCGACCGAGGCCTTGCCGTTGTAGACCTTGTCGTTGGCGGGCCGCCACACCTGGCCCTCGTAGTTGCCGTCGCCGGTCGCCTTCATGCTCCGCACGATCTGCTTGCCGACGTTGGGGGACGCGTATTCCGCCCCGTCCTTGTAGGACTTGACGATGGTGCCGCAGAACGCGCCGCCGCAGGGCGCGATGCTGACGATCGCCAAGGCCCCCTCGTCGGCCTGGGTCTGCCACATCCCCTCGATCGGGTCGGCGGCCATCGCGGCCGAGGCCATCAGCGCAAAGGCGGTGGCGAGCGCAAAAGTCTTCATGAAGTTTCCCCTCCCTGGAAAGCTGGGGCCGATTCAGCCGCGTCGAAGGCGATTCTCGCAAGCGTGACGTAGGGTCGGGGTTTCGGGCCACATGCGGGTTCGCGTGTGGGTCATGTGCGGGTTCACGAGCGGCCCCCCGCCCGGCGCGCGGCTTTCCCCGCCGCCCGCGCTGTGACATACGCCCTGCTGGCGGCGCGAACGGCCGGGCGGTGCCGGCGCATGGAAGGAGCCGAAATATGATCCTTTATCCCGCAATCGACCTCAAGGACGGGGCCTGCGTCCGCTTGCTGCGCGGTGACATGGACGCGGCGACCGTATTCGGCACCGATCCGGCGGCGCAGGCGGCGGCGTTCGCGGGCGCGGGGGCCGAATGGCTTCACCTGGTGGACCTGAACGGCGCCTTCGCCGGACGCCCCGTCAACGGCGACGCGGTGCAGGCGATCCTGCAGGCGGTCGAGGTGCCGGTGCAGCTTGGTGGCGGGATCCGCGACATGGACACGATCGAGGGCTGGCTGGACCGGGGCGTCACCCGCGTGATCCTTGGCACCGCGGCGGTCGAGGACCCTTCGCTGGTGGCCGAGGCGGCGGCCGCCTTCCCGGGCCGCATCGCCGTCGGCATCGACGCCCGCGGCGGCCGGGTCGCCACGCGCGGCTGGGCCGAACAGACCGAAGTCACCGCGACCGATCTCGCCCGCCGGTTCGAGGACGCGGGCGTGGCCGCGATCGTCTATACCGACATCGACCGCGACGGGGCGATGCAGGGCCCGAACGTCGCCGCGACCGAGGCGCTGGCGCGCGCGGTCAGCGTGCCGATCATCGCCTCGGGCGGGGTGTCGTCGCTGGACGACCTGATCGCGCTTCGCGATGCGGGCGGGATCGCGGGGGCGATTTCGGGCCGCGCGCTTTACGACGGCGCGCTGGACTTGGGTCAGGCGCTGGCGGCACTGGCCTGACGGGCCCCGCGCGGGTTTGCGGGCGCGGGTTTGCGGGCGCTGGCCTGCGGCCCGGCGCACGGGCGCCCACCGCGTCGGCCTTGCTTGCCAACATCCCCGCGCGTGACTAGTAAGGCGCGTCCCGCGAGACGAGAAAGGCCACCCCGTGCAGAACGTCGTCCTTACCGTGCATCTGATCCTCGCCGTGCTGCTGATCGGCGTCGTCCTGCTGCAGCGTTCCGAAGGCGGCGGCCTTGGCCTTGGCGGCGGCACCGGCGGCGGCGTGATGACCGGCCGGCAGGCCGCGAACGCGCTGACGCGCGCGACCTGGCTGCTGGCCGCGGGCTTTCTCGTGACATCCATCGCGCTCACCGTGATCGCGGCGCGGAACTCGGGCACCGGATCGGTCCTCGACCGGATCGCGCCGGCCGACGCCACGACCGGCACCACCGACAACACGCCCGAGGGCCTGCCGGCGCTGCCCGAATACGCGCCCCCGCCCGGCGTGGGCCAGCCGATCGTGCCGCCCGCGGCGTCCAGCGCCCCGGCTGCCGACGCGCCCGCGACCACCCAGCCGGTCGTCCCGGCCGCGCCGGCCGCAGAGACGGCTGCGCCCGCCACGGCTGTTCCCGCACCCGTCACGCCCGCACCCGTCGCCGCCCCGACCCAGACCCCTGCGGCACCCGTCGCGCCGCCCACGAACTGAACACCACAGCTTGAGGGCGCTTCCGGGCGCCCCCACAATTTGTCGCGGTCCGTTGCGGGATTGCGGAGAATCGGGTATTGCTCGGCTCCCGTGATGCCGGTCTTCGGGACCGTGCGTTTGCATTGAATGACAACATCACGGGGGCCCGCATGGCGCGTTACATCTTCATTACCGGCGGCGTGGTGTCATCCCTGGGCAAGGGCCTCGCCTCGGCCGCGCTCGGCGCGCTGTTGCAGGCGCGCGGCTTCACCGTGCGGCTTCGCAAGCTCGACCCCTATCTGAACGTCGATCCCGGCACGATGAGCCCGTTCGAACATGGAGAGGTCTTCGTCACCGACGACGGGGCGGAAACCGATCTCGACCTTGGCCACTACGAACGCTTCACGGGCGTCAGCGCGCGGCGCACCGACACGATCAGCGCGGGCCGGATCTATTCCAACGTGCTGGAACGCGAACGGCGCGGCGAATACCTGGGCAAGACGATCCAGGTGATCCCGCACGTCACCAACGAAATTAAGGACTTCCTCGCCATCGGCGAGGACGAGGTCGATTTCATGCTGTGCGAGATCGGCGGCACCGTCGGCGACATCGAGGGCCTGCCCTTCTTCGAGGCGATCCGCCAGTTCAGCCAGGACCGCCCTCGCGGCCAGTGCATCCTGATGCACCTGACGCTGATGCCGTACCTTGCCGCGTCGGGCGAACTGAAGACCAAGCCCACCCAGCACAGCGTCAAGGAACTGCGCTCGATCGGCCTGCAGCCGGACGTGCTGGTGTGCCGGTCCGAACACCCCATCCCGGACCGCGAGCGGGCCAAGATCGCGCTGTTCTGCAACGTTCGCCCGGATTCGGTCATCCCCGCCTATGACTTGAAGTCGATCTACGAGGCGCCCTTGGCCTATCACCGCGTCGGCCTTGACCGCGCGGTGCTGGACGCCTTCCAGATCAGCCCCGCCCCCCGCCCCGACCTGCGCCGTTGGGAAGACGTGAACGACCGTCTGACCAACGCCGAGGGCGAGGTCAGGGTCGCCATCGTCGGCAAGTACACGCAGCTCGAGGACGCCTACAAATCCATCTCCGAGGCGCTGACGCACGGCGGCATGGCCAACCGCGTCCGGGTCCGCCCGGAATGGATCGACGCAGAAAAGCTGGAACAGCCCGACGGCATCCACCTGCTCGACGGCTTTCACGGAATCCTCGTCCCCGGCGGTTTCGGCGAGCGCGGGACCGAAGGGATGGTCGCCGCCGCGAAATACGCGCGCGAACGCAAGGTGCCCTATCTCGGCATCTGCCTGGGCATGCAGATGGCGGTGATCGAGGCGGCGCGGAACCTCGCCGGCATCACGGACGCCGGATCCGAAGAGTTCGACCACGAGGCGGGCGAGGAACGCTTCACCCCGGTCGTCTATCACCTCAAGGAATGGGTGCAGGGCAACAGCCGGGTCGAACGCAAGATCACCGACGACAAGGGCGGCACGATGCGGCTGGGGTCCTACACCGCGACTCTCGCGCCCGGATCGAAGATCAGCGAGGTCTATGACGGCGCGTCCGAAATGGAGGACCGTCACCGCCACCGCTACGAGATCGACGCGCGCTACCGCGAACCGCTGGAAGCTTGCGGGCTTTGGTTCTCGGGCATGTCGCCCGACGGGCGTCTGCCCGAGGTGGTGGAGGTCAAGGACCACCCCTGGTTCATCGGCGTGCAGTCGCACCCGGAACTGAAGTCGAAGCCCTTCGCCCCCGCGCCGCTGTTCCGCGACTTCGTGCGCGCGGCGAAGGACCTGGAACGGATGGTCTGAGGCGTCTCGGGGCGGCGGGGGCGACGGGGCGTTCAGCCCCCCAGCACCACCCTCAGCGCGGCGATATCCACCGCGTCGGTGACGAACGCCCGCCCGATCCCGCGCGCGAGGATCATCCGCAGCTTTCCGTCCACCACCTTCTTGTCCTGCCCCATCAGCGCGATCAGCGCCTCTGCATCGGGCAGCTCACCCGGAATGTCGGCCAGCCGCGACGGCATCCCCATCGCCGCGAAATGCGCGGCGACCCGCGACGGGTCCTCTTGCGGACACAGGCCCATCCGCGCCGACAGCTCGAACGCGAGCGTGCAGCCGATCGCCACCCCCTCGCCGTGCAGCAGCCGGTCGGAATAGCCGGTCGCGGATTCCAGCGCGTGGCCGAAGGTGTGGCCAAGGTTCAGAAGCGCGCGTTCCCCCTGCTCGGTCTCGTCGCGGGCGACGATCCCGGCCTTCATGGCGACGGAATGCGCGACGCCCTGTTGCAGCGCTCCCCGGTCCTGCCGCAGCGCGGGGCCGTGCCGTTCAAGCCAGCCGAAAAAGGCGGCGTCGCCCAGCAGCCCGTATTTCGCGACCTCGCCATAGCCCGCGCGGAAGTCGCGGTCGGGCAGGGTCGTCAACGCGTCGATGTCGGCCAGAACGAGGCTCGGCTGGTGGAACGCGCCGATCAGGTTCTTGCCCTGCGGCGAATTGATCCCGGTCTTGCCGCCCACGGAACTGTCCACCTGCGCCAGCAGGGTGGTCGGAACCTGCGCGAACCGCACGCCGCGCCGCAGGATCGCGGCGGCGAAGCCGGCAAGATCGCCGATCACCCCCCCGCCCAGCGCCACCACCAGGTCGCCCCGCTCGACCCGCTCGCCGATCAGCCATTCGACCGCGCGGCCAAGCTGGTCCCAGGACTTCGTCGCCTCGCCCGGGGGAAGCGCCAGCGAGGACGCGGCGATCCCCGCCCCTTCAAGCGCCGCGACCAGCGGCGGCAGGTGGATTGCGGCGACCGTCTGGTCGGTCAGGATCGCCACCCGCGGGCGCGCCAGCAGCGGCGCTAGATGCGTGGCCGCATCCGCGATCAGGCCGGGGCCGATGCGGACCTCGTAGGATCGCGGGCCAAGGTCCACGGGAACGGTCTGGAAGGATTGGGCGGTCATGCGGGCTCCAGCGCATCGGGGCGGGCGGCGCGGATCGCGGCCAGCACCTTGTCCACGGTCACGCCGAGCAGGTCGTCCTGCCCCACGGCGACGGTCACGTCCGCCAGCGCATAGGCCGGGCGGCGCTCCGCCAGCAGGCGCTTCAGCGTGCCGCGCGGGTCGGGCGTTTTCAGAAGCGGCCGGGTCGGGCGCGACCGGACCCGCCGCCACAGCGTTTCTAGGTCGCAGTCCAGCCAGACCGACACCGCCGAGCGGCCGATCAGGTCGCGGTTGCGCGGCTGGACCCAGGCGCCGCCGCCAGTGGCGAGGATACCCGCCGGGCCGGACAGCAGGCGTTCCAGCACCTGAGTCTCCCGGTCGCGAAAGAAGCTTTCGCCGAAGCGCTCGAATATCTCGGATACGGTAAGGGCGGCGGCGGTTTCGATCTCGGCGTCCGAATCGACGAAGCGGACGCCCAGCTGGCGCGCAAGCTCGGTCCCGACGGCGGTCTTGCCCGCGCCCATCATGCCGATCAGGACGATGCTTTGCCTCATGGCGCCCCGCTTGCCCCGACGCGGCCGGGCCCGCCCGCGCGCCGCCCCTGTCCGCCGTCATGTTCCGTCTTGTGCCGGTTTTCGTGAATGGCGTGATCTTTCGGGAATTGCCATCTATAATCGCGCCGAACCGGCGGGCACGGCCAGACAGACCCGGCGCCAGACAGACCGGGCGGACGAGCAAGGATGAGGCGATCGAGATGCGGCTTTTGCGGCTGGTGATTATTCTTTTGATTCTGGCGCTGCTGGGGCTGGCGGGCTACGCCTATCTGGGCGACATGGCCGCCGACCCGTCCGAGATGCGGGTGCCGGTCGAATTGCAGTTGCAGGCCCCCGCGCCCGGCACCGCCGTCACCCCGAACGCCCCGATGCCGGCACCGGCCGCAGACGACGCGGCGGCCGGCGCGACCGGGAATGCCGACGCGGCGGCACCCGCAGGCGGGTCCGATGACCTCGACTAGCGGGGCGCGGATGCGCGCGCTGCCGTTCGCCCGCGTCGCGCTGATCGCCCTTCTCGGCTGCACGGCCGCCATGCCCGCGCATGCCGAAGCGCCGTTGTCCGCGAACGACTGGGTGTCGGGCAATGCGCCGGTGACCCGGATCGAGCAGCGGATCTCGGCCCATCTCG
>ERZ501041.13-NODE-13-length-56027-cov-13.877278_pt1 | contig 56027 bp, 86 predicted proteins | sample MGYA00248848_ERZ501041 | MGnify/ENA primary metagenome ERZ501041 (study PRJEB25958, sample SAMN03398573) | human skin metagenome | study: EMG produced TPA metagenomics assembly of the Human Skin Microbiome Metagenome (human skin metagenome) data set.
AGGAGGCGCTGGTCCGCTGGTGCGAACTGAACCAGCTTCGCGCCCGTCCCCTGCGGCTGGTCGGCTACGAGGACGAGGAAGAATGACCCGTTCTTCTTCGCCCAAATATCCCCGGGTGAGCGCCGCAGGCGCGAGGGGGGGAGCCCCCACTCCGCCGCCCCCCCCCCCCGCGCCCCGGTCCCCCCCCCCCCCCCCGGCCTGGTCGGCGGAGGTTGACAGACTCCCCCGTTTTTTGCTATTTACCGTAACAGTCACTTACCAAGTGGACAAAATAAACCATGCTGACCATCAGTAACGCTATGGGCCAACCGTACTGTGTGTATGCGCATTATGTGGATGGGGCGCTCATCTACATCGGCTCAGGTGAAACACGTCGAGCGTTCGATTTACGCTCACGAAGCAAGCACCATCTACAACTGCTTCACAGTGGTAACGTAGAGATTGCCATCCTCGGACGACATGAAACACGCCCCGCCGCACTAAAGGCAGAGGCTGACATGATCCGGCTGTTCAAGCCGATAGCTAACATTCGGTTGGGTGAGAGACAGAAGCGCATCAGGCGTAAAGGGCCATTGAAGGTCGCCAGCGCTCGCCCCACATCAGAACACGTCGTGCACATCGGTAAAAAGTCAGCAGCGGTCCTGGAAATACTGAAGTCTGCTGCCTCAACGAACACCCCGTGCCCAACGAATGCTGAAATAGCCGAAAAGATAGGCACCACGTCTTACAGGGTAGGCGACCTAGTAAGTTCGTTAGCCAAACGCGGCATGATACAGGTCAATATGGTTGGTCCAAGCAGTCGAGTTATAACGGTTGACGGGGCGCAAACACAGCCAACCACTGACGTGAACATAAAAGGCATCGCCACGATGAAACACGGCAGGCGGGTGGTAGATTGGATATGGGTCTGAAAATTTTTTATTGCTATATTTTTTACAATCTGTACTAGCCGGATGGTAAGTGACAGGAGAACCACATTGAGAGCAGCCATACTCAGCAGATATGACGATCCGCAAAAGCGCAAGGTGGTGCTATTGAAGCGCGGACAGCCCCCGCGAGTGGCTGCTGCCCCACCTCGGCAATAAGTGGTATCTGCGGATGTGGATTGACACACCCGCCCCGCGCGCAGCATATCGTCCAATATGTTGCAATGGCTCCCTCTCAATCCATACCAGTCGCTCAGCCCGGCAGAGCGTGCGTGGTGCGATAGCGTCGTGCATGAAATCGAGGCCCAGGCGGCCCGTGCTGACATGCCGCTTGCGCTGTATCTTCAGTCGGGTGTGACGCTGCCCCGGTCTGTGACGGATCGCGACACCAAGGGGATGATGCAGCGGCGGGATGTGCAGTTCGCCATCACCGAGCGGTTGCAGGAGAATGCGCGCAACCACGACCTGTCCCGTCCGCGATGGAAGAAGGAACTGATGGCGATCGCGTTCGCCAACATCCAGAATTACATCAGCTTGGACGATAATGGCGTGCCCGTGTGGGACTTCAGCCGGTGCACACCCGAGCAGATGGCCGCGATCGAGAGCGTGAAGGTAAAGCGCGGCGGTCGGAAGTTCACAGTCACGCCGGATGACATCGAAGGGATGATGGTCGAGGGTGGCACGCCTAGCGGGGTGGAGATCGAGGTCAAGTTCCACAGCAAGGTGGCGGCCCTCAAGATGTTGGGCGAGAGCGCCGGCTATCTCGACGCCGAGGGCAGTCGGATGGCAGCAGACCGCCGTGCCCCGCTGCCTGTAACCGCTCAGGACACAGCCGAGAGCGCCGCCGACAAATACCAGAGGATGCTGGAGGGGTGATCCGCGCAGTCGGCATAGCCATCGCAGCATTCGTGTGGATCGTTGATACAGTGGTGGAATGGCTGATATGAGCGTCGAGTGGGCAAACATGGGCCAATGGCCCGTATATCTCGGGTTCACCATGTCACCTGATGATTTCAACGAGGCATTGAAACGGATGGAGGTTGAGCAAGATGTACCGTTCTTGGGCCGATCCGGTGCAAACGCCACAACCCATATATTCGAGCGACATGGCACGCTGACATTCATCGTTACACTTCAAAAGCCAGCGCGACGGATCAGCAAGGAACAGGTGGCCGCAATCATTGCACATGAGGCAATGCATGTCGTGCAATGCATGACACGGGAACTTGCACAGGGCGTCCGGTTTGACGATGAAAGCGAGGCGTACCTGTTGCAACACATCGTCCAGCACTGCTTGCAGGTAGCGTGGAACACGGGACGAGCGAGAAGCACGGTGCCCGATGGGCAAGCGCAGTAATTTCGAGCGCGCCCCACGCGACCTGTATCCCACACCCCGCGAGGCCGTCCTACCCCTGCTGCCACACCTGTCCCCCGGCACGCGCTACACTGAGCCGTGCGCCGGGGATGGCGCGCTGATCCGGCACCTGGCGGCGGCAGGCCACCAGTGCGTGTGGGCCAGCGATATCGTGCCGCTCGCCCCCGGTATCGCGCAGATGGACGCGATGGACGCGCCGCTAGTCGGTGACTGTGTGCTGACCAATCCGCCATGGGACCGTGCCGTGCTGCACCCAATGATCGAGCGGTTCGAGCGCGCTTGGTTGCTTTTCGACGCGGATTGGGTCCATACTCGCCAGTCGACTAGGTTCATGCCCCGGCTGCACAAGATCGTCAGCATCGGGCGTGTGAAGTGGATACCGGACAGTAAGATGACAGGTAAAGACAATTGCGCATGGTATCTGTTCGGCCCTGAGAGGGGCACGGCACCGGAGTTTTATGGGCGATGACACGCAGGCGTCTCACATGGATCATTTATAACACGCTGGTAACACCAATCATCGTGCTTAGATTGCCGCTATGGGTACTTGCTCATGTTGGTGAATGGTCTGCTGCCGCATTAAATCGTATGCCGGGGATGCGACGATATAACGGGTGGGGCGGCTGATGATCCCCACACACGCTGATTTGTTCAACCCGCCGCCACTCGTGACAGACGAAGCGGTCAAGCCGTGGAAGCCGCGCCCACTGTCGCACGATGAATGGGACAGTCGTGACTATCGTGCAGTATACGCATGGCGCATGAAAACAGTGCATATGTTGCGCAACGATCCTGACATGTTGGAAAGCGCCAAGGCATACTATAAAGAACATCCGGTTGAGTTCATATGCCATTTCTGTGAAACTTACGATCCGCGCAAGAAGCGCAACAGGTGGATGCCATTCATCCTGTTCAACAAGCAGGCCGAGTTCATCCAGTTCGTTGAAGAATTGCGAATGCAGGGTGAGAGCGGGTTGGTCGAGAAGTGCCGTGACGTTGGCGCGTCATGGTTGGGCGTCGTGTACAGCGTGTGGCTCACCACGTTCCATGCGGAAATAGCGGTCGGATGGGGCAGTCGCAAGGAAGCCCTGGTAGACAAGAAGGGCGACCCGGACAGTCTGTTCGAGAAAATGCGAATGTCGATCGCCCGTCTGCCCGACGTGTTCCGACCATCCACGTCGAACGCATTCCTCAAGATCGTCAATAACGACAACGGGTCCACGCTGACAGGTGAAGCGGGTGATGGCATCGGACGTGGTGGCCGTAAGACGATATTCTGCGTGGACGAAGCGGCCCATATCGAGCGTGCTGAGACGATCGAAGCATCACTGGCAGACACGACAGACGTGCGATTGGACCTGTCATCGGTGAATGGTACGGGCAACATGTTCCACCGCCGACGCGAGGCGGGACAGATATGGACGCCCGGTGCCAGGTTGGACCCTGGCGTGATCCGGGTGTTCATTTTCGACTGGCGCGACCACCCTGAGAAGACGCAGGAATGGTACGACAAGCGCAAAGCCAAGGCTGAGCGTGAAGGGTTGCAACACATCTTCGCGCAGGAGGTCGACCGGGACTATAACGCGGCGGTCGAGAACACCGTCATCTCAGGCGAGTGGATCGATGCGGCGATCGACGCACACCTGAAGGTGCCGGAGATAGCGGCTTATGTCGCGCAGCAGGAAGACGAATGGATGGCTGGGCTGGACTTGGCTGACCAGGGGCTTGACCGGAACGCACTGGCGCTCCGACAGAGCATCGTGCTCAGGGCGGCGACGGAATGGTCCGAGCGGGATGCGGGTGTCACGGCGCGGCGTGCCATCTCGACGCTGCGTGAGGCGGGCCGCAAGGGGCTGTCGATCCAGTATGACAGCATCGGCATCGGCGCCACGGTCAAGAGCGAGTACAATCGCCTGGTCGAAACAGGTGAGGTGCTGATGGCGGACTATCGCATGGTCCCGTGGCACGCTGGGGCCGCTGTGGTCCGTCCGTTCGATCGGGTCATCCCGGACGATGACAACAGCATCATCAACAAATCCATGTTCCACAACATGAAGGCGCAGGCGTGGTGGGCACTGCGCACCCGGTTCTACAAGACGTGGCGAACGGTGCGCTTTGGCGAGGTCTATCCTGCTGATCAGTTGATATCCATTGACAGCGCCGGGCTTGGTGCGGCAATGCTAGCCACGGTGCGCAAAGAGCTTGCGCAGGCAACGCGCGGGACGGTCGGAGGCTCGATGCGCATGATTGTCAACAAGACGCCGGAAGGGACCAAGAGTCCAAACTCGGCCGATGCCATCTGCCAATGTTTTTTTCCGGCACCGGAAGACGGTACACAGATAGTGGTGGGACGTTATGGAGCGTAAGACTGGTATATACGCGATCATATCGCCAAGCAACAGAGTGTATATTGGATCGGCACACGATCTATACAAAAGAAAACGTCGCCACTTTTACGAACTAAAGCGGGGTACACACTCTAATCCCGCGCTGAAGGCTGCTTGGGCTAAATACGGTGACGAATTACGTTTCACCGTGATAGAACATTGCGAAGTTGATAAGTTGATAGAGCGTGAACAGTGGTGGATTGACAATCACGCCCTGTTCTGGGGAAGAATGTATAACGCCAGTTCAATCGCCGGAAGACCAGAGCATACAGAAGAAGTGCGACGTAAGATTTCAGAGGCTCACAAAGGCCGAAAACTAACACCGGAGCACATCGAGAAGGTTCGGGTTACATCAACGGGTAGATTGCATACAAAAGAAACAAAACAAAAGATATCAGCATCTAGCGCACGTCCTGAAATGGTGGCGCGTTTGATCGAGATAAATAAGACACGTGTGAAAACACCTGAAGAAATCGAGCGTACACGTGCTCTTGGCTTGTCTCACAAGGGTAAAAGACACACAGATGATACCCGTGCTAAAATGAGTGCATCACAACAGAAGAGGTACACTGAAAACCCATATCCGACCGGTGAAGCGAATAAAATAACAGGTACGAAAAGAAGCGAAGAAACCAAAAGGCGCATGAGCGAAGCGGCAAAAAAGCGCTGGGCTGATCCTGCACAACTCGCTAAGAAGTCTGCCTCTTCTCAGGCGCAACGTCTCAGAGAGCATATGGCACGGCTCAACTGGATTGTGGGTGGCATCTTCGAGCCACTTGAGGTAGGAACCGTCTGATGGCGCTTAATGTAATCCCCGACCCGCTCACCACTCGCGCCAAGGACAGCGAGGCGATGGTGCCCTATTGGGACAAGGTGGACGCCATCATCGACGGCATCGACGCGATGCGCAACGCCGGGCCTACGTTCCTCCCTAAATTCGTCAAAGAGGGACCGGAGGCGTACGCCTTCCGCAAGCAACAGACCAAGATGACGAACGTATACCGTGACATCATCGAAGGTCTGGCGAGCAAGCCGTTCGAGCAATCGGTGACGCTCATCGGTGACGAGCAAGCGTCAGCCGTACCGAGTGAAATCGAGACGTTCCAGTGGGACGTTGACGGTAGCGGCAACAACATGACGGTATTCGCCGCCAATACGTTTTTCAACGGTATCAACAGCGCGATCGACTGGATTTGGGTCGATTACGACAAGCCTGATCCGAACGTGCGCACTATGGCTGACCAGCGGCGCTCGGGACGCCGCCCATATTGGTCGCATGTGCTCGGTCGGAACGTGCTGGAGGCACGGTCCAAGATCATCGCAGGCAAGGAAGTGTTGACGTACATTCGCATCCTTGAACCGGGCAATCCCGATCATGTGCGCGTGTTCCAGCGTAATGCAGACGAAACCGTAACATGGGAATTGTACCAACGCACCGACAAGATCGTGCCGGAGCGTGACAGCTACTTCGCGCAAGTAGATGGTGGGACCATCAGCATCGGTGAAATCCCGCTGATCCCGTTCGTGACGGGTCGGCGGGATGGTCGGTCCTGGCGCGTGTTCCCGGCGATGCAGGATGCGGCGGATTTGCAGGTCGAACTGTACCAGCAGGAGTCCGGCCTCAAGTTCGCCAAGGTGCTGACTGCCTTCCCGATGCTGGCCGCGAACGGCATGAAGCCGCCAGTGGGGCAGGATGGCAAACCCCTGGTGGACGTGGCGGTGGGGCCGAATGTCATCCTGTGGGGTATCCCGGACGGCAATGGCAACGTCGGCTCATGGTCCTATGTAGAGCCGAACGCGGAATCGCTGAAGTTCCTGGCCGAAGACATCAAATCGACCATCCAGAACTTGCGCGAGCTGGGCCGTCAGCCGCTCACGGCGTCCAGCAGCAACATCACCGTCATCACGGCGGCGGTCGCGGCAGGCAAAGCCAAGAGTGCCGTGAAGGCATGGGCATATGGTCTGAAGGATGCACTGGAAAACGCGCTCAAAATGACCGCCAAGTTCATGGGGATTACCTATGACCCGATGGTCCATGTATTCGTGGACTTCGATGATTGGATGGAGGGCGAGGACATCGACGCAATTGTTGCGCTCAATGGTTCGGGCAAGTTGAGCGATGAGACGACATGGGAAGAATTGACACGACGCGGCGTTTTGTCTACTAACTTCACGGCGAAACGGGAGCGTGAGCGTATCGAAGCGGAAGGCTTGGCTCGCGTACCGGCGTCAGGAGACATAGCATGATCGCAGGCCAGAGCACCACCGCCCTGCTACAGATCGGTGGTATCCTGTCGGTCACAGCAACCGCTGGCACGACATGGGTGATCCCGGTGCAGACCGGCGGTGAGCCTGGCGCTCCAACGATCGTTACGAGCAAGACCGAGACGTTCGGCCCGTTCGATGATCTTCGTGCGTTTCGCATCACTGTGTTTTCCGGTGAAGGTACTGCGATGCAGACCACACCGACACCGAGCAAAAGCGACAAATATGCCCGCCCCTTCACTGCCACGGTATCAGAGGGTAATGCGCGTGGCGTGACCGTGCCAGCAGGTAGCAAACTGACCTTGGCAGCAAGCGCAGGCGCACGGGCTTGGATCGTGGAGCGCGGCACATTCTCACCCATCGTCTATGACGGCACAGAGGTGGTAATCGGCCCGTTCGACTTCACCCGCTTCTACAACGTGATGGTGTTCAGCGGCACCATTGCTATCAGGACGGGCTGGTCTGGCGCGGTGGCTCCAACCCCGACGCCTACTCCTACTCCGACGCCGACGCCGGTCGGTGACCGCTCTGTCGCGCTATCCCAGCGCGTCGCGCCACTGCCGGATGGCGATTATCCGCAGGCGGCGGGCGTAGGTTACCCCTGCACTGGCGCTGATCTAGATCGGACGAACGGCACCTTCTGGGGCGCGCATGGAACCGCCAGCGCATCGGTCAACACCGGCCTGGTTCGTCTATCGGCGGACTTCACCACGATCCTATCGCAGATCACGGTAGGCAGCATGGGTCTGCTGGCGGGGTCGGTGCAGGGCGTGGCGGTCGACTCCAGCGACAACACCCTTTGGTTCATCCTGAAAGCGACGAGCGAGGGCGCGCGGCTGGTTCATTGCACCAAAGCCGGCGCACTGATCGGATCGGTGCTGCTGACCGACGCCACGATGAACGGCTTGGCGTATGACAGTAAGCGCGATGCCCTGATCCGCATGAACAATGCGGGGCAGGTAACCTGGATCAACAAGCCCTCCCCCTCCGATACGACCGTCAGCCTGTTCGGCAAGGCCGGCTTCACTGCGGCGGGGGATGAAAACGACCATCTTTTCTACGATCCGCTGCGTGACGAATTGCTCGTGTCGGGTGGGGCTAACGATGAACTCGGCACGGTTGACGTGTATAACGTCAACACGACCGGCACGCCGTCACGTCGAGCCACGCTGACCACCGACAATGCGCGCGCAATCGAAGGCGTGGTGCGTCGTGGTGACGACCTGATCGTGTGGAGCGACCAATACACGCACCCGATCAGCGGGCAGGCGACCAATCAGGTTCAGGTGTATGCCAATGCGTTCGCTCCTGTAGTCAGCGCGCCGGTCTATGCCTTTGCAGCAAATCCGTATGCGCTAGAAGGAGACCAGACGACAGCGACCCTGAACGTCACCCGCAACAACACGACAGGCGCTCTTTCCGGCACTTGGGCGGTTACGGGCGGCACGGCGGATGCGGCAGACTTTGGCGGCGCCTTCCCCTCTGGGAATTGGACGATTGCGGACGGCGCCACGTCAACCACCATCACGTTCACGTCGAGCGAAGACGCGGTGCAGGAAGGCGACGAAACGTTCGTTCTTACTGCGGCTGTCGGCGGCACCACTGTCGCCACAACGACCGGCACGATTGGCGAGGACGATGCGCCGGCTGGCAGTTATCAGCCCGAGAGCGAGGCTCTTTTTGCTCGCATGACGACGCAGCCTTCTAACGCGCGGAAGACAGCGATTGATGCCATGATTTCGTCTCTGAAGTCTGGCGGCGTGTTCGCGAAAGCAGACGGGTTGTACGTCTTTGCCGCGCACGAAATGCCGTCTGCGCTCCTGAATTGGACGGCAGACGCCCGAAATGCCACGCGCGCTAGCAGCTCCTCGACATTGCCGGCATTCGTTGTTGATCGCGGGTTCACGACGGGTGGGGCGGTCGACTATCTCGACTATGGGTTCAGCCCTACGACCGCGACGCTGTACCTTCAGGACGACGCCTCTCTTGCCATCTGGCGCAATGACAGCGCGGCTTCCTCAACAGGAACGGCCTCGCTCGGTGTTAGCGGCAGCAATAACGTCGGCCTCAACCCCCGCACCACGACTGACCTGATCGCAACGCGCATCAATTCGTCTGCGGCCAATACCGGCGCAACTATGACGGATGCCAAGGGGCTTACTGCCGTTACCCGGTCGTCAACGGCAGTCCAGCTTTACAAAAACGGCGCGACCAGCGGTGCGGCCGGGACATCGACAAGCGCGGCTAAGGTCGCCGGCAATTTCCGCTCCGGCCGCGTCAATGCGTCGGACGGCATTGCGGGCAATTTCGGCGCGGCATTCATCGGCGCAGGGCTGTCCGGGACCGAACAGCAAACGCTCTACAACGCCTTGTCCACGTACATGACGGCAGTCGGCAATGTCTGATCTTCGCAGGAGCAACCCATGACCCTAAAGCCAATCATCGTAGCGGCCATAGCCCTAACCGGCATCAGCGCAGGCGCATATTCGCAGACGCCCGACACTCGCGTTCTCGTCCTGCCAGCGCCGCTCAAGGACGGCGATGGCGACGGCTATATCAAGCTGACCACGAAGGCCATTGCGCCGTTCAAGCGGAACGAGACGGTCAAATATTGCGCTGGTCGCGACCCGTACACCTATGTTGCCGAAAATGCTGGGTGTGATGTGCCAACGCCGGAACCTACCCCCACGCCGACGCCAACGCCGGAACCTACCCCCGACATGCTGGTATTGGGCGGTGAGTGGTTCTCGCGCACCAACGAGATAACCGTCGGCTTCAATAAGCACGGCACTTTGACCAGTCTCGCGAGCGCGCCAGAAGGGTGGAGCGATCCTGCCGACCCGTACAGCCGTAAGGGCTTCTACTATCGTCCGACGAAGGCAGAACTGGCCGGTATCGCTGCCATTTCGGAGATTTGGGGCGTTGCCTACACCGCGAACGGTGCCCGTGCGCGCGTCACCAGCGGCCCTCTTGCGGGCTACGGCACCGTGGAAGGTACGTTCGGAGCCGATGGCACCTGGACGGCGCGGCAAGCGTGCCTTTCGGTCCAACAGCGTCCGACGCTGGACGGAGCGACTCTCACCGTGGAATTCACGGTGCAGAACGTGTGTAGCCATGCGATCAGCGACGTTCGTATCCTGCGCTCGCTCGATGTGGACGACGGCGACGAACTGGCGACAACGACGGTCAACAAGATCACCGCGCTCGGTACGGTGCAAGCCGGGCTACTCCATCGGAGCAAGGGCCGCGCCTTCGTCCTGTCCAGCGCTGACGCTACCGCCCGCGCGGCAATCGGGCCCTCGGTCATCACCGCCAACCCCGACACCGCCTCGCTCTACACGCAGAAGGTCGGTTACTCTGTAACGGCTGGCGATCGACCGGTGGTGATGACGTGGCGCATAGGCGACCTAGCGCCGGGTGCGAGCGAGACGGTGCGGTTTGAGATGGGTGTTAGGTGACTTGACACCTGGCCACTTCAACTAGATAAATTGACGGCAAACACTAGGAGCAAATTAGATGGTACGTAAGGCGGCAATCATGGCCCTGTTGACCACGACGGTCGGCATCGGCCACGAGTGGAAGATGGATGGTGACAATTTCGCCAAGGACGACGCGGGCAACCCGATCTGGGTGAACGGTACGCAGGAACTGTCGGTCAAGGGCGACACGATCAGCGGTCTGGTGGCCGAAAACAAGCGTCATCGCGGACGCGCTGATGACCTAGCGACCAAGCTGGCGAAGTTCGACGGCATCGAAGACCCCGACGCGGCGCGACAGGCGCTCGAAACGGTCAAGGACATCGACACCAGCAAACTCATCAACGCGGGCAAGCTGGACGAGGTGCGGCGTGAGGTCACGCAGCAGCTAGAGACACGCATTCAGACCGCCGAACGCGAGCGCAATGAAGCTCTTCAGCAGCGCGACAACACGCTTCTCGACAGCGCATTCAATGCGTCCGAGTTCGCTCGCGAACGCCTGGCAGTGCCGGTCGAGATGGTTCGTGCGACGTTCGGCAGTCGGTTCAAAGTCGAGGATGGCAAAATCGTCGCTTATGACGCGAACGGCAGTGTCGTCTATTCGGACAAGAACCTGGGCGAACCGGCAACGTTCGATGAGGCGCTGGAGAAGACCATCAACGGGTACAAGTACAAGGACACCATCCTCAAGGCTCCCGAAGCTGGCGGCACGGGCGGCGGTGGCGGCGGCGGCGCGCGCGGCAAGGGTCGCACGCTCAGCCGGGCTGATTTCGAGGCGCTGACGCCGGTCCAGCAGGCTGAGTTCGCCGGCAAGATGCAAACCGGCGAAGCGTCGATCGCTGATTAAGAGGTCGATCCCGCGTTCCAGCGCGGTTGATCGCCGGGGGTCGGTGTTTGCCGTCGCATCGACCCCCGTTACATTTTGGGGTGGCGCAATCCTTGACCGGTGCTCGAAGGCTGTACTGGTAATCAACCCGTTCCTCTCTCCCACGAACCTGTCCCAAAGCGTAGTCATGCAGGTGGTGGAGCAGAGCAAACCCGGCGCCCTGAAAAGAAGGCGGGATAAGGACGGGAAGCCTCACTTGACGTTGTGCGTTTGTGGGTTCGAATCCCATCGGTCGAATCACTACTTGACACCCTGAAAATTATCTGTCCATATGACCGGTGATGCTGTCACACAGCAGGCGTTGCGGCTTGGATAAGCGGGCGCGGGGTTGGATGACCCACCTTTCCCTTGAACCGGACAGATGGGGGTTTTCCATGTCCAAGATGAAGATGATTCTTGCATCGCGACAGGCGCCGATGATCGGCCACCTGCCCGCATATGCCAACAGCATCAGCCAGCTTATCCCGGCGATCTACGCCGCGATGGATGTCGTCAGCCGCGAGATGATTGGTTTCGCGACCGTCGTGACCCGCAACACCGCAGCCGAACGTGTCGCTGTCGGTCAGACGATCACCTATCCAATCGCACCGCCGCAGATCACGACCCCCATCGTTCCCTCGATGCAGGTTCCGAATCCGCCTGACAACTCGTTCGGCGTCGGCACGATGGCGATCACCCGTGCCGAGAAGGTCGCATTCGGCTTCACCGGAGAGGAACAGAAGGGCCTCAACAGCGGTGGTCCTGGCTACCTGTCCGCACAGGCCATGCTGATCGCACAGGCCATGCGCACGATCGCCAACGCGGTCGAGAGCGACATCTCGGTCGAGGCGGCTCTGAACGCCTCGCGCGCCTACGGCACCGCCGGCACCGCGCCGTTCGGTTCGGGCGACCTGACCGACCTGGCGCAGTTGTCCAAGATTCTGGACGACAACGGCGCTCCGCAGAATCGCGGTGCTGTGCTCGGTTCGACCGCCGCAGCCAAGCTGATGGCGCTCCAGAACCTGACCCGCGTCAACGAGGCCGGTACGCAGATGACCCTGCGTTCGGGCGAACTGCTCGACATCTTCGGCATGTCGATCCACAAGACGGGTCAGCCGTATCGCCACACCAAGGGTACGGGCGCCAGCGCCACGACCAACGGTACGGGCTATGCGGTCGGCGCTACCGTCATCACCCTCGCATCGGCCGGCACCGGCACGATCAAGAAGGGCGATGTGGTGACGTTCGCGGGCGACACCAACAAGTACGTCGTCGCTGCTGGCGATACGGACGTGTCGAACGGTGGTTCGATCACCCTGGCCGCTCCCGGCCTGCGTGTCGCGATTCCGGCGGCGGCGACTGCCATCACGGTCGGCGGTAACTATGAGGCGAATGTCGCGTTCTCGCAGGACGCCATTCAGGTGGCGATGCGCGCACCGGCTGCGCCGACCGAAGGTGATCTTGCGCTCGATCGCATGATTATCACCGACCCGCGTTCGGGCATCCCGTTCGAGTTCTCCATCTGGCCGGGCTACCGTATGGTGTCGGGTGAGGTCGCACTCGCCTGGGGACAGAAGGCAGTCAAGAGCGAGCATATTGCAACCCTGCTCGCATGATGGGTTGTGTGACGCTGGGGTTGGAAGTGCTCCGGCGTCACACATATCGGGAGTGAGTGAAATGAAGATTTTCGCAATGCTGCTGGCATCGACCGCGATCGGATACATGTCCGAGACGTGTGAGGTGGTCCTCGCAACGCCCAAGGGCGGCAAGGGGCCGGTTCGCGTCAACAAGGACGAGTTCGATGCAGATCAGGAAAAGGACGCCGCAGACCGCCAGTACAGCAAGTACAGCGGCAAGGACGAAGCCGAACAGTCGAACGCATCGACCGCCGGCAAGACGTTCGAGGAACTTGGTGTGGAGCCGACCGCAGCACCGTCTGCGCCCGACTTCTCGGCCGGAACCAACGAAGCGCCGCTTCCGATCGACCCGATCAAGCAGGCGGCAGCGCCATCCGTCGCCCCGCCGCATCAGCTTCTGGTGATGAAGGAGGGCAGCAAGTTCTTCGTCGTCAACGGAATGGGCGAGAAGGTGCAGGACGTGGCCGGCATCGACAACGATGAAGGCTATAAGTCGCAGAAGGCGGCCAAGGACGCGATCGACGCGATCGATCCGATGAACGCCCTGCCTCGCTAAGTCCGTAAGGACATGCTACCAACGGGCCGGCGGGGAAACTCGCCGGCCTTTTGCGTGAGGGACATATGTACGGATCAGTCGAAGGGTTTCTAACCTACCACGATGAGCGCGGCCGGGATGTCACCGAATGGACCGATGACGCTCAGATCGCCAGCGCGCTGCTGGTGTCGTCCGAATGGCTCGACAACACCTATCGGGCCACGCTGCCGGGTCACAAGACGGGCGGCGCGGCGCAGGTGGCCGAGTGGCCCCGCACGGGTGTCGTGGATACTTATGGATACGCTGTGTCGAGCGCCACGGTGCCAGACGCGATCGAGCGCGCGACCTATGAGGTGGCGTTGCGCGTGCTGAAGGACCGGGAGGTGCTGTCGCCGGATGTCGCGCCGAACAAATACAAGCGCGTGTCGATCGAGGGGGCGGTCAGCGTGGACTATGCGGATACGTCGGGTGGTTTGCAGACGCAGATGCCGATCGTGGGGCAAATCCTGTCCGGTCTGCTGTGGCAGCACGCGCGGACCAGCGTGGTGTCGGGCCGGGTGTCTCGGGCATGAAAAAGGCCCGGTGCGAAGGGAGGGAACGCACCGGGCCTGCCGTCACCGCCTGCGGCGGATTACTTGTCGCGCTTGACCAGCACCGTCGAACCTTCAAGGTCGGTGCTCTTGATCTGCGCGGCGATTTCTGGCGTCACGTCGGTCGCGATGAAGTGGCGCGTCTGAATCTTCTGCGTCGGCTGACCTTCGCCGCCGAGGATTTCCTGGCGATACTTCTTGTTCGCGATGCTGACCGAGTTGGTGATCTGGCGCTTCGTCTTGTTCTTCACGCCGAACACCTGGCCGACTTCCAGCGAGTCGAACGGGTACTGTGCCGGCTGACCACCACCGCGCGTTGCCGGGAATGCAATGTCGAGCGCCACGACGTTGGTCACAGCCGGCTTCTCGGCAGTAGCGGTCACGCCGGGCATGGTGTCCGTCTTGGTCTTCGCGGGGGTCTTCGCCTTGGTCGATTCTTCCGTCATCATAATCTCCGTCACATGGGTTGTCGTGTTGACAGGTCGGTGGTATCCATACGGAAAGGAGCAGTCAAGTGACAATTTACGATGATGCACGCGCCATTGCAGGCGAACTGTTCACCGAGTTCAAACAAGGTGTGATCGAGTACGTGTCACTCATCCCGGCAGCAGGTTCGACCCCCGATGATCCGGGTGAACCGACCTATCGATACACCACCATCCCAAGTACGGTGCGTCCGGTCAGCACCAAATACGTCGATGGCACCCACATCGTCCAATCAGATCGTCAGGTGTCGATGCCCAATGTCGGCCTTGAACCAACGATGGATGGATCGGTGCGCATCGACGGCGTGACGTTCAAGATCATCGAAATCATGCCGCGACCGAGCGCCGGCCCGGCTGTTGTCTATCTTCTGATTGTGAGGCGCTAGGCGTGAATGACAAAGCCTTCCAAGACGCGCTCGCCCAATATGCGCCTTCGATCCGACAAGCGTTTATCGACGCGGTTCAGGATATCACCGACAATGCTGTTCTGGACCAGGTGGTCAAGGCGCTCGAACGAGGCGACCCGGATGCCGCCTGGCGCGCTCTAGGCTACAATCCGTCCATCTGGTCCCGGTTCGTCACTGCGCTCCGCGCGACGTTCGAGCAAGGCGGGTTGCTGTCCATCGCGATCATGCCGAAGCATGTGATCAACGAGGAAGGGCTGAAAGTGCCGGTGCGGTTCAATGTGCGCGACAGACGAGCCGAGACATGGTTGTCGGAGGAATCCAGCCGGCTCATTACGGCGGTCGAGGACGATATGCGGACCAACGTGCGAAAGGCGCTGGAGGTGGGTCTGGCAGAGGGTCGGAACCCGCGCAACACCGCGCTCGATATCGTGGGCCGGATCAACCGCGAAACGGGCCACAGGGAAGGCGGCACGCTCGGCTTGACGGTTCAGCAGGAGGAATGGTCCCGGAGCGCTCGTACACGCCTGCTGACGCTGGATGAGGCGTATTTCACCATGGAACTGCGTGACAAGCGGTTCGACGCCACGGTGCGCAAGGCGATCGATGCAGGGAAGCCGCTACTAATCGAGACGGTCGAGAAGCTGGTCACGCGCTACCGGGACAATGCGCTGCGGTCGCGCGGTGAGAATGTCGGACGCACTGAGACGCTGGCGGCACTGAACCGATCGGAGTTCGAGGCGACGATGCAGGCGCTGGAGCGCAACGGGAAGCCGATGGAGGCCGCGTACAAGGTGTGGGACAGCGCCGGGGACCGCCGCGTGCGGCCGGAGCACGTCGAGTTGGACGAACAGCGCGTCCGCATCGATCAGCCGTTCGTGACCAGCGCAGGCGTCCGCATGATGCATCCTGGCGATACGACGCTTGGCGCGCCGGGCCGATCGGTGATAGGTTGCCGGTGTCGCGTGCGCTATGACATCGACTTTGCTTATGGGATCAAACTGGATGGCTAAATCATTCACCGCCCAAGTCGAACAGATGATCGCGAACAGCAAGGAAGCGATGCTGGCCGTGGTGCAAGGTTCGATCCGCGACATGACAAACGATATGCAGATACCGGTAGCCAAGGGTGGTCGGATGCGCGTCGATACGGGGTTCTTGCGCGCATCGGCACGGGCATCGCTGAACGGTATGCCGTCAGGGCGCAGCAAGAAGAATGCCGCCGAGGAAGCTGCTACGGGGAAGCACTTGGGCCAGTTTGATACGTTCGACGGTCAAGCTGTCAATGCGGTGCTGCTGGACCTGAAGTTAGGCGACACCTTCTCATTCGGTTGGGTGGCTGAATACGCACTCACCCGCGAGCGGTACGACGGCTTCCGTGATACGGCACTCCAGAAGTTTCAGCAGTATGTGAACAGCAATGCCGACAAGATAAGGGGCCGGCGATGAAGGACTTCGACATTCTGAAGGCTCTACAACAGGGTGTGACAGCCGCTGTGGCAGCGTCCACGATGCCCACGCTGCCTGTCAGTTATATCGGGTTGAAATTTGACAAACCAGACAACGGGAAATGGCTCGAACTGATTTTCATCCCGAACAACCCGGAAGGGGACCAGTGGGGCGAGGAAGCCAAGTCCTATCGCGGCATTTTCCGCATGGTGCTCCACTGGCCCAACGATGGAGCCGGCGTCTATCGAGCAGGCGCCGTGCTGGCGTCGATTTCCGATTATTTCGAGGTTGATCGCCTATTGTCTGGCGTCCAAATCTCTGGCAAGGACATCACCGGAGTAGTTTTTGAAGGCGACGAGACGCTGATGCCGGTGTCACTTCGCTATGTCTCGTACCGAGAGGGATGAACCATGGCAACTAACGCTGGTCGCAAGTTCTTCGTCTGCGCCACCCCGCAACCCGACGCGCTCACCGCGTCCGAATATGCCGCTCTGACGTGGGTTCAGGTCGGCGGCGTCGGCAGTTTGGGTGAGACGGGCACCAATACCAACATCCTCACCTACGATACGTGGGATGATGAGACGACCGACAAGGGTAAGGGTCTGAACAACGCCGGCGACCCCGAACTGGAGGTCAAGTACCGCCCCACGGACGCCGGCCAGGTCATCATGCGGACGGCGGCCGAAACGCCGTACAAGTACGCTTTCAAGGTCGAGAGCAACGACAAGCCGAACAACGATCCCGACAGCACTCCGACGATCCGCTACAATCGCGGCCTGGTCACGGGGCCGCGCCAGCCGAACGGTCGCAACGAAGATTTCGAGATCGAGATTTTCGGCCTGGGTCTGGTGCAGAAGCAGATCACGGTGGCGGCGGTCGACGGCACGACGATCCCCTGATCGCTCACAGCGACTTGACACATGGAAGGGCGTCTCGCATGGTGCGGGCGCCCTTTTCATTTGAGGTACGGCAATGGCAGACATTTCAAAGATCAAGCCGGTCGAGCGTTCGATCGAAATCAAAGACCCGGCCAGCGGCAATCCGCTTGGCATTCGTGTGACGGTGATGTCGATCGAGGATGATCGACTGAAGCGGATCAAGCGTGACATCACGGACGAGAGTCTTCGTCTTCAGTCGCGCAACAAGCATTTCAAGATGGCAGACATCGAAGCGAACGAGAACCGCATCCTGTTCGCTGCATCGCTCGGCTGGGAGTGGTACAACCCGACCGGCAATGAGGGCGATGAGGGATATGATCCCGACGCGATGCCTGATTTCAACGGCGAGGTGCCAGAATACAATCAGAAGAATTTCATGACGGTCATCAAGGAACTGTCGTGGTTCGCGGCGCAGTTGCGCAATGAGATCGATGAGGAAAAGGCTTTTTTCGCCGGCTCCAAGTCGAACTGATCGAGGCTATTGGCATTCACGGGAAGTACGAAAGTGCAACCCGTGAATTGACTGAGGACGGTAAGACACTGTATCTCACTCGACGCCAGTGGAACGCCAGATACGATGAGGACTTACCCGAGGAAGAACGGGATGAGTCGCCATATCCCGAGGTGCCGGAAGCGGGGCAATATCTTTGGGATTGGTATTTCGACTTGGACGCTAAGATCACACGTATAAGTGACGGTGTGTGCGAGCGCATCCCGCCGTCCGAATGGAAGGCTTGGGCCGACCTGACAGGTCATATTGTCTATCCGTGGGAATTTGATATTCTCGCGGCGATGGATCGCGTGTATTGCGATGCTGTCACCGCCGAAATCGCCGCTGGTAGGGCGTTGAAGGAGAAGCCCGTTGGCTAACATAGCAAAGTTGGGCTTCCAGGCAGAGACGGCTCCGCTGGACGACGCGCGTAAGAAACTCGACGCAATCGCCCCGGCGGCGAAGCGCGCGGAAAATGCGGCGGCGGGTATTAAGCGCGGCATCGGCGGCGCGGCGCAGGGCATCCAGTCCTTCGCCGGGGCGGTCAGTCAGGCGGCAACAGGCACATCTGCCATGAGCAAGGCCGCGCTCGCCACCAGCACAGCGATGGGAACGGTCCAGCGCGCCGCAATCGGGGCGTCCGGGGCGATCAAGGTGGCCGGTATGGCTGCACAGCAGTACGGCCCACCTACGGCGATGTGGGAGGTGTACCGGCAGACGCTGAACAAGATTCCTGCGGCGGCGCAGGGCGCGCGTGACTCGATCCAGCGGCTAGGCAAGGCGGCAAACGACAACATCAACGCCATGCAGTCCACGCCGGGCAATATCGCTGCGCAGTTCCAGGACATTGGCGTGACGGCGGCAGGCGGCATGTCCCCGCTCATCATCGGCTTGCAACAGGGCACGCAGTTGTCCGCTGCGTTCGCTGGTGGTTTGGGTAATCTCGGGGCGGCGCTGCGTCAGGTGTTCAGCGCCACGGCGCTGCTGACTATCGGTTTGGTCACGGGCCTCGCGGCGTTGATTCAGTATGTTGATTGGATCAAGGTGGCGCAGGGCGCTTTGACAGGGCTTGCTACCGGAATGGAGATGGCGGCACCCTATGCCGCAGCGCTTGGTGCCACACTATTGGTAGCATTCTCCCCATATATCATCTCATCCATCATGGCAGTTACGCGCGCGATTGGTGTTGCGCTATACGGTGCGATCGGCAAGGTCATCGTTGCGCTCATCACCATGAACGCACTAAATCCCGCCGCATGGTTTGCCGCACTTGTGATTGGTGCTGGCGCGGCGGTCGCAGCGATGGTTCATTTTGGCGTCGTTACGATTGCTCAAGTTAAAGGTGTCGCAAATTTCATCATCGGCGGGTTCGTCGGCGCGTTCAACGCGATCAAGAAAACGTGGTCCATGCTACCCGCTGCGGTCGGTGACGCAGCGGTTCAGACGGCCAACCGAGTCATCACGATCATCGAAAACATGGTCAACCGTGGCTCGCTCGCCATCAACAATATGCTGGCCCAATTGCCGGAATGGGCCGGCGGCGGGAAGCGCATCAGTGCTGTTCGTCTTGGGCGTCTCGACAACCCCAATGCGGGCGCGGCACAGCGCGTCAACGATGTTGCATCGGGCGAGATTGCAGCAGCGCAGAGCAAGGATTGGGTCGGTAAGATCGGCAGCGCGATTGAAGGCGGTATCAAGTGGGCCGCTGGTAAGGTGCGTGGTTGGGCCACTCAGCTAGGCGTCGATAGCGACAAGAAAAAGGACAAAACGAAGAAGGCTGCGGAGGGCGGCAAAACCGACGCTGAGAAGCAAGCCGAGGCGTTCGACAAGTTGCGGTTGTCCACTGAGGCATATGTGCGTTCCAAGCAGGCGGAAACGGCTGCTGTGTCGCTTGGTGCGCGCGAGGCCGCAATGCTCAAGCACCAGACCGATCTGACCAATTCTGCGATCCAGCAGGGTATCACTATCGACAATGCCCGTGCAGCGAGCATCCAACAGTGGGCCAAGGCGATGACGGACGCTGATATGGCGCTCGCCAATGCACAGGGTTGGAAGAAGTTACAGGATGAGATGAAGAATATCTCGACCGACTTCACCGATCAGGGCGCTACGCTCGGTATGACGGCCGAACAGACCGCTCGATACAAGTGGGAGGTGGTGTGGTTGCGTGACGCGCTCGCCGGGTTGACCGAACCGACTAAGGAACAGGTGGACGCGCTTCGCGAATTTGCCCGTGGGGCGGCAGACAGCGAAGTCGCGTTGCAGCGGACGCGCGAGCAAGCCGAGCGGTTGCGCGAAGCGTTCAATTTCGTGCGAGACGGTGTGAAGGGTTTCGTATCGGACCTGCGTTCCGGGCTGGAACAAGGAAAGGGCTTCTTCTCAGCGTTCGGTAGCGCCGTACTTAACGTGCTGAACAAGGTGCTTGATAAGCTGGTGGATGTGGCTCTGAACGCAGCGCTCGGCGGCGGTGGGGGTGGCGTCAGCGGCTTCCTGTCCGGCTTGGGATCGCTGTTTGGTGGTGGCGGATCGGCGCTCGGGGCATCAGCGCGTGCGGGAGCAAATGGGGCGCTCGATGCGCTGAATAGTGGTCCGGTGCTAAAGTTCGCCAAAGGTGGCGTCGTGTCAGGTGCAACCGTGTTCAATCACGCAAGCGGCCGAGGTATGATGGGCGAAGCTGGACCAGAAGCCATCATGCCGCTGCAACGGACCAGCAACGGTGCGCTCGGTGTGGCGGTGGCTGGCGGCGGTCAGCAGCGGCCGAGCGCGACAATCTATATCAACAACATCTATCCGATCAGCGGCGCGATGGACGTATCACAGGTTGAAGCGCGTATCCGCCAGAGCGCCGAACAGACGAAGGATGATGTCAAGCGGTCCATTCCGGCTGTATTGAACGAATATCAGATCACGGGGACGGTCAACTGATGATGAAGATTCACACCTTCCCGACCGACCTGAAGGTAAGCGGTCAGCTTTTCCACGTGCCCGGCGCGGCGGTTGAGGGCGGGTTCACCGCCGGCTCAGTGCGGATCATGTCGCCAGAGCCGGGCGGACGTAGCGTGCTTGAGGTGCAACTGGCGCTTCGCGACGAATGGAACGCACCATGGATTTCGTGGCTCATGTCCAAGACGAACGGACAGGCATTTCGCGTTCGTCTCACCAAGACGCCTCAGCTTATCACGTCAAAATCACTCCTGGCGCCGGCATTCAGTGCATGGCCGCGTGATGATGAGGAATGGCAGGCCCCGACGCTACGCAACGATCTTCAGACGGTATTTATCACTGGTGCGCTGGAGGGCACGAACATCGTTGTGATCGATGTTGGCCCAATCGGCCCGATCTTGAAGCCGGGTCATGTGATTGGGCATCTCGACCACACCTACATGTGCGACGATGTGGAGTATGTCAGTGCTACACAGGCCCGCGTTACAATCACACCACCATTGCGCAAAAATGTTACAGCGGGGAGCACATGCTTATTTACGCCTTGGTATCTCGGCACCATCAGCAACGGTAGCGAAATCACCGCTTTGTACGAGTCGGCACAACGCGGCCATATCCAGCCGGGTAAGATCGTATTTACTGAGGTGATCCTGTGAGCGCGTTCGATGATCTGCTGGAGGAATATCTCGGATCGTCCGACGACATAACGGACATCAACGTCGTCGTGCGTCGGTTGTGGTTCTATGATTTTGCTGGCTATCCGACCCGCATGTGGCAGGGCAAGGGCCGTCTGTTCACCATAGATGGTAACGAATGGCTCGGTACGATTAATGATTTGAACCAAGACATTCATATCACACCGCGCCTGCAAGATGGACGTGACGGCTCAAGCGCCAAATATCAGTTCAGCATGACCATTCCCGATCTGCCTGACGAACCTGCCGGTGCTCTGTATGAGGCACTGAAACAGGATCAAAACCGTGTGTTTGGTCGCAAATTGACATGCTATCTCGCGATATTCAAAATCGACGGTAGTGAGGCGTTGCGTCCTTCGACGCCGATCAAGTTTTTCAAGGAACTGGTTATGCAGTCCCCTCAATTCAGCGAGGGTGTGACGATGGGCAACGACGGTAAACTGGTTCGCTCGTACAAGGTGGCGATTGGGGCGAAGGACAGTAACTCGGGTCGATCCAGTACACCGAACCGTACATACAACGATGCTACGCAACGGGAATACGCACGTCAGCTTGGTGTGGGTGGCACGGACAAGGGATTGGAGTATGTCGCTGCGCTCGCCAATCGAACATATGTGATTCCATGACTGATCTGGTCGAGCGCACGTTGTCCGAGTGGCGGCGTGGCGGGCATGTCTGGGGCCGGTCGGACTGCTTGTTGTCCATCGGTGATTATCTGTGGGTTGCTGGCTACAAGGATATCGCTGGTCGTTTCTGGGGGACATACAGCACGGAAGAGGGGGCACAAGTCATTCTCGACGCCCACGGTGGCGCAGAGGGCCTTATCGACATGACAGGCGTCCCACGGGCGCCAGACGCGCCGCAGCGGGGCGACGTGGGGCTGGTGCAGGGGATTGGGGCGCTCTGCACCGGATTTGGTTGGGCGTTGCGGCTAGAGCGTGGTGTGATAGAGGTGGAGGCCCGGTTTGTGAAGCCGACAACGGTTTGGAGGGTCTGAGTGGCAAAGGTCGGCAAAATCCTCCTGGCGGTGGTCCAGATCGGCGCCATCATCGCCCTTAACTCATTTGCTCCCGTCATCGGCACGGCGCTTACTGGCGCGCTCGGATTCACCGTGAGCAGTTTCGCCGTGATGGCGATCGGATCGGTCCTGATCAGCCTAGCCGGCGCCCTCATCAGCAGTGCGCTATTCCGTCCGAAAAGCAGCATGTCGGACGCCAAGGTCAACACCCGGATCGAACAGGCGAAACGATGGATCAACGCCGGTCGCGTGCTTCAAGGCGGACAGGTAGTATTCGGGGAGTTCGACGGCAGCGGTAATCTGTGGTTCGCAGTGCTCCATTGTGACAGCATCAGTACGGGAAATCGTCAATACTATCTGGACGGCATTGCGGTAACATTGGACGGAAATGGGAACGTCACGACGCCGGATTTCATGCACAAGGGTGATCCATATTTCAGGATTTACACCCACACCTACACCGAGAGCAATCCTGTACCGACGTTCGCCGCTGAACTTAACGCGGTATTCGGTGATAAGTGGAACAGTGCTGAACACATGCTGGTAGGCACCAGCTATAGCGTGGTCCGGTGTCGCTCAATCAAGATCGCAGATCGTTACAAGGTATATCGTTGGCGTGGCGCTCTCGGTCTGGGTGAGCCAAACGTGTCACTGCTGTCCGATTGGTCGAACGTGTATGACCCGCGCGATCCAACACAAGTGCTTGGTGATCGGAGCACCTATAAGCCGTCACGTAACGCCGCCTTGATCTGGGCGTGGTGGCGCACGCATCGATTTGGCCGACGCAAGCAGGAGTCGGAAATTAATTGGGAACGTGTGGCGGAACAGGCTAATATTTGCGACCAATCTGTCACCGGCATCGAAGGTACACAAGCACGCTATGAGTGCTCTATCGCCGCGTCTGACGATGTTGATCGTTCGTCCATTGAACAGCAGATTATGATGTCCTGCGATGGTCAGATTGTTTTTGATGACGATGGCAAGACTTGGATGCGTGTCGGTTACTACTACACACCAATCCTGTCCCTTTCACGAAACCGCGACATCATTACCATGACCAGCGTTGAAGCACAGGACGGCGAGAGCGAGACGCAGGGTGTGGTGGTGCGGTATATTGAACCGAATGCCGGCTACACCCTTCAGGCTTCGGCTCCCTGGTACAATCCGAACTATTATAAGCCGGGCAAAGGTAACACCTTCATGGTGGTGGACGTGCCGACGTGCTCGAACCACAATCAGGCGATGCGTCTAGCCAAGGCGTTCGGGATGCGTTCACAACCGACACAGAAAATCGCCCCAACCACCGGCTTGCGCGGTCTGCGCGCCATGTCAGAACGTGTGGTCAACATCCAGTACGACAATACGTTTGCTGGTGATTATGAAATCGCTACACCGGTTGAGGTGGACGAAAGTGGTATGTTCTGTTCGATCGGTATGACGCCGGTTGGACCTTACAATTGGTCGCTGCTGACAGGTGAGGAAAAGCCCCGTCCCAACAGCGAAACCGCATATCAGGATATCATTCTTGATCCTGCAACGGGTGTCATCACCTCATATAACAACGGACGGATCGAAGCGCGTTTTGACGCACCTACCCGTGACGACGTTGTTTATGAATTTGAGTACATTGCCGAGACAGACCAAGCCACAGGTCAATGGTCGCGAATGACGACGGACATGGACGCGCTGTTCGCCTACAGTGGGGCAGTCGACTCGCGAATTTCTCAACTGGTCCGTTGGCGCAATGTGACTAGCGGCGGTATTACGGGGGATTGGTCCGATCCTGTTACTATCGGGGCACTTCCGGACGGAGCATTGGCCCAATCGATCTATAATAGCTGGATTGTGGAACGTGCCGAAGGTGAGCAGATCATTACTATTACTGCTGAGGGAACACTCACCATCGAAGATCACACACGTCGCTATCCAGATGGTGCACCTGACGTAGCAGTGGTAGGTGCAACTATTGAAACAGGGTTGCCGGTAGGCACGGGTCAGTCGATTGCGTATGATGACCCAGAGCGCGCAGGAGGATCAGTAACCTATACTCTATACGCAGATGACAACCAGTCACACGTTGGGCCGGGCCATCTCCAGCGGCACTATGTCGGCTATTTCGTTGTTCCAAGCACCGGCACAGGTGGCGGCGGTGGCGGTGGTATCCCTGGCGGCAGCGGTGGAAACCCGATCCCATGATCCGTGCCGACGTGCCGGTTCAGATGGCAAATTTCGATCGTAGCGGGCCGGGGCTGTCGATGCCCGTTGCCGATATGAAAGTGGGCGATTGGGTATGGGCGCAACACGAAACAAGCATGGAATGGGGAGCGTTTCGGGTCAGCGATATCACCTTCTCCGATCAACCCGTGCTTCATGCTAAAGGGTATCCTCGCGCGACGGCAAACCATTGCTTCTGGCGTGCTGGTGATTGGATCGAGATGTCTAGCCTTGGCGAACCGGATGGTGTAGCACGGGTGGCGAAGATCACTGTGGAAAGGGCGCACACCTATGTCAGCAGCAACGTCCTGTCCCATGACGCAAAGCCTTGAGCCATGATTCCAGCGACCATCGATTTTCTGCTGCGCACCAACGCGGACTACGGTGAAGAACTACAGTTCGTTGATGGAGATACGTATATCGATTTAACAGATATGACGTTCTCCATGGAGGTGCGTCGTTATCCGGGTGGACCGTTGCTGTTCACTGTGCCCATCGGCGCATTGGATGAGGAAAATGGTACTGTGTCACTCGGTATCAGCCGGGACGTGATTGCCACCGCATATTTGACAGTTACAGGCCGCACGGACGGTGAAGAAATCCAACTCTCACACGATATCTTGGTGGAACATGTTGATGGGTTCCGCGAACCATGGGCCGAAGGGCGTGTGACGATCAGGGCGGGAGTGACACAGAATGGTTGATCGTATCGTCAATATGCGCGGGCGTGGTATGCGCGGCCCGCTCGGCTTCAAATTGAACGGTTCACCTACTCCCGGTCAGTTCTTGGTAAAGAGTGCCGGCAGCGATCCGCGCGAGTTCAACACCGCAAGTGGTACGGGCGGTGGTGATACGGCGTTGCGCACAGATTTGGCCGCCCCCGAAGGTGCTGCGATGGTGGGTGTCAAATATACATCCGCTGATGCAAACCCTATCTCTGCGCAGCAGATGATGCGAAACGCTCGTATTAATGTCGCAAACGGCTTTGTTACTATGGGCGAGGCAAACAGCACCGCAGGGATCGCTAAGGCAATAGCGGCGCTTCAGGCGCTTGGCGGCGGCGTGCTTGAAATCCCGCGTGGCGTGCTGCGTGTGGACACCATCGAAATCACGTCCACCAATGGCAGCGTCAACGGCGGGAGCATCATCATTCGTGGTGAAGGGCCTGGCGCGACTCGTATTATGAAGCCTACCAGTGGCGCCACAGCCGCACCACTGATCGATATCACAGGTGCGGATAACCCTACGGAGGGTTATTTTGAAATTTCTGATTTGAGCGTCAATGGTTCTGGCGCAACACATCATGGCGTTGAATTGAACAAGGTGGCTAAATTTACCTTGCGTAATGTCCAGATCAATAATTGCAATCATGCGCTGCATTTGAATGGTGCATTGGTAGGTGACATCTTCGGTTGTCGCCTTCAAGGGAGCGTCATCGGCTTATATACCGTAAACGAATCTTCCACGCTCTATCCGAATGCGATCAATCTTTACGGTGGAAACATCTCTGGTTGTTCACAGTGGGGCATCGACAGCACATCTTCTGGTTTGCATGTCTATGGCGGGGACATCGAGTTCTGCGGTAACGGTGGAGGTGGCGGCGTACGCTTTCGTTCCACTTCCTCGGCTGAAATCGGCTCGGGGTTTTGTTCAATCAACGGGACGTGGCTGGAGAACAACAGTAATGTCGGCATCCTTGCAGAAGCTGGGATGAGCGATACGTTCAGTCTGGCCCTTCGTGATATTCAGGTGCTGAATGTAACCAATGCCATCGACATCAAATCCGGCATCATTCTCATCGAGAATGTCCGTGTACCCTCACCGGACACTCAGATTAACATCGCCGCCGCTGCGTGTACGATGATTAACGTATTCAGCGCGATCATCAACGACAGCACACCGTATAACGCGCGGATTTATATCAATGTCGGTACGAGTGCCAGTGGCGTATCTAACAATGGTGGATTTGGGCAGGGTGTGCCGATCACTAGCGACAGTAATCTTGCGTTTTACGCCCCTAATGGTGTGACCGAACAAGGTTTGTCCCGTAACTCGACTACTGGCCGTCTGACTTATTACGGGACCGCAGGGTTCCAAGTGTCCACCGGCAACTATACACAACCGATGTGGATGGGATCATACGCTTTTTGGGTCGATGATGACGGTAATCTCCGCAAGAAGTTTGGCGCGCCGACCAGTCAATCGGACGGGAGTCTTGTATGACCGATCCACGCAAGCCATTTTTCGACGGGCTTCGCACAACGCTGGCCCGTCCATTGGTGCAGTCGGAGGTGGTCGCAGGGAACCTGTTTCTCGACGGTCTGATGCAACCAAGCGCGCAGATCGGCTTGACCAACGATGACTTCGCCCATGCTGCCCGCGCCCTCCAGTGCACCGTGGCACAAATCCGTGCCGTGGATGAGGTCGAGAGTGGCGGCGGCTGGTTCAAGGATGTGCGTGCAGACATCCTCGCCGTCGATGGTCCTGGCGGCTTCGTGGACGGTCCCAATCTGCCGAAGATTCTGTTCGAGGCGCATATCTTCGATCGGCAGACCAAGGGCCGGTTCCGCGCCTCGCACCCGAACCTCAGCAGTGCCAAGTGGAACAAGGCGCTCTACGTCGGCGGGCAGGCGGAATGGACCCGCTTGTGGCGTGCGATGGAACTGGACCGCACCGCCGCGCTGATGAGCGCCAGCGTCGGCCGGTATCAGATCATGGGGTTCAACCACACGCTCGCCGGGTTCAGCGATGTCGAGCAATTCTGGGAGGCGCACAAGCGGTCGGAAAAGGACCATCTCGACGCTTTCGTGACGTTTATCCAGCGGTCCAATTTAGGCGCTGCCCTACGTAAAATCAGCAATGTCCACGCCGATTGCGTACCGTTCGCGAAGGGGTACAATGGCTCGGGCTATGCAGCGAACGAGTATCACATTAAGATCGCCCGAGCGCATAAGAAATGGAGCGGTACATGAGACAGCGGAGCGATGATCGAGCGCTTGTCATAGTGCTGCTGGCACTGATCATATCGGTGGTGATGGTCGCTCTAGCCCCGGTTGTGATTTCGGGCATCATGGGCAAATCTGTTCCAGATGGTCTGATCGCCGTGAGCGATAAATGCATCACAGGTTTGATCGGGGTGCTCGGCACTGTCGCCGGCATAGCTTGGAAATCGCGCGGTGATGGACCAACGGGCACACCTGGCGATCCGGTTAGCACCACTCGCGCCAACCCCATGAACGGACCAATCGAGCCATGACACAGCGAGCCATTGGAATCATCGTCATCATCGTCGGGGTGGCCTTTCTGGCTATCGCGGCGGTGTTGATCGTTCGTGCTCGCGTGCGTGACGCAGTGACCGAGGACCGCGCGATTAGCAGCGAGATGGTCCGCAACACGCAAGTCGAGGCAGAGCGCGCCGCACAGGCTGATGCGGAACAGGACAAGCTGGTGGCCGAACGCGCGCAAGCGCAGCAGATGGAAGCGATCAATGAATCGATGCATGAGCCTGGCGGCGATCCTGCCGCTGCTGTCTATGACCGCCTGCGGCGACAAGCCGCCCCCTCGCGCTGAAATCGCTGTACCGGATCGAGCGCAATTTCGTGCCTGTCTGGCAGATGAGGTGAAGGTGCCGGAAAACCTGCCGCCATACGAAGCGTTCGTGCTTCCGGATGGACGGCAGGTTGTGCTGCTGGATCGAGTGAGGCAGCGGGACAAGATTCAAGCGACGTTTCTTGTCGAAACGCTCAAGGGCCGGGAGGTATGTCGTGCTGCGGTTTCATACGCGGACCAATGGACGGCGCGGATGATGCCCTGAGAAGGTTGCGGGCGCGCACATGATAGATCGCCTGCATCTTCTCCATTCCGGTGTCCCGCATGACTTGCTCAACTTCACGCTCGGATAACGTCTTCTCCCATTTCTCCATCTGAGCGTCATAGTCGCCGGCCATCCGGCAACATCCATATGTAAACACGAGGATCATCAAGCCGATCAGGCTCATTAGAATAGCCATCATTCATCCTCCTTTGAGAAAACCGTAACCGATCGGCCGTTGCGCGCGGCCCACCTGATGCATTTGGCTAGACGGTCTGCGCTGGCCGGGTTGTCGAAATTGACGTAAAATTCGCTCTCAAATTCGTCTTCTTTGTCACGTTCGAGGCGGAAAATCTGTGCTTTGACTATCATCTATCACCCTACAATCAACTTCCTTGCCTCACTGATGTAGAAATCATAATTCAGGTTGTCAAACGAAAAATCATCAATGTCGTTGCACTGTCGAACAACATATCCCGCTTGGATCGCAGTACGTCGTTCCTCATAGCGTGATCGGTTCTTGGTGCAGACCCGCTCATCCCACTGCCCGCCCGTCTCAGCCATCACGCGGTCATATTCCGCCTTGCTGACACCGTTCGCCCGCTTCCATTGGCCGATGACGCCGCCAGCGACCGGCGGGGACACCTTGACCAGCGGTGCGCCGTCTCGGGCCACATAGTAGCGCGTGACACGCTGCTGCGGTTCCTGGCCCAACAGCAGGGTATCGGAGCGGCCCACCTTCGCACGCAGGCAGAAATCGAACGGGTCCGTATGGCACCGGATCGTCGCCTCGATCGGAACACCATGGACCATCTGCATCACTGCGGCACGCGGCACGATGAGGGCAGACCAGTCGCGATGCCATCCGGGCGGTGACATCGTGCTGATGGAGCGCGCGTAATCCAATGGATCAGGGAAGTTGTAGGCGCCTTTCAATTTGAGTTTAGGCATTGCGAACCCGATCCCCGTGATTTGGATGATAACCGTACTCACGTTCTGCTGCACGACGAACTTCTACAGCACTGGAAAGATCATCAAATGCACCTAGTCTCTTATTCGCTCCGTTGACGTTAATGCGGGCGATCCATTTCTTTTCTTTTGTGGACCAGTTCACACCTGATTGCCCACTCTTGTTGTTTCTTTGCAGCCCTACATTCTGATGGTTTACTTGGTTGGTTACATCTCGTAAATTCAACCATCTATTGTCATCACGTACTCCATTCTCATGATCGATTTGAACCGGCCAGTCCCCCTTCACCATGCACCATATCACGCGATGCGCGATCAAAGGCTTGTTGAACACTGCTCCAATCAGATAACCACGGGGATGTCGCGCGGTAAACGCAGGCTTGAAGGCGGATCGAGCATTCCACATTTTCCACGCTCTAATGTCAGCGCAATCTCCCAAAATGCGTGGTCGCCACATTAATCCACCCGTCTCTGGATTGTACCACAGTAGTCGATTAAGTGTCTCGCTGTCGATCATTCCGCATACTCCGCAACATAGTTGTTAACGTCACGAATCCACATTCGGGTATATTCCGCATCCTCCAACTTCAAACGAGTGAGACTCTGCCACCGCTGCTCGATAGCCTGTGCTTGCTCCAACATATCACGACGTATCATGTAGGACACGCCGTCCGTATTGACCTGGATGAGCGAGATTGTCGGAACCGTCATTAACCACTCAGCCAACATGCACAACATCAACTGTCCGTTGATCGTAATTTGCAACGTAAATTGTGGATCGTACAGGAAACTGTACACACTGTTCGACTTGCCATATGCACCATTTGCGGCCAGTTTGAACGCTGCGTTCTGCACGGTGCCTTTGGCGTGTTTGGCACGCTCGACTGGCAACTTGGCGTATTCCGTGACGAACGCATTGCCGAGATGAGCCGGCGCGAGGCCGTTGACCACCGCGATCGATGGGTACAGCGCGGCCACGTCGATGTCGCGGATCATCCAGTGCTGGTCAGCCACGAATACCTTGTTCTCGACGCTGGCATGGACGCCACCAGTGCCGAAGTCGAACCGGATGCCGCCAACATCAGCGTGAAGATCGGTGAACACGCCCTTCGTCTTGATCGGGCCATCGGGATCGCCAATCTCGTCCGGTTTGAGCACCTGGGCGAGCATGAAAGCGTGGATGCGTTGGAACTCGGGATTGCTGAACTGTATCCACGGGAAGATGATATCGCGCAGTGCGATCTGGTGGCGGATAGTCTGCCGCCGCTGGCGCTTGGTATATGGTGCCCCGTTATAGTCGAAGCCACCCGTGGGGACGCGCTCATAGCACACGTCCTCACCGAGACGCTGTTCCAGCATCTTCTCACCGATCTTGGTGTCATTCCACGACAGGCACTCGACACCGAACTGATCCACCAGCCCGACGCGGAAATTCAGCGCGTCCATACTGTAGAGGGCGAACTTTTTCGTTTCGGCCGTGTCGTGGACGCCGTAAGGGATGAGATCACCGTCCACCTGGTCCGCTGTCACAACGCTGTCGAACGGCACAGCGGACTCAACGATCGTTTTAGACCGCATCGCGAACTGGAGAGCCTTCAGGCTGGTGGCCTTGGCCCGGTTGTCGAGATGGTGCACCTTGTACAGATCGATCTGCGGAGCCAGTCGGTCGCGCGGCCAAATGGTGTGACCGAAACGATCGTCACTGCCGATCATCGACTTGGATTTAGCGTACAGGTCTGCGTAGGACGCGTTCGGATTCATCCACAGATGATGCAGAATAGGGTAATCATACCCTTCACTGTTGTAGCCGATCATCGGCACCTGGCCGTCGTTGAGCCAATTGAGCCACTGACGTAACGCAGCGCGATCGTCGCGATACTCGCTTATCTCAAACACGCCTCGCGTGTCATTATTCAGCGCCTCGATCTGGATGGTCCAGATGTTCGGGAATGACTCGGTATCGTACACGATAGCGTTATCGAGCGAGATCATATCAATTCTCCAATGCGCTTAGTACGTCAAGCGGTCCAACGTACACCGAAACTGCGGTGTATCAGTTACGCTAACCCAACCCACGCACCGTCTACACTGAGGCGTCGGGGTATCATCAGTATTCGTCCCTCTTACGGCGTGCTTCACGCTCGTACATGGCCCGCATGTGCGCACGGACGATTTCGCGTCCGAAGATCGCGGCCCGCTCAGCCGTTTTGATCTTGTTGTCACGCATCAGGATATTCTCGGCTTCGCGGCCCGGTGGCACGTATGCCATCCGGGTCCGCTTGTAAGCCTCGGTCCGTTTACGCTTCGCCTCATCCGACTGGACGACGCCGGTCGCATGGTTCTTCAGCGCAACCGCACGAGCATGACACTTGATGCACCGCTTACTGCGGCGATCTTTCGGGTGGTCACACTCGGTCACACCGATCCTCGGCTAGTTTGGCGTAACCCTGGATGTCATGCCAGTTATCGGTGTAATGCGGATCGCCATTGAGGATGCGGGCGATTTTGTCCGCGATCACCGTCAGCGCTTGACGCATGAATGGCGGAAGTCGATGCCAGCCGGGCGTGGCACGCATCAAATCTTGCAGTTCTTGTGCGATCAACGAATGATCTGTGAAATCACCGTATCGGCTACCACGCTCAGCCAAGGTATCATTGACACTCATTTTGCCCACCCTTCCTCGATATCAACCATACCGGCCCGAAATGCGTCACACATGACCCGGCTGAACCGCTGGATCACGTCGATTTCTTCGGCGGTGTATGGCACGCTGTTGATGAGATTGCCCGGTGGCGGGCCGTCGCTGAGGCGCTTGACGTACGCCTCCATGTAATCGGCTTCACGACTCACGAATAAACACCCCGTCCACCATGCGACCCTTGCGGTTCTTGATTTCCTCATAGGCCGCAGCGACACATTCCTCGAACGACAGACCGTTCTGCGCCGCAAGGATCACCAGCACCACAACCATGTCCCCGATGCCGTCCTTCAGCGCGTCGAGATTGCCGCGTGCGACCGCCGCAGCCACTTCGCCGCCTTCCTCGAACAGCTTGACCATCTGTGCCTGGCTGGTGGCACCTTCGATCAGGTTGCGATCATTGGCCCACTGGCGGATGCGTGGCACCAGATCACCGAGCGATAGGTCACCTTGACGATTACGGATGGTCCATAGACCGCTTGATTCATCACCATCCGCACCGACACAATCGCACCCGGTGTAGCCTGGTCCCTCAATCCAATAATCGCCTTGGTCGTCAGGGTTTTTACCTAGCCACCCCCTCCCATCCAAATTAACTTCCACAACCCGTCCGTCCGTGTGTACCGCCTCAAGCGGTTTGGTCCAATCTACCATGGGATACAGTCCTTTATATCAGCACAAGCCCGTGGATCGGGCCAACGGCACGGTTCGCCGCGACCCGATCCACACCATCGGCAATTTACCGCTGCGGCATTCCCGGCATTCCCATGCCGCCCGGTGCCTGCGCGCCACCCTGTCCCGGCATTCCCATACCCTGCTGCGGCTGCGCGCCACCCTGTCCCGGCATTCCCATACCCTGCTGCGGCTGCGGGGCGCCGGGGATGAAATCCGTCGCGGGCGGGGGCATGTTACCGGGTGCAGGCGGCACATATCCCGCATTCGGCTGGCCCGCCATGTTGGCAGGGGCGCCCATCATCGGCTGTGCCTGACCGGGCATACCACCCGCTGCCGGTGCACCTTGCATGGGCATCCCGTTCGCGGCGGGTGCGGCAGTGCCCGCATTTCCCATCATAGGCTGACCGGTAGCCCCGGCCGCAGGAGCAAACTGAGGGGTGGTTGCGGGTGCGCCCATGCCCCCCATTCCCGGCATCGCGACACCGCCTGGTGCTCCGCCGATCGGAGTGGCGCTGGCCCCCGCTGGCAGAGCGACCTGCTGACCGCCGAACATCGCCATCGGATCAGCCGCGCCGCTGCCGACGATAGGCGTGCCGTAGCCAATGTGCTCGACCGCGAGCGGGTTAATGTACAGGCCCGGCGATTCACCAGCATGGACCTTGGCGTTGATGCCGACGCGCACGTAGTCGCCCGCCTTCAGTTCGTCAGGCTGCATCTGGCGGTACTGGTTGGTCTGCGGATCGAACTTGAACACGGCGGGCGGGTTCAGTTCAGTCTTGACCGCGAGCACCACATGGCCCGCATAGCCGTCACGCTGGCCGTAGGGGACGTTGTTCTTGTCGAGTTCGCCTTCCTGCGTGAACTTCCACGCGAAGTCGCGCGGCGGGTTCGGGTACATCGTGGCCGCTTCCTGCTGAAGATAGGGCCACACGCCCTGCTGGAAATCCGCGACCGGGATTGCCAGACCGAACGCCGTTTCCTGGCGCGGCTGACCCTGCGCGTTCAACTTTGGCTGCTTGATGCGACTGTCGAGCACGGGCTTCACCTTGCTCGGGTGGCCCCACACGATCCGTCCGACCGGCGTGGTAAATTCGATGCCGTTCTCACTCATTTGCTTTGCTCCATATTGAGGGGATTGCCCTGTTCATCCACCTTCACATACTCTCGTGACGGACGATAGGGGAAAGTGATGTTCTTGCGACTGTTGCCAGATGTGAAGCACGTGCCGTCTTGGTGTTGGAAGATGATCGCTTCACTGTCGTAAGTCGTACCGTCTGCGCGTTTGAACACGTGTCCGCACCGCTTGTTCTGCGCCTTCATGTCGCCATCGTAATCCAGATCGGTCCACTCGTCATCCGCACCGGTCAACGGTGTCACCGGCTCAAACCGGAGCACCTTTTCCAGAATGTTGATGGTGTAGTTCGCGCTTGATCCGCTGTGTCCTGCGTCAGCGAACATCTGCACAATGTCGAGTACATGTTTTTCGATCACATCCTGCATCTCGTCAGGTTCATCGCTCGAACGCAAAAGCGCAAGTTCACGCTTCGCAAACTTAACCAATTCATCCATTCTACCGTCCTCCAAACAGCCGTCGACCAACCGCATCAGCGTCCAGTCGCTCAAGTTTCACACCCAATGATGGACGAGTTGTCAAACTCTCCAACACCTTCTTCGGCACGCCACGTCGCTCAGCTTCGGCGGGTGTCACAATACCGTCCTTGGTCAGATCGACGCCGGCCATCGCACTGAGCGTCTTGCCCGTCGCCCAAGCGGGCCATGCGCGCTGCCCGAGCCGTTGTTTCAGGTGCCAGCCGGGGATCATCTGCCCGCGACCGAGCCGGTATTCCATGAGTTCCTTCCGAGCGTCGCGGACCATCTCGACCATCTTCGCCGCCTGGTCCAGCATCTCATATTCGCGGGCCAGTGCGTCGTTGGGCAGATCGTCCACAAACGCCACATCCTGCGCCGCGTCAATGGCGTTCATTCCAGCGGCGCGCGCCGCTGGACACGTCGCCAGCGCGTGACACTTGGCACATTGGGACAAGCTGGTAACGAGTTCGCTGGTGGGGTTGCTGAGTTTGCTCTGGACCAATTGGTAATAGGGACCAAGCGGGCCGGGAACGATCCACTCGCGCAATGTCCCCTTCGGGTGATAGGCGCGCGGTTGATGGATGCGGAGGACGACACGCGTCGCTGTTGCAGCGTTACGGATGCACCAACCGATCGCGTGTGCGAGAAGCGTCCAGTTCTCATCCGGTTCGACCAGCCGCCGACCATATTTGAAATCATCGATCGTCAGCACGCCGCCACGGTACGATAGATGATCCGCTCGCCCGCGCACTTCCCATCCCTCACCCGCGAAAGTCGTCTCAATCTCCATCTGGCCCGCATCAAGCGCGCCGAGATATTCGCGCACATGCTCCATCATCTCATCGGTGATGATGTACCCATTGTACGCCTTGCTGCCGACACCAACCGCCGCGCCGTTGAACAACTGCTGTGCGAGCCAATGGGCCGCGTTGCCTTCGTCGCGCTGCTCGGTGTTATAGTCGTCCGGTAACGCCTTGGGCATCAGACGCGAGCCGATGCACTGCATAATGCGCGGTAGTTCCGTTGCGGTTGTGGTCAGCATAGTACATCCTCGAAAATAGGCCGGCTGTTACACCGGCCCATCTTACATCACGCCCACAGACCGTACTGCTGGAACAGTGCGATGGCTTCGCCGATCTTCTCGGGCTGCGTGCCCAAGTCGGTGATGGCGCTCAGGCCAAGCTGACCAGCGGCCCACTGGACCTGTTCGGTGCTGATCTTGTTCGCCTGCATCTGCCCGCTCAGCGTCTGCATGAACTCGGGAAAGGACGGGCCAGCCGGGGCAGCAGCGGGCATACCGGGCATTCCCATGCCAACCGGGGGTGCGGACGGCACCGGCGCCATCTGCGGCATGGCGGGCATCCCCATCGGGGCGGGCGTGCCGCGCTGCTCAGCGATCACCTGGGCCACCAGTTCATCCGAGACGCCGCGCTTCTTCTTCCACACGCCCTTGCCCGTTACAGCCTTGCCGCCGCTGTGAATCCGCTCGTCCCAACGCACGCCTTCGGCGTCCGTGTCGCCCGTCACCGGAGCGCCCGTGTCGCCGTCGTCCTCGTCTTCGTCGTTGGGCGCGGCGGTCGGCATACCCATTGCGGGCATCTGCGGCGTGGGCGCGCCACCGGGCGAAACCATAGCACCCACCACCGGCATCACCATACCCTGCGGCTTGGCTTCGATCTGCACTTCGGGGTTGCTGACATGCTGCTTTACGTCACCACCCGTAGGCGTGATCTGCGGCTCAGTGCTCACCGTCGCAATGGTTGTGCCGTCGTTCCGCTTGTCCAAGTCCGCCAGAACGGCAGCGATCGTCGCCGCGCTGCCTTCGATCATCAGGGTCAGTTTCATTCGTTCTTCTCCGTGGTAAAATGGGGTTGACCAATCGGCCCGCCTGTCGTTACTTACCGACCGGATAGTGAACACGCAATAGGAAAATTCGGATGCCCTTCGATCACACGACAAACCGCTGGCGTTTCGACAAGCGGCCCATCCGTCCCGTAACTGAGCCTCGGCCAATCGTCGCGCTCGGCTGGACACAGCAGCAGTGGGACAAGGTGTTCGCATGGTATGAGGAAGTGATGGATGTTCGGCTCATCTATCGTGATTCCGCATCCGTGCGCCAAGCCGTCAACATGGAATGGCAGCGCCGCAAGGGGAGTTTGCAGCCGTGAAAATCGGTAATGGCGAGTTCTGGATGGGCGACTGCCTGGAGTTGATGGCTCGGATACCGGACGGCAGCGTGGATATGGTGCTGTGTGATTTACCGTATGGGACGACACAGAATAAATGGGACAGCGTGCTGCCGCTAGGTCGGCTGTGGGCGGAATATGATCGTGTCTGCAAGCCCAGCGCCGCGATCGTCCTTACGGCTGCGCAGCCGTTCACGACGGCCCTGATTGCCAGTCGAATGGGAAGGTTTCGCTACACATGGACTTGGAAAAAGTCCAAGCCTACCGGGCATCTGAACGCTAAAAAGCAACCGCTACGAAACACCGAAGATGTAGTGGTATTCTACAAGGAGCAGTGCATTTACAACCCGCAGGGCACACGGCCGACCAATCACGTCGTCAAACGAACGAATCGTGGGAACTACGGAGATTGTAGCAAGGAAACGCTTCAAACTGTTACCGGTTATCCAACCTCCGTCATTGAGTTCGCTACTGAGAATGGCTTCCATCAAACGCAGAAGCCGGTTCCGCTGTTCGACTACCTCATCCGCACCTACACCAACCCCGGTGATCTGGTGCTCGACAACTGTGCCGGCAGCGGAACAACAGCCGTAGCCGCCGAACAGACCGGACGCCGTTGGATATGTATCGAACGTGAGCCGTCGTACTATTACGGGGCTATAGGAAGGATTGCGGCACTATGATTATTGTCCCATGCGAAACCATCGTCCGACTGGCACCGATCATCGACCGGGAAGCCGAGCCGGTGTTCCAGACGATGCGGTTGGACAATGGGCGGATCATCGTCACCGATCGCAAGTTCGGCGTGGTGGAGCGGCTGGATCGTCATTTCACCGGCGTCTTCCATCTGATCGTGTCGGACGCGCTGATCGAGCAGTGCCGCACCGAGTCGGCGTTCAGCAGCGTGCTGACGATCACACCGAACGACATCCTCCAATGGATCAGCGCGACTACGACACTCGGTTGGGCACCATCGGACAATCTGGGCTATTACGGTGATCGCGGTCAGTACGATCAATGGTACGACAAAATGGTCCGCCCGTGCATCACGCCGGCAACCGAGCCGAATGGTGCGCTAGTGTGCCATGCGAGCGATGTGGCCCGATTAGCCGCGACCAGTCCGAGCGGATCGGTGGTGTTCGAGCGGGTCATCAACACAGCGCGGCCCACCATGCTGCGAGATGTCAATTCGCCGGATTGGGTCGGGTTCTTCCACCCGCGCTTCAATGACGGCATCTATCATCCACCGGCGGCTGTGCCGGATTGGCTGGTGAGGGAGGGTGAGTGATATGCAACCGGTCCACTGCCGCGTCAAACACGACCCGCCCAACAGTTACGGCGACTGCTTGCGCGCCTGCATTGCCACGGTGCTCGGCAAGCGACCGGAGGATGTGCCCCACTTTGCCGATGGTGGCGCGACGGGCGATGAGGCGATGTGGTGGCTTCGCGGTTGGGCCAAGACTTACGGGCTGGCACCATTCATCACCGCCTATCCCGGTGACGTAAGCCTGGACGATCTGATGGACATGCAAGCATCCATCAACCCGGACAGCGTGTACGTCTTGTTCGGTGGCACAGCCAGCGGCGGGGACCATTGTGTCGTCTGCCAAGGTGGCGAGGTGGTCCACAATCCCGCATGGTATCATTCGTCTCTGATTGGGCCGCTATCGAACGGCACTTGGCAAATTTTGGTGATGGGGCGGTTGTGAAACAAATCATCCTCCGACCAGACCAAGCGATACTCAAACAGTCCGTCTATGATGAGTGGAACGCTGGTCACGCTAATGTCCTGGCCGTGCTCCCGACAGGCGGCGGCAAGTCGATCGTGACGACTGATATCATTCTCGACGGTCATCAGCAGGGTATGACAGAAATTGTCATGGCCCACCGGAACGAACTGGTGGGCCAGATGTCGATGCACGTCGCGCGCCGGGGCATCAAGCACCGGATCATCGGAAGCGCATCTACGATTGCCGGCATCACCCAAGAGCACCGTGCCGAGTTCGGACGCAGCTTTGTCAACCCTGACGCGCGTTGCGCAGTCGCATCTGTGCAGACAGTGGTATCTCGCGCGGATCAACTGAAAAAATGGGCGGCGCAGGTGGATCGGTGGACACTTGATGAGTCCCATCATGCAATCGGCAACGAGACTGTCGAACCGAATCTTTGGGGGCGTGCCATTCGCATGTTTACCAATGCGCGGGGACTAGGTGTGACTGCGTGCCCGAAACGCGCGGACGGAAAAGGTTTGGGGCGGCATCATGATGGTCCTTTTGATGCGATGGTGGTCGGTCCTTCGATGCGGGCACTGATCGATTTAAAGGCGCTGTCTGACTATGAAATTGCTGTACCACAATCGAGCAACCCGCTTGAAATGGGCGATGAGGACTTAACACCAGCTGGTGATTTTAGCCCTAAGAAAATGCGTAAGGCATCGGACCAGTCAGAAATCGTCGGTGATGTTGTTCTCGAATATCAGAAGCGTGCCATGGGGAGACGCGCAATCTGCTTTGCGATCGACGTGCAGGACGCGACCGACATTGCCAACCGGTTCAACGAGGCAGGCGTGCCGGCGATGTCGGTGAGCGCCAAGACCGACGTGGGCGTGCGGCGCGATGCGATCCGGCGGTTCAAGGCGGGCCAACTATGGGTGCTGGTCAACGTCGATCTGTTCGATGAGGGCTTCGACGTGCCGGCGTGTGACGTGGTTATCATGGCCCGTCCAACTGCCAGCTTGAACAAATACCTCCAGATGGCCGGGCGTGCCATGCGGATCGATCCGGCCAACCCGAACAAGGTGGCGCTGATTATCGATCACGTCTCAAACTTCAAGCGGCACCTGATGCCAGATCGCCCGCGTGCCTGGACACTGGACCGCCGGGACAAACGGGCCAAGCGGGCGCCTGACCCTGACGAAATCCCGCTGACGGCGTGCCGTGAGTGCAGCCGACCCTATGAGCGCGCCTTGCCCCGCTGTCCCTATTGCGGTGCTGAGCCGCCGCTGCCAGCGCCGGGAAGCCGCACACCGGAGCGCGTGGATGGCGACCTGATGTTGCTCGATCGGGCCACGCTGGAGCGGTTGCGCGCGGCGATGACGCTGGAGGCACCGGGCGAGGTGGCTGAGCGCGTCGGACGCGCGGCGGGCGAGATAGCAGGTAAAGGCGCGGCGAACCGCCAGATGGAGCGCCATGAGGCACAGGCGGCTCTGCGCGGCGCGATCGAGCAATGGGCCGGAATAAGGCGCCACATGGGCGAGGAAGATCGAGCGGCACATCGGAGGTTTTTCTTGACCACAGGAATGACGGTGCTTGAGGCGCTTGCGCTACCCCGTGCCGAGATGGATAGTATGACACAGACTGTAAGAGGATGGTATAATGGTTGACAGGACAATTAAAACGATCACTCGCACTGTTACTTTGAGCGACCTTACACCTGTCGAACTAGCGAGTATTTTCGCTGCCTATGATGACGGGCAACAGGCGGCGTTTTTTAATGCGTTGGCTGCTGAAACAGGTGATTGGCCCGGCACTGGCTGGGAAGGGCAATGCTACCACATCTGTAAGAACCTATCACCCGATGGACAGCGTATCGTTGCTGATTTGGCCGACAATTATATCAGCAGCATTACATGACCCCCATCCGCCCCGTCCCCCACGACACCGGCATCACGACGGACATCCCGGTAAAGGGCCAACCGACGTACATGATCCAGTTTCGCATAGCGATGGCTGTTGATCTAGCGCGTCGGTTGCCTGATGAGTCGTTCGAGGTGCCAGCGAAGGGATGGGGCCACCCGGCCAAGGTGATTGCCCCGATGTTCGACCACAGCCCGCTCAATATCCACCTACCGTATGAGTTTATGTACTGATGCGACGTACCGCACTCGAACGATTCAAGGCGAAGTGCCAGTTCGACGCCACGACAGGCTGTGTGCTGTGGACCGGTGGGACGATGGCCGGACAAGGCAACAGTGCGCGGTATGGTGCGTTCTGGTTTGAGGGGCGGTGTTGGGCCGCTCATCGCTGGTCGGGCATCTACGTGCATGGCCTGGACCTGACGGGTGTCGAGGCGGGTCACACGCGGGAGTGCAGCAGCACGCTCTGTGTGCAGCATATCGAGCCGCAGACCAAGGCGGATAATGTGGCCGAACGGAACACCCGCGTTGCACGTGTCAGGCAATATTGGTTGTTCGTGTCGCTCGGTATTGAGCCGGCACCGCAGCGTGAGGCAGACGATCCAGATGCCGTGCCGTTCTATTATCCTCCGGAGTGGTTGAAATGAGGAACGACAGAGTGACGGGGGTGGAGTGGACGGACGATCTGGAGGAATTGCGTCGTCGGTTCGTTCACGACTTCCAATATCGCTATCACAATCAAAGCGATCACTATACGATTGTGGCGCTTTTCGCCGCACAGATCGCCAAAGAGGCAGTGGAGAAATCAAATGCGTGAAGCAGGAGTATCATCGCACACACGGCTCGCCATCGCTCGCGCGGGTGGTTTGCCGATGCGGAACAATGTGGGTGTAGCTGAGACAGCGGACGGACGATATGTTCGGTTCGGGCTGATGAACACGTCCAAGCAGGAGAACGAGCGGTTCAAATCATCGGACATTGTTTCACCTATCCCGATCTTGGTTCAACCGCATCACGTCGGTCGCACGTTCGGCGTCTTCGGGGTGTTCGAGACGAAGCATCCTGACTGGCACTTGACACCCGGCGACCTACGTGCGCAGAGTCAACTTCGATTTATCAATCTCGTCCTCAGCGTGGGCGGTCTAGGAGGTTTCGTTACCGACGCGGCCCAGGTCGAGCACTATATTCGGGGTTACAATGGTGTCTGACACACGCGCAGCAGTTATCCAGACGGGCCTGTCGCTATGGCGCGACGGGTCCGAGGCGGATGTCACGGCACGCGGCATTGGCGCTCGCATCGGCGTGACGCACGCCGGCTGCATCTATCATTTCGGCAATGTGGCGAAGATGCGTGACACAATCGCGCGGGCCGCTGTTGCACAGGGCGATGCAGTCGTCATTCGCAAGTTGATCGTGTCGGGCCATCCTGCCGTCGCGGACATGGCGCCCGCGATCCGGCAGGTTTGGCTGGCTGGGGCTTAGTTGGTGGCTACAGCCGCCTTAGCAATGTCGTAAACGCCACGTTTGCGACCGCTATGGTCAATCATCGGTGCATCAATGATCCGCTGGGCAAATTCTGCGACAGCAGCAACTCGATGCCGACGAAACGCATCTTCCAAGCCAGTGTAGTCATCAGTACCCGGCGCAGCAACGAACCAATTGTGAAATTCGTCAGCCATCTCTTTATCGGTTTTCATCACGTGTCTCCCGTTGCGTTACGACTCGTTTATACAAGTCGCGCAACTGTATCAACTCTGGATGCGATAAAATCCACTGACCTGTGTGCGGTGTGAAATTAACACGCCACCAATCGTCCAGATGGCCCGTCTGTATCGTTGGATCACTGGAATATGCGAGCCGGTCATACTCAGCGTCCGTTATCATCGGCTGGTCCATCACCTCATAAGCGTAAGCGGCGACACAGAGCCTCACCCTGGTCCGCCGCTCGCGCTCGATCCGCGTGCCCCAACCGAATAGATCAGCGTGCTGGGGCATAGCATGGAATGAACCACAGCCACCCGCGCTGTTGCGGTTCGAGCGTGGTATGTCCGTAATAATCAGCGGTGCGACCGCCGGCCTGTTTGGGTCGAATGTCGAAGTTACGGTTGCGGTTCATTGATGACCTCCTTGAATGCAGCGTCCCGCACAGCCGCCGCAGCTTGGCACCGTTGCCGGTGCGCCTCGTTCGATGCGTCTTGTTCCGCCCGGAACACATCCTGGATCGGCTTGAGCCGCTTGTACAAGCGATCCGCTTCGGCCTTGGTGTCGAATTGGGCCAGCACCTCGATCGACTGTGGCAGCATCTTGCGTACCTCCAGCCGATTATAGGTGAGGCAGATGCACCACTTCATCACTCGCTCCAACTCAGCGCAAGTTCAGCCGTCCGACGATCCGCGTCGGGATGTTCCGCCATGAACCGTTCGAGCGGTGTGGGCGGTGCGATCACTAGGCCGAGTTCACGGATCATCGACAATACCGTAATCCGACAGCCGATATTACCGGCCCACTCGATCCACTCGTCCTCAGAGCGCTTCTCGATCGTCACGGTCTGCTTGGTGGACTTGCGGTGGTAGCCTCGCACGGGGGCATAGTACGGATCATTGGCGCTCCACATCTCATCGCGGATTGGTGGTACAATCTCGCGTCCATCGCAACCGGGATAGCAAGTGAAAATCACTCCACCATCCCAATCATCCGGCTTACCGTTGCAGGGCGTGAAACCAGCTTCGATTGCTTTATAAGCGAAGTGATCGGCGGGGAGGCGGATTGCGATGATGTCATCTGCACCATCTGAATGACTACCAAGTTTAAACCAATCAGCCGTTCCGTCCATGCCGGCCAGATGGTGCAGCGTGTTCGTGTCCTCATAACCATCTGCGTGGAGTGACATTACCCGACATTTCGGATCATTCAACCACACCGGTCGCTCATCCGTCTCGGGCCATGCGTCACTACCACGCTTGATTTCTGGTCCGTATTCCATCGTCTGTCTCCTCGTGTGTCATCATGGTGTATCAGCAGATAAGGTAGGGCGCAAATAAAAAGTGGCACGGATTGACACACCCCCGCCGCCTCGCTTACCAGACGGTCATGCCTGAGAAATCGACCCTCACTTTGACCGAACTTGCCGCGCATATCGGCATGGCAAAGCGGACCCTCTATCGACGACTCGAAAATGGTGACTTCCCGGTCGAACCGTTGCCGCGCCTCAGGCCGCGCCGCTGGTCCACTGAGGCTGTCAACGCCTGGATGCGGGGTGAGGGGTGAGTGTGCTTGTAGGCTGCGAATTTAGCGGCACAGTCCGGAACGCTTTTCTCGCGCAAGGTCATGATGCCTGGTCCTGCGATCTGAAACCTTGCGATCACGGACCGGACCGACATCTACAGTTCGACGTGCGACAGGCAATCCGGATGCGTCGATGGTCGCTTATCATCCTGCATGTCGAATGCACGGCAATGGCTGTCTGTGGTAACCGACACTACGGTGTCAATTCCACTCGTTACCATGAGCGGATCGAGGCTGTGTCGTGGACATGCTCAGTTGTGCAGGACGCACTGGCACACGCTGATCGGGTTGTGCTGGAGAATGGAGCATCAATCATCTTTCCGATCATCCGCGCTGTCTATGGTGCAACGGTCACATATGTACACCCGTGGGAACATGGGCACCCAGAACAGAAGAAGACGGGTTTGGCGCTGTGGAACTTACCTCCACTCAAGCCGACGAATGACGTGTACGAATACATGATGACGCTGCCAAAGCGTGAAAGGGAGCGTATCTTCTATATGTCGCCCAACAAAGACAGACGCCATGAGCGCAGCCGGTTTTTCCCCGGTATCGCGGCAGCAATGGCAGATCAGTGGGGGCCGCTACTATGACCCCCGATTACAATCTAGCCGCCGCCTACATCACTGCGCTCACCGGCTCGGTCGATACGGTGATGGAATGGCGTGCTCTGTCGGATGTGAACTCGATGTATAATATGGGTAAGGCAGATCACGCCGAACTAGACTTCATTGCGATGTGTGTAGCGGTTGCTGAACGTCATGCAGACGATCCGTCCGTTCAACAGCGCCTACGTGAGTTGCGCAATGCAGAATTTTGATCTTGCACAGGCTTACGTCGCTACCCTGGCCGGCAATGCGGAGGCAGTGGTTGACTTCCGCGTACTCCATGACCGTGACAAGGGTGCGCACGGTCATACTCACCGAGGGACGTTGCGTGACTCTTGGCAGTGGCTTTGTGCCATGAACAACCAAGGTTACGGTTGCTTTATGGTCTGCGCTGAACTTGATGGCAACGGTCAGAAGATGGATAATGTGGTCCACCTCCGTGCCAATTACATCGACATAGACGGTGCCGACGCGCAACAGCAGTATGAGCGGGCCGTCACGGTTCACCCGGCACCTACTTTCGCTGTGCAATCGTCACCGGGCAAATACCATGTCTTTTGGAAAACTGCCCCGCATAGCGACCGCAATCGCTTCACGATGGTCCAACGGCGGCTGGCATCGCTTTTTCATGCTGATCCGAAGGTATCAGATGCGACTCGCGTGCTGCGCCTGGCAGGCACCATCCACCACAAAAATGAACCGCATCTCGTCACGTGTTGGGCATTGGCCGGTATGGGTCATCCGACAACGATCGACGCGCTTGATGCTGCGACGGCTCACGTGGTTGTTCCCGAGGCGGGGAATGGTGAGCGCAAGCCATTGGGTGAGGGCGATCAAGCGCCCTCGCTGGAATGGCTTAAGCACGCGCTCACGCTTCTCGATCCAAACGAGCAGTCCCGAGATGAATGGTTGGCAATTTGCGCTGCGGTAAAACAAGCCGGTTGGACCCTTGCTGACGACGACACGCTGTTCGCGATATGGTCCGACTTTTGCGCTCGTTACGAAAAGAACGACAGAGCCGAAAATGCGAAGGTCTGGAAGTCTATCGATGCGACCGAGTTAGGCTGGCGGACGCTATGCCGCCGCGTGCCATCGCTTCAAGCGGCCCTGTCGTTCGGCCAGCCGCAGGAATCGGTGCCCGCACCGAACGTCCCGCCGATGCCGCCGCCACAGCCGCCCGCGCTGGACTGCTCGGGCGAATATCTCACACACCTCGAACAGCAGACGTGGTTCGCCGGGTGTACGTTCATTGTGACGATGGCACAGATACTCGGACCTGATGCGACGTTCTACAATCAGGCGGCGTTCAATGCCACGTTCGGCGGTAAGTATTTCATCATCGACGGTGATGGGAAGAAGACCGACGAACCGTGGAAAGCGGCCACACGCTCGACGTTGTGGCGTATTCCGCGCGTGCATCACATCCGTTTCTTGCCACAGGAGGAACCTGGCACCATCGTCACGGATGCGCTCGGCCGCACCGGGGTCAACATGTACGTGCCGCCGGTGATCGAGCGGACGCCGGGTGATCCCTCACCGTTCCTGAACCACATCGCCGCGATTATCCCGGATGAGGGCGACCGGAAAATCCTGTTCGACTGGATGGCCCACATCGTCAAGTTCCCTGGCTTCAAGATACCGTGGGCGCCTGTGATCCAGTCGGCGGAAGGTATCGGCAAGGGCGTGATCAAGGACGTGATGACCTATGCGGTCGGTCTGCCATACGTCCACTATCCCAACGCACAGGAGTTGGCTGACAGTGGTGGGAAATTCAACGGCTGGATGCGCAACAAGGTCTTCATCCTGGCCGACGAAATCAAGGTGGACGAAAAGCGCCATATGGTTGAGGTGCTGAAACCGCTGGTGTCGGAAAAGCTGATTGAGGTGCAGTCTAAGGGTATCGATCAGAAGATGGAGGACAACCCGGCGTGCTGGGCGTTCTTCTCCAACTATAAAGACGCTGTGCCGGTGAGCAAGAACGGCCGACGTTACGCGATCTTCTACAGCCCGTTGCAGACGGAAGCCATGCTGCTCGCGCGCGGGATGAATGACGACTATATGAAGTCGATCTTCGCGTGGCTCCACTCCGGCGGGTTGGCTATCGTGGCCGACTGGCTCCACAATTACCCGATCGAGCGCGGGGCCATTCCGATGCGAGCGCCCAAGACGACAAGCTGGGATGAGGCCGTGTCCATCAGCCTGTCCCCGATAGAGCGCGTGGTCCAGGAGGCTGTCGCGGACGGTGTGGTCGGTTTCCGGGGCGGGTGGATCAGCAGCCTCGCGGTGCTCAAACGGTGCCGTGAGACAGGCGCCGTCAAGGGGAACATCCTGCCGACGACAATCGCCTCGATCCTTGAGGGGATGGGGTATGTCGAGATTGGTCGGGCAGATCGACCGTATGCGCAGGAAAGCGCCGACACGCGCGCCACATTGTTCGCCAAGGACGCTGGCGCAGATGTCGCTGGATATGGGCCGGCACAGGGGTATGTTTGATGAGTGATTATATAATTCTCCCTATGGACTGTCGGCGCGCGATGAGCATCATGGCTCCACAGTCGATCCATACTGTCGTTACCAGCCCGCCCTATTTTGGATTGCGCGATTATGGCTGTGACGGACAACTTGGTTTGGAGCCAACACCCGATGAGTTCGTAGCCGCACTGGTCGAAGTGTTCCGTTCGGTGCGCCGTGTGCTGCGGGACGATGGGACGGTTTGGCTCAATTTGGGGGATAGTTATGCGAGTAAGGCTACAGGATCACTAGGTGGCAAGATAGCGTTGGGTGGAGGACAATCCAATCAAGCGGCGGCTTTGTCGCGCCCGGATAAATCAGGATTCGGCCTGGTCGAAAAACAACTAATCGGTATCCCGTGGCGTGTCGCATTCGCCCTTCAAGCGGACGGTTGGTATCTGCGACAGGACATTATTTGGCACAAGCCGAACCCGATGCCGGAGTCAGTGCGTGATCGCTGCACCAAGGCGCATGAGTATATTTTTCTGCTGTCCAAGTCGCCCAAGTATTATTTTGACAGTATGGCTGTACGCGAGCCAATTGCTGAAAGCACAAAAAAGGCATACGGGGAAAAAGGTAGAGCGCGATCGGAAAATTCACGTGGCGCCGCTGCGGAACGTAATGATTACAATCCTGACGCAAAAGGTGATAGTACGTTCGGTTTTTCCACCGACGGCAAACGCAACCGTCGATCCGTGTGGACCGTCACAACCAAGCCGTTCAAGGGGGCGCATTTTGCCACGTTCCCGCCCGATCTGATCGAGCCGTGCGTGCTCGCCGGGTGTCCTGAAGGTGGAACCGTGTTCGATCCATTCGGCGGGTCAGGCACTACGGCACTTGTTGCGCTGCGCAATCGTCGCAAGGCCGTGCTGTCTGAACTAAACCCCGAATATGTCGATATGGCACACGCTCGTATGGCGGCACAGGGGTATGTCTAGCAGGCGGCGTCCCGGCGCTCATCAATCTCCCGCTCGGTGAGTTCCTCCAGCCGCTGCAATTCGGGCCGATCGTCTATGTCGTCCAACTTCGTGTGCATCGCCTTGCTGTCACGCCGACCGCTACCGATCAGTAGGACCACCAAAGCCGCGCCGCTCATATAGACCCATCGGTCGATCGCGTCCCATCCGCCCAAGACGTAGGTGGCGATGCACGATGCTCCGTAGAGCGACACGCCCCACCATGTCGAGAATAGCCACTCGATCCATTCGCTGAGCGTATCGAACGCGCGTTGCATGGCGAGCACCTGTAGCATACTTGAGTGGATCGGCAAAACCACCTATTACCCGATGCTTAATCCGTATCTGTGGGAGGCGGCATTGTCACTTGGATTGGCCGTCTTCTTGCTAGGTGCAGGCATTTTCGTCATACGAGTGCATCAGCATATTTTCGGGCGAGATGATTGATGGAAGAAATCCTCGCAAAGCTGGCGGCTCAGTTCACACCCGGCGCAATCGGCGTATGGACCTTGGTCATCATGGCGCTGGTCGGTTGGTGGAAGGGCCTGCCGGGCGTGCTGGATGCTTTCGCCAACCGCCAGTCGAAACTGGAAGAACGGATGCAGGCGCTTCTCGATCGATCGACCGAGCGATTCGAGCGGGAGATTGCCGCCGCCGATGAGCGCCATGACGCCTGCCTGGAGGGTCAGAAGCGCCTGATGATCCGGGTGGAGGAATTAGAGCGGGGGCGGGATGAGGATCGCAAGGTCATTGCGGAACAGACCCGTACCATTGAGGGCCTGAACCACAAGATCACACAGATGCAAATCTCGGCTCTGCGTACCGATGGCATGGTCCCGTCCCCGCTCATCAAGGGCGCTATAGATCGACTGGACCAGTTGCCTGATTGACCATCTGCACCGTCACCCGGATCACCATATCGTCACTGAATCTCACCTCCCGCGTCAGGCTGTCACTCCCGTCCTCTGCGGTCAACTCGGCCGATAGCGCGAGCAGCACATGCGCGGTGATGTTGGCGATTTTGCGTGGTGGCTTACGGTACTTTTCCTCCGTCAACCACAGATCACCCGTATTCCGATCCACGCGGACGCTCAGGTTGCGCGGGTTCATGGCTGCTTGCCTTGTAGGAGGGCGGCGCGGGCCATAGCCAGAGCGTCGGCTTTGATCGTGCAGTCATGATCGCCGTTTGGCTTGCATGGCGACAGGTGGGTGGCTTCATACACCATTCGGGCCAGTGCCTCCCGCAAACATTCGCTCTCCGTCGCCTCGGTCGGGGCCGGGGTGTTGGGAGCAGACGGGGATAGGGTGGATAGAGCGCTGACAGCTTGGCTGAGAAGCATCCGCACGCTCATCGGCATGTACTGATAGGTGACAGCAACGCGGATATTTTCGATCAGCTTCGCCACCTCCTCCCTCGGGAACGCGGGTGTGGGCTGCGTGGAGGCGAGGCGGTGGCGGGCGAAGTCCTCTGCGAGGTCATTCACGAAGTCGCCTCCGTATTCGGAGCAATGCCGGCATTCGATGAAGCGCCAGTTTTCCGCTGCCTCCCGATCCGCCTGCGTCACGCTCACGGTGTCAGCCACGGCGGTTCTCCTTGAGGGCGGCGAGCTCACCGAATCGGCTGAGGAACAGGGCGCGCGCCTCGGCGGGCGGCAATGCCTTGATCTCTATGTTGGCCGGTTGACGGCCGTGGGTGTATTGCCAATCGTCGTCGTTGCGCATCAGCGCGCGCTGCTCGGTTGCGAGCATGACGATATCGGCCTCTTTGACTGACGGGTGCAGCGGCTTCGACAGGCCGAACCGCCCCAGGACTGCCTTCTCGACCCGATCTTCAATCGCCTTATACTCGGGCAGCAAGTCCTTTAGCGGCTTTGCCACATCGCCGATGAAGGCTTCGGCAGCGTCATGCAGCAGGGCGGCGAAAGCATGCTCCGGTGGAACGAGCAGCGAGACATAAACACTGTGTTCTGCGACCGAGTAGAACTCCCGGCACTGGCCTGCGAAACGGCAGATATGCGACAGCCCGTGGGCTACATCTTCGATCCCGAAGGATGCGCTCTCTGGATCGAGGAAGTCGAAGTAGGTGCCGTTCGCGATAAGGATCGTCGGACCAACGATGCGCCGTACAGTTGGTGATACAGCAGCCATCTGCTCCCTCGCAGCCGCCGCCCGCAGGTCGTCGTTCGGGGCTGGTGGGGTGCACATATCCGGGTATTCTTCGGGTGACGTGAGATCATCCTTGTTGACCAGTTCCTCCCAAGCGGCTTCGCCATCCGCTTCTGCTGGCTGTGATGCTTGGGAGGCGGTGACAGCAGCACGCCAGATGCTTTCCGCAATCCCGCCGCACACATTAACCTGTCCGCAGATCGCTTCTGCGATTTCATCGGTGCAGTCACGCGGCACCATTACCCAATCGCTCATTTCGGCACCTCATATGCAAAAGTGTAACCACCGACTGTATTGAAGTCACCCTTCAAGTGTCGGCTGATTGCGCTTGCGCTCACACCCAAGGCCCGAGCCGCGTCTAGCTGACTGTTGAACGTCTGACCATTGCTGCAAATGATCGGTCGTTTGATACCTTTCATCATCACGCCATGCAAATTGCACCTCGGCTTGTTGGGCAACTGTTTCATATGGTTCATGGCGAACCGGATCACTTCCGTCCGTTCCGTGCCTGTTGCGATGATGCGCACCATAACGTCGCCGCCATTCTGGAACATCTTGGCCCATTCGCTGTTCCGGCGACCCTCGACCATTCGGAACACGTCGAGCAGCTTGCACACGCTGACGAATACCACCTCGGGCGGCTTGCCTGGCTGGATCACGGCAAGGTGCTCATAGGCACAGAACTGCTTGTCGATGTCCTTCGTGTTACCGATGACCGATGCGTCTTGTTTCTTAATCACGTTCATCCGCTCCTTCCATGCAGGCGATTGCGATCTTGTCGGCGTATCGCTGCTGATTGAATGTCACCGGCTCGGGCGCATGGGAGTAGATGACCATGATCGACTTGCGCACCGTGGTCCGGTATGGCTCATCGAACATCGGCAATATCTCCAGCGTCTTGCTGAGCGGGACGCCCTTGGCGTGTGCGTACACCATGGCCGACACCAACTCACCATGAGCAATGCAAGCCTTGTCGACGTTGGGCGATGCGGCGGCAAGGGCGAGTGCAAGAGCGATCATCGGGCCACCCTCCCCCAAGCCGCACACACGGCGCGTGCCTGGCAGATCACGTCATCGAGCGCGTGGTGCGGGACGCCCATAGGGCCGGGATGCTGCCTCAGCCATGCGCTGTGGTCCTCGATACCGGCAACGTCGAACAGCGTGCGGGTGTCGCGCGGTGCGCGGTAGTGCCACGGCACGGGAAGTCCGACAGCATGGTACGCTTCGGCAAGGATGGGCGGGTCGAACGCTGGGCCGTGGGACCAGAGAAGCGCGTTACTGTTACCAGTCTCTTGGCGATTAACTCGTGTAACATTATACATCCAAGCCGTGAATCGCACCAACGCCTCGCGCAGATCGACCGGGTTGTCGAACGCGGTGGATGCCGCCGCCTGCTCTGGCGCATTCCACCATTGGACAGTCTGGGGGTCGCGGTGGAGGGGGTATTTGCGCGGTGGCAGCCCAAGTACGTCGCGCCATCCATGTGGAGTATCCTGCGGATTATCGCAAGCGATGTAGAATATATCTACCATCTCACCCATCACCGGATCAAACACCACCGCTCCAATGGAACGAATGTCACAACCGGGGCGAGTGCCCCACGTTTCGAGGTCCAAAGAAACGTGCACCGTCATATCACAGTCCTTTCCACGTGCGTCCTGCACGAATGTTGTAAATTGTTTGTCTGCTGATGTTCAGTTCTGCGGTCAACTGTGTGATAGGCTCGTTGTCGTATTTAATCCGCTTCGCTTGATCCATTGTCAATTTGGCAAAATGTACTTGCTGACCCCATATTTGTGTACCGTGAACGCGCTTGTCAGCGTGATTATCAACTCGGCTTTTCCATCGTATGTGGTTAGGGTTTATACAACCACTCTGCCCATTACCACATGTGTGGGCAGCATCCATATTTGGCTCAGGTGGTTCACCATGGGTCAATACACACATGACCCGATGCGCCAGCATGTGTTCCATGCCCGAAAAACGAATATCAGGGTATCCTTTTGCGTTTCTGGCGAAAGGCCATATAACACAATCTTCCCCATTATGATTCACATGATCGAGAAGGAACTTTTTGGCGTCACCCCGGCTCGGCCCGCCTGCTTGAGCATCACCATATTTCCATTGACGCAGATAGTGTGCGCGACAAAGACCTTTGCAACGCACAGGTTTCTCACAACCGGGAAAAGAACATTTGGTCATAGCGATGTTTCTAACTCGATCCGTCATGTTAGTCAATCACGGCATTTCGTCCTTCTTTGCAATCTCTGTCAGCGCGGTTGCGGCTGCGCGGTGCGCGTGGACCATTGCCCACAGAATTTGTCGAGCGGCTGGCTCTGTCACCGTGCGCGCTGCTCAAGCGTCTCGGCCTGGGCGGTGTGGGCGGCTGCGGCGATGATGGCTGGATGTGTGCTCATGTCTCTCTCTTACCGACTGGTTAGTATTGCGTCAATGTGTTAATTGCATTGCTTCCCCCCTGAGTGGCATTGCTTCCCCCCTGAGTGGCATTGCTTCCCCCCCTGCGACCCGTGTTCTCCCTCTGTTCCGCGTCGATTACAGGCGTAAACGTGATATTGCGACTTAATCGCAGTGAAAAATGGCGGAAATGCGTGGTTTTTCCTTGTTTCGCGTGGGCGACCGCAGGGACGCAGGCACGGGCGGCCGGGCCGCTGGGCGACCGCAGGGACGCAGGCACGGGCGGCCGGGCCGCTGGGCGTGGCGCGTCACGTGCTAGGCATGTTACACACTCCCGTCTGTTAGCCTCGCGGCGCCTGGTGGGGCGCCGTCCGGTAACGGGCGATTATTCTAGCACGTGATCGACCGCCGCAGCGGCACGGCCGGCATAGTCGCGCAAATCAACGTCGCGTTCCACGTTGCCCCAGCCGTCGACGCGCTCCAGCCATCGGCCGGTCGGATCGATCCGCACGGTTACGATAACGGGGCGATTGAATGCGCCGCCGCTTGTCCCATTGCGTCCGGTAAAAATCTGCCATGCGGCTGATTCTCGCGCCGTAAAACCTTGTGCGGTCAATTCTGCTGCTACTTGCTCACTAATATGCATAGTGCACCTATGGCTAAGCCCCGCGTACCATGTGGCGCGCGGGGCGGGATTGTCAGATGTCGATCGTCTTAACCCTATCGCCGTTCCGCTCGCATATACGGACCATCTCAGCCGCTTCAGCTATTGTGTAGCGGGCACCGTGCGCGAGGAATTGCCAACGATCGGCTCCCCGACGAAATATCAATATTTGCACCATAATCTGTCCTATTCCTCATCAAATGCGCCGTCTGTCACATCGCCGCACGCGAGCCATAATGTCCGCACGCGGCACATGTCTTCATCGTCCAATTCCTCATCGGACCATGCGCCGTATTCTGACAGATTGGAGCGCATGTCATCATGGGACCATTCAGCGACTTGTGAAGCAACGTGCGGCAAAGCCATCAGGGCGCGCACGTCATTTTCACAATCGCCGCTATGATACCCGGATTCAAAATCTTCGCGCGACATCTCAAGGTTGAGTCGTCCGCTACTATCACACCAATAAATCATCTCGGTTACTCCACAAGTTATCCTCGCCGCGCATCGCACGCGCGGTCCGGGAACGTGTGATTTATCCGGCCCAAAATTGCGGATATTGTGCCTTGTACGCTTTGAGCGTTTCCTCATCGCCGCGATTCATCGCCGGAATGATTGTGTCGGTTATATCGTCCGGGGCACGCCAGTCGCGCGACGGCTTTCGCGCTTCGATCCATGCGGAATAGCTGTTTTTGCAACGTGCCCCGTTTATGTTCATTACACGATGATAAACGGTCTCTGCTCCGGGCCATTGGGGTAAGTTATCCATCTGTCCTACTCCTCAAGCGTGCGCCACATGGACGATAAACCGACGCTTGCCAGTGACAGCACGGGCGATTGCCTCACATGCTTCAGTCATGGCGCTATCGCCTACGCCGTCGATATAGCAACGCTTGGTGCATTTTGGATCGCGGCCATACACATCGCCGGTTAGCGTGATTCCCGCGTCAGTTATAGCTGCCTGCAACGCGGCGCTCGGCTTGTGATATCCGCCGCCGCCGCCGCCAGATTTGCCGATACCGCGCCTACCAGTCAACCACAGCAAACACGTAACTTGCGTTCCAGGCTGATAGATACGGGCGGTGACGATGGCGCGGCCGGTGGCCGGATCGAGCACGGCAATTTCGCGGTCAAAGCCATTGCGCGAGCGCGGGAAGTCTTTGGTGGTTTCGCGGATGTTGTCGATGTTGGCGCGCATTGTGGTTACTCCGTATAGGTGTGTGTTGCGGGCTTGTCGCTTGTCTCGATTGCAACAATCCGGCCAGAAACCTTGTGAATATGGTTTGCGCTGGCGCGCGCTTCTCCCAGCGTTGCAAAAATCCAAGGTTTGCGACCAGGGTTTGCATATACCGCATAAGTCATCGTCGGTTACTCCGTATCGCTGTGTGTATCGTCTGTATGGCGACTCGCCTGCCATGTGTCAAGTAACCTTTGTGCTACTGCATCACGCACGGCTGGCGGTGTGTATGGTGTGTGGTCGCGAGCGTTGCGGCGCAATAGCCGCAATGCCTCATCTCGGTTGAAGCGGCCGGCGCTGTGGTGTTTGTCGAGTGTGGCGAAGCTGGCGGCCGTGTGTTCGCACGCCAGGGCGCGCTGTGTGGCGTTGTCGATGTGTGATGGCATCAGAATTTCTCCCATTGGGTCAAGCGGCCGAAAATCTCACCGTTGCTGCGCACGATAAAATCGCCGTTCGGTGCAATGTCCGTTGTGTATCCGTTTGGGACTTTGCGGCCCATTGCTGCGCACGCGGCTTTGATGTTGCGGCGATAGGCTTTCATGTCGATCCGGCGATGTGTCATGCGTCGGACTCCTGGGCGAGATAATCAGCGCGCGTGGCGTTATATACCATAAGCCCCATGCAATCATTGCCGTGCGGATAGCGGAAACCTTGCACTACGGGATAGGGCGAGCGGCTGGCACGATTGCGCCATGCCCATGCTGCCAGCGATGCAATAGCGCGCTTCCCATTCCAGCGCCGCTTTCAATTCGCGTCGCGTGTTACAGCGGATCGTAAATGCGCTATCGTTATCGGCGTAACAACCACGCAATTCGGCCATGATAGTGAAATAGGACATCTCGGTTACTCCGTTTTATACTGCCAGCGTGCGGCGCGCGTCGGCAATCGCCTGTCGCACCATATCCGGGAAATAATGGCCGATCACCGTGCCGTCCGGGCGGCCGCTCACGCTGCAATTGCGGTTTGCCGGATTGGGATCGCGATGCGCGGTGAAAAATTCAGCTGGATCAGCATAGATGGAACCCCATAGCGAATCCTCACCGATCACCTTGCCGTTGCGTTCCACCGTGACAATCGTGCCGAACGATTCCCATTCGCCGCTTTCCAGTTTTTCGGCCGTTTCGCCGGTTTCATCCCACGACAAATCAACGTCGTGGTCAGGCTGGATCGTGGCGCGGACAGTGATTGAACCAATTTCAAAGCGGTACATCTCAGTCATTCCGGTTACTCCGTTGGTTCAAGCGTCCGGGAATTCGCTGTTGAACGTTTCGATGGTGACACCGAGCCATTCGGCGATCTCCTGAGCGGACGCCTTCATCTCAGCCCAGGTATCGCCGTAAACGTCATATGCGTCGGCACCGACGATCAGCATTGCGCTTGTCTCGGTCAGTCGGTTTAAATTCGCCATCTCGGTTACTCCGTTAAGTGAGATTTACGCATGGCAGTTACCGTCTGTGATGTCAACGCCTGATTGCTGCAATTGTTTCACAATCGGCGATTGGGCGATTTAGTCAATTGGGCTGTTTGGGGCTATTCCAACCCGAAAGAGGCCTAATTTTCCTATACCTACATCCCGACTCTTACCAGACATTAATAACTTAACATGTTAATATGCCAATATTCACGTAAGTAAACCTTTGCCCACCGTGCTCCAGGCCAACCTCACAGGGTAGGTAAACCGGCCCATCTCGCCCATTGTGAAGCAATTGCCGCACGTACGATTTAGTAAAGTCAACCATCTCGCCCGTGTGAGGCAATTGCTGCACGAATAGGCAGGTAAAAGGGCGACTCTGCTGTTTGGGTAGCAATTGCTGCAATTGGGTTACGGTAAGTTACGGCTGGGCGGCAAGTTACGGCTGGGCCATCGGGCCATCGGGCCATCGGGCCATCGGGCCATCGGGCCATCGGGCCATCGGGCCATCGGGCCAT